>Ga0157369_10004314_pt1 | contig 16798 bp, 16 predicted proteins | sample C25metaG_FD_113461 | JGI IMG/M metagenome (GOLD analysis project Ga0157369, IMG submission 113461) | Corn rhizosphere microbial communities from Kellogg Biological Station, Michigan, USA - C2-5 metaG | ecosystem: Host-associated > Plants > Roots > Rhizosphere > Soil | place: USA: Michigan... | reverse complement strand
TGCCCACGCGCGCGCAAGCCATCGCACAAGCGACCAAGGGTATTGGCCACCCCGTTGATTTCCGGTGGGAAGGTTTCGCTGATCAGGGTGATATGCAGAGCTGTCGTCATGACCTCAGTGTCGATTGAGGCGATGTCGTCATTGTGTCGAGTTGATGATCGATTGATGACAGCTGCTTACCGTGTGCCTAAACCTTTTGCCTGCCCGGTCGTTAGCCTTGACTTGAACTCTTTCCAGGAAATATGGCTGTGTCAGAGAATGCTTATGCACCGCCTGAGGCGGAACTTTTGGTTGCGGATGAACAAACACCAGAGTTTTATGTTGTTGCACGGTGGAAGTTCATTCTGCTGGCGATCCTCAGTTTTGGCCTGTATTTCTACTTCTGGATTTACAAAAACTGGAGTCAGTACAAGCGCAGTACTCGACAGGAACTATGGCCGTGGGCGCGAGCGTTTTTCTATTTGTTTTTCGTGCATCAGCTTTATCGGCAAGCCAAAAAACGAATCCATGACAGAGGTGGAAAGTCCGATTGGGATCTTGAGCAATGGGCGACAGTCTTTGTTGTACTGACCGTAGTCGCGCACATATTCGAAAAGCTTCCCAAGCAGATTCCAGATCTGAGTTTTCTTGGCCTTGTCGCCTTGATCATGCTGCCGATAAGAGTTTATGTCGCAAGCCAAGGGCAACAACTGATCAATTTGGCCGCCAGCGATCCTCAAGGCCTGAGTAACAATCGCCTCAACGCCTGGAACTTGCTGATTATCTTGCCAGGCGCTGCGGCGTGGGTATTGGTAGGGCTGCTTCTAGGCGGCGTTTACCCCTGAGTTGCCAGAAGGATTGATGCCTGGAGGCTCAGACTTTTTCCTGAGCCAGCATCTCGGCACCGCGTTCACGCACCCAGAACAACGTCGCTCCGGCCACTGCAGCCGGCATCATCAGAATGTTGACCACCGGAATCAGCAGCACCAGATAAACGATCCCGCCAAAACTCATGCTCTGCCAGCGTTTCTGCCGCAGCCAGGCGAGCATCTCGTTCCAGCCCAGTTTGTGGTTGTCCGCCGGGTAGTCGATGTACTGAAAATTGGGCCTAGAACGGCTGAGAGCCACATCATTCACTGCCCTTTCCCAAGGAAGTGAGTAGGAAATGTATCAGGCATATGAACATTCTGAAAGGCCCTGAATGGTGCGTCTTACAGGCCAGATTGTGTGATTTATCCTGCTTCACGATGAGGCGGGTTCCCCGTGTGGGAATCGACTTGGATCGGCGCCAAAATTTTACGGTCGAATGTTTAGATTGAGATGTTAGGAAGATAAAATCTTCCTATTTCGAGGTTGCATCATTAACCTTTGCGGGTTAAGCTATTTTCCAGATCGGTCATAGAACCGTCTAAGGGGACGCACAGCATGTTTACAGAATTTGGAAAACTCATCAGGAAAGCAAGGATAGATCGAGGGCTGCTATTGAAGGACATGGCTGAGGGGCTCGGTGTTAGCTCCGCATATCTGTCAGCTGTGGAGACCGGCAAGAAAACAGTATCGGACGAACTTACTCGTAAGGTGGCGAACTATCTTGGGGTATCCCTAGACTCGCCAGAGTTCAGGGAAATCGAGGACTCGGCCCAGATCAGCAGGGGCCAGATAGCCTTGGAAGTTAGGGATCTTTCTCAGAAGCATCAGGAAACGGCTCTGGCTTTCGCTAGACAGTTTGGGGAAATGAAGTCAACGGAACTGGACAAGCTTCTGGCTCTTTTGCAGAAGCCCAAAAAGTAGGAGGCGAATCAATGAGCGGCCCTTCATGTGAAGTGCCACCTCGTAGCCAGGACAGCGTATTCGGGGTGGCCATGGCGGTAAGGCGAGAGCTGGGTATCCAGACCGACGCCTTTCCCATTGCGGAAGTCTTAGAGTTTGCAATGCCACAGGCGTTTACAGGGTTTGCCTTGGAGGTGGCTGAGATGCATGAGATGGGCCCGAACCATGGGCTCACGATCCCAGCGGAGAATGTCATTCGTTTACGAATAGATGTATACGACGGGATGGTAGCAGGCAGGGGACGAGATCGGTTTACGGCTTCGCATGAGCTTGGGCATTACTTAATGCATCGCAATGTGCGAATCCAGTTCCATAGAGTCGAACTTGGCAAGCTTCCCGCCTACAAGGACAGTGAGTGGCAAGCTAACCGATTTGCAGGGGCGTTACTGATGCCCATTGACAAGATGGTTACCTGTCGTAGCCTCGACGAAGTTGTAGATAGGTTTCAGGTTTCGCGTGATGCAGCTGAAGTGCATAACAGGATTCTTGCTAACAAGAATCTCATGAGAATTTTGGGCTAATTCGGAGTTGCAGCTCCGATCAGCCCTGCGAGTTTAGGGGGAGAAACTCGCGCTTGCGGACGTCAATCTGCGAACGGAAGATTAGTCATTTCTCAGCAGAATGCAAGAAAAAATACCCTCCCCTAAGGAGGTGAATATGGTTGATGCCCAAAAAACCGGCCCCTAAGGGGTTTCGCTGGGTGTGCTGCCGCTACCGTCGAGTGAAGAACTCGGATCGCGTACTGGATGCCCACGAGTACGGCCATGAAGCATGGTGCTTCTTGGTCCGCTCTTAACGGCGCGCCCTTGCAATACCCCATCCGTGGACTAATCGCGGATGGGACCACTTTATACCTAAGTACATCTGTTCTCGTGGGAGACTGATATGGTTAATGCCAACAAACGAGGTCGGGACTCTGGAAGCGGACGTTTCATCACCATTGAAGAAGCTAAGCGTCGTCCAAAGACTACTACGGTAGAAACCATTAAGCCGCCACCTAAGAAGAGGTAGCTAATAGGGAAGGAGGTACGGCATTGTTGCTGGGCTTCCTTCGCTCAGTCTCTATCATGAGGTCACTGTACCTCTTTAGATTCGCAGTAAGCGCGGCTTTATCGTTCATGTCGTGCGTCCTCGAAGGGATCAAACTAGCCAACGAAACCATAATGGATTGTGACTGTTGCTGATTCCAACTGGCGGCGTATTCACCATGAATGCAATGACGTTCATGGCTTTTTGTCAGATCTATTCATTGAAGAGCTGCTGAAAAGAAGCCCGACCCAGTAGCGATACGGTCTGCCCGCGCTTTTGCTTTTTCATACGCAATTTACGCACAGATTTATCCACAGGTAGTACGTTGCAATTGCCCTACAAAACGCATTATCTTGTAGCTCTACGGCAAAAAAAACCTAGATGTAGGGTTTTTCGTAGATGAAGACCGCAAGGTCTGCAGAAGGGAAAAGCTTGCGAGTGGTCACGCGAAGTTTGGCGACAGAACGTGATCCACCCGCACCACCCCGGACACACCCGTTTCGAAAAACGCATGAATCTGGGCAGGCGGCCATTAAGCCAACAGCGTGACCGTCACGTCAACAACACTTTGAGTGTACGTTGTCACGCCCAGAGGATTGCACTACAGCAATCATTCTATAGGCTCGACCTACCATGGCCCGACGTCATCGCAACCGTTCGTCACATCTACGCACTAAAAGTGTTTTCGTTCACGACTACCCCCGCTGGCGGTTTGGGCGTTGGGAGCACGTGCGGCAACATTTCCGTAGCCCGCCGTTCCAGTTTGTGCTCGATTTGTAATCGATAAACGAATCATCAACTTGGTTCAAGTTGGTGATTCCACTCTCAAGGACGTCAGCATGAAAACACCTACCGACCTCAAAGTCCTCAACACCATCTACAAGCTCTACTATGAAGAGTTTAAGAATCACTCACGCGAGCCAGGCATCGAGAATGGTCGAGAGACGAAAATCTTCGTACCCATCGACTGCACGATGATCGCAAAGGAATTGGATGTTGACGGTGACATCGTTTATGGCAGGCTCTACTACCATCTGGAGCAAAAGCACGGTTACACCAGAGGCGATGGTAGCAACGTGACCTTCTTTTCAATGATGGTTGGGTCGGATAGACACTGCGTCAATTTTCCTTTGCTCGCTTCCGTCTTGGCGGGGCTTCAAGAGGAAAGCAGCAAGTTTCAATTGGCAACATGGCTATCCATCTTTGCCGTTGTGATATCCCTCGCGGGTCTTGCATTGGGCAAATAGCCAAGCCATTACCATTGCCGATAGAAATAACGCTGGAGTTGACCGGCTTTCCGTCAATAGAAACAGCTGAGTAAACTCCTAAGCTGTAATTCACTTTCCTTCCTCTCTGCAAGCATTGAAGCTTTTGACGTAACCCTGAAGCACCTGGAGGTTCAAGCTCCTCTTATGTGATGCCTACGATTGGCGTAGCTTCATGATCGCATCTGTGATGGCTTCAGCATTTATATCTAGCGTCTCCAAAGCTTCCAAGGCGTTAGCTGTGACGCTCCCGACCCCATTTTCTGAAAGCCACTTGGTTACTTCCTCAATGGCAGCGCCCAAGGCGTATTGGTTGTGCAGGAGCAACGTCAGTGCGTCCGCTATAGTGATATTGGTTTCTGGTGTGTGTGGCATGGCTAATGTCCTTGAATGACCATGGTAAATCTTCAAGCATCATGGCCTTGGCAGCGGGATGGCTAATCGCGGCTCGCGGTTTGGCCGGAGGGAGGCGTATGAGGAGACTTGAACCCTACAGATCGCCCATTCGTACGGTTTCACTCGGGGCTTAGTACACTGTCCAAGCTAAACTGAAAAACCTTTGATATCAACAAGCTTTCTGGGTGGGGTAGTATTGCTAGGCTGTGCAGGGGGGGGGGGGGGTAATAAGGCGGTTGGGGTTGGGAAAAAAAGATACCCCAATTTTAAAAATTTAACGGGGGGGGAGGGGGGGGGGGCGTAATGAGGCCGTTGGGGTTGCGCAAAAAATGTACCCCTATTTATAGATATTACCGGGGCAGGTATCATAAGCAGTCATCTGGGCGGTTACTAATGACAGTCTTGAAGAGAGTGTCATTAAAACAATATTTATACTGCGTGTTTAAGCCTTGCGGAATAAGAAATGTTCTTGCTGCTAAAGTTTAATTTGCTATAAAGTAACGAAGGCTGATAATTAAAGGAATGAATGATGGCCGGCAGAAATTACGCTACTCGAATGTCTTGCTTCTCGCTTATATCTTCAATCGAAACAGATTTGAGAGATGTGATATATGGAGTTATGCAGGAACAAGGCAGTGTGCTACTGCCGGAGGATGTTCAAAAAAACGCCATGGAGCGTTTTAAAGATCATAACAAGGAAGAGTTTGTAAGTAAAGATGGTGAGTGTCGGGGTTTATTGGACTTTGTTGATTTTTACGACTTAAGTAAAATCCTCAATAAGCTTGCTACTGTGCAAGCCGTGTTTGACGAGCATGAGCTAAAGTTTGTGACGGCAGGGTTGGAAGGTTTAACGCCTGCTCGAAATAGAGTATGTCACTCGCGGCCTTTAGAACCATCCGATTTTACGGAGCTGATAGATTTTACAAAAGAGATATTAACGCTCGGGACTGGTTGCGGTTGGGTAAATTTGAGGGAGGCGATCAACAATCTCGATAACCCAGCTTTTGCATTGACTCTTAGTATTCCGGATTTCTGGAAAAGTCAAAAACGTTCTATATATAATAACCTGCCTTTGCCAGAGTTTGATGACATTGGTTTCATTGGGCGACAGAAAGATCGGCAGTCCATAAATAAATTACTCGCTTCTAATACAAAAGTGATATCTATTGTGGGAGAGGGCGGTATTGGGAAGACCGCCCTTGCGCAGCGCTGTTTGTATGATGTTCTCGATCTCTGCGAGGATAGAAGCGAGGATGTTCCGTTATTCGATATTGTGCTTTGGGTTTCTTTAAAGACTAATAGACTTACCCCGTCTGGAGTTGAGCAGATTAGGGAGGCTATTAGCTCTGGTACAGGCTTGTTTAAGGATGTAAGTGCTTCTTTGGGAGGGGGTAAAGCTGAAGATATTGATGCTGCCTTGAAAGAAATATCTGTTTATATGGAAGAGTTTAAAATACTTTTATGTATTGATAACCTGGAAACTATATCCAGCAATGAAGTTAGAGATTTCTTGGCAAATATTCCTCAGCAGTCGAAGGTTTTGATTACGACCAGGATAGGGTTGGGTGAAATCGAGTTTAGATACAAGCTTGATAAGTTGGATGATAAACCATCCGCACAGCTGATGAGAAGTCTTTCTAGGCTTTTAAATATAGAGGGGCTGTATACAAGAAAGCAGGATGAAATAATTGCGATATGCAAAAGGCTATATAATAATCCGCTATTAATTAAGTGGTATGTTTTGTCTATTGCCTCGGGTCAAAGCCACTCTGCGATTATTAATAAGCAGTCTGCTAGCTTTCAAGAAGCACTACGGTTTTGTTTTGAAAATCTATATGACTGCCTTAGTGATGTGGAGGTAAATGTCGTTTCGGTGATCGCCTGCTGGCGCAAACCTGTTTCGGCCGTTGAGTTGAGATTTATATTAAGTGAGGTTGATGAAGTTGCTATTGAGGAAGCGCTTAATCAATTGCATAACTCTAGTATGTTGGAGTCTAATACGGATTATTCTGATGCCAGAACATACGCGTTAACAGGGGTTGCTTCTGAGTTTTTGACGTCTCTCCGCCCTGTATCCTCTGCGATCTATGATTTGGTTAAGCGGAAAAGGAAAGAGCTTCAGGAGATATTGGATCAGCAAAGCGTGATGCGGTATCATTATAACTATGACTTGAATGCGATATATTGGAGTAGTCGAGACGAAAATATCTGCGCCATTTATCTGCGTAAGGCTCAAACTGATTTTAAACAAGGCCGCAGTGCTCAGGCTTTTGAACATATACGCAATGCAAAGGCAATGATGCCTGCGTTTTCTGAGTGTTACCGTATTCATTCCAGCTTGTTAAAAGATGATCCGTTTCAAGCACAGTCACAGTTGGAACACGCTGTTGAGCTGAACCCGAACTCTTCCCTAACTCGATATGCTTATGCGCAGTTTTTTTTGAAGGAGGAGGACTATCCAGCGGCTGAAGAGCAAATTGTTGAAGCTCTGAGGATTGATAGTGAAGATGTTTCCTTGAAAACTTGCAAGGCTTGGATTTATGCTCTGACGGGTAGGTATAGGTTGAGTGCAGAGTTGTATGAGGAGATTATTCCTCTCCAAAGCTCACGGCATAAGAAGTTTAGATTGAGTACTATCGATCAGGCTGCCAACTGTTATATGCGGCTTGCTGAGCAACTCTTGAGAGATAATGACTATCCTGAGTCAAAGAAGTGTTTGACAAGGTCGGAAGAAATTATTTCCGAAGCTATTAGTAAAGGTGATTATGATGTGTCCATCATACAAAAACTTTTCAAATTGCTATCCCTGTCTGAAGCTTACTATGACAGAAGTGGTGATCCTAGCGTTTCCATCGATATAATTACTCTTATCGATGTCAATGTTGATTTCTTGGATTTCTCATCTTTAAGAGTTGTAAAGGATGAGCTGGCTTGGTATGCCGAAGGTGCTAGTAGCGGGAATGCAACAAAAGCTAAAGATATACTTGTTCGCCTGAATGGTCCCGATAGAACATTCGGAGCAAGGATAAAAGGAAGTGTTCTGCGTGTAAGAGATTCTGACAGAGGCGTGTCCTTCGGGTTTATCAAGGGGCAAAACGAAGTAGAGTACTTTTTCCATAGAAGTTATTTGCGTCCGAACAATATGCTTGATGAAAAACATGCTGATGTTGGTGTGGTCTTTTCACCTGGAAGGAGTACAAAGGGGCTTTGTGCTTTTGATGTGGAAATAGATCGATCTTGATCAAAATATTCTAGATTAACTCGCTTTTATCTTGTCGTCGAAGCCCCGCCGTTGTGCGGGGCTTTTATATGGTGGGCACCCACCAGTGTAGGGAAGAACTTTTCAGTCCTGAACTATCAGTAGTTGATGTGTTCAGTTATTCCAAAATCAGGATCTGAAACGGATGGATTCTTTTATTAGTGTGGGTCGATATTAAGCACCATCGGTGAGTGAGAGAACTCTCACTGCTATAAATATAAAATATCAATAACAAAATCACTTTGCGCGCCGGATGTGAGCTTATACCTTGTTAAGTTTCAATCCGAGACGATGCATTGCGCGCATGGCGGTTGTTGGACACCATTGACCGCCACGAGCGGTAGGAATATTGCGAGAGATGAGGCATTCGGCAACTGCCTGCAAGGTGTTAGCTCCCTTGAAAATACACAACTCGATTGCATCCTTTACTAAGGCCGCACGCTCGTCTGCTTGCTGGCGTTGAGTGTTGTGCCCTTTAGTACGATTTAGGGAGACACGGCCTTTGGCGAGAGCCAGAGAGCGGTTAGTGATCTTTTGTGCGGCCTCTGTATCGCCGCTAGCTGCACGCATCTGCAGGGACTTCAATGCAGCCTTAGTTCGCTCGCTGATGAAAGTACGCTCTTGCTCCGCCAACACTGCATAAATATGCAATTGAAACGTATCGGCGGTTGGCATAGTGGCTACGTGGAACTTATATCGCTTCATTAATCCAGCAATGTGCTCAACGTCCCGACTCATCCGGTCGAGCTTGGCTACCACAACTGGACGGCCGTCAGCGAAGGCTTTGGCGCTGGCTTGACGCTCCAAAGGATGAATCGCACCAGATACTCCTACATCTTCAAACTCTGCCATAACTACCCACCCTTGCTGCTCGGCGGCAAACTTAACGTATTCGCGTTGAGCATCAAGCCCAAGTCCGGATTCACCCTGAGCTTTGGTGGACACGCGATAGTAAGCGACAACATCCATGCTGATAACTCATTTAGAAGGAAGGTGGACATTACATCTGTGTGAACGACCGATCAACCATCGTAAAATTCAAGGCACCGCTTTTGTAGGTCTGGTTAGAGAAGCAGTGGTAGAGCCGTTCTCTCATTTCAGGGCGTGAGCAAAGCCTTTGCAAGTGGTGTGCAGGGCGCTGGGGGGGTAGGTCGATCCGGAGATCCCCGCCCGCTGTAACGCAGGTCTGCCATATCCCTAATGTTGTGAAAGGCTGATTTGAGGAACTGTGGCTTTATGGTGGAAAGCAACGAGTAGAGAGGACTTGGCTTGACACAGATGTTGCGAATGCCACGGAAACAGCTGGGTGGCGAGGGCTAGGCGGTGTCGCGGTCTCAGACCGAAGCCGGAAGGGCAATAGTTGCTGGTTAGTTTTTGATCAGTTACTTGGAGGGGACATCGGTGGATGCCTCCCTCCTTTACATTCCCTCGAATAAAGTCGAAATACTTACACCCAATGCATCGGCGAGCACTTTGATGGCGTTGATCGAGGGGTTAGCTCCCCCGGTCTCGATGCGGGACATGTATGTCCTGGCGAATCCGCACCGATCAGCAAAAGCTTCTTGACTCATGCCCATAGCTACACGGAGCTCCCTGACTCGGGTGCCGAACTGGTGTTGAAGCGCTGGGGAGGGAGGTGGTGCTGGCATTCCCCTATGGTCAGATGATGTGCTCTAATCGGACACACACTAATCGTGACATTGCGATTGAGCGGTCAGCCCTCGCAGTGTCCTTGGAGCAGAGAAATGACCAAGCGAATCGTGGCACTACCCGCAGATACTGATGAGATTGGCGAAAGCTATTTCTACAACCCGTCCCTGTTCGAAGAGCTGAGTAAGCTGAATCGGACCAACCCTCAGGCGGTGTCAGTTATGCTGAATCTGGTAGCCGGTATCGATGACGACGGCGCTGTACAGATCACCCAGGCAGCAATAGCTCGTCAGTGTGAGATCACCCTGCAAGAGGTCGTGAAGGCCATTGCTGACCTTGAGGCTGCTGGTTTGATCCGCTCGGTTCAGACTGGCAGCGAGCCAGGTGGATCCCTTGCCTGTTTGGTGAATCCGAATCTAGCCCGAGCCGAGAAGCCTGACGAGCTTGGCTCGCTGTCCGTAGCAGGGTAGAGAATCGCCGATGACACCCAACGACCAAGTAGTACATGTTCCACGGTATGCATTTGAAGCTCTGGCGGCTTTTACAGCAGTGGGCGAGGACATGGTGGCAGTGATGCTGCTTCTACTGATGCGAATGGACAGTGACCGGCCAGTGAGGATCGACACCTCAGTGTTGCCCAATTTCCTGACGCTTAGCCATGAACGGCTGGAGTATGCGATCTCGCTTTAAGAAAGGCTGGGTAAATTCGGTTGATGAGCGAGAGAAGCGATACCGTATCCTCGATTGCGTTGTCCACCCAGCGTTCATTCACGCAGATTTCGATACGCTGATGGGGGGGATGCACGCCCGCTCAACGGCGGTGGATGTTCACTAGACGATTACTGTTCCAAGCCCATCTCTGCCCACGTCTGGACGTTAACGTGCGTGGGATGGGTTACCTATGGTTATCCGAAGACAATCCTGCTCTTCAGTGATCCAGGCTCCTTAGGCTGCTCGGCATGGTCAGGATCAAGAGCAGGGTGGTGGCTGAGCCCTATCCATCCTTCTGAACAGAATTGCTATCTTGCCTCACGGCAGAACATGAACTCAGTGAGACAGGGGAGCAAAGCCCCACAAGCTTTTGATCTGAACTGTACCGGGGATATGGTGACTGAAAGTCACGGATATCTGCCTTCTAAGTCTTCATCCCCTAAGTAGTCAGCTGTGCCCAAGGCACGAGTAACAACTGTACAGGTCCGAAGGGGAGGATAGGGGGAGACCCCCTCCCGCTCTTGCTTGTAATTGTGTGGGGAGAACTTGTGCCCATAGGCACAGCCTTATCCACTGTGACTGCGTCACTGTTAATCCTTTTGGTTGGTCAATAGTGGCTCCCGCCACAAATTGATAAGCAACGTTAAGAGCAAAAGCAAAGCGGGGAGGGCTTTCTGCCCCATCTCCCCTCTTACTATGTAGAGTGGTCATCCGTGTCAAAGGCACGAGCTTGTAGCGATGTTTGAGGTGTAACCTTTCCTAAGAAGTCTTTTAGTATAGGTTACACCTCATCGCAAAGGTTAAGCTGCTTTATATGCCTCCTTCATCTTCTGTATCTTCTTGCGTGAAACTCCAGTCTGTCGATGGATCTCAAGGGCTGAAGTTTCGAGTGATATCAGACGTTTAACTTCTTTTTCAGTCTGTTCATCAAGCCTCCTGCCATCTCGCCTACTCGGTATGGTATATGCGAGGGACCAATCCACTGTTGCATCAGGGAAGTAAGTGGATAGCAGATAATCAACAACACGGTAGTCCTGAACATAGAAACTAGCTTTCTTTACGTTGTCACGGGAACGAACTGCCGTACGAGTTACCGCCTGTAAGGTTGGTTCAAGCAGCCTGTTAGTAATAAATGCCTCTTCGAAATCTCGTCCGTACTTTGCCTTTAGGTAGGCTAATCCCCGTCCCTCAGATGGACTTGGATTGCCACCAAACAGGACTATTACCTCTGTTGCATTAGCGTAACTGTTTAACCCTCTGCAATCCTTATCGACATATACAACGCTTCTGGTGGTGCTAAAACCAGCCCATTTGTTTGCCAGTAGAAGCGGTGTGCTCCTGACATGCTCCATGGTTGTGGCAAGGACTATATCAATCAGTCGCTTATCCTCGTGTTCCGCGATCATCGTCGCTTTACTGAACTTCTGGCCATTCGGAACAACTGGGCAGATTGTGACAAGATTGCTTACAGGCTGCCATTCCGAAGTGAACTCTGAGTCCACAAAGCGAAAACCATGCACCTGTGCAAATACCTCGAACTCACTGTTCTTGATGCTCGCTGCTAGTACGTGTGATTCAATCGCCGAGGAGAAGATTTCCCACCAGTCGAGATACTCCTCAACGGCACGGATATGCCGTGTGCCATCGGACATGGGCTGATCGATAAAAACTTCCACCTCTGAGAGTAGCAGTCGGAAGATGTTGGCCGCAGAGGATCCCAGTGTTGAGCAAGCCGTTCCTCGTGCATCCGCACGGTTAGTAGATACTTGTTCCCGGACTTTTTCTTCTAAGCCGTCAATGATCCAAAGTTGTCCATCACGTTCTACCGTAAACTGAAGTATGCGTGGGATTTCGGAGGGCTTGATTGGGTAATCCGGGTAATCCACAACATTTGGAAGCTCATCAAGCACCAGAATCCAACCGTGAAGCAACGATGGGCGGACCCGCCGGATTGACTCTTGGGTGCAGACAATGAAGTTGTCCACTTTCTCTTCCAGTGCTTTCTCCAGGCTCCTGACAACCAATTCGCCGTCACGATGATCAATCGTTCGACATGGTATTTCTTTGCTGGAGGCCCGCTGAATAATCTCATCACTCAGAGCTAGTGTCGGTATCGCGAGAACTAGGCGTTTTCCTGAGCTTATTAGGGTGGGAAGTTTGGACAGCAGAGCTTCGGTTTTACCCGCACCTGGGGCGGCAATTGCGGTGTGGATGGGTTTGATTCGTTCAATCCGTGACATGGTTCCTTCCTTTTATTTAGTTGTTCGCAACTCCTCGATGTATTCCGGTCAATTGTATTTTGGAACTCATAACCCTATATCGCAGACAGCACGAAACCCACTCTGCTCAGTGGCCTATTGGCTTGAACAAGCGAGGTAGTGGTCTATTAGTAGGGGAGGTGTTGCTGTGCCAGCGTCGTTGGCTGGGAAGCGAAGAATACGGGTTCTGAATGAGAAGTCAAGCAGGATTGAAAATTTTTTGTTGCTGGTAGAGCAACTTACAGTACGCTACTTACTGCAAAAAATTGCAAGGAGTATATAAGAAGCAAATGGATTGAGTTCGAGCTGTGGCTGCCCCGTTAAAACTTTATGGAGTGCGTACAGGGCTCGCTAGAGCGTTCATATCTCCAAGTCTGACCTCAGGCTTGTTGTTGTTTTGTACGCCCTCTGGTGAGCATTGTAGATCCTTTGGGGCGATATCTAATGTTCTTATATTGATGGTCATCTCTTTCACCTAATAACTTTGCAGTCGATGTTCAGTTTTTGTGCTTCTAATTGTTTGCGGTAGTCAAAGACATTAGCTGCGCAGTTAGAACTTACAGCAGTACTTTGCAAAATGGGTTTCCAACTGACGTAGATGCACAAGGCGGTAGATGTCTCGTTCAGGGATGATTTTCAGTGTTCGGACCTGCCCCGAGGATTCCCCGGCCCAGCTATGGGATGCTCTTAACTGTCCAGACCTGACCCGCCATTTCGGCGGAGTAGGTATTAGCGGGGAGCGGACTAAGGCGCCAATTTTGGCGTATTAACTCTCTACAGTGGTCGATGACCTTGGCTCGCAGTGGCACGCTGTAGCCGGTGAGCAGGATGTCCGTCTTTCGACGGGGCAGGCTGTAGCACCAATAAGTGTTTCCGCGTGGGGTTTGGTACGTTCCTAGAAAGCCAGGAGCGTTCCCCATATCTTTCCGCATTCACGCTAACAGGCGGAAATCCGCCCTTTTCAGCTTCGGATACAAGGGCCTGTGTGTGGGCATTTTCCAATCACTACTTAGGTCGGTGCTTCTGATCCTCCCCGCTCGCCTTGTGAACATCGTTCAGGCAGTAGTGGCCCGCCGGAATCTTGAAATAACACATACGCGCCGTACCGGTTCGGAATGCTGCTGAACCTCCGGCGCTGCCCGCCAGCGCCCCACATGGATCCATAGAAAACTAGGTTCAGTACGCTCTGGACTCTGATGAAGTTTTCACTGCTGATCATCCAGCAGCAGGGATATCTGATCTAGTTCCTTCACAGCAATGTACAGTTTGTTTTTCTGTGATAGCCGTAACTCACCGAATACGAGCACATAGGATCCTGCAAATTTCTCAGGATCGAAAATAGGGTAGCGCTTCTGGAATGCCTCACCGAGATCAGCATCAACTACAACAGATACAGCATCCCGCCCACCACTTTTTAGCCACAAGCTTTCGTTTCCTTTGGGATACATCGCTGCATCAGACACCATGCCCCAGAAGCCCCGGTAAGAGCCGACCATGGTTTCAGAGACCGAAGGAAACTCAACGAATAGTTCCTTTACTCGATATTCACCCTTCGGCAGGGCGATTAATTGCTCAGAATTACGGAAAGCAGGGCTGTAGATCAAATTTTTGAGCAGCGTACTGAGCCGCCGATGCTTCTGCGACTGTCGCCCCCCAGTTCCTGGAGTGAATCTTCTGCCTCGTCCATCTGGGTCGACAACCTGACCCGGGTCGTCAGGGTTGACTTCCTCATGTGCCCCGTAATTGAAATCTACAAGTATTCTCTCGATTGGCTGAATCGACTCCTGTTCGCCAGGCCCCATCGTGCCAGCCCGCCGCCCCTCAGCCGCCCCTAAACTGCACTTCAAAGCATGGGGGCGAGCACCGAAACATGTGGCTTGGCCCTTAGTCGATTCTCGACGGTAGAAAGCGGGCCCGCCACATTCAGGACACGCTAGGAGCCTTCTATATTGGGAAACAAAGCTGTCGCCCCTGCCCTCGAAGAGTTCAATCGTGTAGACAATTCCGTCAGCTGTACAGCGAGCAACATCCATACCAAGGACTCCATGCCATCAAGCTTTTAATGATGGCATGAAAACCCTTCCGCCAGACCACCAAAACTATTGACCAAAGCACGATTGCTGCGGGGCTACCTACATGCTCAGCCACGCTAAAAGCTCCATACGAGCAGCAACCGATTTACGCTAAGCCTCCTCCGGTCCACCAGCAGTTCCTGGTGCCCGAGTGGGTTGCGACTGCCGTAGACTGCATACCCGGCGACGTGCAGAAAAACCGTCAACTCCTGCTTTCACCTATGTGTTCTTCCGTTTCCACTGGTAGCAGACCGGCTGCTTTTGCAAGGCTGGGAAGCTTTTGTATCTCTGAGGCCATTCGCGACAGCGGGTTGATGCCATAACTGTCACCGATGTGCCCTGAAGCATGCCCGGTGATCCAGTCACTCACTTCTTTGGGAATGCCGTGCTCTCTGGCCAGAGTTTTGAAACTGTGTCGGAACGCGTGAAGGGGATGACGGCCTGGTTGATACACACCGCAGAGCTGAGTAATCGGACGCCATGATTTGGAGACGATTCCCGCAAAACCATCGGAAACTTTGAGCAGCTGAGGGAAAACCCTCGTTCCCGGCTCGCGTCCCTGTACGAGTGTCAGCAAGCCAAGGGCGATCAGGTCAGGATGGACAGGAATTTCCCTGCGACTGCTGTCCGTCTTTACGGACTTGTCGGGTTGGTCGTCAATGACGCGGATGAACCATGAGTTCCCTTCGCGCTGGTGAATGTCTTCAACATACAGCTGAGCCAGCTCTTCGCGACGGCCACCAGTGTAAGCGGCTATCAACGGTATCCAGAACACTGCGTTGCCCGGACGGCCCTCGGCGGTTCGAAGTCGCTGAAACTCGGCATGACTGAAGAGTGTGATCAGTTCGTTCCAGCTGTACCCCCGGTTGTCGTCCAAGCGGCGTTTCGGCTTACCTGAGCCAAGATGCTTGTGAATCCGCGATGAAATTACGGGGTTCGTTTCCATCAGACCGGAGTCCACGCAGAACGCCAGTACTGATGACAGTCGTGCTAGCAGAAGGCGCGTGGATGAGGTGGCCAGTGGCTTAACCTCGGGAGCCGAAGGCTGAATCAGGTTGGAAGCGAATTTATGAATGTCCAGAGGCTGGATCGCCCCAATGGGCATGTCGCCCATGTCAGTGATGTAGCGATTGACGGCACGGCTGTAGTCGACCGCGTGACGCCGCGACACGTATTCCGATCTGCCCGACATGGAGATGGACTGAACATAACGTGCTAGTGCTTCTGAGAGCATCAGGCAGGGTTCTGCCTGCGGTGCGGGTAAAGGAGAAGGCCGAACCTTCGCGACTACTATCGGTTCGTGGTGCTCCATGCCGATTCTTTGGCGGGCATCATTGAACAATCGCTCCGAGTCCGCATACGCAACGGCAAACGCTGCCTTCGCTTGCTGGTGATTTCGAGTGTTCAGCGAACGACGAATTTCGGTCTTGCCGATGATCTGCCGAAGACCGTCCGGCACCCTGCGTCGGAGGTAATAGATACCTGAATCAGGATGCCGGAAGGGTTGTGCGATGAGTGCCATTGTGTACCAGCCTTGTGTATCAGTTGGCTGGGAAAGGGCAGGGGAAGCGTGATCAGCAAACGAGGTCTTTCGAGCATTTATGACCGGCTCAGCGTTGCGTCACCAGGTTCTCCGCCCCGCGCTCGCGCACCCAGAACAACGTCGCTCCCGCCACCGCCGCCGGCATCATCAGGATGTTCACCACCGGAATCAGCAGCGCCAGGTAGACGATCCCGCCGAAGCTCATGCTCTGCCAGCGTTTCTGCCGCAGCCAGGCGAGCATCTCGTTCCAGCCCAGTTTATGGTTGTCCGCCGGGTAGTCGATGTACTGGATCGCCATCATCCACACGCCGAACAGCAGCCACAGCGGGGCGGCGACGATGTTCACTACCGGGATGAACGAGAGGATGAACAGGCCGATCGCCCGCGGCAGGAAATAGCCGAGTTTGCGCATTTCCCGGGCGAGGGTGCGCGGGATCATCGCAATCAGTTCGCCCCAGCTGAAGGCCGGGAAATCATCGGTGCCGCGTACCACCACTTCGACTTTTTCCGCGAGGAAGCCGTTGAACGGCGCAGCGATCACGTTGGCGAGCATGGTAAAGGTGAAAAACACCATCAACGCCACCAGCACCACGAACAGCGGCCAGAGAATGTAGCTGAGGAAACTCAGCCAGTCGGGCAGCGACGGCATCAGGCTGTCGACCCACAGGCTGAACTGGTGGCCCGCCAGATAGATCAATCCGACGAACAGCACCAGGTTGATCGCCAGTGGCAGCAACACGAACAGGCGCAGGCCCGGGCTGAGAACCAGTTTGAGGCCTTCGCGCAGGTATTGCGGGCCGGACAGA
>Ga0157369_10004312_pt1 | contig 16803 bp, 13 predicted proteins | sample C25metaG_FD_113461 | JGI IMG/M metagenome (GOLD analysis project Ga0157369, IMG submission 113461) | Corn rhizosphere microbial communities from Kellogg Biological Station, Michigan, USA - C2-5 metaG | ecosystem: Host-associated > Plants > Roots > Rhizosphere > Soil | place: USA: Michigan... | reverse complement strand
TCCGAACCCCTTCGGCATCCCACCGCTCGCCGACCAGACCGCCGGGGCCGTCATCATGTGGGTCATCGGCTCGCTCGTCTTCCTCGTCCCGGTCGCAGCCATCACGTTCCACCTGCTGCAACCGCAGAGAAGAACACGCAGATAACTTCATCCCAGCCGCTCATAGCGCAGATAAGCGCACCCATTGCTGAAGGTCCTGCTCTTTGTCAGCGCCAGCGGCATCCTCTCGCGTATACCGTCGAACATCGTCCTTCCCTTGCCCAGGACGATAGGATTCACCACCACGTGGTACTCGTCAATCAAACCGTCCGACGCCAGTTGAGAGATCACGGTGCCGCTTCCCATAATCGTCATGTCCTCGCCCGTTTCCTGCTTCATCTTCCGTATCTCCGCTGCCATATCTGTCTTCACCAGCCGCGTGTTGTTCCACGAGACTTCATTCAGAGTCCTTGAAAAAACCACCTTCGGCAGATTGTTCATCCGCTCCGCCACCTCGTGGTGGACAGCCGACGCCATCGGCGTGGGCCAGAAACTATTCATCAACTCATACGTCACTCGACCAAACAGCAGCGGCCCGCCACCCTTCGCATTCTCCGCTACAAATTCGTTCCACTCCGCATCGTCGGCGGCGGTACGCGCCCAGTCCATCCTGCCGTGCGCGTCCACAAAGTACCCATCCAGCGACACATGATTGAAGACGATCAGCTTCCTCATCATTCCTCCCGATTCCTTCTCTATATCGGTTTTCCGCTATAGCCACCTGCGGCTGTCATGGGGACCGCCCTGGTGCGCAGGGATGCGCGGACTACTCCTCCGCCTCATCCACAGGCCGCTTCGCCGAGGCAAGGATCTTCTGCGCAATCATCGGCGGCACGACCTCGTAGTGGCCCATCTCCATCCGGTAGCTGCCGCGTCCCTGTGTAATTGAGGTGAGCGTCTGAGCGTAGCTCAGCATCTCGGCCATCGGGACTTCGGCGCGCACAATCGTTCCTGCGCCGCCTGAGTCCATCCCCTGCACCCTGCCGCGCCGCGAGTTCAGGTCGCCCAACAGCGCGCCGGCGAACTCATCCGGCGTCTCGATCTCGACCTTCATCACCGGCTCCAGCAGCGCCGGCTTTGCCTGCTCCATGCACTTGCGGAAGGCCAGCCGCCCGGCCATCTTGAACGACATCTCGCTCGAGTCCACGTCGTGATAGCTGCCGTCGTAGAGCGACACGCGAAAGTCCACCACTGGATACCCCGCCAGATACCCGCGTGCCGCCGACTCCTGAATCCCCTTCTCGACCGCCGGAATATACTGCCGCGGAATCGCGCCGCCGAAGATATCGTTCTGGAACACGATGCCGCTGCCGCGCGGCAGCGCCTCCATGCGGATCTTGCAGTCGCCGAACTGGCCATGCCCTCCGGTCTGCTTCTTGTGGCGGCCCTGCGCCTCGGCGCGGCCCAGGATCGTCTCGCGGTAGGGCACCTTGGGGGCCTTCAGCGTCACCTCGGTGTGATAGCGCCGCTTCAGCTTCGAGACCACCGCCTCGATGTGCGGCTGCCCTGCTCCTGCGACCAGAAACTCATTCGTCTGCGGATCGCGGAAGAAGCGCAGCATCAGGTCCTCTTCCATCAGCTTGTGCAACGCCGGGGCCAGCTTGTCCTCGTCCGCGCGCGACTTCGGCTCGATGGCATACGTCATCGCGGGCTCCGGCAACGACACCGGCTCCATGAAGATGTCCTGCGCCTTTTCGCCGAGGGTGTCGCTGGTCAGCGTGACGCGCAGCTTCGCCACCGCGCCCAGGTCGCCAGCGTGGAGCTCTGTCACCTCGACCGCCTTGCGACCCTGCATGATCGAGAGGTGCGCCAGCCGCTCCTGCTCCTGCCGAGAATAGTTCTGCACCGTCGTGTCGTTCTTCATCATGCCGCTGACGACCTTGAAGAAGGAGATCCTGCCCGCAAACGGGTCTGTCATCGTCTTGTAGACATAGAGCGCCAGCGGCTGTTTATCATCCACCTTGCGCATCACAATCTCTTCGCCAATCCCGCCCGTTCCATTCGCATGGCCATTGGCATGGCCGTTGCCACCATTGCCGCCGTTGAGATTGACGTGCTGCAACCCGCGCGCCGCCACGGGCTCGCGCTCCACCGGCGAAGGCGCATACACCTTCAGAAAATCCAGCAGATGGTCGGTGCCCACATTTCTCAGCCCGCTCGTGTACAGCACGGGAAATATCCTGTCCTCGCGGATGGCCTCGTGCAGCGCTCCAACCAGGTGCTCCTCAGGAATCGTGCCCTCGCGGAAGAACTCTTCCATCAGCTCATCCTTGCCCTCGGCGACAAGTTCGACCAGCGCCTCATGCGCCGCCTTCGCATCCTCTTCCATCGCATGAGGAATCTTGCCCACCTCGCCTCGCCCGTCGCCGTCCGGTTTATAGAGAAACGCCTTCATCGTCACCAGGTCCACCACGCCGTGAAATCCATCCTGGTCCACGATCGGCAACTGCACCGGTATTACCTGCCTTCCCCATTTTTCCTGCAGATGCTCGATCATCTGCATTCGCCCCACGCGGCTGTCGGCCTTGGGATGGTCCACCTGGTTCATCACCAGCACGCGCGGCAGGTTCAGCTCGGCGGCGTAGTTCCACACGCGGTCGGTCACGGTCTCCGCGCCCTCCTGCGCATTCAGCACAATCAGCGTGGCCTCCACCGGCAGCATCGCGCCGCGCGCCTCATGCACGAACATGTGGAAGCCCGGAGTGTCGAGCAGATTGATCTTCACTCCATTCCATTCGGCGAACGCCACTGCTGTGGACATGGTTGTGCGCCGCGCAACTTCTTCTTCGTCATACGCCGTCACCGCCGACCCGTCCTCCACCTGTCCGCGCACCGGCGTCATCTTCGCGGCATGAAGCAGAGCGGAGATCAGCGTCGTCTTCCCGCTGTGCGCATGACCCACTACAGCCACGTTACGAATATCGCTTCCCTGATAGGCCCTCATAGCATGGATCCTCCAAACTCTCGGAAATCGTTAAGAGTAAGGCGTCATATAAAGAGACGTCTCCAAACCGGAATCAAACCGGGCTGTCCCGCGGAGGAGCCGGTTTTTTTTCACGCCCTTTCCGGACCCGCATCCGAAGGAACACGGATGCTATCACACCCGGCTTTCATCTTGTGCGCGCGATCCTCATCCGCGTCACCGCTAACTGAGTTAGACTTCCCCTGTCTGCTTCACAACACAATGACCGTCGCCAATCAACGAAGCCGCCTAACCTAAGGAGATGCAATTGATCCCCCGTTCCCGTCTTGCCACCATGTTGCGCACCGTCAGCATCTTTGCCCTGGCCGCCTCTCTCATTTCAGCCCTGACCTTCCCAGTCGCCGCGCAGTCTCCGTCGCAGGCCGCGCGGATTATCCAGTCGCTCTCGCCCGAGTCGCACAAGGTGATCGAGCGCCTCTCCACCTTCGACAACCTCCCCGCCGCCGAGTGGCGGTACCACGCCGGCGACCTGCCGCACGGCGAAGACATCAATCTCGATGACAGCTCCTGGCATCTCGTCAAAGCCCGCAGCGAAGCCCCCAACGAGGCCGTCTGGTATCGCCGCACCATCGAGGTGCCCCAGACCCTCAACGGCTACGACCTCACCGGCGCGCGCATCTGGTTCACCTTCCACGCCAACGCCAACGGCCCCATGCCGCAGATCATCTACTTCAACGGACGCCGCGTCGCGCTCGGCGACGACCTCGAGCCCATCGTCCTCTTCGACCAGGCCAAACCTGGCGAGAAGGTCCTCGTCGCCGTCAAGCTCCTCCACACTGTCGATAAAAAGACCTTCGCCGGCGCCACGCTCAAGATAGACTTCGCGCCCAACCGCCCCAACCCCGAGGACCTTCGCCTCGAATTCCTTTCCTCCACCATTCTCATCCCGTCGCTCTCGAAAGACCCGGCAGCCGACATGGCCACGCTCCAGCACGCCATCACCACGGTCGATCTCTCCGCGCTCGACTCGAACGACCAGGCGAAGTTCGACGCCTCACTGAAGGCCGCCACCGCCGAGCTTGAACCGCTCAAGCCCATGCTCAAGGAGGCCACCTTCCACCTCACCGGCAACTCGCACATCGACGCCGCATGGCTCTGGCCCTGGACCGAGACCGTCGATGTGGTCAAGCGCACCTTCGGCACGGCGCTCCAGTTGATGAACGAGTATCCCAACTACACCTACACGCAGTCCGCCGCGCAGTACAACGAGTGGATGGCCGACAAGTATCCCGAGATGAACGACCAGATCGCCCAGCGCATCAAGGAAGGCCGCTGGGAGGTTGTCGGCGGTATGTGGGTCGAGCCTGACCTCAACATGCCCGGCGGCGAGTCCACCGTCCGCTCCATCCTGCTCGGCAAACGCTGGTACCAGCAGCACTACGGCGTCGATGTCCGCATCGGCTGGAACCCAGACTCGTTCGGCTACAACTGGCAGCTTCCACAGATCTACAAACGCAGCGGCATCGACTATTTCGTCACCCAGAAGATGACGTGGAACGACACCAACCAGCTCCCGTTCAAACTCTTCTGGTGGGAGTCGCCCGACGGCTCGAAGGTCCTTACCTACTTTCCGCACGACTACGCCAACAACAACCTCAACCCCGTCCGCCTCGCCGCCGATCTCGCGCAGGCCCGCCAGCGCGCACCCGGCATCACCGACATGATGGACCTCTACGGCATTGGCGACCACGGCGGCGGCCCCACGCGCGCCATCCTCGACGAGGGCGACCACTGGGCACAGCCCGACAAGATCATCCCGCAGATGCACTTCGGCCTCGCGCAGTCCTACTTCACCGACGTTGAGAAGCAGGTCGCCCCCAACTCCGAGCTGTGGAACTACAAGACCATCGCCGACGGCTATAAGTACCCCACGCCCGAGGCGGGCAAGATCGCCATTCCCACCTGGGACGACGAGATGTACCTCGAGTACCACCGCGGCGTCTTCACCACGCAGGCCAAACACAAACACAACATGCGCTACAGCGAGGAGTGGGCGCTCAACGCAGAGAAACTCGCCTCGCTCGCCTGGCTTGACGGCAACAGCTATCCGAACGCCGAGTTCACCGAAGCCTGGAAGAAGATCACCTTCAACCAGTTCCACGACCTCGCCGCCGGCTCCGGCATCGGCATCATCTATAAGGATGCGCAGAAGGACTACGACCAGGTCCACTGGGCCACGAACGAAATCTCCGCGAAGGCACTGAACACCCTCTCCGCTGGAATCGACACACGCACTGCCACCGGCGCATCGGTGCTCGTCTTCAACCCGATGGCATGGCAACGCGACGGGAACATGACCGTCGATGTGCAGATGCCCACGGCCACACCGAACGGCGTCTCGGTGCTCGACGCGCACGACCGTGTGCTGCCCTCGACCGTGCTCTCCAGCAACCCAAAGACGCACAGCTATAAGCTGCTGGTTGAGGCCAAAGCTGTTCCTTCGATGGGCTACGAAGTCCTCCACGTCGTCCCCGGCCATCGCGCGTTCGCCAGCGACCTCAAGGCCAGCGGCCTGACGCTTGAGAACGCCGCGCTCCGCGTCGTCGTCGATCCCAAAACCGGGTGCATCACCAGCCTCTACGACAAGAAGTCCAGCTTTGAAACCATCGCCGCCGGTGCCTGCGGCAACCAGCTCCAGACCTTCCACGATCTTCCCAAGCAGTACGACGCCTGGAACATCGATCCCGGCACGCTCGATCACATGACTCCCATCGACGAGGTGGACTCCGTCAAGCTCGTCGAGAACAACCCAGTCCGCGCGGTCATCCGCGTCACGCGCACCTGGCAAAGCTCGAAGTTCGTGCAGGACATCCAGCTCTACGCCGGCGCGGACACCGTCAATGTCGTCAACAATATCGACTGGCACGAGACGCACGTCCTGCTGAAGGCCGCCTTCCCGCTCGCCGCAACCGCGCCGATGGCGACCTACGAGATCCCCTACGGAACCATCCAGCGTCCCACCACACGCGACAACTCCTGGGAGAAGGCCCGCTTCGAGGTTCCCGCCCAGCGCTGGGCTGACCTGGGCGACGGCCACCACGGCTTCTCGCTGATCAACGAGTCGAAATACGGATACGACGGCGTCGGCAACCTGCTTCGCCTCTCGCTGTTGCGCTCGCCTACCTGGCCTGACCCCAACGCAGACCGCGGCCACCAGCACTTCAGCTACGAACTCTACCCGCACGCCGGCACCTGGCAGCAGGCACTCACCGAACGCCGCGGCTACGGCTACAACTACAAACTTAAGGCCGTGCAGGTCGAGTCGCACACCGGCTCAGCGCCGGCGGAGCACTCCTATCTCTCGGTCGAGCCGGAGAACGTAGTCCTCACCGCAGTCAAAAAGGCTGAGGACTCGAATGCCCTCGTCTTCCACGTCTTCGAGTGGGCAGGCAAGGACGCCAACGTCACCTTCACGCTTCCTCCAGGTGCAACCTCGGCCACCCAGGTCAACCTGATGGAGAAGCCTGAAGGCCAGCCGCTTGCCATCACAGCCAACAAAGTCACTGTACCCATCCATCCATTCGAGATCCTCGCCCTCCGCGCGGACTATCCGCACAACACGGAGCAGGCCGAGACAAAATAACCATCACCACTTCGCAAGAAAAAGCAGCCGCTCACGCACCCGTGAGCGGCTGCTTCTTCCTTCGCTTGTCATTCTGAGCGCAGCGAAGAATCCCCGCATTTTGCCGGACATGCCATAACTCCTCGCATCATGCAGACGGATTCCGGGTGCCTCATTCACGCTCCACGCGAACCGCCTTTCTTGACAGCTAGAGGATGCTCATCTTCTTCGCCACGGCGGTCAGAATCTCGAGCGCCTGGTCGATCTGCGCGCGGGTGTGCTCGCTGGTCATGATGGTGCGAACCCGTGCTTTTCCCTCGGGAACGGTCGGGAAGGCGATGCCCGTCGCCATCAGTGCGGCGTCAAACAAGGCGCGGCTAAACTCCATCGTCTTGCGTCCGTCGCCGATGATGATGGGATTAATCGGCGTCTCGCTCGCCGGAGTCGTCCGCCCGCCGATGTCGAAGCCCGCGGCGGCAAGTTGCTGCTTGAAGTAGTTCGCGTTCGTCCACAGGCGTTCGATGCGCTCCGGCTCCTGCTCCAGAATGTCGAAGGCAGCGATGCAAGTCGCCGCGACACTCGGCGGATGCGAGGTCGAGAAAAGAAACGGACGCGCGCGGTGGTAAAGATAGTCGATCAGATCGCGGCTTCCGCAGACGTATCCACCCAGCGCGCCGATGGCCTTCGAGAGCGTGCCCACCTGCACGTCCACGCGATCCGTGCAGCGGAAGTGATCGACGCTGCCGCGTCCGTTGCGGCCCAGCACTCCCGAGGCGTGCGCGTCATCGACCATCATGATCGCGCCATACTTATCGGCGAGATCGCAGAGCTTATCGACCGGGCCGATGTCGCCGTCCATCGAAAAGACGCCGTCGGTGATGAGCAGCTTGCGCCCCGGTTCATTCTGAACTTCTTTCAGAAGCTCTTCGGCGTGGGCAACGTCCTTGTGGCGAAAGACCTTGATCTTCGCCTTGGAGAGCCGCGCCCCGTCGATGATGCTGGCGTGGTTCAACTCGTCGGAGATGATGAAGTCTTCCTTGCCCAGGATGCTCGAAACCGTGCCCGCATTGGCGGCGAAGCCCGATTGAAAGACCACGCAGGCCTCGACGCCCTTGAACTCCGCGATCTTTTCTTCCAGCTCCATGTGGATCTTCATCGTTCCCGCGATGGTGCGGACCGCGCCCGAGCCGACGCCGTAACGCTCCGTCGCGGCGATCGCCGCCTCACGCAGCTTCGGGTGGTCGCACAATCCGAGATAGTTGTTGGAAGCCAGATTGATGACGCGCTTCCCGTCGTACGTACAGACGGGGGCCTGTTCGTCATCGAGTACGCGCAGCCTGAAGAAAGTTCCACGCTGGCGAAGATCGTCGAGCTGCGCGGTAAGATGAGAGAGCTGAGAGCGTTTCACTGAGGTCATAGAATTGGTTTTGTCCTTTGCCCGACAGACAACGCCTGAAACAAAATGAGCATCATAATCTTACCTTTGTAGTCTTATTCTATCCTTTTGCCTGCCTTGTGAAATCCCCGAAAAATGAAGCTAAGGAGCTAACATGAACGTTCGTTATGCAGGCAGGTCTGTGGCAGTAATCGCACTTGGATTCTTCATCCTGACCGGTTGCCGATCAAAACAAGATGCAGCCATTGAAGCCGCAAAGAAACAAGCCGCCGCAACAGGACAAGCACAGCAGGTCGTCTCGGTCGATAAGAACGGCAACACCATCACCACCACAGTAGAGCCTCCGGCTCCCGGCCAGACAGCGCAGGTGGTCACGACAACAGTCGCGCCTCCAGCAGCAACTCCCGCCAATCAACCCGCAGTCGCGCCGGGCCAGCCCGCTGTTGCGCCCGGTCAACCGGCTATCGCCGGCGGTCAGCCCTATGATGCCGCGCAGCAGCAGACCGCGCCGGGTCAGACCGCCCCTGCCATCCGCCCGGCGGATGTGAACATTCCCGCTGGCACACCGTTGGCAATACGCATCAACCAGCACATCAGCGTCAAGACGAGTCGTCCGGGCGACCGCTTCGACGGCGAAATCGCCGAGCCGGTCAACGGCCCTAACGGCAATGTAGTCATCCCGCGCGGAACGCACGTTGGCGGTGAGATCGTGGCCGCGCACAGCCGGGGCCACTTCAAAGGGGCATCTATCCTGGAGCTGCGTCTGACCAGCATGACGCTCAACGGTGCCGACTACCCAATCCAGACCACTGCATTCACGCGCACGAAGAAGGGCAAAGGCAAGCGGACGGCGGCGTTTATCGGCGGCGGCTCCGGACTCGGCATGTTGGTCGGTGGTCTGGCTTCCGGCGGTACGGGCCTGCTGATTGGCGGGCTTGCCGGCGCGGGCGCAGGCACCGCTACCGCCGCACTGACCGGCAACCGCGACATCGAGATTCCATCCGAATCGCTGGTGCGGTTCAGACTCGCGGACGATCTCGTCATCCGGCCTCGCTGATAGCCGAAATAAAGAAGGCCCATCCTGCGGGATGGGCCTTCGCGTTTCTTCTGGCTTTAGCTGTTTTCCTGGAGGTATAGTCCTGGTGACCTCCTCATCCCCCAAGGCAGTCCCACTTTTTGTTGTCATTCCCGAAGGGAATCTGCGTTTCGCATCGGCCCGCCTCGGGCCACACCTATATGGAAAACGCACTAGTTACTGCGCGTCTTAGTGAGCAGGCGGAATATCTCCAAGTAGAGCCACACGAGCGTCACCATCAGGCCGAAAGCACCGTACCATTCCATGTACTTCGGCGCTCCCACCCTCACGCCGCTCTCAACGAAGTCGAAGTCGAGAACGAGGTTCAGCGCCGCGATGATGACCACGAAGACGCTGAAGCCGATGCCAACGATCCCCGAGCCGTTGATTGAGTTGAAGTGCACACCGAAGAACCCGAGCGCAATCTCTGCGAGATAGAAGAGCGCGATTCCTCCAGTCGCCGCGATCACTCCGAGCCGAAACTTGTCCGTCACGCGAATCACTCCGCTGCGATACGCCAGCAGAAGCACCAGCAGCGTGCCGAAGGTCAGGCTCACGGACTGGATCGCGATCCCCGGGAAGCGTAGCTCCAGTACCGAGGAGATGCTGCCAAGCGCAAGCCCTTCGAGCAGCGCATAGACGGGCGCTCCCACGGGCGCCCATGTCTTCTTGAACGTGACGGCCAGCGCGACCACGAATCCGCCGATCAGCCCGACCCAAAGGTAGGGAAGCACGGTCGCCGCCGAGCGGGTCTGCATAAACGCGTGCCAGGCCCAGGCCGCCGTCGCCATCGTGCACAGCAGAAGGATGCCGGTCTTGTTGACCGTTCCTTCGAGCGTCATCGCTTCGCCTACGCCAGAGTACTGCCCGCGGAACACCTGCGAGTTCAATGCGGGATTCGATGTCTTCATCAACTGAGCCATGTAGCTTTCCTTTCTCCTGCTGCCAGACCGCCAAATTCTATGCTCTTTTCAGATGTTCTTGAAACAGCTTGCACGCCTGTTGTTCGACTTCCGCGTCCCCGCCGCAGCCGTGGAGCCAGTGCATTCCGTGCTCACGCCGGAACCACGTGCCCTGCCGCTTGGCGTAGTTGCGGTGTCCCTGCTGGGCTTGGGCGATGGCCACGTCGCGCGTCAGCTCGCCACGCACGACGGCGGCAGCTTCGGCGTAGCCGAGCGAGCCGAGTGGACGGCAGTCGGCTCCGTAACGCTCGATCAGCCGCTCGGTCTCTTCCACCAGTCCACGATCGAACATGGCGGCGGCGCGTTGATTGATGCGCTCGTACAGGCGCGCGCGCGTCGGAGCGAGGCCGAGACGAAGAACGCGATAACCGGTCAAGGCATCGCGCCCCTTTTCCCACTGCCCTGTGAGCGGCTGCCTTGCGGCAAGCGCGACCTCGACGGCGCGAATGGCCTTGGGAATATCGTTCGCGTGAATCGCGCGGCCTGCGGCAGGGTCAAGCCGCGTGAGAATGCGGTGCAGATGCGCCGGGCCGCGCTCGGGCCCCATCTCCGCGACACGCTCGCGCAGCCGTTCGCGCAGAGCGGGCTGGCGCGGCGGCGCTGGCGACAGGCCATCGATCAGCGCGCGCAGATACAGGCCCGTTCCACCGGCAACGATAGGCAGATGTCCGCGTCCTGTGATTCCGGCGAGCGCCTCGCGGGCCTGCCGGCTATAGTCTCCTGCTGTATAAGGTTCGTCGGGCCACACGATGTCGATCATGTGGTGCTGGGCACGCGCGCGTTCTTCAAGCGAAGGCTTCGCCGTGCCGATCTCCATCTCGCGATAGACGGCGACCGAGTCGCAACTGACGACCTCGCCGCTGAACTCTTCGGCCAGCCGGATTGCGAGCGATGTCTTGCCGCTGGCGGTTGGCCCGGCAACTACGATGAGCGGCTTGTCGTCGGCCAGATATTTCACCACAACCGCCACCAGCCCGGTGGAGTGAACACGCGATGCACCCCAACGCGAAGCAGGCTGAACAGCAGCACAGCAACAGCAAGCAGGAGCAGCCCGCGCACCTGGCGACGGCGCTCGACGCTCTTTCGCAAGGCTGATCGCGCGGCCGACTTCTCTGACTTCTCTGAGGCGAGAACAGGCATGGGGACAGGCACCGGAATTTACTGGTGGGGCGGAGACATGTTGACCAGGAAGCTGATGCGCAGCTCGAGGTTGGGCCCGTGGAAGCTGGCCGGAAGCGGAGGAAACTGTCCCACGCCGACGATGCTGCCCCACGCTGCGCGGTCGATCGCCTGATCGTGCGTCGAGCCGTCCAGATTCATGGCTCCGATGCGTCCATCCGGCAGGATGGTGAAGCGGACCTGCGTTTCACCCTGCTTGTTCAGCGGAGGCCGCGCCTCCTCGGGAATCAGTGGCAGCCAGGTCCTGTAGATGTCGCCGAGGATGCGCCGGAGATAAGGCCCGAAGTCGACGCCCTGCGTGTCGGAAAGCACCTCGACGCCTGTGTTCAGCCCCCCGTGCGCCACGGGAGCATTTGCGCCGTAGTCGCCACCATCGCCCGGGTTGCGCGCTGCCTGCTCGGCTGCCTGACGGATGGCGTCTCCGGCGGACTGGCTCTGGCGGCCGAAGTTTGGCCTGGTCGGTGCGGCCTTAGGTGCGTCAACCATCGCCTGCTGCTGCGGCGCGTGCTGCGGCAAGGGCGCGGGCGGAGGTTGTTGCTGGGCCTGCTGCGGAGCAGGCTGCTGTGCCTGCGGCGCGGGAGCTGGCGCAGGTGCAGTCTGGGCCGGAGCTCCGGCTTTGCGCATCGCCTCCAGCTCTTCGAGCGTCTTCTTGTCGAGCGTCGGCTTCGCCGTCTGCTGCGTCTGGTCCTTGTCGCTGATAGCGTTCGTCGGCTTATGCGGCAGCTTCGGCATGGCCTTCTGCATTTCGAGATAGGTCAGGTCTTTCTCGCGCTGCTTTAGCACATCCATTGGGTTGATGACGCGCGGCTGATGAAAGACGACCTGCGGCCCATACATAACAAACCATGCCAGCGCCATGCAGATGATGATGGAGATGTAGATGGATTCGCGGAAGCGCGCCCGTGCCTGCTCGTCGTCGATTGACTCGAGCAGATGGATGACCTCGTGGGCCTCCAGATCGCCGTACCGGCCTGTGCGCACCTTCAGGGGCGGGGTAGGCGGTGCGGAGTCAGGCGGTGTCTCAAGCGTAGGCATGGATGTTGGTTCTGACGGTTCCGAACGGTGAAAGTTACGTCAGATGAGTCAATTGACCGCCGGTAGCGTGCCCCGGAGGCGCGTCCTCTCTATTTTCTCATCTTTGGGGGATGTCCGGCTGTTTTTGGCGTCCTCCGACGCACGCCGATGCTCGCCCCGCCGGTACACTGGAGTGCGTGACCAAGACCTTCTCCCGAGACACACGCGCGGCCGTTTTGACCATCAGCGACCGCTGTTCGCGCGGCGAGCAGCAGGACCTCTCCGGCCCGGCCGTCTGCGAGATGCTCCGCGCGGCCGGCATCGCAGCGCTCGACACCGAGACGCTGCCCGACGAGATCGACCTCATCGCCGGAGCACTGCGCCGCCATGCCGCCCGCGTGCAACTGATTGTGACCACAGGCGGAACGGGCCTCGCCGCGCGCGATGTTACACCGGAGGCGACGCGCCTCGTCTCGGACCGCCTGATCGACGGCCTGGCCGAGCGAATGCGCGCCGAAGGACTGCGGCAGACGCCGCTTGCCGCGCTGAGCCGCGGCGTCTGCGTAACGGTAGGCAGCGCTCTTGTCGTGAACCTGCCGGGAAGTGTTGCGGGCGCGCGGACGTCGCTCGGGGCGATTCTTGCCGTGCTCCCTCATGCGCTCGATCTGCTCGCCGGACGCACGGAGCATGGGGCCTCGGTGGGCGGGAACGCGGACGGGGACGGGGAACAGCCGAGCGCAGGTAAAATAAGGCAATCCCCGTGAAGATTCCCGCCTCTCTCTGGATCCATAAAGCGAACCTTGCCTTGCAGGCCCTTGGGCTGTGGGGACTGGGCGGCATGGCGATTGTCGATTCGGCGGCGATTCCGATGCCGCTGGACGCCGTCCTGATTAAAGACGTGGCAGAGAACCACGGACGCTTTCTCATCTACTGCCTGATTGCAGCGGCAGGTTCGGCGTTTGGGAGCCTGGTGCCGTACTATCTGGGGCGCGCGGGCGGAGAACTGTTTCTGCTGAAACGCATCAACCGGCAACGCTATGAACATTTGCGCGACCGGTTCGAGAAGCAGGAGTTCCTGGCGATCATGGTTCCGGCGATGCTGCCGCCGCCGATGCCGGTGAAGCTGTTTGAGCTGGCCGCGGGCGTCTTCGAGATGAAGCCGCAGTGGTTCTTCAGCGCGATGCTGGTGGGCAAGTTCCTGCGCTTTCTGGTGTGGGCCTTGATTACGATCTTCTACGGGCCGCAGATTCTGCATGGCCTCATTCAGATGCTCCACGAGCATCTGGGTTATGTCATGGGCGCCGGAGGAATCATCGTCGTGCTGGTGGCCGCCTATGTCGTCCGCAAGCTGTTCGATCGGCGGCGGGGAACGCATTTTCCCGCTGAGGAATAGCAGAGCTACAGCCAGGGCCTTCAGAGACTGTGTGAGAACTCCGCCGTCTCGCAGTTCTGCTTAAGGGCATGGGTTCAGCCGTGTCGTAAACCGCTGTGCTATTGATAGAGCTTTAGAGGATGCTGAAAAAGTCCGCTTTGCTTAAGGGCACGGCTTCAGCCGTGCCGTAAATGCTCCAAAATCAATGGGGCTTTAGCCCCTGAGGTACCCTGTTTGTCGGCATGGCCACTCTTTCAGTACCCTCTGCAACAAGGAGAGCAGCGATCCAGTGGAAAGAACAAAAGCTGCGGCTGGCCGCAGCTTTTGTTTACCGTTAGTGCCGCTGTTATGCCAGGGGCAGATTGTTGTTCCCGGACTCGCGCAGGGTCGCGGCGATGTTCCGCGCAAGCGCCGGAAGGCCGAACAGTGCGCCCGCCGTAATGGCCGTCGAGATAACGTCGTTCGCATAGAACGGAATCGCTGCGACGTAGCACGCGCCCAGGCCCGCTGCCGTATGTGGATACATTGCGCTGCCCGCCCATACGGCGAAGTTGCTCACGATGAAGAACGAGGTCGAAGAGGCCGCGACGGCGCCCGCCACGCGCAGGCCGGTGCTCTTTTTGCGCAGCATGTAGTAGCCCATCAGGCATACGGCTGCCTCCCACCCCCATGTGACCATATAGTCGGCGGCGTGGAATGGATAGCTGAATGCATACACCGTCAGGTAGTAGTCGGTCGCCATCAGAGCCAGAACGGCGAAGACCGTCTGCCAGCGGCTGCGGCGCGCGCCGAAGAACAGCAGGCCGCCGCCGACGGCCGTAAATCCTAAATTGACCGAGTGGAACGAGTAGGGCAGGATGCGGCTCAAAACAGCAAGTAAAAGAACGAGATAAGCAGCCATGGGAACCTCAATCATCCGGATGTGCGCGGAAGCGATGCACCTTTGATTGTCGGACTTTACCACCGTTGGGTCAACCTGGGTGATCGGCGATGGTCAATATTCGCCAAGGTTCGTCAATGTTGAACGTGGCCGTCCATCTCCATGCGCACGACGCGCCGGTCCTGGTTGAGGACGACCTTGCCTGAGAGCGGAGGGTCCTCGCGCCCGCCCAGAAATGAGACATCGTACATAAACCGCAGGTCGCGGAAGGTGACCGTGGTCAGCCCCTCGTAGCTGGTGCCGGTCTCCGTCACCAGCGGGTAGCTCGACCAGTCGAGATACACCTCGCCGAGCCATGTGCGCTTGGCCACAAGCGTCGCCAGCGTCGTCGGCGGCTTGTAGAAGATGTCCGCCTCCCTGCTGGTTGTGACGGTATTGTTCAGCGTGTCCACCGTTGCCAGTTGATAAAACGCAGGTGTTTCGACGATGACGCTCCAGCGAAAGGGATTGACCGGATGCGGACTGGCGAAGACGCGCGTGATCGGCGCTCCGAAGTCCTCTGCCTGCAAAAGCGCGATCGCGTCCTGCCGCTCGACCACGCGCCATCCCCACAGCGCGACGATAGCCACCAGCGCGGCAATGGCCCACCCTTGCCCGCGAAAGACAGGCTTGCGCGCGCCGACTTCGTTCGATACCAGCCCGAACAGCGCGGGTGCAATCAGCGCAATCAGCAGCAGGGCAAACATCACCGGCTCAAAGATAAAGACGAACGATCCCGCATACCACCGGGGACTGAACGGAAAGAACGGCCTCAGCCCGTAGTTGTTCGTCCAGTCCAGCAGGAGATGGCTCAGCAACGCTACGATGCAGAACCCGTAGAGCAGCCACCAGCGCACCGGCGCGGCAGGCGGCTTCGCATGGTCCCGCCTCGTGTGCCAGCGGTGCAACAGCCACACCACCGCGACCACCACGGCGGCCTCCAGCGGCAGTCCAAGCAGCGCATGCGTCCATCCACGATGGTGCTGAAACGCGGCGACCGGGCCTTGGATCGACCACAGCGTGTCGATGTCTGGGATCTCGGCGGCAAGCGTCATCGCCAGCGTGGCGTAGGCTGCCTTGCGGTTGAAGCCGGCACGCGCGAGCACGGCTCCGGTCAGAAGATGCGTCACAGGTTCCATGCGGCCAGAATACCGTGCCGCTCTCGAAATGCCGTCTCTATAATTCTGCCTATGCCGACCGCGCACAATCCCGGCCAACAGGGCCAGCAAATCGACGCGCTACGCGACGAGTTGCGCCGCCACGAACATCTCTACTACGTGCTCGACTCACCGGAGATTACCGACGCCGAGTACGACACGCTGATGGACCGCCTCAAGAAGCTCGAGGCCGAGCACCCTGATCTCGTCACTCCGGACTCACCTATGCAGCGCGTCGGCGGCAAACCGCGCGAAGGCTTCGTCAAGACGGCGCACTCTCGCCCGATGCTCTCGCTCGACAACGCCTACAACGAAGAGGAGCTGCGCGCCTGGGCCCAGCGAGTACGCGACGCACTGCCCAGCACTGAGCCTGTCCAGTACGTCTGCGAACTCAAGCTCGACGGCCTCTCGCTCGCGCTCCACTACGCGCCCGGCCCGCGTGGCACGGCACAGCTTGTTCGCGGCGTCACGCGCGGCGACGGCACGATCGGCGAAGACGTAACCAGCAACGTGCGCACCATCCGCTCGGTCCCGCTCAGCATCGCAGCAGCAAAGCTCAAGACGGCGAGCCTGCCCCAGACCTTCGAGGTGCGCGGCGAGGTCGTGCTTCCGCAGGCCGCCTTTCTCAAGATGAACGAAGACCGCGTGGCGCAGGGTCTAGCTCCGGCGGTCAATCCGCGCAACGCAGCGGCGGGCACCATCCGCACGCTGGAGCCGAACATCGTCGCGCAGCGCCGACTCGACTTCTACGCCTACTTCCTGCTGGAAAACGGCGACACGCTATTGCCCGCGCAGTCTTCCACGCTCGAAGCCCTCCGCACCGCCGGGTTTCGCGTCAATCGATACGCACGCACGGTCGCAAGTATCGACAAGGTCATCGATTTCATCCATGAGTCCGAGCCGCTGCGCGATACGCTTGGCTACGAGATCGACGGCGTCGTGATCAAAGTCGACGCGACCGCGCAGCAGCGCCGCCTCGGCTTCACCGGCAAGGCCCCGCGCTGGGCCATCGCGTACAAGTTCGCCGCGCGCGCAGGCACGACCCGGCTGGAAGATGTACTGTTCCAGGTAGGTCGCACCGGCAAGGTCACGCCCGTGGCCGCGCTCGCTCCAGTCTTCATCGGGGGAACCACCGTCACCCGCGC
>Ga0157369_10004310_pt1 | contig 16805 bp, 16 predicted proteins | sample C25metaG_FD_113461 | JGI IMG/M metagenome (GOLD analysis project Ga0157369, IMG submission 113461) | Corn rhizosphere microbial communities from Kellogg Biological Station, Michigan, USA - C2-5 metaG | ecosystem: Host-associated > Plants > Roots > Rhizosphere > Soil | place: USA: Michigan... | reverse complement strand
GAAGGTGTGGCTCGGACGGGTTCAACACGTTCTGATAGGGCTGGTGTCGCGGTTGTCGCCCGGATAGGTACAACTTGCGCGGAGGCTACTGGTGTCTGAACTGCGTTCACAGGTGTGACTCGTGCTGTTTCAACTTGCGCAGAAGGATTCGGGATAGTGGTAGTAGTCGCTGGAATAGCGGTTGCGGGGACCGGCTGCCCAAGTGCAGATTTGGGAGCTGCACCAATTGCGTCACAAGCGTCCTTCACGGCGGTGCCTACGCTTCGGGTCGATCCGCTAAAAATGACGTCCCCTTCACGGTTGAATACCGCAATCTTGTTTCTATGAGCCAACACGCCCTTTCCGCCTTCATGGTCGAGGATTATGGCAAAATTAGCCCTGTCCTTGGTATCGGTGACTGTGACTGCCGGACATCGTTCATTGAACGTTTTGATAATTTCAGCTGTCTGAGGGCGTGCGCCACCTCTTACGCTTCCTCCACCGGAGCCGTGCGAAACACCCCAACCTCCACTCATTTCCCATGATTCACTGTCGCCAACGTATACCCGAACCTTTCCATCGGACGGGGCAGTTTGAGCTTGTGCGAACACTACAGCAACGCCCACGACCAGGGCGAGGTTGCGGACGGCGGCCATCGGGAATTCCTCCGGTCTGGGGATTATTTCACGCGAGCATTGCGAAATGCAAGTCAGGTACTACTATTACGGGGAATTCGGGAATTCTATGAAGTCGTGAGCACGAGCAGCTACGGGCCAGACGCGTATGATTTCATTCGAGGTAAGCCAATTGAACTGATTGATGGTGGAGGTCTTTTATACTATCTTGAGCAACACGCAGGACTCGAAGCGCGGATTGTGTTTCCTGTCGAAGAGTAGTCCTAAGCTGCACGAGTCGGCGGTGCAGACGTTTTTGAGGGCGCTTCATCCGGCTTGAAACGGCTATCGAAGCCCATCACGCCCGCCTCTTTTTTGCGGCGCGCTCCAGTTGCTCTTCTCTCTGTCCCTTTTTCTTGAGCGATTCCGCTATATCAAGATAAGGGCGCTCGTCTCGGTTCGTCGCCCGCATAAACGCGGCGTAGTGCTCCAATGCTCGAACCACAAGCGGAGCCAGATCGTCTGCAATCTGCAAAACTTCAGATTACCGCCGTTTCCCCCTCCCTTCAGGCGAAAAAGTGTAACCCATGTCTCCGGAACGTTCTGTTACCTATGTCTCGGGTCGCTCATGCTCAGGTTCTGAGCAAACCTCCCATGGCGGTGCCTCAGAAAGCCATCGACTCTAGCGTCTGAACTGAAAGTGGAGAGCCGATGTTGGGGTGGGCAAATTCTCTCCCCGCTAATGCCAGTCCATGGAAGCGAGACCGGCGGCACGTCTCAACGTTGATGTGCCTCGGGCCTCCCCTCGGAGCCAAGCGGTGGAGTCGGATAGACGGGCCGACCGTAGTAGTCGTACAGGCGATGCTCCCTATCCCGATTCACGGGCGTGGCGGGATCGAATTCGGGGTTCTTCGCCAGCTCCTGAAGCGACAGATTCACCCAGGCTGCTTTGCCCGTCCACGAAATTGACCGTATCGATTCGGGTTTCACCAGGATTGACCGTGGAGAAGGCTGCTTCAACGCGACAACCGCCTGGTGTACGCCCCATAAAGTGTCCTCGATAATGAAATCCTCAAGGGTTCCAGCCTCTCCGGTCGTGCTATGCAGGGTATATCCAAGCACCTCCCGCATGCTTCTCAAGTGAGATCCAGGCTGCTTCAAGCCGGATTGATATTGCTGTGAGATGGGCATGTCGGCTTCAAGTGGAGGACTGGTTCGAATCTGTTCAGAGGTCAAGAGAACGGGAAGACGCTTTGTTTCCCAATCCGGTCGCCCCACCACGAACGGAAGGATCAAAACCTTCCTCTTTCCCAGCGGGCTTGCCGTCTCAGCCACGAGATAGTGAACGATCCAACTCTCATCGTCGAAGAGGCAATCCTGAACCGTTCCCTGCACACCGTCGGTGGCGGCGATGTGATAGTCGAGCATAACGTAAAGACTTCGTAACATATAATCCCCTTTAGTTTCCGGCCGGCCTGAGCCTCGGAGGAGGAGCTCATGGCCGGCCGTTGAACCTGGCGGCAAACTACACCGCCAGGAACATCGTGTCGCCGTCGCGGTCCACCAGTAAGAGAACGGGATCGTCCTTCTTGGAGGCATAAACGGCTTGGTTGTAATCCTTGACACTAGTTACCGGTTGATGATTTACCTCTTGGATAACGTCGCCCGGTTGCAAACCAGCGTCGGCGGCGCGGCTGGATGGATTCACCTGATCCACCACCACACCTTTGGTCGTGGCCGGAAGTTTCAATTCTTGCGTCGCTTCCGGCGTAAGATTCTCGACGGTAACACCCTGAAGGCTGCTGTCTGAGTTTCCCTTCTCAACGCTGGCGCGTTCCTCTTTGGAGGGGAAGTCGCCCAGCTTCACGGCAACATCCTGCATCTTGCCGTTCCGTAACACCTTCAGCATTACGGACACATTCGGGTTCATCATGCCGATCCTGGAACGTAGCTGACTGGCATCCGCGATCGGCTGTCCGTTCACCCCGACGATGATGTCACCCTGCTTCAGGTCACTGTGCGCGGCCGGGCTGCCAGGCGTAATCTCGCCAACCAGAGCGCCGCCGTTTTCGCTGCTATTGAAGGACTTGGCTAGAGCCGGTGTTACATCCTGAGGGAGGATACCGAGGTAGCCGTGCTCAACCTTGCCATGCGCCAGAATCTCGTCCATGTCATGGCGCGCCATGTTGATCGGAACTGCGAATCCAATTCCTTGATTGCCGCCCGAGTTTCCAGAAAGGATGGCGGTATTGATGCCGATCAAGTGGCCTTCGTCATCGACTAGCGCACCTCCAGAGTTGCCGGGATTGATCGGAGCGTCAGTTTGGATGAAGTCTTCCACTTGCTCGATCCCCAGACCTCCGCGGCCGGTAGCGCTCACAATTCCGGCTGTCACCGTCTGGCCCACGCCAAACGGATCGCCGACGGCTAAAACAATGTCGCCAATTTCAACCTTGGCCGAGTCAGCTAGCGTCAACGTGGGAAAGTTCGATCCTTCGATCTTAAGGAGAGCCACGTCCGTACGTGGATCAGTACCGACTACGCGAGCTTTGAACTCCCGTTTGTCGTGCAGTGTGACAGTGACTTCCTTGGCGCCGTCCACTACGTGATTGTTAGTGAGGACATAGCCTTCCGGGCTGACGATCACGCCCGAGCCGAGGGCCTTTTCGGTTCGCTCCTGCTGGGGTGCGTTTTGGGGTGCATTAAATTGTTGACCAAAATCGTCGCCGAACTGGCGAAAGAAACGATCGGCGCTCTGCGGCATTTCCAGCGCTGTTTGCGTCACGATTCTCGAGGTCGAGATGTTGACCACGGCCGGCACGACGCGCTTCACGACGGCCGAATATCCGCGGCCGGCCGCCGCCTCGGAGCGCGAAGCCGTTTTGATGGTCGGAGCCGGATTTTCGAATCTTGCGAGGGTCGCTGCACGCAACCCGTAAAAACCAGTTACCGCGAGCGCTGTCGCGACGGAAATCGTCGCTAACCAGCGGCGGCCTTTGAAACCTTCGACTCTCATGTCTACTACCTCCAATCCCAGGTTAGGATTGATGCGTTCGATTGCCCATAGCGGACATTGGTTAGATTCCGTCCCCAACATAGGCTAGTGGCGATACTGGATATCCGTCCTAATCTCGCTTCGGTAGACTAAGGCCAGAGTGAAGTCGTTGAAAGGGTCACGAACCGCAGCGGATGCTGGCGATTATTCTGCCCGCCGCCTGCGTTTCGCCTTATTCGTGGGCCTGGGCGGAATGAGTCTGATCTTTCTCCTGGCGACCATCGACGCACTGCGTCTCCTGGACGCGATGCGGGCCGAAAACAAGATTCTTAGAGATGCCGCTCTTCAGCGCACCAATCATCTGGCCTCGATCCGTTCCTCGATCCTGCTCACGCACACGTATCTAGGCGACTATTTCCTGGATTCGGACCCTCGGAACGCTAAGGACTACTTGGCGAAGGTACAAGATGCGTGGTCGCACTTATCGTCGGACTTGGCGAGTTACCGGTCGACGACGCTAGACGAGGAGGTTCTGGTAAAACGGCTCGGCGACTTGCTGGATCAGCACTGGCAACGTCTCAGCCGCGCCTTGAGCTCCCCGGCGGCGGGAAGGCCCAGGACCGCTACCTTTTACAATGACGAGATCCTTCCTTTGAGAACTTCTATCGTAGAGATCACTACGAAGTTGGAAGATATCGACGCCAAACAGACGGCTTCGACCGAAGCTCAGATTCAGGCCCAATTCGAACGCCTGGGGAGCCAGTTGAACATCGCGCTGAGCGCGGGGTTAGGGGCGGCGCTTCTGTTGGCGCTCGGCTGCCTATTTTACATCTTCCGCATTGAGCGGCAGAACAGGCACCGCTACCAAGAGGTGCTCAGAGCGCGCAAGGCGTTGGAACAATTGTCAGCCCGGCTCGTGGATGCACAGGAAACCGAGCGGCGCACCATCTCCCGGGAGCTGCACGACCAAGTGGGCCAGACCCTGAACGCGCTGCTTGTGGATGCCGCCAATCTGGCAAAACGAATTCCAGCAGATGACGCCGTCAGCCTTCGATACTTGGATAACATTCGAACGTTTGCCGATTCGAGCGTGAACTCAATTCGGGATATAGCGCTTCTGCTACGCCCTTCCATGCTGGACGATCTGGGCTTGATTCCGGCTCTGGAATGGCAAGCACGCGAAGTCTCTCGCCGGAGCGGCATAAAAGTTAAAGTTGCAGCAGAAAATGTGTCCGATGCGCTTCCCGACGAATTGCGTACCTGTATTTACCGGGTTGTCCAAGAGGCGCTCCACAATATGTCGCGTCACTCTGGAGCAAAGAGCGCAACGGTCACTGTGCGCCAGGACGACGGCTCACTGTTTCTGAGCGTGGAAGACGACGGATGCGGATTTGATTCCGACAGGACGCGAGGCCTTGGGACGCTGGGGATGGAGGAGCGGGTCAGACAACTCGGAGGGCGGTTCGAGGTCCGGTCGGCCCCCGGAAAAGGTACAGCGGTACGCGTTACGCTGCCGATATACGTTTCGGTCGTTCAAGGACCTGCTACTGTATGATCCCTTTTCTGACGGCATAGAGAATCAGCTCAGGCACTCCATGAAGGTTTAGCTTTTGCAGTATATTGCCGCGATGCGCATCGACCGTGTAGACGCTCAGATGAAGAAGGCTGGCGACCTCCTTGTTGGTTCGGCCCTCTGCGAGAAGTTGCAGGATCTCGCGTTCGCGTGGCGTTAAGAGGTCGTAGCTATCCTCGACGTGCTTGTCCCGAATCTGACGAACATAGTCTTCAAGCAGCATCTTGCTGATCACAGGGCTGAAGAACGATTTTCCGTCTGCAACTGTTCGCACTGCTCGAATCAGATCGGCCTCCGCTGAGTTTTTCAGAATGTACGCGCGGGCTCCGGCCTTCAGTGCTCTGAGGACGTAGCCTTCATCCGCGTGCATGCTTAGAATCACGACTTTTGTCTGACTTTCCTTAGAGACGATTTGCTGGGTGGCTTCGATTCCATTGAGTTGGGGCATGCCAATATCGAGAACGGCAACGTCGGGATGTTCTTCGTCGACAAGTTCGACGGCCTCCCGTCCATTGTTGGCCTCCGCGACTACTTTGAAATCTGGCTGCTGATCTAGCAGGAGACGTAAGCCCGATCGGATGATGGTGTGATCGTCAGCCAGCAAGATCCGAATCTGACTCACGCGTTAAACCTCGACCGCCAGGATACTGCATCACCGACGGAGTCTGGAATTTCGACGGCCGGAGGCCTAACGGTGTCCTCCGCCGCCTCCGCCATGGGACCCGCCGCCTCCGCCATGGAAACCGCCGCCGCCTCCGCCATGGAAGCCACCGCCCGCACCGCCGGCGAAACCGCTGCCGCTGGCGTGGAAGCCGCCACCGCGGAGTCCGCCTCCGGTACTGCCGCGGAAGCCCCGTCCGCCGAACCCACTGCTGTGAAACGCGCTGCCGAAACCGCTGCTACCTACGCTATGTGCGTGTCCACCGAACGCGGAAGAGCGACCGCCAGCTGTATGGCTCGGACGATAGCCCGGTCCGAAATGATGGTAACGGCCGCCGCCGTAACCATAGCCGTACCCGACGTATGGAGCTCCGAACGCAAGGCCTGGGGAGTAGAACCCCCACCCGAACGGATCGTAGAAAATTCCGTCGCCCGGGATAAATGTATAAGCGGCAAACCAGGGATCCCAGTACCATCCCTAGCCATACCAGCCGCCAGGAACCCAGCCACCTCCGCCCGCGTACGTCCGAGCCGCATCGACATTAGCGTCCGCCAGATACGAGGACCGCAGGCTAGCCCACCTATAGAAGTCGTCCATGTAGGTTTTCTTGTCGAATTTCCGCGCCTGTAACTTTCCGGTGGCCTGGAGATTGAGTTGGCGCCCACTCTTCACCTCAATTTGCCGGCCTCCCGCTTGAACAACAGCTTTCCCGTCGAACACGCGGAGCAGGCCCCGATCCGCATCGAAGTCATATAAGCCTACTTTTTTCAATTGCGTGCTTGATCCATTTTCAGCAATACGAACATTGTTTTCCGGCCGGATGTCCGCAACCTCGATCATGGCGCGGCCCTTTTGCAGGGCCATAATCGTATCTGCCAGACCTGGCGAGACCATCTGCAGCGAGCTATGGTCGCCGACTCTCAAAAAAATCCCCGGCGTCAACAGGATCTCCGCTCTGCCGTCTTCCGTCGAAAGTGTTTGACCCGCCGCTAACTTGGCAGATCCCACGGATTTGTCGCTGAGGGCTTGCGCGCCAATCGCAGCTTGCCCTTCGATGTAATTGAGCGTTCCGGGTTGCGGAGGTACAGAGCCCCAAACAGGGCTGAATATCAGCGCAGCCAGGAAGAAGCCTCCAGCAGCTTTCGACCTTGACCGCTTCATAGTGGCTTATAGCCTCCACTTATTCGATGTAGCCTTTGGACGCCCAGTTGCTAGCGGCAGTCTGGTAGATATCACGAGTGGAGACCGGTATAACCCGACAATCCAAGGACGTTGGTCCCACGATTCTTCAAAACGATCTCCCTAGCGAGCACTACCTGCCATCCGGGCTGAAGATACCCGGAGGTTAGTATGGGACCCTGGCGGAACCGGCAATAAGCTTGAGAAGGAAGGGGTGTGCTCGCACGCCACGAAGTTGCACATCTGGGCGAGACTTTGCCGAGCGAACCCAGCTCTGGGAGAGGACGAAATGAAACATTTTTTGACCGCCATGGTGGCGGGGGCGCTGCTGAGCGCTCTGGTCTGGGCGCAAGGTGCGCACCGACAAGCCAAGCAAAATTCCCTCATTCAGCTGAGTGGCGAGATCCGGTCTCTCTCCCAAAAAGTGGCTCCGGCAGTTGTGCAGATTTCGGTCAGTGGATACGGGCCTTTGGATCAGTCGACGGGTCATCAGGTGAGTCTTTTCGGAAGGCAGGAATCCATCGGCTCAGGTGTGATTGTCGATCCGGATGGCTACATCGTCACGAATGCGCACGTCGTAAACGGGGCGGTCCGGATCAGAGTCGCATTAGCGAGCACGCCTTCACAAAAAGATGCATCGGAGGACTCGGGCAAACTTGAAAGCGCAGACGCCAAAGTCGTAGGCGTGGACGCAGAGACGGACTTGGCGGTACTTAAAATTGAACGGAAAGGCCTCCCGGCGCTCGTGTTTATGAACTCGGATGACCTCCGGCAAGGGGATCTGGTGCTTGCACTGGGAGCGCCGATGGGACTGCCCAACTCCGTGTCGCTCGGCGTCGTCAGTGCCACCGCGAGGTCGCTCGGCGAAGATAATCCGATGGTTTACGTTCAAACGGATGCTTCCATCAACCCCGGAAACAGCGGGGGCGCGCTGGTGGGCATGAACGGCCTTCTGGCCGGGTTAAACACGTTCATCCTGTCTCAATCCGGAGGAAATGAAGGTCTGGGATTCGCGATTCCCGCCAACACCGTCCGGGACGTCTATCTGCAAGTCCGCCAGAATGGCGCGGTGAAGCGTGGAGAGCTCGGCGTCAGCGGACAAAACATTACGCCTGTCATGGCCAAGGGTTTGTCTCTCGCTCGTGACCATGGAGTCATTCTGGCCGATGCAGAACCCGAAAGTCCCGCCGATCGGGCGGGCCTAAAGAGAGGAGACGTGCTCATTGGCCTGGACGGTCAGCCTATCGTGTCCGCGAGCCAGCTTGAAAATCGCATTTTCCGACGCAGGGCCGGCGACAAGGTGCGGTTAACGATCCTTCGCGGCAAAGAGGAATTGACGATTACCCTGGCGGTGCGGGAGCGCGCGGATGCCAGTAGCCTCCTGGCCCGGCTTGCACACCCAGAAAAGAATCTCATTTCCCGGCTGGGCGTCATGTGTATTCAAATCGACAAAGACGTCGCCTCCATGATCCCTGGCCTGCGCCGCCAATACGGACTTATCGTCGCGGCCAAATCGCCTGGAGGGCAGGCGCAATTCATCGATCTTCAGCCGGGCGACATTATTGAGGCTGTCAATACTATCCCAGTCGCCCTCATCGATACGCTGAAGTCCTTGCTCGACCAGATGAAGCCGGGCGACCCCGTGGTGCTGCAGATCGAGCGGAACGGGCAGTTTCAATACCTGGCCTTTGAGCTCGATCGCTAGTGTTATGGCGTCCTCTCGAAGAAATGGGCCACTTTGCGGCCGGATTCCTCTGTGTAGTACACGGTCACACTACCCAACTTTCCCGCAGCCTGGTCAAGGTCTCTTGCTGCGTCCTCGGAGGCGTGGTCAGCCAGTTTGTAAGTCTCCTCGGCCCCGCTTGCGGTTCGAATCGTCATCGCCTTGCCACGCCGATCGATGCGCACAACAGCACCCTCCGCTGTCTGTATTCCTTCGTTGCCGATGTGGTCCACTTCCTCGGCCGTTTCCTCGGTCCCCTTGGTCGTGTAATGCACTACGACGGAACTGCCTTCCCGCAAGCCGTGGAATGCATCATCGGCGTATTTCGCGCTCTTCTCAACGCCGTGGACGGTGGTGCGCTTCGTGAAGTGCACCACATGCTCGGTGCCATCCACGGCTTTCACCACTGCGGTGTTTGCACCTCTCTCAATCTTCATAACGGTGCCCCTGAATGCACTGACTTTTTCTTTGGCTGCGAAAGCCATTGAGACTGCCAGCGATAACGCCAACGTCACAGTAACGAAGTAGTTCTTCGTGTTCATTCCAGGCTCCTTAATGTTCAGACTGTTTGCGACTGTCATCTTTGCTTAGAGCGATTATGACTGATCCGGTCAGGTTCGAGTTCCGGTCAAAAACGATAACCCGAATATTCTGAGTTGCATCGTCTATTGCCAGGGTCCCGCTGACCTGGATGTCTTTCGCAGCCTGTGCTTGATTGGGTGGAAACGGAGTCGTGCGAGCGCGTTGCACAGTCCCGTTGGCGGACTAGGCTACGAGTTTGATCGCCAAATCCGGCGGCGGCAGATCCGCCGAATCAACGCGGATCTGAATTCGGGCTGTTGTCAAAGTCTGCTTCACGGGCAACAGAGCGACCCTTAGCCCGATTCCCGGATTATCGAACGGGCTAACAGCAGCCGCTTCCAACGCCGTCTGTTCCCGCTGGGCGTTTTGACTGCACGGGGAAAGCCCAGTAGCCCGCTTTGGTCAGAAGGAGCAATCCTTTGCGGGCGCAAGTTATACGAACCTTTTGAAACTTGCTGTTTCGCTGGCCCAACGCGCTGAGCTCGGACTTTACCAGTCTGACTGGCCGGAACGGCTGCTCTTGCTGCAGGCGCTTTCGGCCCGCATTTGGCAGGGGAGATACAGATTAGGCCGACTGCGATCACGATTACTGACGACGAGCCAGTCCGGAAATGCCGCATTTTAACCACTTGGTGCGCCGGCGGATGCAGCCTCGAAGAATGGGTGGGGAGTCGACATGCATCCGCCGGCCGGGGTTTGTGAGTTCAGTGTACGTGGCAAGCGCACCGCGGAAAATACCAGTCACGCAGTAGTTTAGCTGCCATCTCGATAGTAGACCTCGGCCTCGACGAGTACCGAAATCCTTCGCCTCGAATTACAAGACCACAGGTATGGAAGAGATCCAGCGAGAGGCATAAGGTGGTTCTAGTTGGCCAGGAAGACTCCAACCGATTCGGAAAAAGGAGAACTCGTGGATCATCAACACACATGGGCGGTGGTTTTGGCGGGCGGTGACGGGACACGATTGCGATCTCTAACCCGGTCGATCACGGGTGAAGATCGGCCAAAGCAGTTTTGCCGTTTGTACGGTGGTAAGACACTCCTCGCCCAAACCAGATTCCGGCTTGCGGCCGCGATCTCCCCGGAGCGAACTCTGTACACGGTAGTAAAAGCCCATCAGCGGTTTTACGCGAATGAACTGGCCGACGTTCCACCATCGCGGGTAGTTATTCAACCTTCCAACAAGGGCACGACGGCAGCCATCATTTACAGTCTCCGACGGATCACTAGTCTCGCCGGCGACCCGATTGTTGGCTTCTTTCCAACCGATCACCACTATTCCCGAGAGAGTCGCTTCGCGGCCTCGGTTCGCTTGGCAACCAGGGTGGTGATGAGGCGCCCGGACACGCTCATTCTGCTGGGGGCGAGTGCGGAACATCCGGAGGTCGAGTATGGGTGGATTGAACCGAGCGAACGTTTCGACCACCGCTTTACTAAGTCATTGCTTCGCGTGAATCGATTCTGGGAAAAACCGGCGTCTCTTGTTGCGCAAGCACTACTCGCGCGTGGGTGTCTGTGGAACACGTTTGTGATGATCGGGCGGGCATCCGCCTTTCTCGAAATTCTCAAGGCTGCTGTACCCGGGATGGTGCGGACCCTTTCCGCCGACGGACCGTTTCCAGGCACAGAACTCTCCGGGCCGGACGTCGATACCGCGTTCGCTAAGTTGACCCCAGGAGACTTTTCGAAGCAAGTCCTGTCGGCGTCTACCGAGCGGCTGGCGGTGCTCCGGCTAGGCAATGTTGGCTGGAGCGATCTTGGGACTCCAGAGCGTGTCATATCCGCGATTACACGCTCTGGACTCAGGTCTCATTGGCAAGGCACTTTTCAAAATGAGAACCTTGAGAATTTTGCTGAGTCTATTTCTTAAGAACAGACCGCACCCGATGCGACAGACAGCAGTCCAACATCCAACCACGTTCGGAGCATGGATGAGCGCGTATTGTCGGCGTCTGCGTCAGAACTGCGAAAAGAACGAACGCCCCTGATTTCTAGAAGCAGCACCCGATTCCAGAGAATAGTGATCAGCATCTTTTAGGCCAAACAGCCGGTATGTTCAGGAACAATCCGAGCTACCGCAGGTCAAGTTTCCCGAACGCGTACCAGTAGAAACCAGGCAAAAATAGCGAGCTGCAGGTATTTGTAGGACCGGTTGTGCGCCGTAAACTAGCGTAATGAAACGAACCAAGTCAGTCGTTTTTGGCTTCCTGCTGGCCTCAAGTGTTGGGCTCGCCCAGGACACCGATTTCCACCACCATAACGCGGTCTTTGGTGTGGGATCGGCCATTCCCGCGGGCAGCACCACGAATTATCTCAATACGGCGCCACTCATCAACTTTGCCTATGGCTACCGGTTTAACCGACTGTTCCAGGCGGATGCGGGCGTCCAAATGGCATTCGGAGCCGCGAACAATCGAAATGCAGAAGTCACGGACGTTGGCGCTATACAGGGCGGTGACCACGAGTTCATGATTCCGCTCGGCGGGCGCGTCTACATACCGCAGCCGTTCAAGCGCCTGGCTTTTTCAGCGGGAGGCGGCACCGCATACCTGCATTATTCAGAGACGGTTTCGTCGGGCAATGTGGGTTATTCCGTCGGTTGCTATTCCTGCACTTCGCGCGGCGGATGGGGTGGATACGGATTGGCGAACGTCAGTTACTATCTCGATAGCAACCAGATGTTTCACGTCGGAACCACGGTTCAGTACATCTCCGCCTCCACCAATGGCCCGGCGGTTGGGAATGTGCCGGCACTAAAGACCACGGATCACTGGGCGAACGTTACGTTCGAATTTGGGCTCAGTTTTTGAAGACGAATGCGCACCGGTCTAGTCACATTTTTCGGTTGCGAATACTAGCGGCCTGGTATTCCGAGAATATTCGATTGAAGGTAAGCTCGAAGGGAAGTCGAGGGTGCCGGCGGTGCGAGGCTCGAATCCTTCCGTTTCGGATCACTGTGCCTGTCTTCGAATGCCTAACTTCTGGCAACTTATATATTCGGTTTTTACCAGAAGCACTCCTGGCCGGAATACACTCCCGCGTCGGATTCCCGTCGTTGCGGCGGTCGTCAGCGAGCAGGATCGACACGTCCTCGCGAGCGTCTCAGGCCAGGAAGTGTTGGAAGTACACTTCGTTGAATCGTGTGACGAGGCGTGTGCCGTGGCGAAACACTTGATCGCGCCTGTCATCTTGTTTGACCGGGATTTGCCAGGAGCCGAGTGGAGGACAGCCGTAAAGAGCCTCGCGGCTTCACCGCATCGGGCCTGTGTCGTATTGATGTCTCGCGTAGTTGATGACTACTTGCGGCAGGAGCTCATCCGGCGTGGTGGGTACGAGGTTCTTCCGAAGCCGCTTCGGGCAGATAACATCTTACGTGTAATCAAGTTGGCTTTGTCTTATTGGATCAGTACGGCTTCGCCCGGCGAAGCAAAGCCATCCGTCCGAGCGCATGGGTCATAGGTAATAAGCCGTGTGGCTAACTGATTGGTACAAGAAGCAGAACGGTGCGCATCCGGTCGCCGGGAAACGCCTGAGGATTCTGGTTCTCCGTATGCCGCTCCTTGACCTCTTTGTTTTGGAGCGACTTGGAAAACAACACGCCTGGGAAGTTCGATTCACTACATCGCCACGAGAGGGGTTTCGGCTAGCGGCGCAGAGCCATTTTGAGCTGATCCTGTGTGATTGCAACCAGCCAGAGGATCACTGGCGTGGAGTAATGAAGCGCCTTGCTGTATGTTCCCCGCGGAGCTGCATCGTGCTGGTTTCTCCCGTGAGCGACGATTACCTGCGGCGGGATGTGCTTCAGCAGGGTGGTCACGGTGTCTTGGTCCGGCCCTTGTGCGAAGAATCTGCTCTCCATTCGGTTCAGGCCTTCTCGTGCTTTATTCCTTTAGGGAGCGGTGTTTCCGTAGGTTGTTGATGCTAATGGAGTGCCCAATCCGGCGCCTAGCAGAGGCCAAAAACTGGAACCTTCACTGCTGCCTGCCCCGTCTAAATAATGGAGGCGCAATATGATTGACGGCGCCGGATCGGTAATTCGAAGGGCAATGGCGCTTTCCTGCGCCATTTTTTTTGCTGTCTCTCTGAGTCTTGCCCAGCAGCCTACGGGGCCTGCAGCTCCCGCCACGCAGCAGGCTGCTCCTCTACTATCGCCCGATCAGCTGAATAATCTTGTAGCGCCCATCGCGCTCTATCCCGACCCGCTCCTAGGCCAGGTCCTGGCGGCTAGCACATATCCATTGGAGATCGCGGAGGCAGGGCAATGGCTTCAAAAGAATGGCAATCTTAGCGGCGAGCAATTGATAGACGCCGCCAAACAGCAGAATTGGGATCCCAGCGTGCAGGCGCTGGTGGCTTTTCCGGACGCATTGAAATTGTTAAGCAACGATATTCGCTGGACTACGGACCTTGGCAATGCATTCCTGTCCCAACAGTCTGACGTCATGAGCGCGGTGCAGGGAATGAGAGCCCGCGCCCAAGCCAACGGCAGGCTGGCGAACACGCCGCAACAGGTGGTAACGACAGACAATCAAGGCGACCAAAGCGCGATAGAGATACAGCCGGCCAATCCGCAAGTGATCTACGTTCCGGTTTACAATCCGGCTTATGTCTGGGGTCCCCCAGCGTGGGGCGCTTACCCCGATCTGTGGTACCCCGACGGATTCGGATTTGGATTTGGGTTCGGACCAGGGATCTACATCGGAAGCTTCTTCCCGAGCTGGGGAGGTTGGGGCGGTTGGGGTTGGGGTTGTGGATGGTTCGGTAATGGCCTGTTTGTCAACACCGGCTTTTTCAACCGATACGGATTCCGCGGCGGCTTTGGCGGTGGTTTTGCAGGCCGTGGATTCGGAGGCCGCGGATTCGGAGGCCGCGGTGCATGGGCTCATGATCCGACGCATAGAATGGGCGTTCCATACCCCAATCGCTCCGTGGCGGGCCGGTTCAATTCGACCCGATTCAATGGCAGCGGAGCCAACGGCCGTCAATTTAGCAGTATCAACCGGGGCAATACCGGCCAAAATCGCGGCAGTACCAGCCAGGCAATTGGAGGCCGCTCTATTGCCGGGGCGGGCGCGGGCGGGTCGCGTACGTTGAATGGCAACAACCGGGCGGCAAATGGCAATGCCCGGCAATCATCTCCGAACTTTAGCCGCGGAACTTCGCAAGCTTACCGGGCTCCTGCGCAGAGTTATCGCAATTCGCCGGCGTACAATCGCTCCTCCGCATTCTCGGCGGCGCGCGGTCAGAGCTATTCAGCCCCGCGATCCTATTCATCGCCTAGCCGCAACTTCGCTGCATCGCCCAACCGGAGCTTTTCCGGCGGGCGGTCCTTCTCGGCTCCCCGCTCCTCGGGAAGAGGCTTCTCCGGTGGACATTCGAGCTCCTCTGGAGGGAGCCGTTCCGGAGGTGGAGGACGTCGGCGGTAGTCCGCGCGGCGTATTCGGTCAGGAAATGATGCCTTTTCGAACGGCGTACAAGATCAGTTCGGCGAGACTATGCAGATTCAGTTTCTCGTGAAGGTTCCTGCGATGGGTTTCGATGGTGTAGACACTAATGTTCAGAGCCAGCGCGATGTCCTTGTTCGATTGGCGTTCTGCCAACAATTGTAGAATCTCCCGTTCGCGCGACGTGAGCAGATCGTAGGTGTCTTCGGTTCCCCGGGCGCGGATCTCCCGGACATAATCCTCTACCAGCATCTTGCTGATTTCCGGACTGAAGAAGGTCTTGCCTTGATGCACGGCTTTGATCGCTTCGATCAAATCACCTTCGGCGGAGTCCTTGAGCAGGTAACCTTTGGCGCCTACTTTTAAGGCTCGCAAAACGTATCCTTCATCGGAGTGCATGCTAAGTATCACGATCGCCGTGGCGGGCTGGGCCGTCGCGATTCGTTGCGCCGCTTCGATACCGCTCAAGTTGGGCATGGCAATGTCCATAACGGCGACATCCGGCATCGTCGCCTCGGCCTGCTGAACTGCCTGCCGCCCGTCCGATGCCTCAGCGACCACGCAGAATTCAGGCTGACTTTCGATTAGCAGCCGCAAGCCCCGACGCATTATGGTGTGATCGTCAGCTAACAAAATGCGAATTGCCGACATTTTCGATTCCATGCTAACCGAGCCTTCGCGCTGCCGAACCACGCTACCGGATTTATGCCCCAAAAATACCAGCCTGTTGGTAGGGTGTTGCCGCCACCCTCGTCGTATCTTATTGACTTAGAACATTCTTGCCCCAAGATTTGATGCTGTCTTCCACTCAGCTCGAAGCTATCCAGCAGTTCGATACCTGCACGATTGCGAACGCAATTGAGCGATTCAATATGCGGCTTCGGAATGAAGGTTTCACTCGTCCTGGATTGCGCTGCGTCACCAAAGGCGCAACGCGCTTATTGGGTTATGCCGCCACCAGCAGAGTTCGTTCGTCCAACCCACCGATGACGGGAATCGCGTTTCTCGACCGGACCGAGTGGTGGACCAACGTCGAGCCGCTGCCGATTCCGAGGGTGGCCGTTATCCAGGATATGGATCCCGCGCCGAGTGGCGCCTGTATGGGAGAAGTGCATGCAGCCATTTTGAAGGCACTGCAATTTTCCGGAGTCATCACGAACGGCGCGGTACGCGATATACCGGCGCTGAGCGAGATGGACTTTCCGGTATTTGCACCGTTCTTGTCGGTTTCACACGCCTACATGCATGTATTGGACTACGGCCAACCCGTTGAGATTTTTGGGTTACAAGTTCACACCGGCGATTTGTTATTTGCGGATTGCCACGGTGTGGTCTCGATTCCGCTGGAGATCGCCGCAGAGGTTCCAGAAGCCGCCGCCAGGATCCGAGCGAAGGAGCAGCGCATCGTGCAAGTGTGTCTGTCACCCGGTTTTTCAACGGAAAATCTCTTGAAAGAAATCCGAAGTGAGGAGCAGTGATTACGCCCCCTCGAAAGTTTCTATTCCAGATGTCCAGTATTCTGCTAGTGGGAACCGCAATCCTGTTCAGCGATTCCTGTTCGAAAACCTCAAAAGCAGACGCGGAGGCCACGAAGGCGCCAGATGCGCCCACGGTGGCGGTAGCGCAGGCCACCATCGAAGACCTGTCGCGGGGATTGGTGCTCACCGCGGAGTTCAAGCCGTATCAGGAAGTGGATCTAATGGCGAAAGTAGCGGGCTACGTCAAGCAGATCAATGTGGACGTAGGCGACCGTGTTTCCGAAGGTCAGGTACTTGCAATTCTCGAGATCCCGGAAATGGCCGACGACCGAGCCAGGGCACAGGCAGCTATCGATCGCAGCCAGGCGGAAGTAGCGCGCGCCCAGGATCAGGTCCGGCAGGCCGAATCCTCTCATGAGATCGCGCACTTGACGTTTACGCGGCTGTCTGACGTATCTAAACAGAAGCCAGGATTGATTGCGCAGCAGGAGATCGACGATGCACATGGCAAAGATCTGATCGCCGAAGCGCAGGTTTCCGGCGCCAAATCCAATCTGGCGGCCGCGCAAGAACAAGT
>Ga0157369_10004309_pt1 | contig 16805 bp, 16 predicted proteins | sample C25metaG_FD_113461 | JGI IMG/M metagenome (GOLD analysis project Ga0157369, IMG submission 113461) | Corn rhizosphere microbial communities from Kellogg Biological Station, Michigan, USA - C2-5 metaG | ecosystem: Host-associated > Plants > Roots > Rhizosphere > Soil | place: USA: Michigan... | reverse complement strand
ATCGATGTACGCCGCTGCCCGCTCTACCAGGACATGAAAGAAGGCGTGACGCCGGGCGGCATCGAGTACTACCTGCCCATGTTCTTCGCCAAAACCGAGACCTTGTTCGAATACATCGCCGATAACGCGATGTTCGTGCTGGGCGAAGGCGTACTCGAATCCGCCGCCGCGTTCTGGCAGCAAGTGGGCGACCGCTACGACCAGCGCGCGCACGATATCGAGCGCCCGGTGCTGCCACCGGCCGAGATTTACCTTCCGCCGGATACGCTGCGCGAGCAGCTGAACAAGCAGGTGCGCATCGATGTGGTCGAAAAAGGCCACGAACACGCGGTGGACCTGGGCACGCAGCCGGCCCCCGAGCTGCCACTGAACCGCAAGGGCGAGGAGCCCGGCACGGCGCTGCGCCATTTCCTTGCGCACTACCCCGGCCGCACCCTTATCGCTGCCGATTCGGCGGGCCGCCGCGAAGCGCTGATCGAGCAGCTCGCCGGTGCAGGCATGAAGCCGGTGAACATCGACGGCTGGAAAGGCTTCCTCGCCAGCGACGAGACGTTCGTCATCACGGTGGCATCGCTTGAGCAGGGCTTCGCGCTCAACGAACCTGCCTTCACGGTCCTGACCGAGCGCGAGTTATTCGGCGAGCGCGTGCGTACCGAGCGGCGCAAGCGCGTCGGCGCCGCTCGCGATCCCGAAAGCATCATCAAGGACCTGACCGAGCTGCAGATTGGCTCGCCCATCGTCCATATCGACCACGGCGTGGGCCGCTATCAGGGCCTGCTCACCCTCGATGTGGGCGACATGCCCGGCGAGTTCCTCACCATCGAGTACGCCAAGGGCGACAAGCTCTACGTGCCCGTGGCACAGCTGGGCCTGGTCAGCCGCTACACCGGTACCGCGCCGGAGCTGGCCCCCCTGCACTCGCTGGGTGGCGACGCCTGGGAGCGCGCGCGCAAGAAAGCCGCCGAGAAGGTCCGCGACGTGGCCGCCGAGTTGCTTGCCATCTACGCGCAGCGCGAGGCCAAGGTCGGCGAGGCGCTATCGGTCGACCGGCAGATGATCGAAGAATTCGCCGCCACGTTCCCGTTCGAGGAAACGGCGGACCAGCAACGCGCCATCGATGCCGTGATCGTGGACCTGGCCGCGCCGCGCGCCATGGATCGCGTGGTCTGCGGCGATGTGGGCTTCGGCAAGACCGAAGTCGCCCTGCGCGCCGCCTTTGCCGCAGCGACGGCCGGCAAGCAGGTCGCAGTGCTCGTGCCCACCACCCTGCTCGCCCAGCAGCACTATCGCAACTTCGCCGATCGTTTCGCCGACTGGCCGGTGCGCGTGGAAGTGCTCTCCCGCTTCAAATCGAAGAAGGAAGTGGATAACGCGCTGGAACGCCTGGCCGACGGCCAGGTGGATGTGATGGTCGGCACGCACAAGCTGCTGCAGCCGGATATCCGCTTCAAGAACCTGGGCCTGGTCATCGTCGATGAGGAACAGCGCTTCGGCGTGCGCCAGAAGGAACAGCTGAAGAAGCTGCGCGCCGAGGTGGACCTGCTCACCCTCACCGCCACGCCCATTCCGCGCACGCTGAACATGGCCATGAGCGGCCTGCGCGACCTGTCCATCATCGCCACGCCGCCCGCGCACCGCACCGCCGTGCGCACGCTCATCTCCACCTGGCAGCCGGCACTCATTCGCGAAGCGATCCAGCGCGAGCTGGCCCGCGGCGGCCAGGTGTATTTCCTGCATAACGAAGTGGAAACCATTGAGCGCCAGGCGCGCGAACTGGGTGAGCTGATTCCCGAAGCACGCATCCGCGTCGCGCACGGGCAAATGCCGGAACGGGAACTGGAACAGGTCATGGCGGATTTCCACCGCCAGCGTTTTAACGTGCTTGTATCCACCACGATCATTGAATCGGGTATCGATATCCCGACCGCCAACACGATCGTGGTGAACCGCGCCGACCGCTTCGGCCTGGCCCAGTTGCACCAGTTGCGCGGCCGTGTCGGTCGCTCGCACCACCGCGCCTATGCGTACCTGATCGTGCCCGATCGCAAGGCCATGACCGCCGATGCCGAGAAGCGTCTCGAGGCACTGGCTTCGCTGGAGGAACTGGGCGCCGGCTTCACCCTGGCCACCCACGATCTCGAGATCCGCGGCGCCGGCGAAATGCTGGGCGAAGAACAGTCCGGCCAAATCCAGGAGATCGGCTTCGGGCTGTACACCGAATTGCTCGACCGCGCCGTGCGCGCGCTGCGCTCGGGCAAGATCCCGGACTTTGACCTGACCTCGGAACACGAGACCGAAGTTGAGCTACACCTGCCCGCGTTGATCCCCGACGATTACCTGCCCGACGTGCATACGCGCCTGACGCTGTACAAGCGTATCGCCAGCGCACGCAACGATGAGGGGCTGCGCGAACTGCAGGTCGAAATGATCGATCGCTTCGGCCTGCTGCCCGACCAGGCCAAGTGCCTGTTCGCCGTGGCGCAGCTGAAGCTCATGGCCACGCCGTTGGGTATTCGCAAGGTGGATTTCGGCCCCAGTGGCGGCCGCATCACGTTCCGCGAGAAGCCCGATATCGATCCGGTGGCACTGATCCGGTTAATCCAGCAGCAGCCGCGCATCTTCAAGATGGACGGCCAGGACAAGCTGCGCGTGATCATGGAGCTACCCGGTAGTGCGGAGCGCATCCGCGCGGCGCAGGAAACGCTGGTTTCGCTGGGCGCCCGCCGCCCGTCGTAACCACACGGCCCATCGGCCGGCGTTATCTCTCCTGTAGGAGCGCGCTTGCGCGCGATGGTTTTGCGGCAAGCACCCATCGCGCGCAAGCGCGCTCCTACAGGGTACGCATCACACCACCGGTGTTGAGCGCACGAGGTACTGCACGCTGAAGCGCTTGTCCTCGTCCATCCATACCTTGGCGACGGAAAGTCCGGCCTTGCTCGCCATCTGGGCGAAATCATCCAGCGAATACTTGCAGCTGTATTCCACCTGCATGGCTTCGTCCTCGCGGAACGCGAACACATCGTGGCCCACGTGTACTTCCTGCCGCTTCGTGCTCACCAGTGTCGTTTCGATGCGGCCCGCCAGCGCGTTGTAACGCGCACGGTGGCGGAATGCATCCACGTCAAAGTCGGTGCCGATTTCCCGGTTCAGACGCACCAGCATGTTGAGGGTGAAATCGCGGGTGACGCCCGCGGCATCGTTGTACGCCGCCTCGATCTGGGCCGGGTCCTTCTTGAGGTCCACGCCCACGATGATGCCGCCACCATCACTCATCTCCGCGCGCATCTGGCGGAGGATCTTGATCGCATCCTTCGTTTCGAAGTTGCCAATGGTGGAACCGGGGAAATAAATAACGGTGCGTCGCGGCGAGCGTGCCGCCACCGGCAGGCGTAGCGGTTGCGTAAAATCAGCGCACACCGGCTGCATAGGTACGTTGGGAAATTCCGCAGCCAGGTCCGCCACGCTCTCCATCAATGCGGTGCGAGAGATTTCCACGGGCACATAAGCGACGGGTGACTCAAGGTGCTCGAGCAACATGCGCGTCTTGATGCCACTACCACTACCGTACTCGACAAGGCGCACATCGGGGCCGAGCGTTTCGGCCATATCGCCCGCGTGATCGCGCATGATCGCGATCTCCGTACGGGTGAGGTAGTACTCGGGTTGTTCGCAAATCGCCTCGAACAGCGCCGAACCGCGTTCGTCATAGAACAACCGGGAAGGAAGTTTTTTTGGCTTCGCGGCAAGGCCGCGACGAACCGTATGCAGGGTATCTTCGATATCCGGGTGGCGATCATCCAGGCGGATGTCTTTCGGTTGAGCGCTCATCGATCGTTTCCAAGTCGTAGCCCCGAAAACTGCCAACGGGCGTGGGGCGGAAAAAAGTTGCGATAGGTCGCACGCACATGATCAGCGGGCGTGGCGCAGGAACCTCCGCGGAGGATCCACTGCCCATTCATAAACTTTCCGTTGTATTCACCCAGCGCACCATCGAGCGGACGAAACCCCGGGTAACTGACATAGGGGCTCATTGTCCATTCCCAACAGTCGCCGTACATCTGGCCAAGCTCTGTTTCGAATGATGTGGCACGGGGTTGGAACACCCCGCTGTCCTGAAGGTTCCCGCGTACCGGTAATGCCGCAGCCATGGTTTCCCATTCAGTCTCGGTCGGCAGACGTGCGCCGGCCCAGCGCGCAAACGCATCGGCTTCGAAATAGCTGATATGGCATACCGGCGCGTGCGGATCGATCGCATGGCGACCCTGCAACGTGAATTCGGTTTCGCATGCGTCATCCCAATACAAGGGCCGCTGCCAGTGTTCGGCTTGCACCGTGGCCCATCCGTCGGAAAGCCAAAGCGTCGGTGAGCGATAGCCGCCATCATCGACAAAAGCACGATACTCCGCGTTCGTGACAGGACGATTAGCGAGCGATCCTGCCTGCCGGTACGTGCGATGCCGCGGGCCTTCATTATCAAAATGAAATCCGTCACCGTCGTATCCGATTTCGACAATGCCTTCGTCAAACGGAACAAAGCGCAATGCCGGTGCGGCGACAGAAAGTGTGCGTGGTGCATCGGCCGCGTACGCTGGCTCAAGCGGGTTCTGGGCGAACGCATGCTTTATGTCGGTGAGCAACAATTCCTGGTGCTGCTGTTCATGCTGAACACCTAACTCGACCAGGGCAGCCATTGCATCGTCGCCCGCCCGCGCAATACGTTCGACAACTGCGTCATCAATACGCGCCCGGTAGTCGAGTACGTCCTCGAGAGATGGGCGGGTCAACATGCCGCGTCGAGGGCGCGCGTGCATCGGCCCGACAGACTGGTAATAGCTATTGAACAGATAGAACCATTCGGGATGGGGCGATACATACGCATCGTCACGGCCCAGGATGAATTGCTCGAAGAACCACGCCGTGTGCGCCAGGTGCCATTTAGTAGGACTGGCATCGGGCATCGACTGGATCACCGTGTCCTCGGGCTGTAGCCGCGCTGCTAGCTCGCTGGTGCGCCGGCGGATACGGAGGAAGCGTTCGGCAAGGGCCAAGGCGGGTGGCGCGGAGGGGACGATGCCGAGCGATCGTGCGGTCATACGCTTGCTTCCATGGGCAGCCGACGATCCGTCAGCCATGACGCATGACGATGCCCTAGGAAACGTTCAATGGGTGTGAGTGGTTGCGTCCCCGGCCTTAACGGAAGGTGGACCAACCCCCTGCCCCCTCTCGTTTTTTACTGCGACTGGGCTTAACGTGGTATTCCCAACCAACGAGGGTTTCGCCATGAATGCCCGTTACCTGACTGCCGCTTGCCTGCTCTTCGTCTCAGTGGCCGCCAGCGCCGCTGATGGCCCGGCCCCCGCCCGGCACGAGCTCGAGTTCAACAGCTGCATGCGCACGGACCGGATCTCGAACTATTCAGTCGTCGATGACCAGACCGTCATCGTTGCCAATGGTCCTAACTTCTTCAAGATCGGTACGGATGTCGCCTGCCCACGCATGGGTATCGGTGGTGGCGTTCGCTTCAAATCGTCACCGGCCAACCAGGCCATGGGCGGGGGGCGTATCTGCGGCAGCATCAGCGAGCAGATCGTTCGTCGCGACGATCCGCCGTGCCAGATCATCTCGGTCGAAGAGATCGACAAGGCGACGTACAAACAGCTGGAAAAGAAGGCGAAGCAGAAGGGTGCCGGCCCAGGGATTAGCGGCGCCGCGAAATAAGCCCTTGCAGGAGCGCGCTTGCGCGCGATGGGCGTGCCGCAAACCCCATCGCGCGCAAGCGCGCTCCTACATAAGGCAAAAAAAAGCCCGGCTGAAGAGCCGGGCTTTTTTGTTTTCAGGTTACGCCGCGATCAATAACCATCGTCACGCACGTAGCGGGTCGAATAACCATCGTCGTACGTGGTGGTCGTGGTGGTGACACGGCGGGTGACCACCGGGCCATCGTCGTAGACCACCGTGCGCGGCTGGCTGTAGTAGACCGGGCGATCGACAACGACCGTGCGCGGCTGCGTGGCGTTGTAAACCAGGGCGCCTACCGTGCCGGCGACAATGGCGCCGGCGATCCAGCGGCCGCTATGGTCGTAGTAGCCACCGCGGTGGTAACCACCGTAGTACCCACCACCGTGGTAGTAGCCACCACCGTGATAACCGCCATGGCCCCAGCCACCCGCGAACGAGGCTGGCGCAAACGCCATAAGGCCCACGGCAGCAAGGGCGACGGCGGACTTAACGAACTTGGCTTTCATGACAGTTACCTCCTCAGGTGAGCGCAGATTCGCGCCCGGCCACTGAATCCGGACTGAAGTTTTCTGCACTTCCCATTCACGTTTTCCACGGATTCACGAACGGCTTCCGAAGCAGCCAGCAGCCATGGATGTCGTGGCGGCGGGCGAAGTCGAACGGGATGCTCGGTGCGCTCCAGTCTTCAATAGTGAAATGGGGTTCCAGGGCCGCCCGATCAAGCTGGAAGCGGCGGAAATTGTTTGAGAAAACAATCACCCCTTCAGGCAGCAGACGGTCAGCGCAAAGCTGCAGCAGCTTCACATGGTCGCGCTGGACATCGAAGTCGTCCGCCTTCTTGGAGTTGGAGAAGGTCGGCGGATCGACGTAGATCAGGCCGTACTGCATGGAACGCGTCTCCAGGAATTTCAACGCATCTTCCTGGATCAGGCGGTGGCGGTTGCCCGTGAAGCCGTTCAGGGCCAGGTTCTTCGACGCCCAGTCCAGGTAGGTTCCGGACAGATCCACCGTGGTGGTGTCGCGAGCGTCGCCCGCGGCGGCATACACGCTGGCGGTGCCGGTGTACGCAAACAGGTTCAGGAAATGCTTGCCGGCGGCAAGTTCCCGGATCTTGGCGCGAACCAGCCGGTGATCAAGGAACAGGCCGGTATCGAGGTAGTCCGTCGGGTTGATCAGGAACTTCAGCCCACCCTCGTGCACCTCGACAAACTGGCCCTGCTGGTCGAACTGGCCGTACTTGGAACCGCCCTTGCCGCGCTCGCGGGTTTTCACCGCGATACGGTCGCGCGGTACCTCGAGGACTTCGGCAGCCACCCGCACCACTTCGCGCAGCCGGTTGCGGGCCACATCGACGGGAATGTCCTGCGGCGCCTTGTATTCCTGGATGTGCAGCCAGCCTTCGTAGACGTCGATGGCCGCCGCGTACTCCGGCAGGTCCTGGTCGTAGGCGCGCCAGCAGGTGATCCCTTCCCGGGCAAGCCGCTTGCGAAGATGGCGGACGTTCTTCTCCAGCCGGTTCTTCAGCATCTGCGCGCCATCGGAGAGTGGCTTCGGCTCACGGGCCGGCGCTTCGCCCGCGGCACGCAGGCTGAACGTAAGCAGCGGTGTTTCGAGTGCGCCGTTATAGAGCGCATAGCGCTTGTCCGGCGACAGTCGCATGGCCCGGCCCAGCTCTTCATCGCCGGCGAGCACCGCGGCGCGCCAGCCCGGGAAACGATCCTTAAGGGCCTGGCCCAGTGCGCGGTACAGATGCGGCAACTCAGCGCGATCGCCAAGACGCTCGCCGTACGGCGGGTTGGTGATGACCAGGCCCAGCGGCGTCTCCGGCGGCGGCTCCACGTGCACGGCGTCGCGGCGGTCGAGGTGGATGAACCCGGCCACGCCCGCAGTCTGCGCGTTGCGCTTGGCGGTCTGCACCATGTGCGCATCGGTATCGCTGCCGAAGAACACCGGGCGCAGGTTGCGCATGCCCTCGTCCGTAGCGGTCTTGGCCTCTTCCCACAGCTGCTTCCACAGCGAGTAATCGTGTTTGCGCCAGCCCAGGAAGCCGAAGTAACCACGACGCAGGCCCGGCGCGGCGCCCGCAGCCATCAGGGCGCCTTCAATCAACAGGGTGCCGGAGCCGCACATGGGATCCACCAGCGCCCCGCCTTCGGCGTAAATGCGTGGCCACTGCGCGCGCACCAGCATTGCGGCGGCGAGGTTTTCCTTAAGCGGCGCCTCACCCTGGCGCTCGCGCCAGCCACGCCGGTGCAATGGCGAGCCCGAAAGATCGATCGAGAGCGTGGCGCGGTCACGGCGCACACGCACGTTCACCTGCACATCCGGCTCATCGGTTTCCACGTCGGGGCGGGCCCCACTGGCAGCGCGGAACTGATCGACGATCGCATCCTTGGTCTTCAGCGCGATGAACTGGCTATGGGTGAGCTTGCTCAGCGCCGTGTTGGCATCCACGGCCAGCGTGCCGTGCGGTGCCAGGTGCTCGGCCCAGGCGATGGACTGCACGCCCTGGTACAGGTCTTCCGGCGTCTCGGCAGCGAACTCGGCCAGTGGCAACAGCACGCGGCTGGCCATGCGCGACCACAGGCAGGCGCGGTAGGCCGTCTCCATGCCGCCGGAGAAGGCAACGCCCGCGAGGGCTTCCTTCACATCGGTGGCGCCGATGGCGATCAGCTCATCCTTGAGCAGGTATTCCAGGCCCTTCGGGCAGGTGGCGAAGAAGTTCATGCCAGGCTATCCAGGAAGCGGCGGAATTCGGCGTCGATGTCGCCAAGGGTGTCGGAAAGGCGGTGGTCATCCTGCACCAGCAGCAGCGGGGCGCCCTGGCCGCGCGCAAACGCGATGGCGCCCTCGACCGGGCACACGTCATCGACGTAGCCATGGACGAGGAAGGTGGGCACGTCCGCCTTCGCGCTGAACGCGCGCGGGTAACCGGGGATCTCCGCTGGCAGGGCCAGCAGGAACAGCCCGGCGACCGGGGCATCGAGCGAGGCCAGGCCGGAGACGAAGGCGCCCATGCTGGAGCCCACCAGCACCGGTGGCACGGGCGAGGCCTTGATCGCGGCGGCCAGCCGGGCCAGCCGCGGCTCGATGGAGCCGGCATGGCCTTTCAGGTCGTCATCCCGGTAATCGGGGCGGTGGGTGGTCCAGCCGAGGCGCTCGGCCGTGGCGGCCAGTGCGCTGACCTTGGTGGCGTCAGGGCCGGAATCGGACCCGTGGGAAAGAATGATGTGGCCGCGCATCGCGGTCTCCGTACGCGGATCGACTGGCTATGTTATCAAAGCGGCATGATCGACATCCTGTACGCCCCCCTGCCCTATGAAAACCGGCTGCCCGAGCGGGCGGCCGATACCGTCGACCTGGTGGTCATCCACTGCACCGAGCTGCCCGACCTGGCCATGGCCCGCGAATACGGCGAGCGGGTGCTGTATGAGGACCGCGGCACCGGGGCCAGCGGGCATTACTACATCGACCGCGATGGCTCGATCTTCTGTTACGTCGATCCGAACCGGGTGGCGAACCACACCCGGGGCTACAACCCACGTTCGATCGGCATTGAACTGGTGAACCTGGGCCGTTACCCGGACTGGTTCCACACGGCGAAGCAGGAGATGACCGAGCCGTACCCTGAGGCCCAGATTGCTGCGCTGCGGGTCTTGCTCGACGAGCTTGTGCGGCGCTTCCCGTCGCTACGCCACATCGCCGGCCATGAGGACCTGGATACCGCCATGGTCCCTTCCAGCGACGACCCGGAAAACGAAGTGCCGCGCAAACGCGACCCCGGCCCCCAGTTTCCCTGGGCGCGGGCCTACGACGACGGGCGGCTGGGCCGGATCAAGGCCTGATTCCCTATAATCGACGGCTAACGCATCACGGTCCGAAAGGGGGACCCATGCAGGACAACCACGTCGGCGAGCTCGTCGAACTGCTCGAACTCGAACGCCTCGAAGACAACCTGTTCCGCGGCCAGAGCCGCGATATCGGCACACGCTTCGTCTTCGGCGGCCAGGTACTGGGCCAGGCGCTCTCCGCCGCCCAGCGCACCGTGCCCGATGACCGCGTCGCCCATTCGTTGCACGCCTATTTCCTGCGCGCCGGCGATATCGACGCACCGATCGTGTACAGCGTGGAGCGCACCCGCGATGGCGGCTCGTTCTCCGCCCGCCGCGTGGTGGCCATCCAGCACGGCCAGCCGATCCTGAACGGCTCCATCTCGTTCCAGGTGCCCGAGACCGGCTACGAGCACCAGATGTCGATGCCCGAGGTACCGGCGCCGGAAGATGTGGAGACCACGCCTGCCCTTTCGGAAGATCAGCTCGCGCGCCTGCCGGAGAAGACCCAACGCTGGCTCGGCAAGGATGGCCCGTTCGAGTTCCGCCACGTGTGGCCGCGTGATGAGCTGCGCCCGGCCAAGCGCCCGCCCTACCAGCACATCTGGTTCCGCCTGACCGCACCGATAGCCGACACGCTTTCGCTGCACCAGGCCCTGCTCGCCTACGCCTCGGATTTCCACCTGATCGGCACGGCCACGCTGCCACACGGCATCTCGTACCTGACGCGCAACATGCAGATGGCGAGCCTGGACCACGCCTTGTGGTTCCACCGCGAGTTCCGTATCGACGACTGGCTGCTCTATTCGTTCGATAGCCCGACCTCGCAAGGCGGCCGTGGCCTGGCCCGCGGCATGATCTACACGCGTGATGGCCGGCTTATCGCCAGCACCGCGCAAGAAGGCCTGATCCGCGTGCGCCCCGACTGATGGCATGAACATCGAGCTGCGGCACCTGCGTTACTTCATCGCCGTGGCCGATGAGCTGCACTTCAGCCGTGCCGCCGAGCGGCTGGGTATCTCCCAGCCGCCGCTAAGCCAGCAGATCCGCGACCTGGAAGCACAACTTGGTGTGCGCCTTCTGCGGCGTACCAATCGCCGCGTCGAATTGACTGACGCAGGCCGCGTTTACCTTGATGCGGCCCGCGACATCATTGCGCGTGTGGATGAAGCCGGCGACCTTGCACGCCGTGCCGAACGCGGCGAGATCGGTGAGCTGCATGTGGGGTTCACCCAAAGCACGCCGTTGATCGAGCGTTTCCCGCGGGCGGTGCGTGCGTTCCGTGAGGCCTACCCTGCGGTGCGGCTGGTATTGAAGGAGCACAACACGCTGCAGCAGATCGAGCGTTTGCTGGAAGGCACGCAGCAGGTGGGGTTGATTCGAGGCACTGACCTGCCGCCCCCGTTGGTCGCACGCAAACTCGTCGACGATCCGCTCGTCGCCGTGCTACGCGCCGATCACCCTTTGGCAAAAGGCCGCCGCCCACGTGTTCGCGTGGAACAGCTCGCCGAAGAACCGTTCGTCGTCTTCAGCCGCAACGCGGGCACCGGCGTCGCGGCGCAGGTGCAGGCGATGTGCCGCAACGCGGGCTTCGCGCCGCGTGTGGCGCAGGAAGCCGGCGAGTCCGCGACGATGGTTGGCCTCGTCGCCGCCGGGCTAGGCGTAGCCGTACTGCCCGAATCCATGCGCCTGTTGCACGTGGAAGGGGTGGCCTACGTCCCGATCGATTCGCCCGATGCCGCGAGCGCACTACATCTGGTGCATCGCCGCTCCGACAACTCCCCGTTGGTTACCGCCTTCATGCAGCTCATGCTGAAGGCCTGAACTATCCTTTGTGTAGGAGCGCGCTTGCGCGCGATGGAGCCTTTCGCGAGCACCCATCGCGCGCAAGCGCGCTCCTACAGTGTCAGGATGCTGCTGGTTGCGGCTTGAGACTGCGCAGCTTTATCGCGATAGCCAGTCCAACCCCCACCAGCACGGCAACGTAAATGGCCACGCCACGCCAGCCGTCATGCGTCCAGAAAACGCCGCCCAGCGAGCCCGCGATGCTGGAACCCATGTAGTACGAAAACAGATACATGGACGACGCATGTGCCTTGGCCTTCTTCGCCCGCATGCCCACCCAGCCGCTGGCGATGGAATGCCCACCGAAGAAGCCGAACGTGATCATGGCGATGCCAAGGACGATGGCCCAGAGCGAACTGCTGGAAGTGAGTGCGACACCTGCGAGCAGGATGACCAGCGCCGTCCACATCACCTTTCCACGGCCCAGCTTGCCGGCCAGCGCACCCATCCACGCCGATGCACCGACGCCGACCAGGTAGACCATGAAAATGGCGCCCACGTGTGATTGCGACAGCGAAAACGGTGGCGCAAGCAGGCGAAACGATACGTAGTTGTAGATGGTGACGAACGCGCCCATGAGCAGGAAGCCTTCGGCGAAAAGCCACGGCAGGCCCTTGTCCTTGAGCAGTTCACCAAATACGGACACAAGGGCGCGCGGATGCGCCTTGCGCTTTTCGAAATGCAGTGACGGCGGCAGGCCCTTCGCTACGAGGAACGCGGCGAGAAGACCCAGCGCACCGATCACACCAACGGCAACGCGCCACGAGGCGTGATCGGCTGTAAACCCCGAGATAAGCCGACCGCTCATGCCACCGATGGCGTTACCACCGATGTACAGGCCCATCGCAAAGCCCAGCGATTCGCCGTGCACCTCCTCGCTGAGGTAGGTCATGGCAACCGCGGGCAGGCCCGCGAGGGTCACACCCAGCAACGCACGCGCCGCGAGCAACAGGCCCCAGCTCGGCGTTACAGCCGTAAGCAGCACCAGGATGGACGAGGACAGCAGCGACGCCAGCATGATCGGCTTACGCCCGAACGCATCGGAGATAGCGCCAGCGAACAACATGCCGACGGCCATCACCGCCGTCGTCAACGAAAGCGACAACGAGCTGGTCGCGGCATCCACGCCGAAGTCGCGCGAGAACGCAGGCATGAGCGGCTGCACGCAATACAGCAGGCCAAAGGTGGCGAAACCCGACGAGAACAACGCAAGGTTGGTGCGCCGAAAAGCCGGCGTGCCATGGCGGATGCGCCGATCAACTACCGCCGGCGCAGCGGGGGACGAGCCGTCCACGGGAACCTCCAGGGAATAACCTGATGCTTAGGCTAAACCCTGAATTGAGTCGAATCGATATCGCAAAACCTCCGGTTCGATACGCCTAACGACTCAATCTACCGACACCCTGTAGGAGCGCGCTTGCACGCGATCCGGGGTTGCGGCAAGCACCCATCGCGCGCAAGCGCGCTCCTACAGGGGCCGTGTCAGCGGACGGCGGTGCCGGCCTGCTGCCCATCCCATTGCACTGCCTGCGCCAGTTCGTCGTCCGTCAGGGCCAGGTCGCCCGAATCCGTCGCCGCATGCACGGCCACGATGTGGCCGTCGTGGCGCGACAGTTCGCGGTTGCCGGCATCGGTCACCGCTTTTGCCCGTTCATCATCCGAAGCCAGCAGCACCAGCAAGGTCTTCGTGCCAGCGACGAACTTCACCCCGCTGGTGGCGCCCGACTTCGCGAGTTCAGCCGAAGCCAGTGGCACGGCTTTCACCTTCCCGGCCCAGCGCGGCGGCGCCACGAAGGTGTACCCCGCGGCTTCGTCGCGCCACTGAAAGCGCTTCATCGGCTCGGCGGCCGGGGCTTTTTGCCCATGGGTACCCGGCGGCGGCTCGGCCATGGCGGCGAGTGGCAAGGTGAGAAGCAGCAGCGCAGCGGCGGTTTTCATGGCAAGGGCTCCGTTATGCGGGCCAGCCTACGCGGTCCGCCTGTTGGCATGGCGTCAAGCCCCACGGTCGCCGGCGTCCTCGGAAACCCCTTCCCGCCCGCTCACCCACGCAAACAACACGATGCCCACGATGATGCCGACGGCACCCAGGCCCGATACCGCATCCGGAAAGGATTCGTGCAGGAACAAGACCCCGATGACGGTGGCGAACAAGAGCTCAGCTGCCTGCATCGCCTCCACTGCGGCCAATGCGGTGGGCTGGCGCCCGACCAGCTCCGTGGCGTGGAAGAACAGAATGGTGGCGATGGCGCCAGACGAAAGCGCCGTACCGGCGGCGAGCAGCGCCTCACGCGGCGTCGGTGGCCCGATGGTCGCGAGTGTGGCCGCAGCCAGCACCAGCCACAGCGGCCAACTGGCCAGGGTCATGCCGAACACCCGTTGCACCGGGCCGAGCTTCGTGCCGGTGCGTTCCAGATGCAGGAGGATCTTCCGGTTACCCAAGGGGTACGCGAACGCGGCGAAGGCGACCGCACCCACCGCAAGCCAGGCCGAGGCATCCAGGCCACCATGGGCGTGGCCGAACTGCAGCAGCATCACCCCGCCAACGATCAGCGCGCCGATCGCCAGCGAACCGACGTGCCAGCGCGCACGTTCATCGCGGTAGATAAGGGGCGCCATCAGCGGCCCCGCCAGCACGGTGAGCTGGAAGCTGCCTGCCACCAGCCACGATGGCCCGCTGGTGGCGGCCCAGGTCAGCGGCACGCCGAACAGCACGAAACCCACCGAACTCCAGGTGAGCCACGTGCGCGGATGCGTGCGAAGTCCGAAGGGAAGCTTGCCCAAGCCGCCCTTGAAAGGCAGCACCACCGCCAGCAGGGGCAGCGTAAACAGATAGCGCAGGATCACCGCCCATTGCCAGTGGCCGCCGCCACTGACGACGGCACGGTTGAGCACATAGGTAAACGTGAAGAACAGCGCCGATAGCAGCGCGATCGCCACGGCCTTCAGGGCGGTGGAACGCATGGATGGCCTTACGGGGAAAACGAACCCCGACTATGCCAGCCATGCCGGGCGTCGTCAGCCCGCCTCGTTGAGCTCCAGGAAAAGCTCCTGCAATTCGCCACCGATCGGCCTGCCATTGACCACAAGCCCGACCGAACCCTTCACCCCGGCCACCGGGCAACAGCCATCGGCAATGCCGAGCAGGTTGGCCGTGGTCTCAACCATCACCTGGCACACGATATCCATCAGCGTGGCCTTGCCCGCGTCATCCAGGTTCTGGAACAGCGATAGCGCCCGCACCCAGTGCGGGTCCACGGCTTTTTCGGGCGGCATGCTGAACAGGTTCGCGTAGACCGCGAGGTTGTCGCGAACCACGGCATCCTGCAGGGCCTGAACGAAGCGTTCGGCATTCATGGGGTGTTACCAGGGAAAGGGGACTGAACGCTATATAGGTACCCCGCCCGCCGGACTCAACGGATGGCATGTGAAGGCCGTTCAGTCTCCTCCTCAATGATTCTCCCGCGCCATCCGCCGCGGCCGCCGGTGCGCGGGCACGTAGCCCGGCCAGATCGCATCGTAGAAATAACGTTCCTGAGCCGAAGGCGGTTCGTACGGCTTGCTCGCCGCCGGAATGCGCTGACGCAGCGCGGCCTCGTTGTGTTCCGCCCAGCGCATGACCATTCGCTGCATCAGTGAGACGCCCTTGAGCATCGCCCCCTGCCCGGCCTTGGGCCCATACCGCCAGCGCACCACCCAACGATCACCCTGCGGGCTGACACGCGCAAACGCCCGCGTCGTCCCTTCCAGGATCGCGTACTGCCGTTCCCCCATTTGCACCCAGTGCACCATTGCCATGGAGGAGACGGTACGCCGGGGTAGTCTCAGATATGTGGACGAAGTGATCGATTACTCGGAGGAATTCATCACAACCGCCTGATGCGGATCAGAGAACGTTCCCGGTTATCCATCACGGCGGAGCGACGGCTGCTTCGACCGCGTCACGAACCGCTTGCCTGAGCCGGCCGTCCGGGCTGTCGACAATCGGGTAGTTCGAGCTCCCGTACGAGCGCACGCTCAGACCGTTCGTGATAAGCAGGCCACCAAAGCCGTCCAAAGAGAGCTGTTGTGCTCCGCCACCCCAAGACGCCGCGCGCCAGGCATCGTTGGCGAGGCAGACAAGTTTCTCGAGCGTGGTGGATGCCAGCGCGCCGTCCCTCACCGCCTCGCGCGCCGGGCGCCCTTTGTCGTCCGTGTAGCTGTTGAAATGAACACCTGTCCAGGCGGGTCGTGAAAAATCGCGCTGGTCAAACGCGCCAGGATCGTCACAACGGTACCGTTCCCACGCGCGGCCGGTGTCAATATCCACTGTCCACGACGTGTCGCAACCGAAACCGCCTTCCGACATGCTGACCAGATCCAGAGATACAGCGATCCCTTCGGGAACACCCAAGCTTGCTCTTGGCAGAGGCTGAGCACGACTGAACCGCTGCGCCAGATCCCCGTAAGGTTGTCCATGACAACCTGGGGCGGCTTGGACGACGAATGGGGCCGCTGTAAGGAATGCGACAAGCAAGCGTCCTTTCAAGATGAGCTCCTTTTAGTGGGAGTGCTGCCTACAGGCGGTAAGCCTCGAGGTGGTACGCCTTGCCCGGGTTCTTCGCCTCTGCCGTCCGTTCAAAGCAAGTGCGCCCTTTACCATGCTGCCGGAAAGGCAACTCGGGTCGAGCGGATGCATCACTCGCCAACGCGAATACGGCGCACAGCTGATAGTCCAGCCCCTTGTGCGTGTAGCCAAAGAGCTCGTGCGTGACCGGATCCACCCGTTCAGCCTCGGTCCCGATCTCGACCAGACTCTCCGGCAGAGAACCATAGTGTAAGGCGTGTACTTCGAGGCGGGTGGCCAGCCAAGTAAGCAACGCCGCCCGACGCTCATCCTGCGCAAGCATCCGTTGATAGCCAGGCGTCCCGTTGATCCACAGGCCTGCGCCAACCGCGGCAAACATGACAGCCGACACCACGATGCCGAGCACGCCGCGCCCCGTCATGGCTCAACCTCGTCACGGCGCAGGTCGCGCAGGTAATAGGTGAATGCCACGATGGCGATCACCGCCGCCACGATGACCTTGAGCACGAAACGCATCGTGAGTTCGCCGCCGAGGAACCGGTCGACCAGCGTGGTGAAGTCACAGATCAACGCCACCGCAGCGACAAACAACGTAAGGTAGGTCAGCCAACGACGTACCGCGGACTGCCGCTTCACCGGATGCTTCGCCAGTGCCCGCTCGTTGCGCCACGAAAGGACCAGGAACACCGGGAAGGCGATGATGACCGACGCAAGCGACCAGCGGAGATCCGGCCCAAGCCGGAAATACTCCACAGCCTGCGTCGTGTCAGGAAACGCGCGATCGATGAGGTTGAACAGCAATGCCCCGAGGTGGAACGCACTCAGGT
>Ga0157369_10004307_pt1 | contig 16808 bp, 11 predicted proteins | sample C25metaG_FD_113461 | JGI IMG/M metagenome (GOLD analysis project Ga0157369, IMG submission 113461) | Corn rhizosphere microbial communities from Kellogg Biological Station, Michigan, USA - C2-5 metaG | ecosystem: Host-associated > Plants > Roots > Rhizosphere > Soil | place: USA: Michigan... | reverse complement strand
CTTCGACCCGAATATCCTCACTGTCGCGACAGGCATGGAGGAGCACAACAACTACGCGCTCGACTTTATCAACGCGACCCGCTGGATCAAGCAGAATCTGCCGCATGCCAAAGTGAGCGGCGGCGTTTCGAACATATCGTTCAGCTTCCGCGGCAACAACAAGGTCCGCGAGGCGATGCACGCGGCATTCCTCTATCACGCCATCGCCGCCGGACTCGACATGGGCATCGTCAATGCCGGCATGCTCGAGGTATACGAGGAGATCGAGCCGGAGTTGAAGGAGCGCGTGGAAGATGTGCTGCTCAACCGCAGGCCCGATGCCACCGAACGGCTGGTCGAATACGGCGAAACGCTTAAGTCCGCACAGGCAGGCCCTGCCGCCGAGAAGAAGACCGAGGAGTGGCGCAACGGGACCGTCGAGGAGCGGATGGCGCATGCGCTGGTGAAAGGAATCGATGACTACATCGAGAAGGACGCCGAAGAAGCGCGCATCAAGCTCGGGCGTCCCCTCGCGGTGATCGAAGGACCGCTGATGGCCGGGATGGGCATTGTCGGAGATCTGTTCGGCGCCGGCAAAATGTTCCTCCCGCAAGTCGTGAAGTCGGCGCGCGTCATGAAAAAGGCGGTTGCGCACCTGACTCCGTTTATGGAAGCGGAAAAAGCCGAGCTTGTCGCGTCGGGCCAGGAAGTTCGCGCCCAGGGCAAAATTGTCCTGGCCACCGTAAAGGGCGACGTGCACGACATCGGCAAGAATATCGTTGGCGTCGTGCTGGCGTGCAATAACTACGAGGTGATCGACCTCGGCGTAATGGTGCCGAGCGACAGGATTCTCGAGCGCGCACGAGAGGTGAATGCCGACCTGATCGGGTTGAGCGGCCTTATCACTCCTTCACTCGATGAAATGGTGCACGTCGCGCGCGAGATGGAGCGCCAGGGATTCAAGCTGCCTCTCCTCATCGGCGGAGCCACCACGAGCCGTGCCCACACGGCCATCAAAATCGCGCCTCACTATAGCCAGCCGGTCATTCACGTCATTGACGCGAGCCGCGCGGTCCCAGTGGCCACCAGCCTGCTGAGCGATGAGAACAAAGACGCTTTCACGGCAAAGCTGCGCATCGACTACGAGGCCCTGCGCAAGGCTCACGCCACGCCCCGTCAGAAGCTCGTACCCATAGAAGTTGCGCGGGAGCGCAGGACGCCTGTCGAATGGCGGACCGAAGACATTGCGCAACCGGGGTTCACGGGCGTCCGCGTTCTCCACGACTTCCCGCTGGCCACCCTGCGCGAATACATCGACTGGACACCGTTCTTTCACGCGTGGGAGCTGAAGGGCGTATATCCGCGGATCCTGGACCACGAGGTGCACGGCGCCCAGGCGCGTCAGGTATTCGAGGAAGGCAACGCACTCCTCGATCGCATCGTCGCGGAGAACCTGATTACCGCTCGCGCAGTGTACGGCCTCTTCCCTGCCCAGGTGGTGGGAGATGATGTCGAAGTCTACTCCGATGAACAGCGAACCGCGGTTCGTGAACGGCTGCACTTCCTCCGCCAGCAGGCGGACCGCGAAGGCAATGAGCCATGCCGCTGCCTCGCCGACTTCATCGCGCCCCGGGAAACAGGCCTCGGCGACCATATCGGCGCGTTCGCGGTAACCACGGGCATCGGACTCAAAGAGCTTTGCGACGGCTTCCGCGCCCGCCACGACGATTACAACGCCATTATGGCTGAGGCCCTCGCCGACCGCCTCGCCGAATCATTCGCCGAGTGCGTGCACAAGCGTGTGCGCGAAGAGTGGGGATACGGCTGCGATGAGCATCTCAGCGTGGATGACCTGATCCACGAAAAGTATCGCGGCATTCGGCCCGCGCCGGGCTATCCCGCTTGCCCCGACCATACGGAGAAGGCCACACTCTGGCGCTTGCTTGACGTGGAGGCGAACACCGGGATTCAGATCACCGAATCGTTTGCCATGTGGCCCGGCTCAAGCGTCAGCGGGCTCTACTTTGCCCATCCGCAGTCGCGCTACTTCACCGTGGGCAAGATCGGCCGCGACCAGGTCGAGGACTACGCGCGGCGCAAAGCCATGAGCCTCGGCGAGATCGAGCGCTGGCTCGGACCATACCTCAATTACGAGCCCGCGCAGTATTCACCGGAATAAGAACTGCAATTGTGCACTGAGAACTGCCTCGCGTCCGCCAGCTACAATTTGCTTTTGACTTCATTTGAAACCGGAGATAGGAATGGCCATTACAGTGGTCGGCAGTGTCGCCTTCGACTCGATTGAGACCCCGGCAGGACGGCGGGAACGCTGTCTCGGAGGAGCGGCAACGTATTTTTCGCTTGCGGCGAGCTTCTTCACGCAGGTGCGCGTAATTGCAGTGGTCGGCGAAGATTTTGGCTCCGCCGAGCAGGCCGCGTTCGACGTGCGCGGAATAGATACGGCAGGCATTGAACACGCCGCCGGCAAGAGCTTTTTCTGGGAAGGTTCCTACCTCGACAATCTGAATGAGGCGAAGACCCGCACCACCGAGCTGAATGTCTTCGGAGCATTCCAGCCGAAGATTCCGGACGCGTATCGCGATTCGGAATTCCTGTTTCTGGCAAACATCGATCCCGTGCTGCAGCGCCGCGTGCGCGACGCCATGCCCAACGTGAAGCTTGTAGCCGGCGACACCATGAACTACTGGATCAACGACCACAAACCGGCCTTACTCGAAGTGCTGCGCGGGCTTGACATCCTGCTGATCAACGACACCGAGACCAGAATGCTCGCCGGTAATCCCAACCTGGTGAAGGCGGCACGCGCCGTGCTCGCCATGGGGCCGCGCATGCTGGTGGTGAAGCATGGCGAATACGGTGCAACCGTCTTCCACGGAAAGGGCCCAAACGGTGAAGCCGCGGAGCGCACATTTCGCGCGCCCGCGTTGCCTCTGGAAGAGGTCGTTGATCCCACAGGCGCGGGCGACAGCTTCGCCGGCGGATTCTTCGGGTACCTGGCATCGCAGAGCGAATTAACGCCCGGCACATTCCGCCGCGCCATGTTCTATGGCAGCGTGATGGGCTCGTTCGCGGTGGAGCGCTTCGGCACGGACCGCCTACAGCGCCTCACACGGCAGGAGATCGATGCCCGGTTCGCTCAGTTCCGCGAACTCACGCACCTCGACTGAGTCTCTGGTGCTTTCTTCAGCACGCTCACACCTGCCGATTCGTGTCTGCGAAAAAACCGATCACGCAGCCTTGGGCTGCTCCGGCGCGGCCGGCTGTTCGGGTGAAATGGCATGGAGAACTGGGGGATGCCGAAGCCTGAGCAGGCATACCCTGCGGCAGCAAGTGCACCTCCACGGATACAATCCGAAAAGCGGGTAAAGTCTGGTCTGCAGGAACCCTTTCCGTTCGCAGCGGCACAAGGCATGCTGTCCGCACGCCGAGCAGATAACGGGCATCCGCACCACCTCAACCACAAGCGAATGCAGACGCTTTCCGGTGGCGCCGCAGACGCGATGGAGGCGATCCAACAAGTCTGGTCCGAAAGCGGGACAGGAGATTTCGCCCCCGATAAGAGCGTGAATCTGCACCCGCGTGAGGGTAGGGGCCGGCTCCAGCCCGGGCCTGCACGACCCGAATGCCGGATCCTGATTCGGTGAGACGTTTCTGTGATTCTCCTGCCTGTGCGCGCTAGCGGGTCCCGAGAAACCATTCATCGACTACATCCACGAGGCGAAATCGCCACTCCGTTTGGATGCCCAAGGGTCGAGCGGGGAGGTCCGCGTCAGGTACGGGGTCAACCATGGTGTGCCGGAGCCAGACCGTCTAGGCTTGAGGGATGGCGCTAGCGTACATCGGAATGGGGGCAAATATCGCCAGCCCGGCAGGACCGCCGGAAAGAACGCTGGCGGCGGCCGTCCAGGAGCTCGCCCGCCTCGGCAGAGTCGAATGCCAATCCTCGCTTTACTCCACGAAGCCGGTTGGGTTCGCGAATCAGCCGCGCTTCGTAAACGCCGTAGTCGGACTTGAGACCCCCCTCGGGGCCCGCGAACTACTGGATGCCCTGCTCGGCATCGAACTGACATTCGGCCGCGATCGATCGTTCGCCATCCACAATGGCCCCCGTCCGCTCGACCTGGACCTGTTGCTGCTCGGAAACCTGCAGATTCATGAACCCGGCCTCGACCTTCCGCATCCGAGGATGCATGAACGCATTTTCGTCATGGCTCCGCTCAGTGAGATCGCGCCGGACACGGTCGTCGTCACACTCGGGCTTACCGTGAAACAATTACTGCAGGGCTTGCGCACCGGGTTCCCTGCCGAAAGCGATGCGATACTTCCTCTCGAAAATGATCTTTGGCGCGCTCGCCCTTGTGGCCACCGCGGCATGCGGACAGGCGCCCCTGACACTCACGGTCAGCGATAGCAGCGGCGCGGCCGTGTCCGGCGCCTTGGTGCGAAATGCAACCGGACAGCGCATTGGGCAAACCGATGCCGCCGGCCACGTGACCGTTCGATGTGACACCCCTTGCCACCTGCGCCTCCAGGCCTCAGACTTCGCCGAACAGGAAGTCACGCTCACCGGCGACGCCACCGTTCAGCTCCATCCGGCCACCGCCACCGAGCAGGTCACAGTGACGGCCTATCGCGCGCCCCTCGGCGATTTGGAGAGCCCCGCGATCACGCGTCAACTGTCGCAGCAAACGCTCGAGACCACGGCGGCGGTCTCCCTGGATGACAAACTCCGCCAGCTTCCTGGCGTCGAGTTGTTCCGCCGCTCCAGTTCGCTGGTCGCCAATCCGACATCGCAGGGCATCAGCCTGCGCGCGCTTGGTTCCACCTCGGCGAGCCGCACTCTCGTAACCGCGGACGACGTGCCCCTGAACGACCCGGTAGGGGGCTGGATCCATTGGGAAGAACAACCGGAGCTGGCGCTTCAAAGCGTCGAACTGGTGCGCGGCGCTGCAAGCGATCTCTACGGCTCCAGTGCCATCGGTGGCGTGGTGAACTTCCGTCTGGCCCAGCCCTCGCGCAACGCATTCGAGTTGCGCTCGACCTACGGAGGCGACTCGACCTACGAAGACAGCCTGCTCGCGCAGGGAAAACGCGGACCATGGGGCGCGCTCCTCGCAGCCACCATGTTGGGCACAGACGGATACATCCAGGAAGCCCCAGGCCAGCGCGGGCCCATCGACGTAAACTCAAACGTGCACGCGCGAAACGCACTGTTCGTAGGAGCGCACGAGAACGGTTCGTTGCGCCTCTTTGCGCGCGCCAGCGGTTTTGAAGAGCACCGGCACAATGGAACGCCGTACCAGGTCAACACCACACGCCTGTGGCGCTATGCCTTGGGAAGCGACTGGCAAGGACCGCATGACGGCTCACTTGCCGTGCGTCTGTACGGCTCAAGAGAGCGTTATTACCAGACGTTTTCATCCATCTCCGACACACCGGCGCCGACCGATCCCGCGTGCACATATCGCTGCAGCGAAAAGCCGACAAAAATCTCCACGACACCTGCGAATGAGTTGGGCGCATCTGCGCAGTGGACGCAGCCTTTCACGCCGGGGTTACTGCTGATCGCGGGCTCCACAGTGCACGACGTTCGCGTGTGGGATCGCGAGCAGGTGCTTGCGACCGGCTCTCTCACTAACCTTCATGTGCACCAGCGCGACCCGGCCGCCTACGCCGAACTGATGTGGATACGCAATGCGTGGACGGTTGCCACATCCGGCCGCATGGACTGGTTCCAGAATTACGATGTGCGCCAATTGCAGTGGACCGGCACTGGCTGGACGCCTGCCGCGACGCAGCCGCCCACATTCGACGAGCGGGTCTTCGATCCCCGCATCGGCGTCTCACGCAAAATCGGTTCGCATTGGGCATTGTCGGCTTCGGGATATCGCGCCTTCCGCGCGCCGACACCCAGCGAGTTGTATCGCTCCACGCAGGTGGGCAACGAACTCACCAAGGCGAACGGATCGCTGCGCAGCGAGCGCGCCACCGGATGGGAGACAGGCGTCGCGATGCAGCGGGCGTGGGGCGAGGTGCGCGCGAGCTGGTTCGACACGCAAATTAATCGGCCCATATCGGCGGTCACCATCGATCCAAACTCGTCGCCGATTCTTCTAAAGCGCGAGAACCTCGGCCAGATCGAGAGCCGCGGTGTGTCGCTCGATTTCCAACTCGCTCCACGATCCTGGCTGGCTATGGATGGCGGCTACCAGTATGCGCACGCCACCGTCACGAGCGGCACAAGGGATGTCGGCAACTGGATTCCCGAAGTGCCGCGCAATATGACCACTCTGAACGTTCGCGCGTTCAAGCCCCGTCTTGGCGCCATCAGCCTGCAAGGCCGCATTAGCGGGCGCCAATACAACAACGACGAAAATACCGAAATGCTTCACGGCTACTTCCGTCTCGACGCGTACGCATCGCACACCCTGGGCGGACGATTCGATCTGTTCGCTGCAGGCGAGAACCTGCTCGACCGCACCATTGAGGTCGGCATGACCCCAACAACAACCCTGGGACAGCCGCGGACCGCGCGCGTCGGCCTCATGATACGCCTGGGCGCCAACTAACAACGGCAGTGCGCCCCGGTAAAATCGTTCCGTGGGACTGACGTTCAACCTCATCCACTCCACGGCCAGCGGCGGCCGTCGCGCGCAGCTTCATCTTCCCCACCAAACCGTGGAAACCCCGGTGTTCATGCCCGTGGGCACGGCCGGAACCGTCAAAGCCGTTCCCCAGGACACCCTCGAGTCGCTCGGCGCGCAGATCATCCTTGGCAACACATACCACCTCTATTTGCGCCCGGGGCACGAGTCCATCCGTCGCATGGGCGGGCTGCACCGGTTCATCAGCTGGCCCCGCGCCATGCTCACTGACTCAGGCGGATTCCAGGTCTTCAGCCTGAGCGAATTGCGTAAAGTCACGGATGACGGTGTGCGCTTCCGTTCGCACCTCGATGGAAGTTCGCACTTTTTTACTCCTGAACATTCGATGGATGTTCAGATTGCACTGGGCGCCGACATTGCCATGGCATTCGACGAGTGCACGGAATATCCCGCCGATCGTACTCGCGCCGAAGAGAGCCTGCGCCTTACCCTGGCCTGGGCACGCCGCTCGCTCGATCATTTCCGCACGCATCAGCACGAAATACCCTGGGCCGGCGAGTTTCCCGGGAGTAGCCAATCCCTGTTCGGCATCGTTCAGGGTGGTATGTATCGCGACCTGCGCAAGCAAAGCGCCGAACGCCTCATCGAGATGGACTTCGATGGATACGCGATCGGAGGCCTCAGCGTGGGCGAGCCGCGCGACCTCACTCTTGAAATGATTGCCGAAGTGCTGCCCATGCTGCCCAGGGACAAGCCACGCTACGTGATGGGCGTGGGCTATCCGGATGAGATCGAACAGTACGCGCGCATGGGCGTCGACATGATGGATTGCGTGCTTCCTACGCGCGCCGCCCGCCACGGGCTGCTGTTCACCAGCGAGGGGCGGCTCACGATCAAAAACAAGCAATTCGCAGAAGACCAGGGGCCGCCGGACCCAAACTGCGATTGCATGGTTTGCCGCCGCTATTCGCGCGCTTACCTCCGCCACCTGATGCAGGCGGGCGAGGCCCTTTCTGCCACGTTGAACACCATTCACAACCTGGCATATTACCTGGGAATCATGCAGCGGGTGCGAGACAGTCTCGCGCAGCCTGCCTCGTCGCAAGGTTGAAGACACGTGCGCCCGAATCCTGTCGAAGATTCGGGCGCACATCCCCTGCTGCGATCAATTGCCCCAGAAGCGGAGAGCTGCCATCTCGTAGCCGCGGCGGAATCCACGCCGGTAGTCGCGCCACAAACCCCCAGGAACGGGAGGCCTGCGGTATTCGTCGCGATTGTTAGGATCGGGCGAACGATGATTTTCCCAGTCCTTCCGCGCGCCTTCGATGCCGTCGCGGAATCCGCGGCGCTGCATTTCGGTATACCGGTTCGGAGGAGCCCAGCCCGAAGGATCGCCCGCAAGCTGCCAGTCGGGATCGCCCGAGAGCTTCGAGGTGGCCACTGCATACCCGCGCATAAACCCCGAGCGATAACTCATGACCAGTTCTGGCGGTACCGGCGGAAAGCGATAATTCCGCCCGTCATCGGGGTCCGCGGGGCGACCCGTCCGGAAGTCGTTGCGGGCTTGCTGCACGCCATCGCGATAGCCTTGCCGGCCAGCATCGTCGCGGAGCCCGCGCATACCCCACTGCCACTCGTAATTCACCGCCGGAGGAGCGGGCGGAGGCGGAGCCGGCGCCGTCCCTCCCCAAAGGTTCCGGGCTGCCACACTATAGCCGCGGCGAAACGCATCGCGATACGCGCGGCGCATACCCGGAGGAATGTCGCGCGGCATATCGTCTGGATCGCGGTATTCATCGCGATTGTTCACATTGGGACGGCGGCCATTGCCGTAATCCTTGCGCGCCCCCTGCACACCGTCGTGGAATCCGCGGCGCTGGACCTCGTTGAATTCCTGCGGCGGGACGTCCCAGTCGTATTGCTGCCCGTAGGCCCCCGGGTCTGCAGCCGCCGGCAGAGCGTGCAGGCGGGCGGTGCTGGGAATTCCCAACACCAAAATGGCAACCGGTACCACAAACCAGTTTCGAGTCACGGTTCTTTCTCCTTTCAGTCATAGCAGAAACAAACTCAGGTACCGGAAGTAAGTTGCGCAGCTTCGTCCCACAGCGTGCAAAGCAACAACTTCAGAGAGGTGGATAGTTCGTAGCTATTGTCTACCACTCACATCGATACAGCAATCGCCGGCGCCGGGTCGGAACCACGCGCACAACCTGCATCGCCAGCCGCCGGCGAAGTGGTCCGTGCACTGGCTCTGCGCTCTTTGCCCCGAGTTCGGCAGTGCGGCATGTACAATTGCGGATGGCTTTTGGAGAGAAGCGTCGCTCCTCTCGCTGGACTCTTGCAGGCGGGAAGTGCCGCGAAGCAATAACCAGGGCCCGCAACAGCCGGGAAGCACCAACCTTCCTGCGAAATGGAGCAGACTTCATGAAAATCACTACGACCTTGGCCGCGGTGGCCCTGGCAACGATGGCTTGCGCCTCCGTCGGGCGCGCGCAATCCTCGAGCGCATCCGACGCCACTCCTCAGCAGCTCCCCGGCCTCGACACATCCTTCCTGGACAAGGGTGCCGACCCGTGCGCGAATTTCTTCCAGTACGCGTGCGGCAACTTCAGCAAGCTGCATCCCATTCCCGCAGACCGCTCCGGATTTGGCAGCATGACCGTGCTCTACGACTACAACCAGAGCATCCTCCGCTCCATCCTCGAAAAAGCCGCAGCCGGCGGAGCGAACCGCACGCCCAATGAGCAGAAGATCGGCGATTATTTCGCCTCCTGCATGGACACAGCGGCAATCGACCGCGAAGGCCTTAAAGGTCTTCAGCCGGAGTTCGACAAAATCGCCGCGCTCAAGAGCAAAGACCAGCTTGCACCGCTGCTCGCGCACTTCCAGTTGACCAACGTGAACGCATTCCTGGGCTTCGGCGAGCAGCAGGACTTCGGCGATGCCACCAAGCAGATTGCCGCCGTCGACCAGGGCGGCCTCGGCCTTCCTGAGAAGGACTACTACCTGCGCACAGGCGATGCGGACCAGAAGTTGCGCGATCAGTACGTACAGCACATCACCAACACCTTCAAGCTTCTCGGCGAGCCGGATGCCCAGGCCGCTGAAGACGCGAAGAAGGTGATGGACCTCGAGACCACGCTGGCAAAAAACTCGCTCGACATCACTTCCCAGCGCGATCCGCAGAACGTGTATCACATGATGCCCGTCTCGGAATTGCAGAAGCTCGCGCCGTCATTCAACTGGGACCAGTTCTTCCACGACGCAGGCACTCCCCCCATCCAGCAGCTCAACGTCACATATCCGCCGTTCTTCAAGGCATTGAACTCGCTGATCGAATCGACCGACTTGGACACCATCAAGACCTACCTGAGATGGACGCTGATCAACTCGACTCCGAGCACTGCCCTGCCTCCAAAGTTCGACGAAGAGCATTTCGACTTCTACGGCAAAGTCCTCAGCGGCCAGCAGGTGCAACAGCCACGCTGGAAGCGCTGCGTAGCCTCGACCGACGGCTCGCTCGGCGAAGCGCTCGGCCAGGTGTACGTCAAGGATGCGTTTCCGCCGTCGAGCAAGGCCGCGACTCGCCAGATGGTACGCGACATTGAAGACGCCATGGACAAGGACCTCGACTCCCTCGATTGGATGAGCGCAGACACCAAGGCCAAGGCCAAAGACAAACTGCACGCCATCGCCAACAAGATCGGCTATCCCGACAAGTGGCGCGACTACTCGAGCCTCAAGATCGTGCGCGGCGATGCCCTGGGAAACGCCGAGCGCGCAATGGACTTCGAGAGCCATCGCCAGTTGAGCAAGATCGGCAAGCCTGTCGATAAGGGAGAGTTCGGCATGAGCCCGCCAACGGTCAACGCCTATTACAACCCGAGCATGAACGACATCAACTTCCCCGCCGGCATTCTGCAGCCGCCCTTCTACGATCCCAAGGCCACCGACGCCGAGAACTACGGCCACATCGGCGCCGTGGTGGGCCATGAGCTCACGCACGGCTTCGACGACGAGGGACGGCAATTCGATGCTCAGGGCAACCTGAAAGACTGGTGGACAGCCGACGATGCGAAAAAATTCGAGCAAAAGACCGACTGTGAAGTGAGTGAGTACAACCAGTTCACGGTTCCGGGCGACGTGCACGTCAATGGAAAACTGACGCTGGGCGAAAACACCGCCGACAACGGCGGACTGCGTCTCGCCTACATGGCCTTCCTCGAAGACGCGAAACGCAAAAACATCGACGTGAACCAGAAGCAGCAGGACGGCTACACCCCGATGCAGCAGTTCTTCATCGCCTTCGGGCAGAACTGGTGCGGCGAACTGCGCCCGCAGCGCGCGCGTATGCAGGTGCAGACAGATCCCCACTCGCCGCAGCAGTTCCGCGTCAACGGAGTCGTTCGCAACATGTCCGAGTTCGGCCAGGCTTTCGACTGCAAGCAGGGCCAGACCATGGAGCCCGAGAACATGTGTCGCGTGTGGTAACCCTACGGCCACCCGCAATCCGCGCCAACACAAAGCCGGGCATCGCAAGATGCCCGGCTTCCACTTGCCGAAAAGTGCTGCACATCGGGCTTTGTAGCAGTCGTCCACCGGCGAAGCGACGCACGCTCGATGAAACGGTCCAACGTAGCGTCGGTCTCCTGACCGGCTGTAGTGCGGGTCTCCTCATCCGCACAAATTTCTTTTCAGGGCACAACTTCACACCTTGCTGAAAAATGCCATGAGGCTTTGTGTCAGGGCACGACTTCAGTCGTGCCGTAAAGGCCAAATAAAACAACGGGGCTTTAGCCCCTGTGGGGCGCGACCAGGTGCACTGGACCCGCATGGCCAGCGGACACGAAATCAAACTCGCAGAAAAGTAGCCGCGGCGAAGCCCTCTTCTATTCCGATCCTCCGGACTTATTCACTTCCCGCACAAAAAAATCCGCCATCATATGATTGGCCTCGATGGCTTCCGGCATGTTCGGGTCGTACCAGAAGGCGTGCGGCAGCGCGTCGAACAACACCAGCCGCGCATCCACCCCGGCATGCAGAAATGCGCGGTGCAGATTCGCCGTGCCGCTCAGCAGCAGGTCGCGTCCGCTGGTGATGAACAGTGTCGGCGGCAGCCCATGCAGATCGGCAAAAATCGGCGACAGTACCGGGTCCTTCGCATCCGTCGACGCCACATACTCCAGATCGTGCGCGCCCGCTTCCGGCGGATCCAGATGACCCGACAGCCCGCGCAATGCGTACATCGCCTGCGAATCCCCCGCACGCGAAAAGTCCCCCATTCCGCTGAAGATGCCGAGCGCTGCCGGCTGCGGCAACCCAAGCTGCTTGATTCGCACCGCCACCTCGCCGGTAAGAATCGCGCCCGCCGAAGTCCCGTAAATCACGATGTGCTCCGGCTTGTACGTCTTCAGCAACTCCTTATATACGGCGACGGAATCGTCCACCGCCGCCGGAAACGCATACTCTGGCGCGAGGCGGTAAAGCACCGCGACCACCTTCATCTTGGCGTAGCTGGCAATAGGGATCGACTCAGTATACGAACCGGAATCGGAATTGAACCCGCCGCCGTGCAGGTTGAGCAGCACCTTGTCTTCATTCGCTTTTGGCATGCCCTCGGGAACAACCACGTGAACGGGCACTCCGGCCATCGTCTGGTTCGTCAGCGTGTTGGGGCAGATCTTCGACCACTCCACCCGTGCTCGAGCCGTATAGGCATCGGTCCCCCTGCGGCGCTCGGCGAGCGACTGCGGCGGCCCCTGATCGGGCTCGGGGCGGCTGAGCGACCGGCGCGCTTCGGGGCTGAGGTCTTCCGGCACCGGGATCACCCGCGTCACATGCGCGGTGCCCTGGGCATCGATGTAACTGGTGTCGCGCTTCGGAGCTTCCGCCGCCGTGGTCGACTTCGGCGTGGATTGCGCCCCCTGAGCGCCAGCGGTTGCATTCAGGGTGGCGGCGGTTGCGAGCAAAATAGCAAAGGATACGGCCTTCATGGGAGCCTCGGAATCGAGAGTGGGCAGACGAAACAGCGAGTCCACCATATCAGAGCGGCGTCCCACACCCGGCAAACAGACCAGGCAAACGCGACGGGTCGGCGCGCCCGAACTGGGTCTGGTCTGCGGTGGGCGCTGGCTGCTACTCTAGTTCACAAGGAGCCTCGCGATGGACATTACTTCCCCGTATGTCGTTGTAACCTTCATAGTTGCGGTGTTCACGGCGTGCATTCTGTTTGCCACCAGCAGCAAAGAAGACGGGCACGACGACCACGCGCACTAAGGCTCAAACGCATCTCCGGGCGAATCGGCCTGGAACCAATCGGGCCGCCCCGCCGTACCTCTTTGAACAGAGGGCCAATGTGATGAAGATGAAGACGTTCGTAATTGCCGCCGCCGGTGTGGCGATCGCCGCCGGATTTGCCGGCTGCCGGGTACGCGTCGACAAGGACGCTAACGGAAAAGACAAGACCGTCCAGGTAGACACCCCGTTTGGCGGCGTCCACGTGAACACGGACCAGATTTCCGCTTCGGACCTGGGGCTTCCCGTGTACCCCGGTGCGCAGCAGGTGCGCGATAACGACAAGAATAAGTCTGCCGACGTCCACATGGGCTTTGGCGAATGGCAGCTTCACGTCAGGGCCATCAGCTATGAAACCTCCGATCCCCAAGACAAGGTCGTGGCTTTCTATAAAAAAGCCATGGGGCGCTTTGGCAACGTGCTCACCTGCCAGGACAACTCGGCCGTCGGCACCCCAAGCGTAACCGCGGAAGGCCTCTCCTGTTCCGATAGCGGCAATGGTCGCCAGCACTTCAACTACGATGGCAACGACTACGGCGGGAAGAACAACAACGGTCTCCAACTGAAAGCCGGCTCCAAGCGGCACCAGCACATCCTCGGGTTTGAACACCCCGAAAACGGCCAGACCCGGTTCGCATTGGTAAGCCTGGACCTGCCTGATATGGGCAAAGACTCCGACAACAGCGACTAAGACAATTTCCCTCACAATACCGTTAGAACGAGGGCGGCCTTCGGGCCGCCCTCAAGACATCTAGGCCCCTCCCCTGCCGTTGCCGAACCAGCCATGACCCCGCTCGAACGTTTTGAAGGGGCGCGACTTCACAGCTTGCTGAAAAATGCCGCGCATGAGGCTTTGTGTCAGGGCACGACTTCAGTCGTGCCGCAACGCCGACTAATAAAGATCTGGGCTTCAGCCCCTGCTTAATTTCGCGACCCACAAAGGCGCCATTTCACCAAGCTGTTCCGTCGATCCGATAAGCCGCTCTCTTCATGGTCCCGGCTTTAGCCGCCGAGGGATGCTTTTCCACCCTCCGCGACTCGAAACAGAACTTCCTTCGCATCCTATATAGCCCCAGGTTTACGGCGACCCCGCACCGCCCTCTTTTCTGTCCCGCTCCCGCCGTCATGGCCTACAATGCATCTGCGGAATCAAACACCCGTTCCCCGGAGCAGAAACTCCATGATGCCTCGACACTTGCGGCCTCTAGCCGCCGCCGCTCTCTGCACAGCTCTCAGCCTCTACGCCGCCGACAAAAAATCCACGCCCGCAGCGCAAACCGCGGCCGACCCCTACGCGGAAGTGCAGCCGGCGACCGAAAATATCGATCTCGCCATGTACCAGCGCATCCGCGACGAGGGATTGAACCACTCGCACGTCATGGAGTTCGCCACCGCGCTCATGGACGGCATCGGCCCGCGCCTCACCGGCTCGCCCAACGCCAAAAAGGCCAACGATTGGACGCGCGACACGCTGGCGAAAATCGGCTTGCAGAATGCCCACTTGGAAGACTGGGGCGAGTTCGGCCTCGGCTGGCAACAACTGAACACCTGGGCGCGCATGGTCACGCCCGACACCGCGGTTCTAATCGTCCAGGCGACCCCTTGGTCCCCTTCCACAAGCGGACCGGTCACCGGCGACGTGGTCGCCGTCAACATCCAGGACGAGAAGGACATCGATAAGTACAAGGGCAAGCTCACCGGCAAGATCGTGCTGTTCGGGCCCATGCGCAATGTTCCCCCGGTCGACAAGGCTCTGTTCGAGCGCTACACAGATAAGGATCTCGAAGAAATGGCCGCATACCCGATCAGCGAGCGATCGGGCGGCCTCTCCCCTGAGATGCAGGCCCGCCTGCGTGCCTACATGCAGCGCATGCACATGATCGACACAGTGGCGCAGTTCTTTGCGGACGAAAAGGTCGCCGCCGTCATCGTGCCCAGCCGCGACGCCAAGAACGGCGGCGGATCGGGCGGCACCTTCTTTGACGATAACGGCGCAACACTTGGCCGTACGCCCTATCTGGCCGACAAGCGCGTCAAGATCCCCGTCGTGGTTGCGGCCATCGAAAGCTACGGGCGGCTCTATCGCCTCACCCAGGCGCACGCGCCCTGCACGGTCGAAGTCGACGTGGAGACGAAGTTCACCGGCGAGCACGAGCACGGGTATGACACCGTTGCTGAAATTCCCGGCACCGACCCCAGGTTGAAGGATCAGGTCGTGATGGTTGGCGGCCACCTCGATAGCTGGATTGCCGGAACCGGCGCCACCGATAACGGAGCCGGCTCCATCGTTGCCATGGAGGCCGTACGCATCCTCGAGAGCCTGGGCATCAAGCCGCGGCGCACCATTCGCATCGCGCTGTGGACCGGCGAAGAACAAGGCCTGTTCGGATCAAAGGGCTACGTGCAGCGGCATTTCGGCGAGGCCAAAACCTCTACCGCTCCCGACCAGATGCAGTTACCTGAGTTCATGCGGCGCGCGGCGGGCCCGCTCGAGGTTAAGCCGGAGCAGAAGCTCATATCGGTGTACTTCAACGTGGACAACGGAAGCGGCAAGATTCGCGGCATCTACACCCAGGGCAACGACGCAGTTGAGCCCATCTTTGCGCAGTGGATGGCTCCCCTCAAGGACCTGGGCGTCACCACCATCACTGACCGCAACACCGGAGGCACCGACCACCTCAGCTTCGATGCCGTCGGCATCCCCGGCTTCCAGTTCATTCAGGACCCCCTCGATTACGAGAGCCGCACCCACCACTCGAATCAGGATGTCTACGAGCGCCTGCAGCCTTCCGACCTCAAGCAGATCGCCACGGTCGAGGCCATCTTCCTCTACAACGCGGCGCAGCGCGACCAGATGATGCCGCGCAAACCACTACCTGATCCCGAGGCGGAACAGAAGCGCCGCGAGCCACTGGAAGGAATTTTCCCTGGAGCGGTCCCGCCCACCCCGGAAGATAAGAAGTAGACCTACCGTCCAGCTAGCAGTCTGACGGCGTTCTCGCATCAGCGAACGCCGTCAAACCGCCTGCCCAACCTCAGCTGATAGAAGTTCGCATGACTGCCAAATGTTCAGGAAGATAGGATTTGAACCTTCGATGACTGGGTCCCGCACCGGTGAGGGCAACTAAACAGACCATGAACGCCAGACGGAGCCACGAACGGCACCCTAAGGGCAGACCGGGATTCGGAACCTCGGCCACGGACCGCCGCTTCCAATCGCGCGTTCTGAGTTATCGCCATCCTAGTCCGACAAGTTGGTTCGAACCGCCTTTAAGCTGCCCGGGGCATTCGTTTGATTGCACTAATAGGAGTCCGGCCGGTGAGATCGTCGGATACGGAATTCACTCATGCGCAGTGCGTTTGCTATTTCCTCCTCGTGACGTGAGATTTGATTTCCGAGGTTGTATGCTGAACAGTTATAGGTTTCACTATTGAAACGTTGCGCTTAGGAGAGCGAATTGTCGAAGGCCAAGATCAAGCGTCTTTATGTCATCCCCATCCTTTCCAAGGGGCTCGATGTACTTGAACTTCTAGAGCAGGTGCACGGCCCCATCACTCTCGAGGATGTATACAAGAAGACGAATATTTCAAAGACAAGTGTTTATCGTATCCTCAAGACCCTTGTGCATAGGGGTTACGTAGCCCAGACTCAGAACGGGCAATATAGGCTTGTGGCAAGGCCGCGCCGTCTCTGCTTTGGATTCGCGGTGCAGAGCGCGGACCTTCCGTTCTCGCAGGCGGTATCGCGCAGCGTCACCGCTGCGGCTGCGAGCACGGGAATCGAACTTATGCTACTGGACAATCGCTTCGATACCGAGATGGCCGTCCGAAACGCGCAGGAGTTTGTCGAGAAGCATGTCGATCTCGTGCTGGAATTCCAAGCCGAAGAGTCGATTGGCCCGCGGGTTG
>Ga0157369_10004305_pt1 | contig 16810 bp, 14 predicted proteins | sample C25metaG_FD_113461 | JGI IMG/M metagenome (GOLD analysis project Ga0157369, IMG submission 113461) | Corn rhizosphere microbial communities from Kellogg Biological Station, Michigan, USA - C2-5 metaG | ecosystem: Host-associated > Plants > Roots > Rhizosphere > Soil | place: USA: Michigan... | reverse complement strand
TGCGGGTTGCGGCGAAAATCGGGCCATACTTCGTTGTCGTCCTAGGCGGTGGACCCGCCACAGCCGTCGTCCTCCGCCTCGTCTGGCCCAATTTTCGCGCGCAACGCTGCCTACCCCTATATGGCGATACACCCTAGTGATGTTGCGGCGCGGCGGCATCGGCGGCCGGAGCGGGATGTTCCTTGGCCCGCAGGTATGCAACGAGCTGGGCGATTTCCTCATCGCTGAGCGAGTCGCGGAAAGGCGGCATTTTGGCGCCGCCGTTGAGGATATGGTCGGTCATCTTTTCCGGCGGCCAGGCCTTGTCGTCGCGGATGTCGGCGAGGGCGGGGGCCTTCTTGGTGCCCTCGAGCGCCTTGCCATGGCAGTAGGCGCAACCTTTATCGCGAAAGAGGGCGGCGCCGGCCTGGACGGCTTGCTGGTCCTGCGCGGAGCAGGCGGCGGTGGCGGCGAGGAGGATAAGAGCAGGGAAGAATTTCCGACCCGAGATCACGAGAATATTTTCGCACGCGGGGCGGGGGACTGGATCCATCCCTGGATGGAACCGCGCAGGGAAGCCGTGGGTTGGCGGAGGCGCGGAGGAGCCGTGTAGGCTGGCTGCGATGGCGTTGCGATGGGGCGGATATGCGGCTGAGCTGCGGCGGGAACTGGCGGCGCGGAACCGGGAATGGGCGCGCGGGAAGCCGCATGTGGAGAGTTACGGGGACGATCCGGTGGTGGTGTATTGCGCCTACCGTGCCTATGACGAAGACCTTTCCGCGGCGGCCCCGGAGCGGGACTGCCACGGGAATTTCTTTGAGCCGGCATATCGGGCGATTCTGGAGAGGCCGGCGTGGGCGAAACGGCTGAACAAGGTTCACGCACAGGGAAAGGCGCTGCCGCGGTGGGTGGACGATCCGCGGCGGAAGTGGCGTGAGCTGGACTCCTGCATGAGCTCGGACGCCCTGCTGATGAACGTGTTCTGCACGCCGGGAGTGCTCGCGACCCCGGAGGTGCGGCGGCTACTTGGAGTGGTAGGGGATACTTGTCCGGAATTTGGATGGAGGGCGAAGGTGCCACTCAAGTCAGGCTTGTTTGATCGCACAGAAGTGGACATGCGGTGGGGCGAGCTGTTGGTGGAGGCGAAGCTGACGGAGGGGGATTTTCAGACACGCAAGGCTGAAGTGGTTGAGGGGTATCGGGATTTTGAGGCGGTGTTTGACCGGGAGCTGCTTCCGCGCGCGGAAGCCATAACGGTACGGCGAAAGAGCGCAGTGGAATTTGCTGAGGCTTATTCGCAGGAGTGGGAGGATACCAGCGCGCTGGCCGCAGATGAAGTTGGCGAAGCGGCGCGGGAGTTTCAGGCAGCGCTGGTGTCCGGGGCTGAGGCGGAGGCCCGGCGAGAGGCGAGGTATGTGAGCTACCAGCTTATTCGCAATGTGCTGGCGGCGCGTGCGACGGGGAGTTCGTTTTGCGTGATCTGCGATGAGCGGCGGCCGGATTTGATCGAGGCGTGGTTCGACGTGATGCGCGCAGTACGGACGGCGGAAGTTCGGACGCGGCTGAAGGTGCTGACCTGGCAGGAACTAGTCGTGGTGTTGCCGGAGAGTTTGCGCGAATTTCTCGGGGCGAAGTATGGGATCGGGCCGCCGGCCGTCCCACCCTTTCCACGATGAAGCTGTGAAAAGAAGAAGACACGGGCAGGGATCGACCGTCTGGTCAGGGCCGGGGAGCGGAAGAGGCGCGCGGTCAGCGGTGCTTCTTCGCCTTGGGCTGGTTGGCCTTGCCGCCGGGGTGTTCGCGTTTGTGGCGGGCGACCGCCTTGGCGACGGCCTCAACCGACAGCGGCGGGTGCGGGCTGGCCTGCAGGACGTCGGCTTTTACGGGACTTCCAGGGGTAGGTTCATTCGGGTTCGGCATAGGATCCTTCCCGTGCAGATGGGAAGCGCCTTAGAGGCGCGCTCCCCTTGTGCGCCCATCAGTATAACCCCGTTTCCGAGGCGACAGCGGCTATTTTAGCGATGGAGCGGAAAGCGGTGAAGTAGTAAACGGAAGCCCTTGCCAAGCTCGCGTTTACAACCTATCTTTTTCTAGCAGCGGAGTCGCAGGGCTCCCACCAGGTCGGAACCGTCGCTGAATGTAAGGCGGCGGCCGGCAAAACTGATTCGTAGAGCACGCGTGTGCATTCAAACGTTTGAATACCTTTGACCTATTTTTCCCAAGCTCTGCTGGAGGCTGCAGAGGAGGCCAGACGCAGAACCCTCTCTTGCGACTTTCGCCTGATCGCGGCGGAGCGCCAGTCTTCAAGGCAATTCTCTGTTTCAGATGAACCTGGGCGGCTTCGGCCGCTCGTGACCCTCCCCGAAGCGAAACAGCTCGCTTGATTACAGGCGAGGAGAGATGCCATGACAAATACGTCGTTGAATGACAGGAGCAAACCGAGCATTCTATGCGGTTGCGGCAGCGGCTTCCCAGCCGGACCGACGCGCTGTGTAGTACTTTTGGCTCTGCTGGCGCTGATCGTGGTGCTATGTCCCAATCGGTTGGGCGCGCAGGAAACAGCAGCAACGCTGAGCGGGACGGTGATGGACTCGAGTGGGGCGGTGATTCCGCACGCGAAGGTGACGATTTCGCTGAATGATGTGGGCGGAGCGTCGAGGATTGTAGAAACCGACGGCGACGGCAACTTCACCGCGACGAATCTGAAGGCGGGCACCTACACGGTTACGGTCAGTGCGACCGGCTTCGCGAACTACATCGAGAAGGACCTGGTTCTGTACGTTGCGCAGAAGCGCACGATCACTCCGCAGTTGCGGCCCGGTGCCGAGACGCAGACGGTCGAAGTGCAGGAGAACCCGGTCGCGATCGAGACCGAGAGCGGTTCACAGTCCGGCACCATCACCGGGACGCAGATCCGCGAACTGCAGTTGATCAACCGAAACTTCCAGACCTTGGTGACCCTCCAACCGGGTGTAGTCAACCTGCAGGGCGATCAGCCCGGGTTCGGGCTTTCCAGCGACTCCGCCATCTCCGTCAACGGTGCTCGGGTTACGGCGAATAACTGGATAGTTGATGGAGCAGATATCAATGACAGCGGTTCAAACGCCACGCTTTTGAATATCCCCAGTGTGGACGCAATCCAGGAATTCACGCTGGAGCGCAGCTCTTATGACGCCAGCTTCGGGCGCTCGGGCGGCGGGCAGGTGGTGGTTGCGACGCGTTCAGGCACGCAGCACTTCCACGGCAGCGCCTACGAATTTGCGCGCACAGCGAACACGGATGCCAACTATTACTTCAACAATTTGAATGGAGACCCGCGTCCTCCAGACCACTACAACAACTTCGGGTTCACGCTCGGTGGACCGCTATTGATTCCTCACGTGTACAACAGCGATAAGAAGAAGACCTTCTTCTTCTGGTCTGAGGAGTGGCGCAAGATTACCGCCCCATCTTCCAACCAGGTGAACGCGGCCACACCGGACGAACTTGCGGGAAAGTTTCAGACCACACCGACGCAATATGCCCAGACGTTGGCTGCAGCTGGGTCTAATTGCGTCGGTCCGTATGTTCCCCTGGTAGCCGATGCAACGACAGATACCTTCTATGGTTACGCGGTGGCGAACCCGAGTTGCTTCAGCAAGAATTCCCAGGTGTACATATCGCAGATCATCAGCAAGTTTCCTGCGACCTCGATTCAAGTGAACGACCAGACAAAGTTCCCTACAGGGATACGGTACGATTCGTATTCCTCATTGAATAATTTCCGGCAGGACCTGGTGCGCGTAGATCACTACTTCAGCGACAAGGTGCACTTCTTCGCCCGCGGCATGCAGGATGATGTGCCGCAAAATCTGCCCACCGGTCTCTGGGGCGGCGCCAACTACCCGGGCGTCGTCAACGTCGCCATCAATGCTCCGGGCAAGAACGTGGTGGCGAATCTCACCTGGACGATTTCGCCCACCATGGTCAACGAGGTGGAATTTGCCTACTCGCAGGGCACCATTGGCGGCGTGCTATCGGGACAGGCGAACAGCGCCAGCGTTCTTGGCGCGCTGACGAACAAAACAGCCTACCCCGATCCTTATGGGCGTATTCCCAGCATCGGCATTAACGATGGTTCCGTAACCGTGATCTCGCAAGGCAGCGCCCCGTATTTCGAGCGCAACCTGGACCGCAACATCTTCGATAACTTCTCGTGGACGAAGGGCAATCAGACCCTCCGCGCCGGCATTACCACCCAACAGATGCTCAAAACCGAAGATGCATCGGAAGGCAATCCATCGTTCTCGTTCGATACCTGGGGCGACTTCCTGCTGGGTAACGTGTCGCAGTACTCCCAAGCCAGCCGCGACATCGTGCCCGATCTGCGCTACTGGAACACCGAGGCATGGGTGCAGGACGATTGGAAGGTCAGCCGAAAGCTGACGGTCGACATCGGACTGCGCTGGACGAGGTTCCCATCTCCCACCGACGCCAAGGGCACAATCGTGAACTTCGATCCGCGGGTGTACCAGGCCAGCCAGGCGCCGGCGATTGATGCAGATGGCAACTTCGTCCCCGGACAGCCGTACACGCCGGCCACCTACACCAATGGGCTGATCTTCCCTCAGGGAGCGGCATGCGGGCAGGCCAAGGCCATCTCCGCACAGGTCACGTGCTCTCCTTACGGAGATTACGTCAATCCGAACTACAACTGGAATTTTGGTCCGCGGCTGGGCTTCGCCTGGCAACCGCTTACCGCAGGCAAGACGGTTCTGCGCGGCGGCTTCGGCGTCTTCTACGATCGCACTCTTAACGGCATCTGGGAGCAGAACGCCTTTGGCGATCCGCCGCTCGTGCAGGTCACGACAATCAACAACACCAGCTTCGACGACCCGCTGCGATCGGGCTCGGCGGCGCCGCCGAACCTGAGCCCGAACGGACTGACCACGACCGGAAATCCTGCGTTCAAGGTGCCGTCGTACGCGGACTACAACCTCGGAATCCAGCAGCAGCTCACGCCCGCGACGGTATTGGAAGTCGCCTATGTGGGTTCGCAATCGCGGCACATGTTGGGCGAGTTGGACTTGAACCAGCCAACCATGGCGGCACGCACCGCGAACCCGGCCGCGCAAGTCAACCAGATCCGGCCATATCTCGGCTATTCCTGGTTCCACAGCCGCATCCCCATGTTCACCGGCAACTACAACTCGCTTCAGATATCGCTCAATCATCGCGGACGCGACCTGACGGCCGGCGCGTCGTACACGTGGTCGAAGAACATGAGCGACATGTCCTGGGATCGCGGAGTGGCGAGCACGAATACCTACGATCCGCTGTTGGATTACGGGCCATCGCAACTGAACATGCCACAAATCTTCGTTGGCAACTTCGTCTACCACGCCCCCTGGTATCGCGACCAGCACGGCCTGGCGGGGCATCTGCTCGGCGGGTGGGAGACAACGGGAATCCTCACGTTCAACACCGGCACCTCCTTCAATAACGGACAGTACCATGACCCGTTTGGATGCGTGGCCGATACCACCCAGCCGAACGGATGCGCGCCGGGAACCTACCCGGGTGGCCTCGGGATCTGGGAGACCGGCAACAACTATGACATCTTTCCGCGTCCCGACCAAACCGGTCCGGTGCACCTGGTGAAGCGCCGGTTCGCCCCCGCCAATGGTCTGCCGTACTACCAATGGTTCGATACGAGCGTATTCACCCGGGCGATCGGTCACTTCGGCACCGAGCGCGCCGGCAACATTCTTGGCCCGGGGCAGGAGCGAGTTGATCTCGGTCTGATGAAGAACTTCCACTTCACAGAGGCCGTCAACCTGCAAATGCGCGCCGAAGCGACCAACGTGTTTAACCACACCAGCTTTGCCGGAGTCGACAATGGATTTACGGACGGCCAATTCGGCCAGGCGACGAGCGCTCACCTTGCCCGCGTCATGCAATTCAGCGCCAAGATGACGTTCTGAAAACTGGATCACTGTGAGGCATGAGCTTCGTGCTGCTGTCTTTCCTTTTGCTCCAGCGTTGAATTCATCCTCAGGGCTGCGTCGAAGCAGGCCGATCCGGCGGGGCTGCGCCCGCGGGCTGTGCGGACATTACCTTGAGCAGGTGTTCATCGGCCTGCTTGTTCAGGCTTGCAGCCTTGGCAAACTCCGCCTTCGCCTCGGCGCTCTTACCCATGGCACGATAGAGCCGTGCGAGGCGCCAGTGAACATTCACGTCCTTCGGATCAATCTTTGCCGCCGCCTGGAACTGCCGCAGGGCTTCTTTATTTCGCTGGGCATCAGCGTAGACAATGCCGAGATCTCGATGTTCCATCGCGTTCGCGGGATCGAGCGCGATGAGTTTTTCGAGTAGCGGCTGCGCGTCCGCCCTTTGGTTCATCTGGATGTAACAATCGGCGAGGTAGCGCATGGCCTGCAGATGCTGCGGGACGTTTTCCAATTCAGCCTGGAACTGCGCAGCGGCTTCCTGGTATTGGCTCTGCGTCCACAAGAGGTATCCGAGGCCGAAGTGCGCGTTCGGCTCTTTTGGGTTGGCGGCCACGGCCGCGCGAAACTCGCGTGTGGCGGCAACGGTCTCGTGCATCTCGTCGAGAGCTTCGCCGGCGAGCATATCGGCTTCGGCGGACTCCGCGTTGAGGGAGACGATGCGGTGAAACTGATCGAGCACGCACGGATACTGGTTCGACAGCAGGCAACTATGCGCGAGCGTCAGTTGCAGTTCGAGGTTTTGCGCGTCGCGATCCGCCGCTTTCTTCAGGTATGGCGTTGCCGCCGAGTACTGCCCGAGCCCGTAGTGAGACATTCCGATTAGCACGGTCAGCCTCTGATCGTCAGGCTGCGCCTTTAGCAGAGAGGAGAATGATTTGATCGCCTCGCGATAATCGCCGTTTTTGAAGTACGCAAGGCCGAGGTTCAAGCGCAGCCCCGGCATTGCGGGCGCAAGGGCCATGGCCCGGCGGTAGTAATGGATCGCCTCTGCCAGATGCTGCTGTCGCGCTTCGAGCAGGCCGAGGTGAGCGAGGGGCTCGGCATCGGAGGGACGCCGCTCGGCTACGGTGCGCCACGCCGCCTCGGCTTCGATTGTTTTGCCCTGCTGCTCGAGGGAAATTGCGAGCTGGCGCTGATCCTGTTGGGCGAGTGCGGGCGAGGTAAATTGGGTGACGATAGCGATGCAAAGCGCGGCGTTGACGAGATTGCAAATCACGAAGGCTCCGAGGGCATTCTCGCGCGGCGCGGGCTCGGCGCGCAATCCGGGTCAGGAGCAGTTCCAGATTCGGGATAAGTAGAGAAGAGCTGACGAGGCTGCGGAATAGACAGTTGTGGAGAGCGGGCTGTTACAGGTTCCGGCGAATTTGGCGGGACTGTAGTCCGCTCGTTGCGCCAGTAGGGGTCACGTTCGAGATGTTTCCACGGTCATGAAAGCCGCAGCCGGTAATTCCGCTGGCGGGCGGTTCAGTTGACGTGAGCCGCTTCGAGCTGCTCCAGTTCCTCGGTAGGCAGGAAGCTGGTTGCCGGATCACTCGATCGGATGAGGCGGTGCAGGTAGGCGCGCGAAATATGCAGGCTGCGCGCAGCCAGAGTCTTGTTTCCGTTGTGTTCCCGCACAGCCGATTCGGCGAGGCGCACCTTGTAGTCGCGCAACTGGCGTTCAAAGCTTCCCGCCGGCAGAGTTTCCGGCGTTTCGATCAGGCGTTCGATCTGCAGATGGGACGGGAGGTCAGCGGCCCGTACTGCCCGACCTTCGGCCATGATGACGGCCTGCTGAATTACGTTTTCAAGCTCGCGCACATTGCCTGGCCAGGCGTAGCTCTGCAGGATCTCCATCGCCTCTGCTTCAATACTGGTGACGGGTTTGGCAAAGCTTCGCGCATATTGGCGCAAAAAGTGCAGGGCAATCTGGGGAATATCGTCGGCATGCTCGCTGAGGCATGGCGTTTCGATCTTCATCACGTTAATGCGGTAATAAAGATCCTGCCGGAACTTTCCTTCGGCGACGAGTTCTTCAAGGTTGCGATGCGTGGCGAACACCAGTCGCGCGCGCAGCGGGATGAGTTTATTGCTGCCCAGGCGGCTGAACTCGCGCTGCTGCAGCACGCGCAGAAGCTTCACCTGTGTGTAGAGGGAGAGCTCCCCGATCTCATCCAGAAATAGCGTGCCGTCGGCGGCCTGTTCGAAGTAGCCTTCCCGCGACCCCACTGTTCCGGTGAACGCGCCTTTTTCGTGGCCGAACAATTCCGCTTCAATCAAGGTTTCGGGAATCGCTCCGCAGGAGACAGCGACGAAGGGCTTGCGCGCTCTCGGGCCCTCGGTGTGAATGGCGCGTGCCACCAGTTCCTTGCCGGTGCCGCTTTCGCCGACCACAAGCACCGACGCGTCTATTTTGGCGACGCATTCGACCAATCGATAGACCTGCTGCATCGCTTCGCTGGATCCGATCATGCGCGGAGCACCGTTTTCCGGTGCCGGGGGTTCCGGCTTCACCTTAGCCGGGGCGTTCTCGTAAGCCCGCCGCAGCATCACCCGCAGATCGCGCATGGAGGGGGGCCGGCGCACGTAGCCGAATGCGCCCTCGTCGACCAGTTCGCTCGCCGTGGTCCGCATGGTGTCGTCGGCCAGCACCACAACGGTGTACCCATCGGCAATCAGGCGCGAGGTAGCCTCCATCCGCCCGCGCATCTCGCTGTCACTCAAGTTCAGATCGAGGACCACCACGTCGCAGTGCTCGTCTTCAACCAGGCGGCGGATTCCATCCTCGCCGGACTCGCTGAAGAACTGGAATTCCAGCCCGGTGGCAGACGACAGCAGGGGCTGGAGCGCGCGATCTTGCGTATATAAGCCGACGCGAATCACGAGAGAGACTCCTGATCAAATGGAAGGTCCTGTTCACCTTATCGGCAAACAGTGCCGGTGAGAATACAACCAATTAGTCAGAGTTCTGCACATTGGTACTGCCACCTTTGTGGGTGTTATCGCAGGTTGCACCCACATGGGTTCGGTGTATACAGACGATGACACCGAGGTACTCGGTATCGCATTAAAGCTTGAATTAGCAACAACTTGAGATTGTGGCTCTTTTGGAATCCAAATTGCTCCACTGGGGATATCCCAACTGTGGAGGTGTTCTGGCGATGCAGCAATTACTTCTTTGGCCGACACTCGCTATCCTGGCCGGGGCTGCGGTGAGCGTGCCCGCTATTCAGAACTCGACGACACGCAACGTACTGTATTGGCTTGTGCTGTCCCCCATCGCTCTCGGGCTGGTTTCGGTGTACTGCCTGACGGGAATCCGGTAGGACGATGAGTATCCATTCCATCGCGTGGTGGCCAACGCTCGCTGTGCTCGGTGTCGCCACCTGGACCGATCTCCGCAGCCGGCGGATACCAAACTGGCTGTCGCTCCCGTTCCTGGCTGCCGGCATCGTGGTTTCGATCTGGATGCATGGAGGCCAGGGAGCAATCGCAAGCCTCGAAGGCATGGCTCTGGGGGCCACGATCTTCGGAGTGCTGTGCGCGATGGGTGGAATGGGGATGGGGGATGTAAAGCTTTTTGCCGCGATCGGGGCCTGGGTAGGGCCGGGGCAACTGATGTTGGCCCTGGTGCTCACGGGATTGGCCGGGGGACTGATGGCGGTGGCATGGGCGCTCGCAGGCGGTTTCATGGGCGAGCTCGTCAAGGGATCGGGTGAGCTGTTGCTCGGCTGGAAGGGTCGCGGTACGCTTACCCCTCCCGAACTTAAACTGGCAAATCCGCGCGCTCGGAAAATGCCCTACGCGCCGGCGATCGCCATAGGAACACTGATCTCGTTTTTCGCCCACTAGGACGAATATCACCTCACCGTTAAGACGGGGAAATGGGCCCCTTGCGGGGCCGTGGATTGAGCTATGTCTAACGTCGGATGGAGTATCGAAATGGAGACCGCACCTGATGCGGCGGCCAGTTCCGGATCGGATCGGATGTCCGTCGTGGTCATCGGCCCTGACGACCGGCGACGCCACGACGTGGTCTTTGCCGTTCAGGGCCCGCTCTGTGCCGAACCGCAGCAGATGACGCTCTACCCCGAGTTATCCCACATCGGCAAGATCATCGAGACCGGCTTTGATGTCGTCCTGATCGAACTCGACAGCAATCCCGAAGCTGCGCTGGATGTGATCGAAAGCATCTCTTCCGCCAGCCCCGCGACCGTGATGGTCTATTCCAGCACCTCCGACTCCGATCTGATGATTCGCTGCATGAGGGCAGGCGCCCGTGAGTTCCTCCCCATGCCCACGTCGGTCTCCAATATGGCGGAAGCCCTGGTGCGCGCCGCGGCTCGACGCAACGCGGGACGTCCCGCGCGCAAGGCGGCAGGACGTCTATGCGTGTTCTGGGGTGCAAAGGGCGGATCGGGCGTCACCACCATCGCCACGAATTTTGCCATTGCGACCGCCCAGGAATCCGGCCAGAGCGTTCTTCTGATCGATCTCGATTTGCCGCTTGGCGATGCGGTGCTCAACCTTGGCCTGACCCCGCATTACTCCACCGTGGACGCCCTGCAGAATCATGTGCGGCTAGATGCCAATTACCTGAGCCGCCTGACGATTCGCCATGAATCCGGCATCAGCATTCTGCCGGCTCCGGGAAAGCTGGTGCCGGTGCAGTTTCCCAGCGAGGCTGTTGACAAGCTGATTCACGTTGCGCGGCAGGAGTATGACTGCATCGTGGTGGACACCGGTTCGCGCTTCGAGCTGACCAACACGATGCTGTTCGATCCCATCGCCAGCGTCTACCTGTTAAGCCAGGTCAGCATTCCCGAGTTGCGCAATTCCAATCGCCTGGTGTCGGAGTTTCTCAACGCCAAGGCGCCAAAGTTCGAAATCGTGCTGAACCGTTTTGAGAATTCATCGCTGGGCCTGGACGAGGAACAAATCACAAAGATCCTCACCCGCAAGGCGAGCTGGAAGATTCCCAACAATTACACGGCTGTCCGCGACATGCAGGCCACAGCGATTCCCCTGGCTATGACGGATGCTCCCATCGCCCGGGCCATCCGACAGATGGCGCGCGCGTCCTGTGCCCTGCCGGAGAAGCCGGCCAAGAAAAAGAGACTGATGAATCTGTTCTAAGAGAGGTCTGGAGACCCATGCCGACACCTGTTGATACCCTGGATCTGGAAAAATATAAATCCGAGATACATCGCACGCTGATCTCCAAGCTGGATCTGGAGAAGCTCTCTCGCGTCGATCCGCAGCAGGCGCGCAAGGTGGTTGCCGGCCTGATTGATGAAATCGTTCGCGGCCAGGGCGTACCTCTCAGTTTCGAAGAACAATCCAGGATTCAATCGGAGCTGCTCGACGAGATCTTCGGTCTGGGACCGCTGGAGACGCTGCTCCGCGATCCGGACGTCTCCGACATACTTGTGAACAGCAAAGACATCGTGTTCGTGGAACGCAAGGGGAAGCTCTCGCGCGTGAACGCCCGATTCCGCGACGACGCACACCTGCTGCAGATCATCGATCGCATTGTTTCGCGCGTGGGACGCCGAGTGGACGAGTCGTCACCCATGGTGGACGCACGCCTCCCCGACGGCTCGCGTGTGAACGCGATTATTCCGCCGCTGGCGCTCGACGGCCCGTCGATGTCGATCCGCCGCCAGGGCGGAGGTCCGGTCAATGCCAACCGGCTGGTCGAGCTGAAGAGTATCTCAGCCGAGATGATGATGGTGATCGAGGCCGCGGCGCGCGCGCGCCTCACCATATTGATCTCGGGTGGAACCGGCGCCGGCAAAACCACTCTGCTCAATATTCTTTCGCGCAATATTCCGCACGGCGAGCGCGTGATCACCATCGAAGATGCCGCCGAACTGCAGCTTGGGCATCCCAACCTGGTGCGCCTGGAGACGCGGCCGCCCAACGTGGAAGGGCAGGGAGCCATTCGCCAGCGGCAGCTGCTTATCAACTGCCTGCGTATGCGTCCCGATCGCATCATCCTTGGCGAGGTCCGCGGCGAAGAAGCCTTCGACATGCTGCAGGCCATGAACACGGGCCACGAAGGTTCGATGGCCACCATCCACGCCAACACGGCGCGCGATGCCCTGATGCGTCTTGAATCCATGGTGGCGATGGGCGGCCTTACGTTGTCGGAAAAAACCGTGCGCCAGCAGATCGCGTCGGCGCTCGACCTGATCGTACAGGTGACGCGCATGAGCGACGGCACGCGCAAGATCACCAGCGTCTGCGAGGTCACCGGAATGGAAGAGAACGTGATCACGCTGCAGGAGATCTTCTTCTTCGAAAAACGCGGCATCGGCATGGATGGCCGTGTTCTGGGCTCATTCAAGCCATCCCGCATCCGTCCCCGTTTTATGGAGCGGCTGCAGACGGCGGGCATCATGCTGCCGCCCAATACGTTTGACACCGTGCTCGAAGTGAACTGAGCGGAAAGGGGGACGAATGATATTCCTGGTCTTGATTTTTCTCGCCGTATTCGCTGTCGCCGCTCCAGTGTTGGTGTGGTTTACCGGCGCGCACAACGCGGCAAAAAAGGAAAAAGTTGCCGCCGTCCTCGAAACCGCGCTGGGCAAACCCGCGGAAAAGGGCGGCCATGATGCGGCAAGCTTTCGCCGGTCTGAGATCAACAGCTCGATCCCCATCCTGAACCGGTGGCTGCAGCGCCTCGACCTGATGCCCCGCATCACTTTGATGCTGCGCCAGGCCGACCTGAAGATGACTCCCGGCGCATTGATCCTGATGTCGACGGCTGCGTTCGCGATTCCCGGCTACATTGTCGATCTCAAGACGGGTTCGGCGCTTGTGGGGCTCGGCGTTGGCGCGGCCCTAAGTGCGGCGCCGTACGGCTTCGTGTGGTTCAAACGAATGAAGCGCTTCGGCAAATTTGAGCAGGGCCTGCCGGAAGCCCTGGACCTGATCGTCAGTGGGCTTCGCGCCGGCCACAGTCTGAGTTCGGCGATCAGCCTGGTCACGCGCGAGTGCCCCGATCCAGTGAGCAGCGAATTCCGCATGGCGTTTGATGAGCAGAACTTCGGCCTCGACATGCGCGTCGCCCTTGAAAACCTGGTCAAGCGCGTCCCGCTGCAGGATCTCAAGATGGCAATCACCGCGATCGTCATCCAGCGTGAAAGCGGCGGCAACCTCGCGGAGGTGCTGGAGAAAACGGCGCACATGGTCCGCGAGCGCTTCCGCCTCAAGAAGCAGGTCCGAGTGCACACAGCGCAGGGCCGCATGACCGGCCTCGTCCTCACTATCCTGCCCATTGCTCTCGGCATAGGGCTCTACATTCTCAACCCCGATAACGAGAGCCTCCTCTGGAAGCGCGATATCGGGATCAAGCTGCTGATCGCCGCGGGCTGTTCACTGACAATCGGCACGGCGCTGATTCAGAAGATCGTCCGCCTGAAGGTCTAACGGAGAACGCCATGACTCTTGCCATCATTGTTTTCTGCTCCGCCTTCCTTCTCATCGGCAGCCTGGGGCTCCTGCTCTTCTATCGCCAGGCCATGGCGCAGCGGATCGGGACAGTGGTATTTGGCCAGCGGCAGAAGCTCGGACTTTCCGGAACCCTCGAGAAAGCGGGCGTGTCGCTCGGGGTCGTGATCGAGAAGGTTGAGAAGGTCGTACCCAAGTCGCAGTCCGAGGTGTCGGTCGTACGACAGCGCCTGATCCGCGCCGGGATGCGCGGCGATTCCGCCATCAATTACTTCTACGCAAGCAAGGCCCTGGTCCCTCTCGCACTGGTGTTGATCGTGTCGTTCTCAGGCCTGGCCGCCAAGAGCCCGTTCATGTATTACGCGGTTGCTCTCGGCCTGGGATATCTTGCCCCCGACTTCTGGCTGGGGCGCAAGATCAAGAAACGGCAGGAGGAAATTCGCCGGGGCCTGGCCGATGTGCTCGACCTGATTATTATCTGCCTCGAAGCCGGTCTCGGCATGGACCAGGCCACCGCGCGCACCGCCAACGAACTGGCGGGGACCCACCCCATCATTGCCGACGAACTCGACATCGTAGTGCTCGAGCAACGCGCCGGACGACCTCGCGCCGATGCGTGGCGCAACCTGGCGGATCGCACCGACGTCGATATGGTCCGCAACCTGGTTTCTACGCTGGTCCAGTCAGAACAATTCGGCACCAGCATTGCCAAGACGCTGCGTACACACTCTGACACGATGCGTACTCAGCGCGTGCAGGAAATTGAAGAGCAAGCGGCGAAGACAACGATCAAGCTCCTCTTTCCGCTTGTGTTCTTCATTTTCCCCTGCCTGTTCCTGGTAACCCTGGGACCGGCCATGATCGTTATTACTGAGCAGTTCGCAAACTTCTTCAAAAAATGAGGAAAGGAGAAACCGATGGATACCACCATGATCGTCCGCATTGTCTGTGGCGCGTTGTTCCTCGTGGTCCTGGGCATTGTCATCCAGCGCCGCCGGTCCCGCGTCCGCTAGTCTTTCCTCGGCGCGGCGGCCCCCGGGCATTCGGGCCGGACGCTCCGCGGTCAGGACTCTTAACCGCGTGAGGGGATGATTGCCTGCTTCTCTGGGGCAATCATCCCTCGCGCCGCACAAACGCATAACCACTGCGCGCCAGGTGCCGCGCAGATGCTTGAATTCATACCCCGAGTCGGATTCTCATGAGCGCAGAAGGAACAGCACGGCGGCAACAGTTCTGTGTATACAACGAGGCGAATGAGTGTTTTCTCAGCCTTGGCGTCACGCTCGGCGAAGCGCGCCTTGCCATCGTGTGGCGGTGGCTCGGGATAGCCCATCGTCGCGCCGACGAAGGCTGCTGGATTCGCCCGCAGCAGGTACGACCGACATTCGGCTTCGGCTCTGTGCGGGACCTTCTGTATCTCGATTCCGACTACCGCGTGGTCCACATTGCCGAGTCTTTTCCCGCGTTTCGCACGGCGCCGGTGCAGAGCGATGCCACCAGTCTTCTCGCGCTGCCTCCACGCACGATTTCGTTCTCGAAGACTCGCCCTGGAGACCAGCTTTTGATTTGCGCCGCCGGCGAAATGCAATCGCGCTTGCGCCGCATGCGTGAGCATGAGTCGGCTCGTCGGCGGCAACCCAGGGAACTGCTCGCCACGCCCGCTCAAGTGGAGCGCCCAATGCCGTGCTCCCTGGGAGTGCCGGAGACGTCCTTTTGCGAAGGCGCAAAGCTGGCCATCCGTGCAATTCGCGATCTGGGTCCCCATGGGCTCTTCCTTGTTACGCGCGACCGTTGGCCCATTGGCGCCGAAGTGCGCATGAGCCTGCAGCCCAGTGGCATTGTTCACCAACAGCCCATCACGGTGCGCATGCGTGTTACGGAATGGGGCGCCGATGGTCTCGGCCTGGAGTTCGCCGGGACCGCTAACGACGGAAGCGATGTCGCATCGCTCTACGTGTGCTGAGGAGAGGGAACACCATGCGTCCAAGTCGTCCCTCTGCCGGTAATCGATCCTTAATTTTCATCCTGCGGGATGATCAGGAGCACCTCAACCGGGGTGGGCTTGCCCAATTGTTGCGCCGGGCGGAATTGCCACTTCGCCAATTCGCGGAGAACGAAGCTCGCGTGAGCGTAGCCGGCGGGATAAGCGACGACCAGGTTCTCCAGGTGTCCCGATTGGTTCAGTACCCCGTGAATCATCAGGGCATTTGCGTTCAGGTCCTTGCTCAAGAGGTTTGGACGCACAATATCGTAGGGCCACGGCGCGTCAAGGTGCGCCACAACTCCTCCGGATGTGGCATCGGCGCTGCGCAGTTGCGCATATTGCAGGATCCAGGCCTTCGGAGTGCCCACGTGCAGGTACGCGGTGTACGCCACGCGATCGCTCCAGATCTGCAGCGTCTCCGGATATTGGTCCGCGAGGGACGTACCTACCACCACCACGCCAAATCGTCCGTTACGGGGCAGTTGAATGTGCTCGGTGGATTCGCCCGATGCCGTACCGTTTGGTGCTTGTGTTTGCGCGTTTGCGACGGTCGCACCTGCCTGCGTAGTGTCGCCGGTGCCCAGAATCTTCGTAGCAGCGGCCGGGGTCGGTTCCGTTCCCGGCTTTTGATCCGCACCCTTCAGTTCGTTGACCGGGGGAAGCACCACGGTCCCATCGTTCAGCTTCAGGTCGGAGACCGACAGCACCGCCGCGGGCGTCGGCTGCTGGTTGGTGGCCGAAACAGTGACCGGCGCCATCTTCACCTCGGACGGCTGCTTCACGGCTACCGGGGTGGTGCTTCCGGCCGGAGGCGTGGGCAGGGCCGTGGGACGATCGACCGAACGCTGCGGCAGATTCGCCAACTGCAATTCCTCGTTGGGAACCGCCAGCGAAGTCTCCGCGTCCGCAGTCGTAACGCGGTCCGGCGTGGGCGGAGTCAGGTGAAGCTTCTCGCGCAGCGCCGGAGTCCAGATCATCACAGCCGGCAACGGTGCAGCCTGCGCCATCGTCTCTTTTGTGGGAATCTCCGGCTGAATCAACGTCTGTTTGCCTTGGCCCCCCTTGGGCAAGCTCACCGGGAGAGCGGCCTGCTGCGGCCGTGGCGCCGAATGGACGTTGGACGTTTTAGCGGGAGCTGCCACTCCCTGTTTTTGATCCGATTTAGCAGCGTGGGCCGTGGGATACAGCGCCTCGGCCGCTCTGGAAGCAGCCGTTTCAGGCTGATGCAGCTCCAGTTGTCTCACCTTGTAGTGGGAGGCGCTGGGGTCCTTGATCACGGGCGCATGGAGCAGCGCCCACGACGCGGCGAAGATCCCAGCCGCGTGCAGCACCGTCGAGAGGGCGAAAGCCGGAAGGCCTCGGCGCTGTTGCCGTTGCACCTGAAAGAGCCCGAGTCCCTGGATCCCCGAATCGGTCAAACTGC
>Ga0157369_10004303_pt1 | contig 16813 bp, 13 predicted proteins | sample C25metaG_FD_113461 | JGI IMG/M metagenome (GOLD analysis project Ga0157369, IMG submission 113461) | Corn rhizosphere microbial communities from Kellogg Biological Station, Michigan, USA - C2-5 metaG | ecosystem: Host-associated > Plants > Roots > Rhizosphere > Soil | place: USA: Michigan... | reverse complement strand
CTGGGGCTTGAGGGTGACCCTGAGCCCGAGCGAGCGCGCCGTGTTCATCGCGTGCAGCACGGACGTGTCGGTGGGAGTGGAGGCGCTCGCGGCGACCGTGCTCGCGTACGGGCCGCTCATGTTCAGCGTGACGACGATCGAGACGTCCGAGTTCCCGTCCTGCGCCACGCGCGCGAGCGAGGCGTCGGACGCGGGGGCGGAATACGCCTCGGCGCTGTAGCCGGTGTAGTTGACGCCCCGCTGCCAGTCGGCATGCGCCTGGCGCGGCAGCGCCAGGCAGACGGCGGCGACGGCGACCAACGCCGCGGCCACACACTGGGACTTCACGAGTACGTCCTCCCGCCTGTCTCGACTTGCCGCCTGCGAAGCGGCCCCTGCCTGCCTGAGAGCTTCGGCGCCTCCGCGCCAACCTTTAGCCATAGACACAGTAACCGGCGCACGCTCCGCGAAAACCGTGCACACTGCAGCCCGGCATCGCAGGGGTGCCCAGGGGCGAATTTCAGACAGGGGTTGCGCAGTGAGCGCTCGGGAGGCGCACGCATTGCAGGCTGCGGCTACGGAGCCGGTCTCCGTTGCCCCACCACGCCTTGACGCAAGGCGGCGCCGCTTCCTGTCCCTGTTCGGGTGGGCCACGGAGCTCGGGGCCTTCCGCGAGGGCCGGCACTCGCGTGTGGTGCTGGAGCGCGACGCGCTCTTCCGCCGCGCGCTCGCCACCGCCGACGTGCTCGCGCTCGCCCTGGCGACGGGCGCGGTGCTTGCGGTCCGCCATTCGCTGCCCCGCCCGGAGGGGCTCCTACTGCTTCCGCTCGTGGTGCTGGTGGCGAAGATCGCCGGCCTCTACGACCGTGACGAGAACCTGCTCAGCAAGACCACCGTCGACGAGCTGCCGAGGCTGTTTCAGGTGGCCACGGTCTACGCGCTCCTCGTCGGGCTCACAGACCCGCTCCTGCTCACGGCGCGGCTGGGCGGCGGCGCGCTGGCCGCGCTCTGGTGCGCCCTCGTGCTCCTGCTCCCGCTGCTTCGCGCCGGCGCGCGGCGCGCGGTCCTCAGGAACACGCCGCTCGAGCGCTGTCTGATTCTGGGCGAGCGATCTTCGGCCGAGCAGCTCGCGGCCAGGCTCGAGCGGAGCCCGCTCGCGGGCACCGAGGTGGTGGGCTACATCCCCCTGTGCGGCAACCGCATCGGGGCTGCCGACCCGCCCCGCAGCGGCGGTCTGCCCCTGCTCGGCAGCATCACCAACCTGCCGATGGCGCTCTGGGAGCACCAGATCGAGCGCGTGGTGATCGACTCGAGCACCACGCCCACGAGCGATCGCCTGCTCGACAAGATCAGGCTCATCAAGTCGGTGGGCGTGAAGGTGAGCCTGCTGCCCCGCCTGCTCGAGGTGGTGGGCTGGTCGGTGGAGCTCGACGACGTGGGAGGCGTGCCGCTCATGGGCGTCCACGGCTACGGGCTCACGCAGTCCTCGCGGTTCCTCAAGCGCGCGCTCGACGTCGGCGGCTCGCTGGCCGCGCTGGTCCTGCTCGCGCCGCTGCTCGTGACGATCGCGGTGGCGGTCAAGCTGAGTTCGCGCGGTCCCGTGCTCTTCCGCCAGGCCCGCGTGGGCAAGGGTGGCCGCACGTTCGGCCTCCTCAAGTTCCGCACGATGTACGACGGCGCCGACGAGCTCAAGCACGAGCTGCTCGCTCTCAACGAGGCCGACGGCCTCTTCAAGATCGCCGACGATCCGCGCATCACGCCGCTGGGGCGGTTTCTGCGGCGCTGCTCGCTCGACGAGGTGCCGCAGTTCTTCAACGTGCTGCGCGGGGAGATGAGCCTGGTCGGCCCGCGGCCGCTCGTGGTGGAGGAGGACAGCCGCATCCAGGGCTGGCTGCGGCGCCGCCTCGACGTCACGCCGGGGATGACCGGCATCTGGCAGGTGCTGGGCTCGGCCCGCGTGCCGCTGCACGAGATGGTCAAGCTGGACTACCTCTACCGGGCCAACTGGTCGCTCTGGCTCGACATCAAGATCCTGATCAGGACGGTGCCCTTTGTACTGGCGCGACGCGGTCTCTGACAGGCCGCCGCTCGCTGTCGTGTGCAGCCGCTATCCGGCGGTCTCGCACGCGTTCGTCGTGCGCGAGGTGCGGGCGCTGCGCGAGCGCGGCTTGGACGTGCACACGTTCACCGTGCGCCGCCCGAGCCAGGCCGAGCTGCTGTCCGCCGTCGATCGCGAGGAGCACCGCGGCACGGTCGCGCTGCTGCCGCCCAAGCCTCTGCGCCTGGTGGCCGCTCACGCCCGCGCGCTCGTCACCCGGCCGCTGCGCTATCTGGGCGCCCTCGTCAACTCGCTGAGGCTCAGCACAGGAGGGGCGCGCGCTGCGCTCTGGCGGCTCTTCTACTTCGCCGAGGCGGTGCTCCTGTGGGACGAGTGCCGGCGCCGCGGCGTCCGGCGCCTGCACGCGCACTTCGCCAACGTGGGCTCGGATGTGGCCATGCTCGCCGCGCGCCTGGGCGGGCCGGAGTGGTCGTGGAGCTTCACCATGCACGGCTGCACCGAGCTCTTCGACGAGCGCCCGCACCGCCTGCCCCACAAGATCCGGGACGCGCAGCTCGTGGTGTGCAACAGCGACTTCACGCGCTCCCAGCTCATGAAGCTGGTCGAGGGCGGGCAGTGGGACAAGCTCGAGGTGGTGCGCTGCGGGGTCGATCCGGCGGCGCTCGAGCCGCCAGCGCGCCGCCCCGGCGGCGATCCGCTGCGCGTGCTCAGCGTCGGCAGGCTCGTGCCGGGCAAGGGCCACCGAGTGCTGCTCGACGCTCTCGCGCGGCTGCGCGACGAGGGCATCCACACCGTCACCACGCTCGTGGGCGACGGCCCGGAGCGCGAGTCGCTCGAGCGCGTGGCCGCCGAGCTCCGGCTCGACGTGCGCTTCGCGGGAGCGGCGGGCCAGGACGAGCTGCGGCCCTACTACGCGGACGCCCAGCTCTTCTGCCTTCCCACCTTTGCCGAGGGTCTCGGTGTGGTGCTGATCGAGGCGATGGCGTGCGCGCTGCCCGTGGTGAGCACCCGCGTGATGGGTGTGCCCGAGGTGGTGGAGGACGGAGAGACCGGGTTGCTCGTGAGCCCGGGACGCCCGGATCTGCTGGCCGGCGCGCTCGCCCGGCTGGCGCTTGCGCCCGAATTGCGCGAGCAGATGGGAGCCGCCGGGAGGCGACGCGCGCTGCGGGAATTCGACATCGGCCGGCAGGGCGAGGCCCTGGCCGCGCTGTTTTGATGCAGATGGACGCCACCACACAGCGCATCTCCCTCATGGGCATGCAGATCGACCGGGTCACCGAGAGCCAGGTGGTGGCCGCGATCGGCGACTCGCTCTCCGAAGGGCGCGGCGGCTGGGTGATCACGCCCAACCTCGAACACCTGCGGCGCTACGCGAAGGACGGCGCGCTCCAGGACTTCTTCCAGCAGGCCGACCTCGTGCTGGCGGACGGCATGCCGCTCGTGTGGGCGAGCCGGCTCAAGGGCACCCCGCTGCCCGCGCGCGTGGCGGGATCCGACCTGATCTGGTCGCTCAGCATGGAGGCCGCGCGCCGCGGCCACTCGGTGTTCGTTCTTGGCGGCACCCGCGAGGCCGGCTGGGAGGCGGCCCGCAGGCTCCAGGATCGATGCCCGGGTCTGCGCATCGCGGGCATGGTCTACCCGCCTCACGGGTTCGACAGCGATCCCGACGCGATCGATCAGATCGTCGAGGCGCTCGAGCACGCCGAGCCCGACATCATCTTCGTGGGGCTCGGCTTCCCCAAGCAGGAGCGCGTGATCGCGATTCTGCGCGAGCGCTTCCCCAAGACCTGGTTCCTCGGCATCGGGATCAGCATCCACTTCGTAGGAGGCGAGATCCCACGGGCACCGCGCTGGATGCAGCGCGCCGGCCTCGAGTGGGTCCACCGGCTCATTCAGGAGCCGCGGCGCCTGGCCAAGCGCTACCTGCTGTACGGAATGCCGTTCGCGGCGAGGCTGCTGGCGCACGGCGTGCTTGCGCGCGCCTACACTGCGCCCGCGCTCGTGGCAGGGGCCGACGAGGAGGCGCAACCGATGCCGGTTGCCTTGGAAAGCGCGAGCACGGAGGTGGCGGGGTAGATGCCGACAGCGGAACTTGAACGTCGGGACGTGGTGATGCAGCTGCGCGACTTCGGTCGCGTCCTGCGCGAGCAGTGGTGGCTGGTCGCCCTCTGCCTGCTCCTCTCCGCCGCGGCGGCGGTTGCCTACGCCGAGACCCGGCCGCGCGACTACGAGGCCACGGCCAAGCTCCTGCTACAGCAGGACAACCCGGCCAGCGTCGTGGCCGGCACGCCCGGCACGTTCACCGACCCGGTGCGGCAGGCTGCCACCGACCAGCAGCTCGCCACCAGCGGACCGGTGGCCTCGCGCGTGGCGGAGCGGCTGCACCTGGGCCCCCGCGCTCGGTCCGCGCTCGGCAGCGTCCGGGCCAGCGTCGGGCCCGACTCCAACGTGCTCGCGATCACGGCATCGGACCGCAATCCGCGGCTCGCGGCCCGCGTGGCCAACGCCTTCGCCCAGCAGTACATCGCGTTCCGGCTCGCGACCGCGCGCAGCCGGCTGGGCGCGACGCTTCACACCCTCGAGCGCAAGGTCTCCCACGCGGCCCGGCCGCAGCGGCGGGCGCTGCGCGCGCAGCTCGCGCGGGCGCGCCTCACGCTCGCCGGCACCACTGCCGACGCCCAGATGGTGCAGCGCGCGGCGGTGCCCACCGCCACGATCAAGCCCCGGATCTCAAAGAAGCTCGTGGTCGGCCTGCTCTTCGGGCTGCTGCTCGGCATCGGGTTGGCGCTGCTGCGGGACCGGCTCGACCCGCGCGTGCGGCGTGTGGCCGAGGTGAAGGCCCTCTTCCCCGGTCTGCCGTTGCTCGCGACGGTCCCGCGCCCCAGGTCGGGCAAGACCGGCGCCCTGATGACCGCCGAGGGATTCCGCACCCTTCAGAGCAACGTGGACGTGCACTGCCCCAACGGCCGCGCGCGTTCCATGCTCGTCACGAGCGCGGGCGCCGGCGACGGCAAGTCCACCACCGTTCTCAACCTGGGCCTGGCCATGAACGAGCAGCGCCACACCGCGCTCGTGGTCGAGGCGGACCTGCGCCGCGCGGCCCTTTCGAGCCAGCTGGGCGTGGACAGCGGCCCCGGTCTCTCAAAGGTCCTGGCGGGCAGCGACCACCTGGAGGACGCCGTCAAGTACGCCTCGGTCGTTCCCGGCTCCAAGCGGCGCGGGCCCGCCGTGATGCTGCCCGGCAAGCTGGCGGTCGTGCCCGCGGGCAAGCCCAAGGCGCCACCGCGCACCCTGCTGGCGGGCGAGGCGATCGACTCGCTGCTCAGGTCGGCGGCCGTGGTGGGGGACACGCTGCTCGTCGACGGCCCGCCGCTCGGGCTGTTCAGCGACGTGCTCCCGCTGGCGAAGAAGGTCGACGGCGTGATCGTGGCGGTGCGGCTTTACCACACGCGCAAGGACGAGCTCGCGCGCTTCGCCGAGCAGCTCGTGGACGCGGAGGTCCGGCCCGTGGGGGTTGTCGTGCTCGGCAGCTCGGCCGACCCATCGGCGTACGAGGGTTACTAGCCGGTGACGGCCTGGGCTGCGACCGGTCGGGCACGCGCCCGTGCGGGAACCCGGCTGCCGTGGATAGCGGCAGCGGCGCCGCTGGCCGTGGGCGTGGGCTTCCTGGCCGCCACCTCGCCGTGGGTGCTGATCTGCCTCGCCGGCGTGGTCTGCGTGGCCCTCGCCATCGTGCGCTGGCCCCTCGGCGCGATGCTCGTCCTGCTGGCGCTGCGCACCGCGTCGCGCAGCCAGTTCCTCGATCTGCTCACGGTCCTCGCGGGCGGCCTCGCCCTCGTCATCGCGGCCCCGCGGCTCGACGGGCGCAGGGTTTGGCTTCCCTTCGCGCTCCTGCTCGTCCTCGCGCTCGCGTCGGTCCCGGTCCATCCCAGCGCGGACGAGGGCGTGCAGCCCGGCTGGCTCTACCTCCCCAAGCTCGGCACCGCCTACCTCCCGCGTATGAGCGTGGAGCTCCTGGCCTGGCTCAGGCTGGCCTCCGTGCTCGTCGCCTTCCTGCTGGCCGGCTGGGCGGTCAGGGACAGGAAGGGTCTCCATGCGGTGGTGGTCGCCACGCTCGTCTCGGCCGTGGTGCCGGTGGCGGTCGGCCTGCGCCAGTTCGCCACCGGGCAGTTCGCGCTGCACGGCGGCGAGAAGTCGATCGCGGGCCCCTTCACGCACCCCAACTACTTCGCCTTCTACCTGGTCGTGGTGCTCGTGCTCGGCATCGCGGCCTTCATGGAGACACGGCGCGTGGGGGTCAGGACAGCCCTCGGCGTGTTGCTCGCGCTCGCGGGCTTCTGCCTGCTCGAGACATATACGCGCGGCGCGTGGATCGGCTTCGCCATCGCCGTCATGGTGCTCGGCGCGCTGCGCTACCGCGCGCTCTTCCTCGCGGGCATCGTGGCCCTCGTGCTCGCCTCCTTCGCCTTCCCCGGCACCGTGCACAAGGTCAGCCAGCGCTTCGGCGACTTGTCCTCGCGCTCGGCTTCGGCATCGAACAGCTCCTGGGACTGGCGCACGGGCGAGTGGCGGCGCATGCTCCACTTCGGCTCCGAGCGGCCGCTCACCGGACAGGGCTTTGGCAGCTACACGCGGCTCACGTTGCGCGAGTTCGGCACCGAGGACCCGCAGTACCCCACGCTCGCCGATCCCAGGCACCCGGCCACCACGGCGAGAGGGTTCGCGGCGCACAACGACTACGTGAGGATGTTCGTGGAGACGGGCGTGCCCGGGCTCCTGCTGTGGGTGGCGGTCCTCACGGGGCTCGCCACCACCGCCCTGCGCCTGAGGCGCTTCGATGACCTCGCGCCATGGGCCGCGGCAAGCGCGGCGCTCGCGGTGGCGCTGATGGTCATGAGCGCCGCCGACAACATCCAGGGCTACACGGTCGTGCTCGTGTACCCGGCCACGCTGGTCGGCGCGCTTGTGGGTGCCGCGGCCCGGAAGGAGGCTCGTGCCACGGCCGGGCGTTGACGTGGTCGTGCCCTTCCTGGGCCCGAGGAGCTCGCTCGAGAGCCTCGTGCGCACGCTCGGCCGGCTCGAGCTCGGCCCGGACGACACGCTCACCATCGTGGACAACGGCGGGCTCGGCGCAGAGGCTCGCGGGCCCGTGCGGGTGGTGGAGGCTGCCGAGCGCCGCTCGTCCTACTACGCGCGCAACCGGGGCGCGGAGCAGGGCTCGTCGCCGTGGCTGCTGTTCCTCGACGCGGACACGATCCCGGATCCCGGCCTGCTCGACGCCTACTTCGCGGAGCCCGTCCCGAACGAGGTGGGCGCGCTTGGCGGCTCGATCGCGGACGAGCCCGTCGGTCCGGGTGCACCGGCCGCCGCGCGCTTCGCCGAGCTGGCCGGGGCGATGAGCCAGGCCAACACCCTCAGCGGCCGGACGAGCTACATCCAGACCGCCAACTGCGCTATCCGCCGGCGGGCCTTCGAGGAGGTGGGCGGCTTCCAGGACGACATCCGCTCCGGTGGAGACGCCGACATCTGCCTGAAGCTGCGCGCTGCGGGCTGGCAGATCGAGCCCCGCCCCCGCGCGCGAGTGATGCACGCGAGCCGGCGCCGGCTCGGCAGGCTGCTTCGACAGCGCGCGCGGATGGGGGCGGGAGCCGCGTGGCTGAACAAGCGCCACCCCGGCGCCTTTCCAGCGCGGCGTCTGCCCGGACTCGCCAAGTGGACCCTGGGCAGCTTCGCGCGCGCGAGTAGAGCCATGCTGGCGGGGCGTCGCGACGAGGTCATCCTGGCGGCGCTCGATCCCCTCACGGTGTGGGCCTTCGAGCTCGGGCGGAGGCTCCCCAACGGCGTCTCGGCGAAGGGTCCAGCGCGGCTTCCGGAGACCGTGCCCGTGTCGGTCGTGATCCCCGCCTTCAACCGTGAGGAGATGCTCCGGCGAGCCCTCGCGAGCGTCCAGGCACAGCGCCCCGCGCCGGCGGAGGTCCTCGTGGTGGACGACGCCTCCACGGACGGCACGGCCGCGCTGGCTGAGGAGGAAGGCGCCCGCGTGGTGCGCCACGAGCGCAACTTGGGCGAGGGAGCTGCGCGCAACAGCGGCATCGCCGCCGCAACGCAGCCCTGGATCGCGCTGCTCGACTCGGACGACGAGTGGTTGCCCCACCACCTCGGCGAGCTCTGGCGCGGGCGCGGCGACCACGCCGTGGTGGCCACCTCGGCGCTGCGCTGCGGGGAGGACCCGGCGACCGATCGCATCCACGGCAGCGCTCACTCGCGGCCAATCGTCCTTCGCAGCCCCGCGGACATCGTGTTCCCCGAGAACCCCGTCCCCGTCAGCGCGGTGATGATCAGGCGTGACGTGGCCCTGCGCGCCGGCGGCTACCGGCCGCTCCGGCACTGCGCGGACTTCGACTTCCTGCTGCGCTGCCTCGATCAGGGCACCGGCGTCGTGCTGCCGTCGGTCGGCGCGCTCTACCACCTCCACGCCGAGCAGGTCTCGCACGAGCGCCGTCTGATGAAGGACGCCCACACCCGCATCTCGCGCTCCTACTCGAAGGAGCCCTGGCACGACCCGCGCCAGGTGCGCCGCTGGACCTCCGCCGTGGCCTGGGACATGTATCGGCTCGAGGGCGGCGCCCGCCAGGCGTGGCAGCTCGCCCGTCCCTCGCATCTCGGGCCTCTGCTCAGGCTGTGGTGGTGGCGCTTCAGGCTGCGCCGCCGCAGCGCGCGCATCGGCCGGGACGGGCTGCCGGCCTGATGGCGCTGCCGAGCTACGCGATCGTCTCGCCGGTCAAGGACGAGGCCGAGCACCTGGAGCTCACGTTGCGCACGGTCTGCGAGCAAACCCACCGGCCTTCGCGCTGGGTGATCGTGGACGACGGCTCGACCGACGGCACGCGCGAGCTGGCGGAGCGCTGGGCGCGACGCGAGCCCTGGATAACCGTCGTGGGGAATGAGCGGGCCCCGGGCGCCGAACGTGCGCGTGGCGGCCGGGTGGTGCGCGCCTTCGAGCACGGCCGCGCGCTCCTCACCGAGCCGCACGAGTTCGTGGTCAAGCTCGACGGCGACATCGAGCTGCCGCCCAGCTACTTCGCCGCGGTGGCGGGCACCTTCGCGCGCGACCCGCGGGCGGGCATCGTGGGCGGCCACGTGCTCACACCTGGTCGCCACGGCTGGACGCCCGAGCGCGTGGGTCGCCACACCGTGCACGGCGCCATCAAGTCCTACCGCCTGGCCTGCCTCGAGGACTTCGGCGGTCTGCGCGCCTCGATGGGCTGGGACGGCATCGACGAGTACGGCGCCAAGGCGCGCGGCTGGAAGGTGATCCCGCTCCCCGAGCTGCTCGTTCTCCACCACGCCCGGCGCGGCTCGAAGCAGCGCTGGTGGCGTGCCCGGCTCGAGGAGGGCCGCGGCGCCCATTACATGGGCTACCTGCCCACCTTCGTGCTCATTCGCTCGGGCTACCGGATGCTGGTGGAGCGCCCGCCGCTCCTGGGCGGCCTGGCGTTGCTCGCGGGCTGGGCGAGCGCAAGCATGACCGGCGCGCCGCTGGCGGACGACCCGAAGGCGAGGGACGCCCTGCGCCGCGAGCAGCGCCGGCGCCTGCGCCGCCTGCACATGGGAGCGCCCGTGGAACCCGATCGCGCGGAGCCTGTCCGCTAAAAGCCGCAGGTTGCGCCTTCGCGGGTTCGCCGCTCGCCGACCTGGGTATGCCGAATCCGGCAATGTCTGGCTCGAAGTCACCGGCGATGGTCGCCTGATGCGGGTGCTGATGCTGCGACAGCAGCCCTCCTCCCGCGCACGCGTCCAGGCGGTGGCGCTCGCGGCCGAGCGCCCGGACATCGAGCTCGCGCTCGCCCGCCAGGGCGCCCCAGGGGGAGAGAGCATCGCGCTCGAGTGGCAGCTCGGCGACCGCCCGGCGCGCGGCCTGCGCGAGGCCATCGCGCAATTCGCGCCGGACGTGGTCCACAGCTACGGCCCATCCCCGGAGCTGACCGTGTGCGTAACCGAGCTCACGGCCGGCCGCGTCCCGGTCATCCACGACCTCACTGGCAAGCGCCGATTCCTCGCCGATCGGGAGCTCGAGGCGCGCGCCATCGAGGAGAGCCGCGCGCTGGTGGTGGCGTCCGAGGTCCTGCTCGAGCAGCTCGCCGCGGCCTACACGCTGCCGCCGCTCACGATGGTGTTCCCGAGCTACTCGCCCGCGCGCGAGCTGGCGCAGGCCGATCGCGGAATGAGCGCGGAGGCCAACATCGATCGCCTGGCCGCCCTGTACCAGGCACTTGCGCGCGAGCCGATGGCCGGTTTGGCCGCCGAGCTGCGGAGCGGCTGAGCGTCCACGGTCGCCCCCAGCAGGCTCGCTCGCCCAAACGAGGTACCGACCATGGACTGCGCGCCGGTGCCTGGGTGAGTTTGTCCTCGCCGCGGGCGCGCTACTCACACTTGCGGTCAGTACGGCCGTCTACCTCGGGGCGTACCATTCGCGGTTGCCCGGCCCTCGCGTCAAACAGTTTGTAGGGGTCGGGCAAAGTCGGGGGGAGTAGCCTCCCGGAAGCCCGCCGGGGGTGCCCATCTCAGACTGTCGGAACCCAGATTGTCCTTTGCTAGTTTCGCTCGCGCAGAGAGGCTTTGATTAATGGCAGCAGCTATTTCTTCTAACGGCCGCGTCTCCCTGGTCGAGGAGGATCCAGACCTACTAAAGGGCTTCGACACCGCCACGGCTGACAGCATCCGCCGGCTCGCGAGCGTCCCGGTGATTCACGTCGACCCGGGGCCTTGGACACGCGCCTCCAGTCCACCGCGTCCGATCTACGGGATGTTCGTGCTCGACGGAGTGCTGTCGCGCGGAGTCGTGATCCAGGGGCGCCGCTCGGCCGAACTGCTCGGCCCCGGCGACATCCTGCGTCCGTCGGCCAGCGATGAGCTCGATACCTCGGTGGACTTCGACGTTTCGTGGGAAGTGCTCGAGCCGGCGCGCGTGGCGCTGCTCGACCGCGACTTCGCCAACGCCGTCGCGCCCTGGCCCGAGCTCACGGGCGCGGTGATGGACCGGATGATGCGCCGGGCGCACGCTCTGGCATTCCACCTCGCGGTGAGCCACCTCAAGCTCGTGGAGATGCGACTGCTCGTGATCTTCTGGTACTACGCGGACCGCTGGGGCCGGGTCACGCCGGGTGGCGTGCTTCTGCCGCTGCGGATGACGCACAGCCTGCTCGCGCGCATCGTCGGGGCGCGCAGGCCGAGCGTCAGCACCGCGCTGGGCAGGCTGCACGACCGCGGTCTTGTCGACCGTGCCGACAACGGCCACTGGCTGCTGCTCGGCGACCCGCCGCGCGAGCTCAAGGAGCTCGCGGACGGCGTCATTCCGGGCGCTTCGCCCAACTGAGCCGCTCGCCCACCGGCACGAGCGGCAGCTCGATCCGGAAGGTCGTGCCCACGCCTTCGTCGCTGGTGACACCGATCGTGCCTCCGTGGCCCTCCACGATCGTCTTGACGATCGTCAGCCCCAGGCCCACGCCCGGCACCTGGTCACGGGTGGCGGACGCCCGGAAGAAGCGGTCGAACACCCGCTTGAGGTCCTCCTCGCCCATGCCCAGCCCGGAGTCCGTCACCTCGATCTGAGCGCGCCCGCCCAAGTTGCGCACCGCCACGTCCACGTGACCGCCCGGCGGGGTGAACTTGAGCGCGTTTGAGATCAGGTTGTCGATCGCCTGCCCGAGGCGGTCCGGATCGCCTTCCGTGACAGGTGTCGGCTCGACGTCGAGGCGCAGCTCTACGCCGCTCTCCTCGGCCCGGGGCCGCGCGGCCGTCACGCTCTGCTCGGCCACCGTCGTCAGGCTCATCTCGCGCTTCGCCAAACCCAGTCTGCCGGCCTCCGCCCGCGCGGCGAACAGCACGTCGTCCACCAGGCGCTGGAGGCGGATCGCGTTACGCCCGATCACGCCGAGGAAGTGCCTGCTCTCGTCGGAGTTCAGATCCTCGTCCTCATCCTCCAGCAGCTCGAGGTAGCCCACGATCGAGGTCAGCGGCGTGCGCAGCTCGTGGGATACCAGCGCGAGGAACTCGTCCTTCATGCGGTCGGCCTCCATGCGGGCGAGGCGGCGGTATAGCGCGTGCCCTGCCTGCTCGCCGATCGCCTCGAGCATCTGCAGCGTGTCGTCGTCCGGCTCGCGCGGCTCGGTCGCGAGTAGTTGGAGCACCGCCACGACGCCGTCCGTCCCGGTCAGCGGGACGGCCACCACTGCGCGCACCCCGGCCTCGATCAGCTTGCCCGCGAGCGGGTGCGACGGGTCGTCTCCCAACTCGAGGACGTCGGGGATCCAGCAGTCGCGCTGCAGCCCCCAGGCGCGCCCCACGATGCCCTCACCCGGGCGCAGCTCCGCGCCGGCGGACCCCTCGATCACGCTGGTGGCGTCGCGTCCGCTCGCGCTCCAGACCGCCTTGCAGCGCATCACGCGGCCCTCCTCGTCGGGCAGCCACGCGGCGCCGAAGTCCCAGCCAAGGCTCTCACCCGACGCCGCCAGCACGCCGTGCAGGTCGTCCTCGAGCGCGTCCGACTCGGTCAGCGCCTCGCCGATCGCCAGGCGGGTCTCGAAGAAGCGCTCGTTGCGCTTGGCTTCCGTCACGTCCTTGGCGACGGCGTAGATCAGACCCTCCGAGCGGCTCAGGTGCGCGCTCCACAGGAGCCAGCGGTAGCTGCCGTCCCTGCAGCGCCAGCGGTTCTCGAAGTCCGCCGACGCCTCGCCCTGCTCCTCGAGCTTCGCGGCCTGCTGCAGGGTCGACTCGCGGTCGTCCGGGTGCACGAACTCGAGCATGTCGCTCCCCAGCAGCTCATCCTCGCTCCAGCCGAGCGCGTGGCTCCACGCCGGGTTGATCTGCTGGAGGCGCCCGTCCGTCGTGAAGGTGCACACGAAGTCGAGCGACATCGAGAACAGGCGCCCGCTCTGCTCCTCGAGCAGGCGGCGCTCGGAGATGTCGTGGATGAACGAGTTGAAGCGCCATTCGCCGTCCAGCTCGATGGGGGAGATCGCGATCTCAGCCGGGAACTCGTGCCCGTCACGGTGCAGTCCGGTCACCTCGACGCGGCGGTTCAGCAGCTCGCTGTCCTCGCCATGCAGGAAGGCCACGATCTGCTGCCGGTACCAACCGCGCTCCTCGCTGGGCACCACGAGCTCGCCCAGTTCGCGCCCGACCGCTTCCATCGAGGTCCAGCCGAAGATCGCCTCGGCGCGCGGGTTCCAAGCCGTCACGTAGCCGCGCTCGTCGAACGAGACGAAGGCGTCGTAGGCGGTGTCGAGCACAGCGCGGTTGAGCGCCGCCTGGTTGCGGGCGCGGCGCAACGCGAACGCGTGCGAGAGGCCGACGGCGGCCTGGGTGGCCAGGTAGCGAATGCGCTCGAGCTCGGCCGGGGAGAGGCGGCGGTCGGAGCTCCGGCCCAGCGTGACCACGCCCACCGATTGCTCGCCGTGCACGAGCGGGATGTGCACCTCCTCGCTCAGCAGGACCTGCTGGCCAAAGCTCTCGAAGCACAGGCCGCCGTCCCCGAATGCCGCCATCACGATCTGGCGCTCCACGATCGCCCGGCCGGCGAAGCCCTCGCCCGGCAGGATCTCCTTCGGCAGCTTCGCGCTCTCGACCCCTAGCGCCGACAGGCAGGTGAGCGTCGCGCCGTTCTCGTTGTCGATCCCGTAGATCGTGCCGACCGGCGCGCCCACGTAGTCGCACAGCTCGGTCAGCACCATGTCCGCCAGCCGGTCGGGATCGCTCTCCCGCGAGACCAGCTCGATGAAGCTCCGGAACTCGTCCACCTGCTGCTTCTCCACGGCCACCTGCTCGAGCGCGTCCTGAAGCTCCATCTGCTGAGCCTCCAGCTCGCGGTTCTGGCTCTCGAGCTCGTCGCGCGAGTCGCGCAGCGAGCCGGCCATGCGGTTGAAGGCCACGGCCATGTCCAGCAGCTCGCCTCCGCCACGCTCATCCACCCGGGTCCCCAGGTCACCGCGTCCAAGCCGCGCGGCGGCGGCCGCGACCCGCCGCACAGGCGCCGTGACCGAGCGGCCCAGCAGCACGGCCAGGCCGATGATCGCCAGCAGCAGCGCGGCGAGGGCTGAAATAGCGGCGATCTCGGCCGTTCGGGCATGACCGCGCGAGTTGGAGCCGCGCTTGAGTCCAAGCGCCTTCTCGCGCGAGTTGAAGGTCTCGAACTCGCGCCGGATCACGGCGTTTCTGTTCCGCCCCTCCGCCAGCCGCGCCAGTTCCTGGGCGCGCTTGAGGCTCGCGGGGTTCTGAGCGAGGTTCACGATCGGGGTGGCGTAGTCAGTCCGGTAGGACTCGATGTCGGTGGACAGCGCCGCGGCGGCGCGCCTCTGCTCCGGGTTGTCGCTCACGAGCTCGCGCAGGGAGGCGGTGGCCCCCGGCAGGTCCGCGTTCAAGGTCCGCCAGTTGGCGAACATGGCCGGGCTGGGCGAGTCGGCGTAGTTGCGCGTCGTGGTGGCGAAGTCGCCGAGCTCGTTCTGCAGCTCGCCCGAAACGGCGAGCACGGTCACGGAGTGCTCCGTCCAGCGGGTCGAGCCACGCAGGTCCCCGATCGCCGACAGAAGCACCGCGAACACGATCGCCACGAGGGCCACGAGCAGCGCGCTCGCGGTGACCATCCGCGCGGTCAGGCTGCGCAGCTTCACGCGACCCGCCTGTAGGCGTGGGGCGCGACCGCCTCGAGCCCGATCCGCGCCGGGTCCCGAAGCCACTCGCTGCGTCCCACCACCAGCACGCCGCCCTGGGCGAGCGCGCCGGCCAGGCGCTCGTGCAGGCGCTCCTTCGCGTCGCCGCGCAGGTAGATCGCCACGTTCCTGCACAGCACCACGCTCCACTTGCCGGTTGGCGGGTCCTCGCGCACCAGGTCGCGCTGTTCCCAGCGCATGCGCGCGCGCAGCGAGGCGGGCAGCTGCACGTCGCCGTACACGCCGCTCTCCGCCAGGGCCAGGTTCTCCTGAAGCAGGTCGCTGCCAAGCAGGCTCGTGTTGTCGAGCAACCCCATCTGCGCCAGCACGATGCCCACGCTGTAGAGCTCCGAGCCGTCCGCGCAGCCCGCGGACCAGATGCGAAGCTGGCGCCGCGTGCCGACCACGAGCGGAAGCAGCTCGCGCTCGAGCAGGTGGAACTGCTCGGGGTCGCGGAACAGGCCGCTGACCACCATGGCCACGGAGTGGCGGAAGCGGTTGCGAGCGTCCTGGTTCGCGGCGAGCAGCTCTGCAAGCTCGCCGACGTCCTCGATGCCCTCCCGCTCGAGTGCGCGACTTACCCGCTCAGTCACGTGCTCTTCACGATACGCGAACAGATCCATGCCACTCGCGTGCGAGAGGTTTTGCAGCGCCTCGTTGGCTTGTTTGAGCGATGACGGCATCGCCCCCTGTAATCGGCCCGCGGTACCCGAGCCTTAGACGCTCCGATGCGGGACGGGATGGCATGGCGCGCTAGACTGGGCGAGCAACCTCGCGCTGTCCGAGCACAGGCCCCCTAAAGGGGTCTTTCTTCGCTAGGGACCGCGCCATACCGTCGCCAAAGGGAGCCATGGCCCGCGGAGATGTCCGAATCGGCGTGACGCTCGCTTGCGAAGAGTGCAAGCGCCGGAACTACCAAACCGAGAAGTCCAAGCGCAACGATCCAGGCCGGATCGAGATGCGCAAGTACTGCCGCTGGTGCGGTAAGCACACGGCACACCGGGAAACCCGGTAGTCGTACGCACCAGTCGATCGCGTACTTCGATGGCACGTAACCGCCAGCGGGCTAAGCAACGTCAGGCCGAGCGCCGCGCCGAGCGCCTCGCTCGCGTGCGCGAGGATGCTCCAGAGACCCGCGAGGAGGCGCTCGAGGAGATCGAGCTCCTCACGGGCGCGCCGCCAGAGGACACGGGCCGCAGCGACACGGTCGTCGAGCACGAGCCCCCGGCGCCCGAGTTCGACGGCGACGACGAGGACCTGTACGAGCCGGTCGACGAGGCCGAGGAGCTGACGCCGGCGGCCGACGAGGCCGCTGTCAGAGGCCCCCGTGGACGCCGCGGCGGGAGGGAACACCACGAACAGCGTCATCACCGTAATAAGCTCATTGCCTTCCTGATCGCGGTCTGGGCTGAGCTCCAGCGGGTCGAGTGGCCGGACCGCCAGACCCTCACCATGCTCACCGGGGTCGTTCTCTTCTTCGTGGTGATCATGGGCGCCTACCTGGGCCTGCTGGACGCGATCTTCTCCAAACTCATCGACAAAATCTTGTAAGGAAAACGATGTTTCGCTGGTACGCCGTAAACACTTATTCAGGGCACGAGAACAAGGTCAAGCAGAACCTTGAGCACCGTGTCGTCTCGCTCAATCAAACGGGCAACATCCGGACGATCGTCATCCCGACCGAGGTCGTGTCGGAGATGAAGGACGGCCAGAAGATCCAGACCGAGAAGCGGACCATGCCGGGCTACGTGCTCGTCAACATGGACCTCAACGAGGACTCCTGGATGCTCGTCAAGGGCACGCCCGGCGTCACGGGCTTCGTCGGCGCGTCCAACAAGCCGGTACCGCTCAGCCAGAGCGAGATCGACCGCCTGCTCAACCGCGAGACCGCCGAGCGCCCGCGCACCCGCGCGCAGTTCTCGATCGGCGAGTCTGTCAAGGTGGTCTCCGGCCCCCTGTCAGACTTCTCGGGCGAGATCTCCGAGATCAACGAGGACGGGGCCAAGCTCAAGGTGCTCGTTTCGATCTTCGGCCGCGAGACCCCCGTGGAGGTCGGTTTCGATCAGGT
>Ga0157369_10004300_pt1 | contig 16836 bp, 20 predicted proteins | sample C25metaG_FD_113461 | JGI IMG/M metagenome (GOLD analysis project Ga0157369, IMG submission 113461) | Corn rhizosphere microbial communities from Kellogg Biological Station, Michigan, USA - C2-5 metaG | ecosystem: Host-associated > Plants > Roots > Rhizosphere > Soil | place: USA: Michigan... | reverse complement strand
CTCACAGACCCAGAGCGTCCGCGAGCGCGGGATGCTGGAGGCTGGAAGCGTCGGCGGCAAAGCCGCCGACGCCCGGCCGGAAAACCGCATCCCGCCCACCAGGCCTCTCACAGACCCAGAGCGTCCGCGAGCGCGGGATGCTGGGTCAAGAGGGTTCGCATCCGTGCAACGTCCCGCTCACGGAGCGTGACCGGTCCGCGGCGCGCAACGCCGTCCGTCGAGTAGGCGAAGCGGACGAGCCGCTCGCCCTTCGACGTCTCGAGCAGTTGCACGACCGACTTGAACCGCTTGTCGCCCGCCTGCTGCGGAACGATCAGCTCTTCCACGAGATCCGCCGGTCCCCACGGTGTCGCCGTCTTGGCCGCCATGGAGACGACGCTATGCCGGGAGGCGTCACGAGTCCGTGACGCCTCCCGGGAGAAAGGCTCAAGCCGTCGCCAGCTCGGCTTCCGCGCGCAGCCAGTTCTCGAACGCGTCGTGCCCGCCTTCGAGGTGGAGGTAGTACGCGCGGGTCGCGATGTCTTCGTGCGACACCTCGGTGATCGGCGCGACGCGCTTCCGCCGGATCGCGGGCTTGCGCGCGGCCGGCGCCTTCGACGTCTTCGATTCGGTCCTCTTTGCAGCCATCGTGAAACGACCCCTTTCGACAGAAGAACGGACGGTTACCCGTCCGTTCGTTCCGTCTCCGATCGTTCCTCCGCGGCTCAGCCGGCGCCGATCACCCACGGGTCGACGTAGGCGTCGTCGACCTGCCAGACACCGGTGGCCGCAGTCACCTTGATCTGGGCGTAGCTCGTGAGGAGCGGCACGGCGAGCGCCGAGCTGCACGGATCGGTTCCCTCCCAAGCCCCCGTCCCACCTTCGACCGAGTGGTTGAAGATGCCGGTCACGTTGCCGGTGACGCCACGGAAGATCACCTGGATGTTCAGCTTCGTGCCCGGGAGCCCGCGCGCGAACATGCGGACCGTCGGATCGAGCAGGTTGATGCAGAACGCCGGGCTGGTCGCGCTCGCCCCGAGCGGCAGCACCAGAGAGCGACTGCCGGGGCCACTGACGTACCACGGCTCGTTCCCGGGCCCGACGAACGCCAGGCCGGTCAGTGACCAGCCCGTCGAGCCGCTTTCGAAGCCGTTGTTCGGGAAGGCGTAGTACGAGTTCGAGTCGCCGTCGACACCCTTGAAGACCTGGCTCGGGGTGCCGCACGTCGGAAGGACGATCTGCGTCACCGTGCCGAGCAGACCCCCGATGAGACCGGCGTTCGCGGCCGGCACGGAGAACAGCGCCGCTGCCGCAACCGCCGGGATGAAGAACTTCAGATGCCGCATTGGTCGATCTCCCTTTTCCGCAGTAAGAACACGTCTCACTCTGCTCAGGGATCAACCGCGGACAATCACCCTTCAGGGGTAGGGCGTTCCCTCGTTCGAGGGTTATCGCTCAACCGGCGTCAAGCGCGATACGAGGGATGCCGATGTCTGCGGAGTGAGTGCGGTCTCGCCGACGACCTCTGCCGCGCCGGTCGAGGCGCGGCTCCGCCCTGACAAGACCGTCCGGCTCGCGCAGCGCGCGGCCCCCGCGGTCAGTGCGGCCGTATTCCTCGTCGTCGCGGTCGCAATCCTGGCACTGCCGGCGCATCGCTCGCTCTCACTCGTCGCGCTCGTCGTGTCGGTGCTCTGCTACGCCCTCGCCTCCCGCGTCCAGTTCGAGTTCGGCCCCGGCTGGGCGATCCCGACCCAAGGCGTTTTCGTGGCGATGTGGTTCCTCCTGCCGCCTCGGACGCTTCCGCTTGCGCTCTGCGCGGCGATGGTCGCCGGCGCCTTCTGGGACATCGCCCGCGGTCAGATGCGCTTCGAGCGGGTCGTGCTGCAGGTGGCATCCTCGTGGCCTGCGGTGGGGCCGGCGCTCGTGCTGTATGCGGCCGACGGCAACGGGCCGACGTGGCGGCAAACGCCGATCTACCTCGGCGCACTCGTGGCGCAGTTCGGCTTCGACTTCCTCGGCAGCTTCGCGTACACGCGGATCGTCTTCCGGCTTTCGCCGACCGCCCACTTCCGTGCGGTCGGGCCCGCGTACGCCGTCGACACGCTGCTCGCGCCGCTCGGCCTGCTCGTTGCGTACCCGGCGTACCACCATCCGCTTGCGCTCCTGCTCCTGCTGCCGGTCCTCGTCATGTTCTCGACGTTCGCGAAAGAGCGGCGGTACCGCATCGACAACGCGGTCGAGCTCTCGAACGCATACCGCGGCACGGCAATGCTGCTCGGCGACGTGATCGAGGCGGACGACGAGTACACCGGCAGCCACAGCCGGGACGTCGTCGAGCTCGTGCTCGCAGTTGCGGACGAGCTCGGCCTCGACGCCGCCCAGCGCCGGCAGGCCGAGTTCGCAGCCCTCCTGCACGACGTCGGCAAGGTGAAGGTGCCGGCGGAGATCATCAACAAGGCCGGCCCGCTCGACGACGCCGAGTGGGAGGTCATGAAGACGCACACGATCCTCGGCGAGCAGATGCTCGCGAAGATCGGCGGCCTCCTCGGCGACGTCGGCCATGTCGTCCGCTCCTGCCACGAGCGCTGGGACGGAACGGGCTATCCGGATGCCCTCGCGGGCGACGACATCCCGCTCAGCGCGCGCATCGTCTGCGCGTGCGACGCATGGAGCGCGATGACGACCGACCGGACCTACCGGAAGGCGCTGGCGCACGACGTCGCTGCGACCGAGCTGCGCGCGTGCTCCGGCACGCATTTCGACCCGCAGGTCGTCGACGCGCTCGTCGCGGTGCTCGAGCTCTAGCCGCTTCACGCCGTCCTAATTCGGGGGATGCGCGCTCGCCAGTGCGGGGCCGATGGAGGCGCCATGAAGACTCTCCGGCACGCCGCCGCCGGGATCGTCGCTCTCGCCGCCGCCGCCCTCGCCGCGTCGGCCGTGCTCGCCGTTGCAGTCGGCGGCCTCGTCTGGATCGGATTCGTCTACGCGCTCGGGGCGGCGATGCTGCTCGGCTGCGCGCGCCGCCTCCGGCCGCCGAAGCAGCGCTTCGTCTTCGCGCGCCGGTAGCTCGAGCGCGAACCTCCCGCGGCTAGGCCCCGCTGCGGTCGATCAGCTCGATGCGATAGCCGTCGGGCTGACGCAACGTGCTACGCAGGGATGACCGCATCGTCTGCGACGCCGAGCTCGGCAGCAAGTGCACGAACCGAAACCGCCTCGCCGCTGCGTTGGAGGGGGTTGGTGGCGGCGAGTGCCGCAATCACGTGGCCCGTAAACAGCGGCGACGACCACGCGGCTGTGTCCGTGTCATCGGTCGCGTCCGCGAGCATCCCTTCCGTGCGGGACGGCGGTGGCCACAACGACACGACGCCGACCCCGTACTGACGCAGTTCTTGCGCCATCTCGGCGGTCATGTGATCGAGGGCGGCCTTTCCGACGCCGTAGGGAACGATCCCGATCTTCGTCTTCGCTCCTGCCGAGGAGATGTTCGCGATGAGGCCGCCACGGTCCCGAACCATCAAGCGGGCAGCGTGCTGCGACGCGATGAAGTGTGATCGAAGGCCGACCGTGAACAAGCCGTCCCACTCGGAAGGCTGCAGCTCCCAGAACGGCCGCTCGCCGAACAGGAGGTGCAGCTCCGGGACCGCCGTTGCGTTGTTGATCAAGAGGTCGAGACGGCCTTCCCGACCCTCGATGACACGGAATGCTGCGGCAACGGCCTCGTCGTCGCGGTGGTCGCATACGAGAGGAATGACCGTCCCGGCGGATGCGCTCGCCAGCGCCGCCGTCTCGACAATCGAGGAACGGCCGGTGACATAGACGGTTGCTCCAGCCTCGGCCAAGGCGAGCGCGATTCCCCGCCCGAGTCCTCGGCTCGCACCGGTGACGAGAGCAACGCGGCCGCTCAGACTGCAGGGTTCCATGCAGCGACTATTCGAGCACACCCGTGGCCGCCTTTCTCGTACATCCGAGACAGCGGCGGTTCTCGTTCGCCGGGCAGACCTAGACCTGCTTGAAAGCAGGTCTACGACGCGGGCCGAGATTCTCCGTCCGCGTCCAACGCAAGGCGCGAAGCGGGATTTGCAGCTACTTCCCGCTGCGATCGATGATTTCGATTCGGTAGCCGTCGGGTTTGTAGGGACATGGCCGGTCCGACCCGCTTGACCGAGCCTGCCCGCTCAGCTAAAATCGCAACATCCGCGGACGATTTCGATTCAGATGTTGCGAGAATGGGAATCGCTAGCCGTGACCACACGAGGGAGTTGATGCCGATGAGCGCACGCGACGTGAAGGTGCTTGAGCGCATCACGACGGCGTTGAGCGACGCCGGAAAGACGCAAACGGAGCTGGCTCACGAGACAGGGCTCGAGAAGACAGCCCTCAGCAAGGCGCTTGCAGGAAAGCGGCGACTGAATCTGTTCGAGACAGCTGCGATCGCTGATGTCCTAGGTCTCACGCTGGACGAGCTCGTGGCGGACGACCAACCGGTTTTCGCGATGCGGGCGACCGGCATCGAGGAGGGCGTCTTGAACGAGGCTCAGAGCGAGTGCGCCCGCATCGTCGAGGACTTCCTCACGCTGCGCGCCCTCGTCGGCGAACAGCGGTAAGAGTTGCCGCCCGTCGGTGTCTCGCCTGCGCAGCAGGCGCAGAACGCTCGGCGCGCGCTCGGTCTTGGCGACGCCGACCCGATCCGCGATGTTCTCAGGCTGATCGACGAGCACCCTGGCGCCGGGATCCCCGTCGCAGTCTTGCCCCTCCCTGACGGTGTCGCCGGCGCCTACGGTAAGAAGCGCGGTCAAGGACTGGCGTTCGTCAACAGCAACGACTGGCCGGTCAGACGACGGTTCACGCTCGCGCACGAGTACGGCCATCACTTCCTCGGCCACACAAGCGCCGTCGACGAAGTGTCCGATCTGTATGGCCGACCTTCGACTCAGCGCGAACGGGATGCGAACTCGTTCGCGAGCGAGTTCCTGATCCCAGGCGTCGGTGTGCGCGCGTGGATGGGCGCAAGAGGTGCTACCCGACCCGATCTTGAGGCGATCGTGCGACTCGCGGACTGGTACGGCGTAAGCGCGTGGGTGGCGCTCTACGCCCTCGCACGTGAACGATTCATTCGGCCCGCGGAGCGTGAGGCGTTCGAGGAGCGCCTGCAGGCACGCGAGCATCGTGCTCTTCGGCAGGAGCTGGGTCTCGAGGGCTACGGCGACGCTCTCTCGGAGGAGCAGTTGCCGCGCGGCGGGCGGAGGATGCCAAGTGGGTTGACGGAGATGGCACTTCGCGCGTATCGCTTCGGCGTGGTGCCCGCGGACCGTGCGGCAGCGTACCTCCGCACGGACGAGTCCGAGCTTGGCGCAGAACTCGAGCGCCGAGGTCTGACGCACGTTGAAGACGATGACCGCGAGTACTGATGCAGCTCGCGTGCCGCGCCGACAAACTTCTGCTCGACGCTGGGCCGGTTCGCCGCTTCCTCGAAGTCGGGACGACGCTGCTCGCGTTGAAGAATTACCTAGGCGAACGGGCGCTGATCGTGCCGCAAGTGCGGATCGAACTGGAGGTCGTTCAGAACTGGACGGGCCATGCCGCTCTCAAGCTGATTCTCAAGGCCACTCCGCCGTGGCCGTCGGAGATCGACGTGCCCGACATCGCAGGTCTGGAAGACGACATCGAGACGGTCCGCCTCTCGCTGGCAAAGCCCGGTGAACCGCAGACCAAACACGTCGGGGAGGCAGCGACCATCGTTGTCGCACGCCTCCTCAAGATCCCACTTCTTGGGATGGATGATGGAGCCGCACGGAGGATCGGACGAGCCAACGGAATCCCATCGGTGAACAGCGCTGTGATTGCCGCTGAGATGGTCGTTCGGGGCCAGCTAAGCGACGCGGACGGCTTCCGGGTCTACGACGTCGCGACGCCGCCCCACGTCGGCGCGGCCGAATGGAACCAGTTGATGATCGACGTTGACGGCGACCTGCAGGCGACGCCGGGCGTCTGGTGAACCTGGCCTTACCCGGTCGCGCCGGCCCCAGGTTTTTCTATCAACTCCAACCGGTAGCCGTCGGGGTCCTGGACGAAGCAAATGAGCGACCCGCCCTCGCGCACGCGGTACGGCTCGCGCTCCGCTTCGATCCCCTGCTCCTTCAGCTTGTCGAGCGACGCCCGGAGATCGTCGACCGCGAGCGCGATGTGCCCGTAGCCCGTGCCGAGGTCGTAGGTGCGTCCGTCGTGGTTGTACGTCAGCTCGAGCACGGACTTGCTTGCGCCGAGCGAGAAGAAATAGTTCGTCGCTTCGAGCTCGCCGTTGCGCACGATGTCCATGTCGCGCTCGAACTCGAAGCCGAGCGCCTCGTAGAACGCGCGGCTCTTCGCCGGATCCGTGATCCGGACCATGGTGTGCAGGAATTCAGCCATGGCCGGACGTTACTCGGGAAGCTCGTCGTCGAGTAGCGAGAACAGCACCGCGTCGACCCACTCGCCGTCCTTCAGGTACGCGCGCCGCTTGACGCCTTCACGGACGTAGCCGGCACGCTCGGCGTGCGCGATCGCGCGCTCGTTGAAGCCGTAGATCTGCAGCTCGATGCGATGGAAGCCGAGCTCGCCCAGCAGCAGCCGCTGGAACGCGCGAGCCGCTTCGACGCCGACTCCGCGCTTGCGGAAGCTCGGGTGCACGGCGAAGCGCCCGGCCGACGCGATTCGGTTCCGTTCGTTCAGCCGCTCGAACGCGACGCACCCTGCACGCTCGCCGTCGACCTCGATCACGAACCAGCCGAACTCGTCGGGCGGCCGCGCGAGATCGGCGAGCGCCGCCTCGCGCGTGTCGGACACGCGGCCGCCGAGGTAGCGCCGCGTGTCGTCGTCGTTCACGAGCTCGACGAGGAAGTCGACATCGTCCGCCGTTGCGCGGCGCAGCGTGACCCCGCTCACGGTGTCTGCGCCATCGCCGTCCGCCCCGGCAGCCTCAGCGCGCCGGAGCCGAGCGCGACGCCGCCGAGGATCGTCGCGAGGCCGACGAGCTTCTGCCAGGTCAGCGCCTCCGACAGGAAGAGCCCGTAGAGCAGCGCGAACGCCGGCAGCATGTACGCGACGAGCACCGAGCGCGACGAGCCGTAGAGGCGGATCATCCGGTACGAGAGGATCTGCGCGATCGCCGTCCCCGCCACGCCGAGCATCACCGCCGAACCGAGCGACTTCCACGACGGCACGGCATTCGGCAACGTCGCGAGCGCGAGCGGCAACAGTACGACGAACGCGGAGACCATCGACGTCGCCGCGAGCACCGGGCCGCCCACGAACATCCGCCTGCCCGCGTAGAGGTTCGCGCCCGCATAGGAGATCGACGCGAGAACGATGGCGCCGGTCCCCGCCGCGCCGAGCCAGCCGCCCGCCGGATGCACGCCCGCGAGCACGGCGACGCCGACGAGGCCGAGTGCCACGCCGACGAGCCGCCAGCCCGTCGAGCGCTCGCTCGGCACGAACCAGACGGCGAGGATCGCGACGAAGATCGGCACGGACGAGTTCGCGACCGCTGCGACGCCGGAGTCGACGTGCGTCTCGCCCCAGGCGATCAGCGTGAACGGCACGGCCGCGTTCATCACGCCGAGCACGAGCCCCTGTCGACGCGCCCGCCACAGTGCCGCCCAGCCGTAGCGGCGCGCTGCGAAGACGACGAGCAGCGGGATCGCGCAGAGGAGGCGAATCTCGATCAGCGCAGCGGGCGACAGGTCGCGGACGCCGACCTTGATGAAGAGGTACGACGATCCCCAGATCGCACCGAGCACGAAGAGGAAGAACGCGTACCGGCGGCTCACGCGTCCGAGGCTAGCCGTCTGCGCCGTAATGCGACCCGTCCGCCGCCGGTGCCGAGCGCAACCCCGGCGAGGATGACGAGCAGCGCGACGAATGCGGTTGCACCGAAGTGCTCGCCGAGGAAGACCGCGCCGTACGCGAGCGCGATCGGCGGCACGAGATACGTGACGAGCGACGCGTAGCCGGAGCCCGCGCTCGTGATGAGCGCGAAGAACAGGAGATATGCGATCGCCGTCCCGACGATCCCGAGCACCGCGATGGAGGCGAAGGTCTTCCACGACGGCACGAAATGCGGCGCCTGGAGGATGCCCGCGGGCGCCGCCGCGATCGCCGCGACCGTCGACGTCCCGAGTGCAACCGCATGTGCCGGCGCGTCGCGCAGATGCCGCGACGCCAGCAGGCCGCCCGCGCCGTAGCACAACGCCATCGCGACGACGGCGAGCGCGCCGAGGATCTTGCCCTGCGGCTGCACGCCGACGAGCAGCGCCACGCCGACGAAGCCGACGCCGACTCCGAGCAGTGGGAGGCCCGTGACTCGCAGCTCCCGGAAGAAGCAGAACGCGAGTGCGGCGTTGAAGATCGGCACCGCCGCCTGGATGATCGACGCCAGGCCTGACTGGATCCGCGTCTCTCCCCACGAGAGGAGCCAGAACGGGATCGCGGTGTTGACGAGCCCGACGACGACGAGCCAGCGGGCGTTCGCGCGGAGCGCCGCAACCGTGCCGTTCGGCGCCGCGATCGCGAGGGTGACCGCCGCGAGGCCGATCCGCCCGAAGATCAGCGTCGCCGGCGCGAGCTGCCGGTCCGCGATCTTGATGAACATGAACGACGCGCCCCAGATGAGTGCGAGCGCGACGAGCAGCACGAGGTTCCGGCGCCCCATCCCTTCGATAACGCAGCCAGGGGGCCGTCTGTTTCCACGGCTACGATGTATCGCCTGACGCAGGTTGCGGAACAGCCGCTCCACCGCGCGCTCGGTCTGACCGACTGGGAAGCGGACCGAATCCGGGAGCTCCTGGGGCGCGACCCGAACCATTTCGAGCTGGCCGTCTTCTCCCTGCTCTGGTCGGAGCACTGCGGGTACAAGCACTCCGCGCCGCTGCTGAAGCGCCTGCCGTCCAAAGGCGCCCGGGTCCTGCAGGGCCCGGGCGAGAACGCAGGCGTGCTCGACCTCGGCGAAGGGATCGCGGTGACGTTCAAGTGCGAGTCCCACAACCATCCGTCGGCGGTCGAGCCGTATCAGGGTGCGGCGACCGGGATCGGCGGGATCATCCGCGACATCATCGCCATGGGCGCGCGCCCGATCGCGCTGCTCGACGGGCTGTGGTTCGGCGCCCCCGATCAGCACTTCCAACGCGCCGTCGCCGGCATCGGCGGCTACGGCAACTCCGTCGGCATCGCGAACGTCGGCGGCGCAACCGTCTTCCACGAGGCCTACGCCGGCAACTGCCTCGTCAACGCGATGTGCGTCGGCATCCTCGACGCCGAGCGGCTGCAGTCGGCGAAGGCGCACGGCGCCGGCAACATCGTCGTCCTCTACGGCGCGACCACCGGCCGCGACGGGATCGGCGGCGCGTCGGTGCTCGCCTCGCAGGAGCTCGGCGAGGACGGCGCGGACAAGCGGCCGTCCGTCCAGGTCGGCGATCCGTTCACCGGCAAGAAGTTGATCGAAGTCTCGGTCGAGCTCGTCGAGTCGAAGCTCGTCGAGTCGCTGCAGGACTGCGGCGCCGCCGGCCTCGCGTCGTCGCTCGCCGAGATGGCGGGCGACGCGGGAATCGACGTCCACCTCGACAGCGTGCCGCTGCGCGAAGAGGGGATGGAGCCGTGGGAAGTCATGATCTCCGAGTCGCAGGAGCGGATGGTCGCCGTCGTGCGGCCGCAGATGCTCGACGCGGTGCGTGCGGTGTGCGCACGCTGGGAGCTGCACTGCACCCCGATCGGCGAGGTGACCGATCACCGCGAGCTGCGGGCGTACTGGGGCGACGAGGTCGTCGGCTCGATTCCGGCGACGCTCCTTACCGACCAATGCCCCCGCTACGAGATCGAGCAGGCGAAGCCCGACGCCTGGCCGGCCGAACGGGTCACGCTGTCGGACGAGAACCGCGCGTCGAAGAAGTGGGTCTTCGAGCAGTACGACCAGCTCGTCGGCTCGCGCACGGTCCGCCGTCCGGGTTTCGATGCCGGCGTGCTGCGGCTTCGCCCGTCGCTGCGCGGGCTGGCGGTCTCGCTGCAGGGACCGCGGCCCGGTGAGTCGGACCCGTTCGCGGCCGGCGTGCAGGCAGTGCTCGGCGCGGCGCGCAACGTCGCGTGCGCGGGCGGCGAGCCCCTCGGCCTCACCGACTGCCTCAACTTCGGCAACCCCGAGAAGCCGGCGATCGCGTTCGAGCTCGCGCAGGCAATCGAGGGGATCTCGCAGGCGGCGGACGCGCTCGGCGTCCCGGTCGTCTCCGGCAACGTCTCGCTCTACAACGACACCGACGGACGCTCGATCCCGCCGACGCCCGTCGTCGGGTGCGTCGGGCTCGTGCCCGACGTGCGCAACATCCCGTCGCGCTGGGAGCGGGGCGACGTCGTGCTCCTTGCGCAGGCGCCGGAGGATTCCCTCGCGGCCGAAGCGGCGCTGATCCGCTTCCTCTGGAAGGCGGCGCCGCTCCTGACCCTCTGCCACGACGTCGGCTACGCAGGGCTCGCGCACGCGCTCGCGGAAGCGGCGGAGTGGAGCGGACGCGAGTCGGACGTCGACCATGTCGACGTGACGCGCGGCGCGGCCATCTTGGCGCTGCCCCGCAGCGAGGTTGCGAGACTCGGCTCCAAGGGGCTCGTCGAGATCGGCGAGGTGCGCTAGCGATGTGCGGCGTCTTCGGCGTGTACGCACCCGACCGTGACGTCGCGCGGCTCACGTATTTCGGCCTGTTCTCGCTGCAGCACCGCGGCCAGGAGTCGGCGGGCATCGCGGTCTCCGACGGGGCGCGCCTCACCGCGATGCGCGACCTCGGGCTCGTGACCCAGGTCTTCGACGAGCGCAAGCTGCACGGGCTGCCCGGCCAGGTGGCGATCGGCCACACGCGCTACTCGACGACGGGCTCCTCGCAGTGGGCGAACGCCCAGCCACTAGTCCTGCACGGCGCGAAGCGGACGGTCGCGCTCGGCCACAACGGCAACCTCGTCAACGCGCAGGCGCTGCGCGACGAGCTGACCCACGGAGGCGCGACGTTGCGCGCCACATCCGACAGCGAGGTGATCGCCGCGCTGATCGCGAACCACGAGGGGCCGCTCGACGACGCCGTCGCGCAGACGATGCGACAACTCGACGGTGCGTACTCGATCGTCGCTCTCTCCGAGGGGACGCTCGTCGCGTTCCGCGATCCGTACGGCTTCCGACCGCTCGTGCTCGGTCGCATCCACGAGGATTGGGTCGTCGCGTCCGAGACGTGCGCGCTCGATCTCGTCGGCGCCGAGTTCGTGCGCGAGATCGACCGCGGCGAAGCAGTGCTGATCGACGGCGACGGGATGCGCAGCGTGCAGGCCGTGCCGCCGGCGAACGGCGGCGCGCTCTGCATCTTCGAGTTCTTCTATCTGGCCCGGCCGGACACGCGGCTCGCCGGCGTCGAGGTGCATGCGGCGCGCGTGCGCATGGGCGAGACGCTCGCGGCCGAGGCCCCAGCCGAAGCCGACCTCGTGATGCCGATCCCGGACTCCGGCACGCCCGCGGCGATCGGCTTCTCGCGCGCGCTCGGCATCCCGTTCAGCGAGGGGCTGATCAAGAACCGCTACATCGGCCGCACGTTCATCCAGCCGGATCAGGAGCTGCGCCAGCTCGGAGTCCGGATGAAGTTCAACCCGCTCGCGGAAGTTGCAGGCAAGCGCGTCGTCGTGGTCGACGACTCGATCGTGCGCGGCAATACCACGCGACAGATCGTGCGCATGCTCTTCGACGCCGGCGCGTCGGAAGTGCACGTGCGCGTCTCGGCGCCGCCCGTGATCGGGCAGTGCTTCTACGGGATCGACCTCGCCGACCCGGAAGAGATGATCGCGCACGACAAGTCCGTCGACGAGATCCGCGACTACATCGGCGCGACGTCGCTCGCATACCTCTCGCACGACGGGCTCGTCGCGGCGACGCAGCGTCCGGAGAACGAGCTCTGCCGCGCCTGCCTGACCGGCAACTACCCGACCGCGGTGCCGGAAGAGCATGGAAAGCTCCGCTTCGAGCCGGCTGCACGCTAGGGCGAGCGGCGACCACAACGTCGTCGGCATCGTGCACTCCGGCTCGTGCGGACGCCGGCTGTACGTCACCGAGCAGAGCGACTGGGACTATTCGTCGACGTGCACGGACGAGTACCCGTCCGTGCACGTGGCGAGTAGCTATTGCTCGAGCACGCGAGATGCCTTGGCGATCCCGCGGGAGATGATGTAGGCAGCCGTGATCCAGGTCGTGGCGACGGCCCAGCCGTGCGCGTCGAAGTCGTTCGCCACGGCGGCGACGATCGCGAGGATCACCTCGACGATGACGAAGATCGCGAGCTCCGCGTTCCCGGGGACGGGCAGGATCGCTCCGGTGACCGGCGTGCGGCCCATCCCGGTGTAGCCGTGCTGCTGCTCCGGGGGCGTCGTGGACATCCGCTGCTCCTTTCTCAGGCCGCGTGGGCCGGGGTGTGCAGGATCTCGAGCTTCAACCCGTCGGGGTCGTAGAAGAACACCGCGTAGTACCCCGGCGAGTAGGTGTATTCCTGCGGCTCGCTCTCGAGGAGCGTGCCGTTGTCTCGCAGCCACTGTGCGCGCTCGTCGACGACCGCGCGGGAGTACGCGTCGAACGCGAGGTGATGCAGCCCGACGCTGTAGCGGTCGTAGTCGCCCGATTCGCTCTGCGCCTGGCGCAGGCCGATCGACGTCTCGGCGCCGCCGATGTACCAGATGGTCTCGCCGCGCTCGCCCTCCACCTCGCTCAGGCGGTGCCAGCCGAGCGGTCCGAGCAGCTCGCGGTAGAACGGGAGGCTGCGCTCGATCGAGGAGACGACGAGGTCGACGTGATGGACGCCCACGAACCAACGAAGGTTCGACAGGGCGTGCACGAACCCTCCTACCATCGAACCGTGCACCTCTTCCACTACCACCTCGTGACGAGCAAGGTGCGCGAGGTCGAAGCGCGCTACATCGGCAAGCTCGGCTTCGAGCTGATCGCGCGGCACGGCCGCATCGGCGAGGACCTGACGTCGTACGAGTCCGGGATGGCGTGGACGGAGCTCGACACGCTCGGGTTCAAGCTACGCCTGTCGGAGCTCGAGCTCGGTGCGGTCAACGTGGTCGTGCAGCCCGGACAGTGGGCGGTGCCGCGGATCGACCATGTCGGCCTGGCGCTCGACGACGACGAGTTCGAGGGCGCGATCGCCCGCGCCGAGGACGCCGACCTGCGCGTGCAGGAGCACGGCGGCCGCCGCACGTTCGTGTCGACGAACGCGGGCTACCGGCTCGAGCTGCACCCGCCGCGCGACTGGATCGACGATCTGCTCGAGCAGGGTGACCGCCTGCGGCTCTCGGAGCTGCATCTCAAGGCCGACGACCCGGAGGCGAAGGCGGAGGCGCTCGCGCACGTGCTCGACTGCGAGCGCATCGGCTCGGACGTCGAGATCGGCGAGACGCTCGTGCGCTTCGTGCCCGGCGGGCCACAGGGCCGCCCGCAGCTGCACGCAGAGCTGTTCATCTAGGCCGCGACCCGGCCGTTCATGGACTGAACGCCGCCCACGGCGCAGAATCACGACATGGGGTCGCAGGACACGCAAGCTGCCGAGCTCGTCTCTTTCGTCCCGCGCCTGACGATCGAGTGGCTCCGCAGCAGCCCGGAGCTGCGGTGGCTCGAGATCGACGGCACGTTGGCGTTCGTCGACATCTCTGGCTTCACCGCGATGTCCGAACAGCTTTCGGAGCGAGGGCGTGCGGGAGCAGAAGAGGTCACGGACATCATGAACTCGACGTTCTCCGCCCTGCTCAACGTCGCATACGCCGAAGGCGGCGGGTTGCTGAAATTCGGCGGCGACGCACTTCTGCTCCTCTACGAGGGCGACGAGCACGCGGCGCGCGCGGCGCGCGCGGCATTCGCGATGCGACGCACGCTGCGCGCGGTCGGACGCCCGCGCACGTCAATGGGCGCGGTGACCCTGAAGATGCATGCGGGCATCCACTCCGGTCGCTTTCAGTTCTTCCTCGTCGGCGACTCGCATCGCGAGCTGCTTGTGAGCGGGCCCGCGGCAACGCGCACGGTCGAGATGGAAGCGGCTTCGGAAGCGGGCGAGATCCTGGTCAGCCCCGAGACCGCGGCGTCGCTCGACCCTGCGATGCTCGGGGAGCCGAAGGGGCCCGGCGTCCTGCTCGCGGCGCCACCCGAAGTCCGCGGCGTCGTGGCCCCGCTGCCCGACATCACCGGGCTCGCGCTCGAAGATGCAGTGCCCGCGCCGCTCCGCGCACAGTTGCTCGAGGTCGGGCCGCTCGAGGGCGAGCACCGGCACGCGGCCATTGCATTCGTACGCTTCTCGGGGCTTGACGAAATCGTCGCAACCGAGGGGCCGGTCTCGGCGGCCGAAGCCGTCGCCGGCCTCGTCGAGACACTGCAGGCCGCGGCAGGAGAGCACGACGTCACGTTTCTCGAGAGCGACGTCGATCGCGACGGCGGACGGATCATCCTCGTTGCCGGCGCGCCGCAAACGTTCGGTGACGACGAGGAGCGGCTGCTCAGGACGGTGCGCGCCGCCATCGATGCGGGGCTTCCCCTGCCGGTCCACGTCGGCGTCAGCGAAGGCCGGGTCTTCGCCGGACAAGTCGGCGCGCCCTTCAGGCGCACCTACACCGTTCTCGGTGACACGGCCGCGCTCGCGGCGCGGCTCATGGCGCGCGCGGGCGAAGACGAGATCTGGGTGGCGCGCGACGCCTTCGAGCGCGGCGGTGCACGCTTCGCGGCGACCGAGCTCGAGCCGCTCACGCTCAAGGGAAAGGCCGAGCCGGTGCACGCCGTTGTGCTCGGCGAGCTCCTGACCGACGCAGCGCCGGACGACGACACAGGAGCCGCTGCGCCGGCGCCGTTCGTCGGCCGCGAGCGCGAACGCGCGATTCTCGCAGCCTCGGTCGCACCGGTACGGATGGGGTTCGGCACGCTCGTCGAGCTGGTCGGGGAGCCGGGAATCGGCAAGTCGCGCCTTGCCGACGAACTACGGGCGAATTGCGTCGACATGCGCCAACTGACCGTCCGCTGCGAACAGTACGAGTCGTCGACCCCGTATCACTCGTTTCGCCCGTTCCTTCGCACGCTGCTCGATGTCGAGCTGAACGGCGGCGGCGAGCACAACCGCGAAGTGCTCGCAGAGCGTCTGTCGAACGTGGACGCCGAGCTCGTGCCCTGGGCGCCCCTCCTCGCTGCCCCACTCGACGTGGAAGTCGATACGACGACGGAGGTCGACGAGCTCGACCAGTCGTTCCGGCGCGCACGGCTGCATGGAGTGGTCGGCTCGCTGCTCGGGCGAATTCTCGACTCGCCCACGCTTCTCGTGTTCGAGGACGTGCACTGGATGGACGACGCGTCGTCCGAGCTGCTCCGCTTCCTCGGGACGCAGGTCTCAACTCATCCGTGGCTCACCTGCACGACGCGTCGCGAAACCGACACTGGATTCGCGGCGGAGCGCGGGACGCCGCCGCTGGCAGCGCTGACCCTGCGGCTCGAGCCGCTGAGCGCGGACGATGCGAGGGCGCTCGTGGAGGCGGCGGCCGGCCGTACGCTCAGCTCGGACGAGCTGGCGACGATCGCCGAGCGCGGCGGCGGAAACCCGCTCTTCCTCCAGGCGCTCGCGGCGCCGACGGACGGTGCGGCGACGGGCGCGGAGCTGCCGGAGACGGTCGAGGCGCTCGTGACGACGCGGATCGACCGCCTCGCACCGGGCGACCGCGCGCTGCTGCGTTGGGCCTCGGTGCTCGGCGTTTCGTTCCTCGGCACGCTGATCGCGAGGGTGCTCGAGTCGGATCCCGCAGCGGCATCCGATTCGGAGGCATGGGATCGCCTCGCCGAGTTCGTGGAGCGCGACCCAACCGTTGCCGGGGCGTTCCGCTTCCGGCACGCCCTCATCCGCGATGCGGCGTACGAGGGCCTCTCGTATCGGCGCCGGCGCGAGCTCCACGGACGCGTGGCCGACGCGATCGAGACGCAGGGACCCGAGCCCGAGCTCCTCTCCCTCCACTACCACCTCGCCGAGCGCCCGGCCGAGACGTGGCGTTGGTCGCTCGAAGCGGGACGTCGGGCCCAGGCCAAGTGGGCGAATCTCGAAGCAGCGCAGTTCTACGAGCGGGCGCTCGGTGTGGCCGCGAACGTGCCCGACCTGGACGCGCCCGAGCTCGCCGCGGCGTGGGAGGCGCTCGCCGACTGCCTCATGCTCGCCGGCAAGTTCGACGACGCGGCGAACGCCTATGCCTCGGCACGCGAGCTGCTGCCATTGGGATCGCGCGCACAGGTCGAGCTGATCGAGAAGGAAGGGAAGCTGCGCCGCGAGATGGGCCGCTACGCGGAAGCGATCGACTGGTACGGCGAGGGCCTGATCGCCGCCGCCCGGATCGACGACACGGCCGTACGCAACGAGCTCGAGCTTCGACTCGATCTCGGTTACGCGGAGTCCCGGTTCCGTCAGGGCGAGTTCAACGACTGCGTGCGCCGGGCTCATGCCGTCGTGGAGCGCGCGCTCGCCCTCGACGCGAGGCCACAGCTCGCGGCGGCGTACCTCCTGCTGCATCTCGCGTACACCGTCCTCGGATCGCCGGAGCGGCTCGCGTTCCGCGGCCTGTCGCTGCCGCTGTTCGAGGAGCTCGGAGACCTGAGGGGGCAGGCGACGGTGCTGAACAACCTCGGGATCGAGGCGTACTACGAAGGCGATTGGGACAAGTCGCTCGACGTCTACCGCCGCAGCCGCGCGCTCTTCGAGCGGATCGGGGACGTGACGAGCGTCGCGATGACGGCGTACAACATCGGCGAGATCCTGTCCGACCAGGGCCGGCTCGACGAGGCGGACGAGCTCTTCCGCG
>Ga0157369_10004298_pt1 | contig 16846 bp, 16 predicted proteins | sample C25metaG_FD_113461 | JGI IMG/M metagenome (GOLD analysis project Ga0157369, IMG submission 113461) | Corn rhizosphere microbial communities from Kellogg Biological Station, Michigan, USA - C2-5 metaG | ecosystem: Host-associated > Plants > Roots > Rhizosphere > Soil | place: USA: Michigan... | reverse complement strand
GGCGTGCGCGAAGCGATCGAGGACCGGAGGTTCGACGACGCGAACATTTATGCGGGCCGGACCGCGAAAGTTCTGGAAAATTACGCGGACCGTCTTGACCAGGCGCGTTCGGTCGTAGAGGGCCACTAGGCCATGAAGACGCGCATCTATGTGACGCTCAAAAATGGCGTTCTCGATCCCCAGGGGAAAGCAATCCACCACGCGCTCGAGGGCCTCGGCTTCTCGGGGGTGGAGGATGTCCGCCAGGGCAAATATATCGAAATCGAGCATGCCGACGGCGTGACGGATGCGGATCTGGAGGCGATGTGCCGCAAGCTCCTCGCCAACACCGTCATCGAAAATTATCGCATCGAACGAGGCTAAGCCCATGAAATCCGCGGTGATCGTGTTCCCCGGCTCCAATTGCGACCGTGACCTGGCGGTGGCGATCGAGGAGGTCACCGGGCGGGCGCCGACCATGCTGTGGCACCGTGAGACCGAATTGCCCGAAGGCACCGATCTGATCGCGGTCCCGGGCGGCTTCTCTTATGGCGATTATCTCCGCTCGGGCGCGATGGCGGCACGGTCGCCGGTGATGCAGGCGGTGGCGAAGGCTGCCGAACGCGGCGTGCCGGTGCTGGGCGTCTGCAACGGCTTCCAGGTGCTGACCGAGGCCGGACTGCTCCCTGGTGCACTGATGCGCAATGCCGGGCTCAATTTCGTCTGCCGCCCGGTCGCACTGACGGTCGAAAACAGCCAGTCGATCTTCACCAATCGCTACGATGCGGGCGAGCTGATCACGATTCCCGTGGCGCACCATGACGGCAATTACACCGCCGACGCCGAAACGCTCGACCGGATCGAGGGCGAAGGCCGCGTCGCCTTCCGCTATGCCGAGGCGGTCAACGGCTCGGCCCGCAACATCGCCGGCATCGTCAATCAGGCGGGCAATGTGCTCGGCATGATGCCCCACCCCGAACGCATGATCGGCCCCGAACATGGCGGTGCGGATGGACGCAAGCTCTTTGAAGGCTTGCTGGAGGCGGTCGCGTGAGCCGGGCCGGATCCTGCCAGTGCGGCGCGGTCCGGATCGTAACTTCCACCGATCCGATCACCACGCGTGCCTGCTGGTGCCGCGATTGCCAGAAACTGGCCGCGGGCGGCGCGACACACAATGCCTTCTTCAAGACCGAGGACGTCGCGGTCGAGGGCGAAGTGCGCTGGCATGACGTTACCGCCGACAGCGGCAATATGTTGGCGCGCGGTTTCTGCCCCAATTGCGGCACACCGCTGCTGGTGCAATCGCATGCGCGCCGCCACCTGATCGGCGTCCGTATCGGCGCGTTCGAGGACACCGCGCAGCTTGGCCCCCGCTCGCTGATCTGGGTCGACTCCGCCCCGTCCTGGGCGCAGCTCGATCCCGAACTGCCCCGGACCGATCGGCAGCCCGCGCCGCTCGGTTAGACCTTCGCGCGGAAAGGCGAGAAGTTGGTGCCCGCGTCGAATATATCGACGCCTTCGCGTTTCTTGAGGAAGCCGACCACCGCGTAGGTGACGGGAGTCAGGATCACCTCCCACGACACTTTGAGCACCCATTGGGTCGCAAGCACGATCAGCACCTGGTGCGACGTCCAGCCTGCGGCGCCCAGGAAAGCCATCGGATAGAAGATCAGGCTGTCCACACCCTCGCCGACGATGGTCGAGCCGATCGTGCGCGTCCACAACCAGCGCCCCTGGGTCAGGATTTTCATCTTGGCCAGCACGTAGCTGTTGGCGAACTCGCCCGCCCAGAAAGCGCAGAGCGAGGCCAATGCGATCCGCCAGGCCTGACCGAACACCGCCTCATAGGCCGCCTGCCCTGTCCAGCCCTTGTCGGGCGGAAGCGCCACCACCACCACGCTCATGAACACCATGAACAGCAAGGCCGCGAAGCCGGCCCACACGCACCGGCGAGCGCGACCATAGCCATAGACCTCGGTCAGCACGTCGCCGAGCACATAGGAGACCGGGAAGAAGAGGATGCCCGCCCCGAACGGCCAGGGACCGATCAGCGGTAGGTCGATCACCGCGCGCTTGCCGGCACCGATGATGTTGGACAGCAAAAGGATGGTGACGAACGCCGCCATCATGAAATCGAAATAACGGAAATGGCGCCCGGCGAGCGCCTGCGCTTCGACCGCGACCGGCCGCTGATCGTCCGCCAATTTGTCCCCCGCCCCGTTCATATTCTTACACTATCGCGGTTCACGCCCCGCGCAATCCACGCTAACGCGACAGACGAGCGCCCGTAGCTCAGCTGGATAGAGCACATGCCTTCTAAGCCTGTGGTCGCAGGTTCGAATCCTGCCGGGCGCGCCATTCCTTAAAGAGAATATTTCAGCCGTTTCCGAACTCGCTCCAAGCAATGAGCATGGGTGCCGGCATGGTCGGAATTGGGGCGTAAGCGAACTGGCCGCTTACGGGCTCTCAATGTGAAGAGCGGTCATAGCAGGCGTGGCGCCCAAGAGTGTCCGCTTGCGACGTTCTGGTGCGGAAAAAATTGCGCTTGAAGTCGCGCTACAAATGTAGAATGCTCTACAAATGTAGAGAGGGTGGAATCGGATGCTGAGCAAGCTGCCGCCGCGGGAACGACAGATCGTCGACATTCTATACCAGTCGGGCCCGCTTACAGCTGGAAGCATAGGTGATAAGCTTCCCGATCGGCTGAGCGGCTCTGCCGTTCGGGCGATGCTGACGCGCCTCGAGGACAAGGGTTATGTCACGCGGGCGGACTCAGAGCGCGGCTATCTCTTCAGCCCTGCACTTCCGGAGACCGCGGCACGAAAATCGGCGCTCAGCGAGATCGTACGCGTCTTCTTCAACGGTTCGGCCGCCAGTGCGGCAAGCGCCCTACTCGGGATGTCCGACCGTCTGAGCATCGAAGAATTGGATAAGCTGGAGGCGGTGATCGCGAAAGCCCGAGCGGCGAAAGGAGCAAAGTGATGAGTGGGTTGATTCTGCTCGCCGGGAAATCCTTTCTGATCGCCGGAGGCGCGCTGCTCCTGCTGAAATTGACACAGAATCGATCGGCAGCGGACCGCAGCTGGATTGCCCACCTCGCGCTTGCGATCCTTCTGATTGTTCCGGTCACATCCTTCGCGATCCCGACACTGGATGTTGTCGGACCCGAAATTTTGGTGGGTAGAACCGAAGTCCAACCCGCCACGGGGGTATTGCCTCCTGCTATTGGGGAACCAGTACAGGTTTCGGTCGCCTCCACATCAGCTCGTGCCCCGGTTGCTGCCCGGCCGGAAAGGGGCGGCGCGCCGATCGATTGGCGCTTTTGGGGTTACGTCGCTCCGGCTACTGCGCTCCTCCTGCTCACCCTGATCGCAATGACGCGGCTCGCAATCCTAAGGGCGCGCGCAACGGTTCTCGTGGATGCGCCTTGGCTTACAGCGCTCGCTCGCGCCCAGAAGCGAATGGGGTTCAAGCACGGAACGGCTCTTCTCACCAGCGATGAACTTCCTTCGCCCATCAGTTGGGGCGTGATCCGTCCGGTGATCCTGCTCAATTCGGAAGCCGTCGAATCGCACAATGAAGCCGAGGCGATCATCACGCACGAGCTTGCACACGTCGCTCGCCTCGACTGGGCGAAGCTCCTGCTTGCTCGCATTGCCGTCGCACTGTTCTGGTTCAATCCCTTCATATGGTTGCTCGCGCGCGAAGCGCACCAATTGCGCGAGGAAGCGGCCGACGATGCGGTGTTGGCTACGGATATCGATGACGCCGAATATGCAAATCTTCTGGTCGGAGTTGCCCGTCATGAATGCCGGGGGATTCTGGTCGGAGCACACGGTGTCGCTCCGGGGCGGAATTCCCTGACGCGGCGTGTGAAGCGGATTTTGGACAGCGCAGCCAGGCGCGCCCCCGGCGGCTGGCGGTGGCGGTCAGCCGCGGCTTTTTTCGCAGCCGGCGTGGCCATTCCTACAGCCGCTCTCAATCTGGTCCCCGCCGCCGCAACCGCACCAAACCATCTCATGGGCGATAATCCGGTAGCCCGTCGCTCCGGCGCATCGCGGCCTTTAGCCGCCCTCGCCGGCACCGGCCCGGCCCCTGCTGCCTCGGACTCAACCAACCTCGACGTCATCAGGATGGGAACGAGTCCAAGGGCCGGCGAGCTGGACGAAACCAAGCGCCGCTCGGTCAACATTTCGAGCGACATCGGGAACGATGGTCCGCAAAATTCCAGTGGTTCGATTTCGACCTTTGCCGATGCAAACCCGGTATCCCGATTAACGGTCACACCCTCCAGCTCATCCCAGGCTCCGGCCAGCTCTGATGCTGCGATGGAGCGTGCAATTGCAATGAAAACGGCGGGCATCACTCCAGGATATGCCGCCGCGATCCGCGCGGCCGCTCCTGAGCGCCGCATCAGCGACGACGACATGGTGCAGCTCAAACGGGCAGGCGTAACTGCAGGGTTCATCCAGGAACTCGCTCGCCTCGGCTATCGCAATCCGACTGTGGAGGACATCGCCCGCGCCTGCGCGATGGGCTTGCGCGAAGATTATATCCACGCGCTTGCTTCTGCGGGATACGACCGGCTTTCCCTCCACGAACTGAATCAGTTCAAGACCGTGGGGGTTACACCGGCGGATGTCGAGCGGTTCCGACAGGCAGGATATGATCATATCGACCCCGAAAAACTGCTCCAGCTGAAAAGACTCGGAATAACCCCCGAGGATATCCGGGCAAGCGAACGTAACGGCCCGTAGTCCCGCCCTTCGCCCGACCGACTGGATTGGCTTCGACCGACTGAATCGCAACACCCGCTTTTGGGCGGACGGACGAGCTTTGCCCGATTCCACGACATTAAAGGGCGTCCTTACCGTTCGGAGTGGCCGGGTCTCTGTCCTCCCGCCAACATCGCTTCGAGGTTCGCGCGGTAAGCCGTGATTTGCGTAACCAATGCCGTACCAACACACATCAGCGGAGCAGAACCGATGCTCAATTCTCACCTGTGGGTCTCTCCACTCATATTGGCTTTGGTGGCAACGGGGGCCGCTTGCGCACAGCCTCTCGATGCTGCGGCGAGTGGCGCTCCTCTGCATTCGTGCGTGGCGCCTCCGCAGGTCGCCGGCGAGTTTGCGCCACAAGGGCTCGACGTCCGAACGGCAAGCAAGAGCGTCAAGCCCGGTGAAGATTTCTTCACTTACGTCAACGAAGGTTGGGTCAAGGATACCACGATCCCTGAAGGCTATTGGGACTACGGCCAGACGAGCATCCTCGGCGCCAAGATCGATCAGCAAATCAAGGGCCTGCTGACGCAGAGCATGACGGGCCAATCGCCCAAGGGAAGCGCCCCGCAGCAGGTTGGTGATGCCTATGCGAGCTTCCTCGACGCCGATCGGATCGAGCGGCGCGGATTAGCTGGCGTGATGCCGGAGCTTCATCGCATCCTGGCGATCAAGGCCCGTCAGGAGGTTGCACGGCTGATGGCCGATCCGACCTCAAGCTCGATCGTCGCGATCAACCTGTTCCCAGCCGAAGGGCAGTGGCGCGTCCATCTCGATCAGCAGAATCTCAGCCAGCCAATGCTCGGCCTATGGAATACCGGAACCTATTCGGGGACGGATCAGGCGTCCGCAGCCGGGCGTGAGGCTTATCGCGCCTATATCGAGACACTGTTCCGGCTGGCGGGCGTCGACCATGTCGCGCAGCGGGCGGCGCGCGTCGTGGCGCTCGAAACGAACATCGCGCGCAATATGTGGCCGTTCGAAAAGCTGCGCGATCGTCGTGCGAATTATCATCCGATGACGGTCAGCGAATTGATTGCCTATGCGCCCGGCTTTCCCTGGCGGACATTCCTGACCGCACGTGGCGTCGGGCGCGAGACGAATATCGTCCTGGGCACCGACAGCGCGGTCCAACGCACATCGCGGTTGTTCGCGGAGGCGCCGCTGGACGATTGGAAATCCTATCTGGCCTTCCATTGGCTGCAGAACCAGATCGACGTGCTGCCCGACCCGCTTCGGCAAGCCAGCTGGGCCTTTTACGGCAAGACGCTGTCCGGCCAGAAGGCGCCGCCCAAGCGGGAGGATGTGGCGCAGCGCCTCGTCAACGACAGCCTGGGACTGCAGGTCGGGCGCCTCTATGCCCAGCATTATGTGACCGCCGAGACCAAGGCTTCGGCGACCGAGATGATCAATTATCTGAAAAAGGCCTTCGCGCAGCGCCTGACCGACGCGACCTGGATGGACGATGCGACGCGCGCCCAAGCGCTGGCGAAGCTCGCCCGCTTCAAGTTCAAGGTCGCCTATCCCACCGTCTGGCCCGATTTCTCGACCCTCGACATCCGGCGGGACGATGCGGCTGGCAATTTGCAGCGCATCCGGGCAGCGGATTGGACCCGCCAGCGGCGCCGGCTCGATCCTCGCTTCAAGGACGAACCCTGGTACGAGACACCGCAGACGGTCGATGCCAGCTACAGCGTGCTCTACAATGCGATCGAGCTCCCCGCCGGCTATCTGCAATCGCCCTATTTCGATGCCAATGCCGATCCCGCGGTCAATTTCGGGGCGATCGGCGCCTACATCGGCCATGAAATGGGGCATGGCTTCGACGATCAGGGAATCATCTACGACAGCGAAGGCCGGATGCGGAACTGGTGGTCGGCGGCCGCGCTCGAGCAATTCCACAAACGGGCGCAGGCGCTGGTCGGGCAATATGACGCTTATGCGCCCTATCCCGATGCGCACGTAAACGGCAGCCGCACGATCGGCGAAAATATCGCGGACTTGTCGGGGCTCACGCTCGCTTACCAGGCCTACCATCTCTATCTGGCAGATCATCCGTGCGTGGGGAGGGCCTCGCTCGACGGTCTGACCGGCGACCAGCGCTTCTTCGAAGCCTGGGCGCAGGCGTGGCGATATAAGGCGCCGGAAAGTGCCATCCGCTACATCATCTCGAACGGCGGCCACGCGCCGACCCAGTATCGCGTCAACGGTGTCGTCAGGAATATCGATGCCTGGTATCGCGCGTTCAACGTCCGGCCGGGCGATGCCCTGTATCTGCCCCCTGAAGCGCGCGTTCGCATTTGGTAGCTTTGTCCCGCCGTCTGAATGGCTCAAGGGTCGATGCCCGTGGCGCGTCATGGGTGACGGCTTTTAGGAAAGCGGCCGAGTTCCTCGAGCGACCGGGATTAAGCAGCAAAGCTGCCGCAGAAGCGCGCTTGAGCGCCCGCCTTCGCATTGTGAGCGACCAAGCCGTCGTTCCGCAAAACACCCATAGCGGCCGGTCAACGCCAGATCGGCTGCAATTACCCCTCCGACTCAATTGCAGACGTCAGCCAAGCGTCCCAGAATGAGCACGTGAGTTGATCAGCAGCAGGGGTAAGGGGATGCGCCATTCGACCTTGATGATCTTCAGTCTGCTTGCTTGTCCGTTAGCAGCCGCGCCGACACCGACGCAGCCCGCGCCGCCTCCTCCACCAATCGCGGCTCAAGCCGACGCTATCGACAGCAAGGTGCGGAGTGATGTCGTAGCAAAACTCAGCGACGCCCTTCGTGACAATTACATCTTTCCGGATGTCGGCCAGAAGGCTGCGGAAAAGATCAGCAGCGCGCTTGCGGCTGGTGAGTATGACAAGCTCACAAATCTGAGCGCCTTCGCGGCACGGCTCTCCGCGGATGTCGCAGCGGTCACGCATGACAAGCATTTGTCGATCAACGCGATGAGTGCGGCTCCGCCTCCACCCGGAGGCCCAGTTGTAGCGATGCCGCGTTCGGAAGCAGGTGTGGTTCGGGCCGACAAGCTGGCTGGCGATGTGGGCTACATCGAAGTGATCGGTTTTCCGCCTTTGCCCGTTTTCAAGCCGGTATTGGACAAGGCCATGGCCGCCCTCCAGGGCAGCCGTGCCCTGATCATTGACGATCGCCGTAACATGGGAGGATCGCCGGATGCGGTCGATTATCTCGTCAGCCATTTGATCCCACCGAACCAATCGATCGAGATCAACGACATCGTCTCGCGCGTTCCGAAGACTAACAATTTTGACCGCAAGAAATTCGACAGCGGGCCGACGCCGGTCAGTTTTGCGAAAATTCCGGTTTATGTCCTGACCAGCAGGAACACCTTCTCGGGCGGCGAGGAATTTGCCTATGACGTGCAGACGCACAAGCTGGGCAAGATTGTCGGAGAGGTCACCGGCGGCGGTGCGAACCCGACGGGCCCGGTCGAGCTCGGCCACGACTTGATCGCGAGCATCCCGTGGGGCCGAGCGGAAAACCCGATCACGAAGACGAACTGGGAAGGCCACGGCGTTCAGCCGGACATGAATGTGCCGGCCGCCGATGCTCTGAAGGTTGCACTCACGCAATTGGGACAGACGCCGGCGACCGACATCGCAGCCGCGTCGCTGAAGCAAGTCTTTGCGCCGCGCTCAACTCCTCTCCCTGGGTCGGAGGCCGCCGCTCGGCAATTCATCACTGGGATCGTCGGTAAGGCCCCTGATTATTCGTCAATGACTCCTGAGTTTGCGGCGTTCAATCGCGAGCATCTGCCGATCCTGCGCCAGACCTTCTTGCTGCCGCTTGGGGAGTTGCGTTCGATCAAATTCGAAGATGTCGGTATGATGGGAAATGACGAATACCGGGCTTCATTTGCAAAGGGTGCGATCATCGTCGCCGTCACGCTCGACGCCAACGGCAAAGTTGCCGGTGCAATGATGCGGCCAGCTCCCGCGGGGCAGTAAAGCAGGAGCCTCCCGGCTCAATCGCCGGGGCGTTCCGGGCGCATCCCCAGGCCGTGTCGGTAGTTCATGACGATGGTGATCCGCCGTGGCGTGTCGCCCACGTCCACCGCGACACGGTTGGCGCCGGGCTTGGACCAGCCCAGTTTGGGGTTGTTGGAGAAGCCGATACCGTCGGTGGACAACTGGAATTTGCGGTCCGAATTGCGGTCGTGCAGCAGCGATAACGCATAACGCCCCGCGTGCGGCGCCCGGATGCAGAGCTGCGCCGGGCCGTCCGGCGGTGTTGTCACATCGACGCGCGCGAAGGGCTTGCCCGCCATGATCAGCTTGTTGTCATCCGCGAGGAAATCCTGGTCGTTCGCGGGGTAGAGCTCCAGCTTGAGACGGCCATCCCGGTCCTTGAGCCCAGCCACGTCGACCTGGAAAGCCGAACCGGTCTCGGGCGTGCGGCAACGGCCGGCAGCGATGCCGAGGTCCGGCGTGGATGCCAATAATGGTGCCATCAGCATACCCAGCATCATCGTGTACCGGTCTTTCGCTGGCCTTCATCTTGTCGTTTCGTCACCTGATGCCTTCAATTGCGATGGTTTCAAGAAGACGCCGTCCTTGTTGCAAATCCGCATCGGGCCGGGGCGCGATCGGGTCAAGCGATCGACGACAAGCCCGCGCGGGGCGAGATCGGCGCTTATTCCGACTAGTGGCGGCGCCAATATTCGAAGACGCGCGCCTGTTGATCGCGCACGAACTGTTCGGCCTCCGGGCCGGTCCAGGCACCCTTATAGCCGCGCGAAGCCTCGGTTCCGACCCACCAGCCCTGCCCGGGCAATTTGTCGGATTCGCGCACGACCAGCACTGCCAGGCCGGGTTCGCCCGCCGCAGCACCTTTCGCGTCGATCGCATCCAGTGTCTTGCAGACCGCGCGCATCTTGGGACGGGTGAAGCGGTGGCCAAGCTCGCCGAGCAAGTGCGAATAGCTCACCGCCTCGCCCCGTTTTGCCGCGTCGATCAGGATCGCACGCACCCGATCCGCATCGGCGATCGATCCAGGACCTTCGGTGGGTATGATCCCTTCGGCTTCGAGCCACTCCGACAGGGTTTCGATCGCCATCGGAGTGTCTCGTCAGCCTTAGCGGGTCAGCTTCTTATAGGCGCCGGCACCGGGCCGGTCGGCCGCATCGCCGAGACGGCGGCGCTTGTCCTCTTCGTAGGATTCGAAATTGCCTTCGAACCATTCGACATGGCCATCGCCCTCGAACGCCAGGATGTGCGTGGCGAGACGATCGAGGAAGAAGCGGTCGTGGCTGATCACCACCGCGCAACCCGCGAAATTCTCGAGCGCTTCTTCCAACGCGCGCAAGGTTTCGACGTCTAGATCGTTGGTCGGTTCGTCGAGCAGAAGGACGTTGCCGCCCTCCTTCAGCATCTTGGCCATGTGGACGCGGTTGCGCTCGCCGCCCGAAAGCTGGCCGACCTTCTTCTGCTGGTCCGGCCCCTTGAAGTTGAAGGCACCGACATAAGCGCGCGTCGCGACATCGTGCTTGCCGAAGGTGAAGCGGTCGAGCCCGTCCGAAATCTCTTCCCAGACATTCTTGTTGGGATCGAGATGGTCGCGGCTCTGGTCGACATAGCCCAGACGCACGGTCGGGCCGACGTCGATCTCGCCCGCGTCGGGCTTCTCCTGACCTGTGATCAGACGGAACAAGGTGGTCTTGCCCGCGCCGTTGGGCCCGATCACACCGACGATGCCGCCCGGCGGCAGGACGAAATCCAGCCCTTCGAACAATTTCTTGTCGCCATAGGATTTGGTCAGGCCCTTGGCCTCGATCACCTTGCCGCCGAGGCGCTCGGGGATCTGGATCAGGATCTGCGCGCTGTCGGGGCGGCGGTCATTCTGGCGCTCGACCAGCTCGTCGAACGCGCGGATACGCGCCTTGGACTTGGTCTGGCGCGCCTTCGGGCTCTGCCGAATCCATTCCAGCTCCTGCTGGATCGCCTTCTGGCGGCCCTTCTCTTCACGCTCTTCCTGCTCAAGGCGCTTGGCGCGGCCTTCCAGCCAGGCCGAATAATTGCCCTCGAACGGCAGGCCGCGGCCGCGGTCGAGCTCGAGCACCCAACCCACGACATTGTCGAGGAAGTAACGGTCGTGGGTGACGAGGATGACGTTGCCGGCATAGTCGACCAGGTGGCGCTCCAGCCAGGCGACGCTTTCGGCGTCCAAATGGTTGGTCGGTTCGTCGAGCAGCAGGATGTCGGGCTTTTCTAGCAAAAGCTTGGTCAGCGCGACGCGGCGCTTCTCACCGCCCGAAAGCTTGGTGATCGGGCTGTCGCCCGGCGGGCAGCGCAAGGCTTCCATCGCGATTTCGAGCTGGTTGTCGAGCGTCCAGCCATCGACCGCGTCGATCTTTTCCTGGAGGTGGCCCATCTCCTCCATCAGCGCGTCGAAATCGGTGTCGTCCTTGGGATCGCCCATCTCGGCCGAAATGGCGTTGAAGCGCTCGACCATGTCGGCGACTTCGCGCACGCCGTCCTTGACGTTCTCGATCACGGTCTTGTTCGGGTCGAGCTGCGGCTCCTGCGGCAGATAGCCGACGGTCACGCCTTCCGCGGCCCAGGCTTCGCCCGAATATTCGGTGTCGATCCCCGCCATGATCTTCATCAACGTCGACTTGCCCGCGCCGTTGACGCCGATGATCGCGATCTTGGTGCCGGGCAGGAACTGAAGATGGATATTGTTGAGCACGGGCTTGTTCGCGCCCGGGAAGGTCTTCGTCAGGCCCTTCATGACGAAGCTATACTGCACGGCCATAGACAGGCGTCTCCGCGGATTTGGTGATGTTGAGAAAACTGGTCGGCACCGCCGATAGACGCAGCACCGGTTCCTGCCAATATGGTGGCGGCGATGCGGACAATAAATAGGCCGCGCCGCCCTTTTCATCGTTGCACAGCCGTTCTAGCCATAGCGTATGCGAACCCTGATCCTGCCTTTGGCTGCCGCCCTTCTCTCTTCCTCCTCTTTCGCCACCACCCCGTCTCCCGGATTGGGCTATGACATCGTCGAGGGCCTGACCACCGAGGTCGGCCAGCGCCTGGCCGGAACCGAGGCGGAGGCACGCGCCCGCGACTGGGCGGTAACGCGACTGAAGGCGCTTGGCTTTGCCAACGTCCATGTCGAGCCGTTCGACATGCCCGTCTGGGTGCGGGGCGTTGAAACCGCCGAAGTGACCGCGCCTTTCCCGCAGAAACTGGTGCTGGCCGCGCTCGGCAATAGTGGTGCGACGCCGGATACTGGCATCACGGGCGAGATTGTCGGCTTCCCAAGCCTCGAAGCGCTCAAGGCCGCGCCCGATGCCGCGGTGAAGGGCAAGATCGTGTTCGTCTGGCACCGCATGATGGCGATGCAGGACGGCTCGTCCTATGGCACCTATGGTCCGATCCGCTTCGCCGGCGCCGCGATCGCGTCCAAGAAGGGTGCGGCGGCGATCCTGATCCGCTCGATCGGCACCGATCATCACCGCGTCGCGCACACCGGCGTCACCGACTGGCTCGACGGGGCGAAGCCGATCCCGGCCGCGGCCCTGACCGTGCCCGATGCCGAACAGCTCGAACGGATCCTCGCGCGCGGCAAGCCTGTGACGATCCACCTCACGCTGACGCCGAAGATGGTCGGCACGCATCAATCGGGCAACGTGATTGCCGAAGTGCCGGGCACCGACCCATCGGCGGGCATCATCCTGATCGGCGGCCATCTCGACAGCTGGGATCTGGGCACGGGTGCGATCGACGATGGCGCGGGCGTTGCCACCACCACCGCAGCCGCCAAGTCGATCCTCGATGGGCCGCGCCCGAAGCGCACGATCCGGCTGGTCTGGTTCGGCGCGGAGGAACCTGGCGGTTTCGGCGGCCTGGCTTATGCCAAGGCGCATGGCAACGAGAAGCACGCGCTGGCCGCCGAGGCCGATTTCGGCGCGGACAAGGTCTATGGCTTCCGCGCAAGCTTCGCCCAACCCAAGTCGGCGCTGCGCGACGAACTGACCTCCAGGCTCAATCTGATCGGGGTCGAGCCACGTCCGGGCGAGGCACATGGCGGCACCGACGTCGGCCCGATGGTGCAGAAGGGCGTGCCCGTGATCGATCTGGAAAACGATGGAACGCGCTATTTCGAAATCCACCACACGGCAGACGATACGCTCGACAAGATCGACCCGGCACAATTGGCCGAGGCGATCGAGGCATGGAGCATAATGCTGCGTACCGTCGTTGATAGCGACGACCCGCTGGCGCCGCTGCCGCCCCGACAGGACCAGGAATGAATATTCGCGCTGTCGCCCTCGCCGTCCTGGTCGCCGCGCCCGCGGCGGCACAGGCACCTTCCGACAATGCCGAAGTCCGCGCCGCCGCACAGGCGTTCGACGATGCGCAACTGCACGGCGATCGGGCGGTGCTGGAACGGATGCTCGCCCCTGACTTCCTGCTTGTCCACGGATCAGGCCGGATCGGCGACAAAAAGGATTTCATCGGCGGCTTCACCGATCCGAACGCGCATCTCGACCCGTTCGATATCAGGGATCGGCTGTTCCTCCGCCCGACGGCGGATACCGCGATCGTGGGTGGCGAGGCCTGGGTCACGGGCACCGACCATGGCAAGGCATTCAAGCAGCATTTCCGCTATTCGGATTATTTCGCGAGGCGGAACGGAGCGTGGATGGTGGTCTATACCCAAGTGACCCCGTTGCCGGCGTCATGAGCGACGCTTTCATCAAGACGCTGGCGGACGCGCTGGCGCCCCTGCCCCGTCCGGCCTCGACCAAATGGCCCGAAGGCGAGCCCTATGATTGCTTCGTCAATCAGCCGGGCGCGCAGATCCTGGTCTTCGCGCCGCGCGTCACCGATTATCAGACCGAGCATAATCGCGACGAAGCCTATATCTGCGTGAAGGGCCAGGCGACGATCGAGATCGACGGGCAGGTCCAGCCTTTCAAGGCGGGCGACCTTGCCTGGGTGCCGAGGAACGTGGCGCACCGCTTCGTCGACATGAGCGACGATTTCGTGACCTGGGTCGCCTTCTTCGGCTGACTGTCCGTCCGCGGACACTTTTTTGCCGGCAGAATGTTCGGAAACGAACAGCCGCACATTGGGATTTTCTGCCACTTATTGGCACCAAACGGAGGCTGAACAGGCGTTTCAGCCCGCATTCACGCTCTTGATGGCATTTGGCACGGCCCCTGCAAAGCAGTTGGCAACGATGATCGGGATCGGCCCGATCGGCCAAAACGGACGAGCAAGATGAGCAACCAGATCGCCAATGAGAGCCCCCGCGACAACCTCTTCGGCATCTGCCACGCGCTGGGCGATATCTTCGGTTTCAACCCGCTGATCCTGCGCATCGCGCTGCTGGTGGGCGTGATGCTGAATGCCGAATATGCGCTGGTCGCTTATTTCGCGGCGGGCATCGCGGTGCTGGTCGCCAAGCTCGCGACGCGCTCCAGCGGCAAGCGCGCCAAGGCCAGGCAGCTCGTCCACGCTTAAGTTTTCCGCGGTTCTACGCCCCGTCGACACTCCCTCTCGACGGGCCCTCCTTGATCCCCGCGAAGCCCCTGCTTCGCGGGGATTTCTTTATCGCATCGCTTCGATCAGGCTCGCGATCGAGACGAAGGCGAAAGCGACCGAGCTGTCCGCCACGCCATAAGGCAGGAAGATCAGATCGCCGTGGCGCATGCCACCGCAACTATAGACCACGTTCGGCACATAACCTTCGCGGTCCTCATCCGCCGGCGACAGCAAGGGCTGGCTCATCCGCCCGATCAGCTTGGACGGGTCGTTCTTGTCGAGCAGAACCGCACCGACCGAATATTTGCGCATCGCGCCGACACCGTGGGTCAGCAGCAGCCAGCCCTCGTCCAGCTCGATCGGCGAGCCGCAATTGCCCATCTGGACCATTTCCCAGGGATATTTGGGGACGAGCAGCAGCTCGCCCTCGCCCCAGGTGTCGAGCTTGTCGGAACGGATCAGGAAGACATTCTCGCCATCCTGACGGCCGATCATCAGATATTCGCCGTTCACGGTGCGCGGGAACAGGGCCATGCCCTTGTTGCGCGCGGCAGGCCCGCTCATCGGCGCGAGTGTGAAGGTGCGGAAATCGCGCGTACGGAGCAGTTCCGAGCGGATCGTCGCGCCATTGTAGGCGGTGTAGGTTCCGATCCACTCCTTGGTACCGTCGTCATGCGTGAACTCGACCAGCCGCATATCCTCCAGCCCCTTGGACTGGGCGGCGGTCATCGGGAACAGGACCGTGCCCGAAAGCGAGCTGTCCGAATGGCGATGGACCTCGACCGCGCCATTGCCGACCTCGATCGCGCTGTCCGCGGCGGTGGCGAAGGGCGGTTCGGGCATGAGTTCGACCGTCGGCCCAGGTCCGAGAATGCCTTCGCGGAAGGAAACCGAGGAAATATGCCCCTCGCCCACCGCGCGCAGCGACATGGCGATTCGGACCGCGCCCCTGGACAAGCCCGACTGATCGGGATGCGGGATCACGCTGGGGTTCATCAGCGCGGCGGCGGCATAGCTATATTCGTGGCAGAAATAGGCGCCGATCAGCTGGCGCTTGATCTCTGAAATCTCGTTTCCGTCGAGCGCAAGCGCCTGTTCGATCTGGGCATAGCGCGTGATGAAGACCGCACGCGTCTGCCAATGGCGCGCCTCGAAATCGCGCAGCACGAGCTCAAGCTCGATCTCGGCCATTTCCTCGTCGAGCGCGAGCACGGCGTCGACGATACGGCGGACACGCCCGGGCCGACCCGCAGATCCCGCGTCGATCGGAATATGGAACGGGCGCACCACGACCCTCGCCGGATCGGCGGTAAGGCGGAGCGGATGGTGGATCACATCAAGCAAACAAACACCCCGGCGTCTGGTCGATACGGTGACGCACCGGAAACGACCGGTGCCCGAGCCTTATTCCGGGACCTGCCCGGCAAATAAAGCCCTATTCGACCGCAGTTCGCCGCATTGGCATTATCTGCCGAAACCGGTGCGGATTTGCTCCGGCTCGGTTCCCGCACCGGCCGCCGCTTTGGTCATCGCCGCACATACGAACTGGAAGGCGAGGATCGATTCGGCGCCTTGGTTCAGATTGACCCGGTCGCTCATCAAACCGTCATAACAGCCGCCGTCCGCCAAGGTTGCGATCGGCAACGACAGGTCATTCTCCCCCAGATACCAACCCTGCGCGCGCCAGGCCGCGTCGAGCCAGCGCGACTGCCCCGTCAGCTTGTAGGCGAACAAAGCGGCGTCGGCGGTTGCCCATGCCTCCAGCGGCTGCTGATCGAACGGCAAGGGCTCGGCATAGGCACGGCCAAAACTGTCGGTGCCGACCGCGCGGAACTGGCCATCGCTGTTGGTCTGGCGCTGATCGAGCCATTCGAACGCCGCCAGCCCCTCCTCGATCATGGTCTTGTCGCCGATCAGCTCGCCCGCACGCAGCACGGCTTCGGGCAAACGCGCATTGTCGTAGGCGAGCACCGGCTCGAACCAGGTCCATCCATCCCGGCGCTCGCGGCGAAGCTCGCCGATCAGGCGCGCGCCGAAATCGCGCACCAGCGTCCAGGCGATCGGATGGTCGCGATGGCGCCGCAGCACGGCGTCCGCGCCGAGCAACGCGAAGGCCCAGGTGCGCAACGAGCCGAGCGCCAGCGCATGCGGCGCCACCTGATCGAACAGGTTGAGCGCCCAACGGCGCATATTGGGACTGCGCGCCTCGGCCGCGGTCGCGCCGATCGCCCAGAGCGAGCGGCCGAAACTGTCCTCCGACCCTTCGGCCTCCAGCCACTGGCGATCGAAGCCCATGAAATTGCGGAAGCGGCCGAGCTCTCCGTTCCAGGCATGCTGGACGAAGGCGCCATAGACCGTGGCGAGCCGGTCGGCCCGCGCCTCGTCCTCCCCCTCGATCCGATGCATCAGCATCAGCGCGCGGCAATTGTCGTCGACGCAATAGCCATGGTTGCGGTCGGGCACGGCATAGTTGCTGTGCTGGATCATGCCGGTGGCGTCGGTCATGCGCTCGACCGCGTCGAGACGCGGCTTGACCGCGACACGCTCGGTGGGGCGCTGCAGGCGCTGAATGCGCACCGGGCGGCG
>Ga0157369_10004297_pt1 | contig 16852 bp, 15 predicted proteins | sample C25metaG_FD_113461 | JGI IMG/M metagenome (GOLD analysis project Ga0157369, IMG submission 113461) | Corn rhizosphere microbial communities from Kellogg Biological Station, Michigan, USA - C2-5 metaG | ecosystem: Host-associated > Plants > Roots > Rhizosphere > Soil | place: USA: Michigan... | reverse complement strand
TCTAGGTTATCGTCTTTCCGTCTTTGTGGTTCCTGTCGTATGAGTTCTATTTTGCAATGTTACATTCTACAGATTTTGTATAGGCCGAAATTTGTTTTACTATTCTTGCGAAGAGATCTGAGATTGATATATCGGAAACTCCTGTTCGGTAAAATTTGGATGATATAGATTCTGTGATCTGTTTGCGAACAAGGGAGTAGTTGTCTAATATTACACTTATTCTTAATGCAGGACATTGTTAAATTTAAAATACGCTTAATGTTAAGAAGCACAGGTAGTTGTGTGTGTTAACTTACCATTAAAATCTCGTTTTCATTATTAACAATCCTCTTTTGAATACCACTTGGCAATATATTTGCTTTTAGCATTTCTGTAATGATATCTGTTTTAAGTTAACAGAACTGGGACTATTGTAGAACTTTTTTAAAATTTATTCAATGATTCTGTCAATTCGCTTCGCTTTCTATTTGTTTGATCTTGTTTATGCTGGTTATGGCGAGAGTATTTCTCATAAGTTCAGGTTTTTTAACTTGATATCAGAATATCCAATCCATACCTGACAATGTCAGATTTGTATTTGCAAAAATTGTGAATTTTTAGAAATAACATCTTTTGATTCTTGAATAATTCATAATTCGGATCAAATATTCTTAACATTTGGTTTTTTTATAAAATATAACATTGATAAGTTTCCAATATGTATAATAACACTACTAAAGCAACGAGGTTTTCCATCGCAGAAAACGATTTTTATTTTAAGCAATTTCTGGTAAAAATGCTTTTGGAAAATCCCCTATTCTCAATAGTCAACGATTGTAATAATGGAAACGAGCTTATAAACAGGCTTTACAGAAAGCAGGAAGATGTTTTTATAATCAATCTGTTTATGCCGATTCTTAGTGGAATAGAAGCTATAAAATATATCCGACAAACAAACAAAGAAGTTCCTATTCTTACCTATTCTACAACTTATCAGGAAGATATAGCAGCGACAATCAATGATATTCCCAACACGTACTACTGTCAAAAGAACAGCATTATCATAAAAGACATTTTGCGCAATTGTATATTAAGTCAAAATTCTAATTATGATGATTACAAGAGAGAGTGGGCTTTGCAGGAAGAAGTGGTAAAGAATTATATGGATCGCCAGAAAAAAGAACAGGAAGACCTCAGTGTAACGGAAATTCATATTATCAAACTTTGTTATGAAGGATTTAGTAATAAAGAAATTGCAGATAGAATTAATTTAAGCTCAAGAACAATAGATACTTACATTACAAGGCTGACCGACAAACTTGGTCTTAAAAGTAAACTTGATCTTGCAAGATTTTGTGTAGAAAACGGATATTATAACTCAAGCATTTAATTAAGATGAGTTCACACGGGCAAAAAAAACTTAATAAAGATGATGTAAGAAACGGAATGCTCCGCTTTATTTTATCGTTTGCAGTTTTGCTGACTGTCAGTTTTTTAACGGTCTTCTTATTTTTCAGAAGTTCAGAAGTTCAGAAACAACAGATACAAAAGGAACTGAACGATTACAAAAGTGTTCTCAGCAGAAACGAACTTTTGAAGATTAAAATGGACACGATTTATTATAAAATGAATCTGTTGAATTCCAATAAAGTAGAAAACGATATTTTTCTGAGAAATTCGATACTTGAAGATCTTCAGGATACAAAAAACATTATGGGTGCTGATACTGCAAAATCCTTCAGACAGTATGCAACCCTGACGAAAAACATTGGTAAAATGACGGTTTTCAAAAATGAACTGATCAACATCACGGCGAAAGAACAAAATGCTCTGAGAAGTCTGAATGAATGTATTGGAAAAGTGGGAAAGATCAACACACAGATGAAGACAAATGAACCAGGTGGCCGGATTGCAAGAAGATTAAAATAAAAAATAAAAGTATGCAAGTCAACATTACCCTTTCTAATAAAGAGAAAAGATATTACTTCCTGTATTTACTGGGACTGCTTTTCTTTGCTGTTTTGCTTTTATCGGTCGTAATCTTATACCGTTCAGAGTCTCCGTTTAACAATTCTGATATTCTGGCAATTCAGACTTTGCAGGAGAAGGCAAAATTTGATGAAAGGCAAAAAGTTGCGCAACCGGTGATCGACAGTACTTTTAATAAAATCGAAAAAGTTTCTGTAGATGATCATAATCCTTTGCAGGAGAATGAAATCAGATACAGCATCAATGATATTGCTAATATTTTTGAAACCGTAAACATTACGGATCCCAGAAAACAATCCTACATCCAAATCGCTCAGTTTTACAAAATGTATATGGAGGATAAAGATATTGCTGGCAAAAAAAATGAAAACATCAAGATTTTTACCAAACAGTTTGAAGATTGTTCCATAGGCTTCAAGGAAAGAAAGAATCAAAAATTGCAAAGAGATAACGCATTACTTATGAAAAATAACTAACAACTTTTAATTATGAATTACATCCAAAAAAACAAGAAGAACATTATTATTGCAGTAATAAGTCTTTTACTTTTAGCGGCAATTATAATTTTGTGGTTACAAAGAAAAGTCATCCATAGTTCCGATGATATCGTGGCTGCTGTTTATCCGACTTCCCTCAATGTCGGAGATACGCTAACTTTCGAAGACAAAACAACTTTCGGAAAAAGCAGAAAATGGGACTTTGGGGATGGATTTAATTCAGAGAAAAACAAAGGGGCTCACTTCTTCAAAAAACCGGGCTATTATCAGGTTTCTGTGATCATTGATAATAAATACACCAAATCATTTCCGGTTTTGGTTTCGGCAGGTGTTTCTAAAGTTGCTGCTGCGGAAATGGTCGCAACGACTATTGATGCACCAAGTCAGGCAATGCAGTTGGAAAATGTGTTTTTTAGAGCAAATTCAGCAGATGCTAAAAACTTTACCTGGAAATTTGGAGAAACGGGAAACATTGATGCCAAAGAAAAAATGGCAACCTATGCTTTCAAAAATCCCGGAAATTACATTGTGACTTTATATACGGACGTAGATCAGGAACCCATTCAGCATATGATCAAAATATTGCCGGCTTATGAAGAACTGGATGATGAAGTGGTTACAACACCAACTGTAACAGATATTTACAGTAAAATAAATGACGATTTCAAATACCATCTTCAACAGATTGCGGACGGGAATAGTTTCAATACACATTACAATTATCTTCTGAACACATATCTCTGCAGCAAGGATAATATATCGGTAACCGTTAATGACAAAAACATCTCATTTTACTATTACTGTACAGGTTTACAGTTTGATAAAAAGAACAGTATTCAGGAAGTGAAGACTACTTTGGACAGTAATCAAAATTGTGTCATCAAGGTGGAGGTAAAACAAAGCAAGCAATAAAATCAAAAAATAAAACTATGAAAAATAACTTTCGTAATGCTATCTATGTTTTAGGAGCTGTATATATATTGTCTGGTTGTCAGGTAAGGATTCCGTCCGAAGAAACACCTGAGTCGGGATTTTATGGCTATGTGGATCAGGTAAAAGTGAGTGACGGATATCCGAGAAAGTCAGAACCTTGGGTGGTGATTTCTGACCGTGCGAATAATTCGGTTTTTATGGATAAAGGCGATGAGAAATCTCCAAAAGAGATCAAATTTCTGGAACCGCTTTTGGTTGTCAAAGAAAACAGATCAAAGAATCTGATTAAAGTGGCGCAGTATGAACCTGATGCTTTGATGAAAAAACTGCCTTCAAAATCAGTGAAGACTTATGGCTGGATTCCGAAAGATCAGCTTCTGCTTTGGACCAATTCATTGAAAAGGAGTGATAACGGTTTTAATGTAAAAGCTGTTCTTTCTCCCAATGATTCGGATGTTTTAAAGGACGGAGCAAGATATCTTAAAAACGATTCTGTTTTGATATTCTCATCTCCGGATCTTACGAAATCAATCAACAGGAAATTACCTGTTGGTCAAATAGTTTACATTTACAAACAGTCAGAATCCAATAACAGATTCCTGATCGGAAAATCGCCATCTTTAAAATTAGACAGTATTTCAAAAGATATTTATGGCTGGGTAAGTTCCAATATGATTGCCAACTGGGGCGAGAGAAGTGCTTTAAAAATTGCTTCAGATTTTAATTATACTTCAGAAAATAATGCAGCAATCACCAAACAATCACAGGACGGAACGATCACAGAAACGAAATTCGCACTTTCTGATGCAGTGAATAGAACACCTGTTGAAAATCTTGTTTCTATCACACCGGCAGCAATTGACCAATCTCACAAGGCCAAATTTTTCACTAACGCTTTGGATTACAGTAAGAATTTTGTTTACAATGTTTTGGGTCAGCCAATTTATTACGATCGTTTCAGGGAAATTACGAATAGAAGCAAAAATCTGAATATTGTTTTTACGATTGATATCAGCCGTGATAATACCCAAAATTCTGCGTTGGCAAAATCTGTATTTCAGGATATTCAGTTGAAATTGGATCAGCTGAAATATTTCAGAAATATAAAGTATGGTGTTGTTCTTTATAAAAACAATACTTGCGGAGAGAACGTTTTACCATCATCATTAAGTAATAATTTTGATGAAATCAATTCTTTTATAGATGTGCAGACTTCCAATCAAAATTGCAGCAGTTCGGGTGCTCAGCCTTTGCAGGAAGCACTTGAAGCGAGTGGAGAATTAATAAGCAAAGTTCCTGATGAAACCAATATTGTAGTAGTAGTTGGATCTACAGCTACAAGTTATGGAGGACTTAGTGCAGCAATGCGAAATCTGACACTTGGAAGAGCAAGAATGTTGTTTTTCCAATCTGCGTCGGGTTCTTCTGATTATTATAACAACTTCGTTCTTTATTCAGAAAATATCCTGACAAGCACTGCGAGAAATATTGCAGAACTGGACAAAGAAAAAATTGTTGATCAGAAAATGATCCTCGATAAAAATAATTACAATCTTGTGATGGGTGAGGAAGGTTTTTATTCCTTGGATTATCCAAAAGCCAGTATGTCACAGGGTTTTGTAGTTTATCCTAAAAAAGGAGAGATCAATTCCAGTAACCTGCTTATCAAATCATTAGATAGTTTGTTGGTTCAGATGACAGATTATAATAAGAGTATCAATGCATCCTTGACAAGTTATTTCAAATCTGCGGTAGGAAGTTCGAAAACTACTGTAAAACCGGATTTTCGTAATCAGTTTGGGGATGCACCGGCAATCATTCCTAAAGAATCTGCGTCTCAATTATTAACCTACAACAATCCTTTCCTGACCAAAGGTATTTATACAGATGATATTAAGGAAAGTTATCCTGCTGTTGAAAAAGGAATTCTTTTATCCGAAACTGAATATGATAAATTGAGAGCTTTCTATCAGGAGATTTATAAAGAAACACAAAGCTTCAGTCCGACTTTCAGCCAGAGTTCTGCAATTAATAATTATTTATGTGTCTTACAAAAATATTATTCAGGCGAAGGAAAATTTGATAAATCTAAGCTGAAAGACCAGTCTATGGCTTATTCTGTTGCAGTAAGTACAGGATTTGATAATTCTTCAGAAGAGACACTTTCTAAATTCAAACTCAGTGGATGGAAGCAGTCAAAAGTAATTTCGAACGAGATCGTTAAAAATTATTTCAAACAATATAAAACATTGGCAGACAGATTGCTGGATAATAAAAGTAATCCGAAAATCATCATAAACCAGAACGGCGAAAAACTTTATTGGCTTAATAGATATTTTATGCCGACAACGCAACCTGTAGAATCTCTGTAATGTTTTCTTTTAATATGATTCTAAAATATTTTAGTAAAAAATCAAGTAATCAATCACAAAAAATAGATAATATGGCAATGTTTAATTATGGTGTTGGGGGAAACGAAGTAAAAGTTGACGCCAACGAAGCGATCCAGGAAATTCAGGAGAACAGATCTCTAATTGTAAGTCAACTTACGGCAGATGAGCCTTTCATCCCGGAGATTGTAAAAGGTCTTAAATCGGTGGATGATGTTTTCAAACACTTCCAGCCTTCGATTTCCGTACAGCACGAGACGGAAGATGGGACTTATGTGGATGAAGAATTCAGATTCCAGCAATTGGGAGATTTCACACCGAAAAATCTGACCCAAAATTCAGAATATCTTAAAACCTTGAGCATCGAGCAGGAACAATACAATAAGATATTGCGACAGCTGAAAAATAATAAGATCCTTAAAAATATTCTCGAAAATCCTCAGACCAAAGAAGCTTTGATCGAGGTATTGAAAGAAGTTGCAGGAGAATTAGAAAAATAAAAAACATAAACTATGGATAATAAACAACAAGCACAGCAAAACCAGCAGACCGGACAGCAGCAAGACCACCGACAAGGTTCAGGTTCCGCAATAAACGACCTGAACAAAGTTGGCGGATTCAATTTTATTGAAACTGTTGTAGATGGCATCGCAAATATGAATCCTACAAGAAAGGCTCGTAAAGAGATTTTTCTCAATGATTCCAACAAACAAACCGAAAGAAAAGATCTTGCCCAGAAACTGAATCTCTGGATCTCATTATTAGAAAATAATGCAACTGCAGATGAAATGGCAGAAACTTGTAAAAATAAAGCACTTTCGGCTGAAAAAAATCTAAAATCCAATCTTAAAAACAGTCTTGCTGAGATTCGGCAACTTGAAACGGCTTACCGAACAATGGCACAGTTCTTTAAAAATACAGAACTGGATAAAGTTGATAATGTCAGTATCGTCAATGCGTCTTTGGAGCAAATGAAAGATCTTGATAATCCTTTGTTTATTGATGCAATTGCGGACGAATTCAAACAAAATTATGACAGACTGGATTTGAGAGATAATTATTCTATACTTGCGATTCCGGGATATTTGGGATCCAATAAAGTGGTGGAAAAATGGGCAAAAATATGCAATGAGAACAAAGTAATGCTCGTAACCGATTTTGCTAATCTTGACAAGCCGGATGATGTTGTAGATCTTTTTCATTCTGCAAATCTTACAGGTGGCGAACTTCACAGGAGTAACGTAATTATGACTACAAACTGGTTAGTTGGACGTGGACGGGCTGAAGAAGTAGGCGAGGAAGAAAATGTAGATCTTCCGCCATCCACATCTATGGCTGGGAAAATCTATAAAACACTGATGTCTCAGGTTGCTGCAGGTAAAAAACACGGAAATATCAATGAAGTGGATGCAGTAAAATTTGACCTTAAGAAAAGTGAAATTTCACAGCTTGAAAAAATGGGATTGGTTCCGATGGTCAACGAATACGGAAAGATTATGGCATTTTCTGCTAAAACACTTTTCACTGGAGACAATATCGGTTTGCAGACTTATTCTGTAGTTCGTGTGTTCGATTATGTGACTAAGGTTTTATTGGATTTCCTTAATAGAAGAGCATTTGAGAACTGGAATCCAAGAAACGAAGATGATCTTAGAAGACAGATCGTAACGTTCCTTGACGGCATAAAAGGTCCGGATAAATTGATTGAGAAATTCAAAATCGTAAGGTTTGAACAGGATAAAATCAATAAAGACCGCGTTTGGCTGGATATCAGAATGACGCCTTATTTCCCGACAAAAAGTTTTGTTATCAAACTGGATGGTCATAAAGGAGACGACGGAAACGAATGGGACGCTGAGTACCAACAGGAATAATTTTATTATTAAATATAACAAGGGGAATTTGCAACGTGATTTGCGGATTCCCTTTTTTATTAAATTAATTGAAATGAGAATATTAAGCTTTTTAATATTAATGATGATCTCATTATTAATATTGTCCTGCAAAAAGGAATATGAAAGACCTGATCATTTTTCGGTAGATCTGTTCAAAAATGAAAAAAATGAACAGCAGAAAAGAATATTGTCCGCAGAAGAAGCTTTGGAAAAAAGTCTGCTTGTCATAAAAAGTGATAAAACCGAGTTGATAAGCAGTCCAAAAATTAATGATAAGACCATTTTTATTTATAAAATTAATGAGGGGAAGATTACAAAAAGTTCTAAGGATAGTATCAGTTTTCCTGTCAAAATAATATCAGATCACGATTTGAAGATAAATCAGGCGAAGTCAGATTCCACAATAATCTATCTGATCGCTCCGAAATCCTACAAATTATTAATAAAAGATTTTGACGTAAAATATCAGATTCTGCCTTCAGCACCAGTTCTTTAGATGTAAAATTGATTTTTTAAAGTTTTCAAAAAGTGTAGTAATTCTACTATTGAAAAAATAAGACGGTGGTTCTATCTTTGGTATAATAAAAGTAAGAAACAAATCATTAATTATTAATATTTAAATTTTAGAAATCATGGCAAACAATTCAAGAGCCGTTTTAAAATTCAACGGCGGAACAGAACAAAAAATCCTTAAACTTAATTATGGTGTATCAAGAAACACCGATGTGTCAGGTAGAGTAGCATCAGATCCGTCTAATGCATTGATCAAAATTACTGTAGAAGCTACAGAAGATTCTGGAATCCTGGAAAGCTTACTAAACGGCAAATACAAACCAACAAGCGGCGAGGTAACTTTCAACAAATCTCATGAGGAAGGTACTCTCACTACTTTGAAATGGGAAAATGGATATGTCATACAGCACGAAGTAGATTATGACGCTTTGAATGATGATAATATGTTCATCAGTTTTGTAGTAAGTGCAGAAAAAATTGATTACGGTAACTCAGCTTACGATGGAATCTGGCCAGGAGCAAAATAATATTTGATTATCAATTCTACACCAAATCATTAAAAATAATCCTGATGAAGATCCTCTTTTGGCATTTTTCATCAGGATTTTTGCTTGATAATCATATTTTCTACAACAATTGCATCATTCTTGATGTGGTTTTAAATAAAAGTGAATGTATTTCCTAAAAATATTTTCATTGGTCTAATGATCTTTTTTTAAGAAGATTTGATTTCAAATTTGATGCGATTTTCTTTTTAAAGCGTAACATTCATTTTATCAAAGTCTTTTAATAAAATTACTAAAATCACTAAATATGGAAACTCCAAATACGCCTGTCCGACCAACTTTCAAACCAGATAATAGTGCCAATTCTATATCAGCAAGCCAGATTTTTGGCATCAACAGGCTTGTGAAACTCAATATTGTGATCGAAGGAAAAGTGATTTCACATTATAAAAATTTCACTTTATCTCAAAATTCAGCCAGGCATCACGAGTTCGAACTGGTTTTGGCGCACGATACACTAGGCAACAAAGAAGATCACAATCTGGAATCCAGCCACGGATTTTTGGGGAAAAGAATTACTGTTGTTCAGAAATATAAAGATATTCCGGACAGTCCGGAGCGGACATTTGTTGGCGTAATTACCAAGGTCGGATTCAGTCAGGAAAAAGGCGGACTTCCAAATATTGTTCTCGGCGGTTATAGTCCCACGATTTTGCTGGATTCTGCACCAACTGTGCAGAGTTTTGGTGGTGAATCTCCTGTAAACCTTAGTATTATAGCAGCGCAGCTTATCAAGGAAGGTTTGGGAAGCAACAAATATGATGTAAGGATTGATGCCAATGATTATTCTGAAATCCCTTTCAGTGTTCAGTATAATGAGACGCATTACAACTATCTGGCAAGAATGGCTGAAGCTTATGGCGAACAGTTCTATTACGACGGCGAAGTATTGCATTTTGGAAAATTACCACCACAAAATCCTCCATTGAAATTAATATATGGAAGTAATGTAAGTGATATCCGTGTAGAATTAAAAGCCGTTCATACAAAACCGGAATTTTACGGTTACAACAGCAGTCAGAACTCAAAACTGACTTCCGGCGAAACACAAATTAAACATAAAAGTGATCTGGCGAGAACAGCTTACGACAAAACTCAAAATGATATTTTCCAGACTAGATCTTTGCAGGTTGCTCCTATAAAAGCGACAACGGATAAAGATGTTGTAAATTCTCAGGAAAGTTCTGCAGGAAGCAAAGCGGTGGAAGTTTTTACAGTAACAGGAAGTATTTCGATTCCGTTTCTTTATCCAGGCTGCGTTGCCGATCTGGAAATGAGAAAACCGGACAGCAATCAAACCAGTTATTTTACAAGAATAATGGTAACTGAAACCTCACATGAAGTTGACACTTTGGGACATTATAAAGGAACTTTCAAAGCTATTGCCAGTGATACAGGCTTCCTTCCGAAACCACAATTTGAAATTCCTGTGGCACAGCCACAGATTGCAACAGTCATCAGCAATGCAGATCCGCAGGGACAAGGTAGAGTGACTGTAAAATTCGACTGGCAATTACACGACACTACTAATTTTATCAGAATGATGAGTCCTGATGCCGGTGGAACAGATCAGATAACTCAAAACAGAGGATATGTTGCAATTCCTGAAGTTGGAGATCAGGTAATGGTCGGTTTTGTACACAATCATCCCGACAGACCTTTTGTGATGGGCGGAATGTTTCACGGCGGCGTTGGACTAGGCGGCGGAATGGATAACCGCGTAAAATCTATACAGACGAGAAGCGGTCACAGAATTGTTTTCACAGAAGATGAAAGCATCATTGTTACTGATAAATCCGGAAACGAAATCCATCTGGATACAACCGGAAGCAATATTAATATAACAGCTCCGGAAACAATGACGCTGAACTGCAGGAATATGAACATCAATGTAGCAGAAAACATGACTACTATTGTAGGAATGGATGCCAGTGAAAGCATTGGAATGAACAATACCCAGAGTATCGGACTTAATGCTACTCAAAGTGTTGGTGCAATGAAGATGACGACTGTTATTGGTGATACAAGTATGTTTATCACCGGAAAACTAACTGAAATGATCGAAGGAGATGTTCACAGTGAAACGAAACAGGGCAAAACAGTGGTAAATAATGAAGGCGGAATAGAAACTTACACAGCCGGACAAATCAATAAAGATGCGCAGGGAAGTATAGATAACCGCAGCGGAGAAATAGGGAAATCACATTAAAAATTATCCTATGAGCAGAATCAGAATTGTAAAGGGAAAAATTTATGAGAAGATTGGTGGCGATCTGAAGTATTATTCGGAAGCGGATATTACAGAAATTGCCTCCGAAACTTATGCTGAACAAAGTGCCAAAGAAATCTCGCACGGAGCAGATCCGGAAAAGCCCAGTCTTGGAGTAGTGAAGGCTAAATGTATCGTGAAGTTTCGTCCAAATGATAATTATGATGGAGAATATGGCATCGATTATTTGCGGGAAGGAGATATAAAAATGAAGGGAGACAGATGGTTCGGAAAAATAATGGGAAAATATTACAAAGCGGACGGAACAACTGTTTTTGATGATACCAATTCATGGAGTCCGATCTTTAAAAAGGATGCGGCAATGTATCAAAGAAAGCTTAGAAGTTATAAAAGCTTAATTATAAGCTGGAAAAAACAAAATGGAAAACCTTATGTTTATCCTATTCCTGTTCTGACATTGCTAAAAGGAAAATCTGCAATTTTAAGTTTAAAAGTAGAAATAGTAGAAGTTCCGAAGGAATTAACTTTTGAATTCAAAGATAAAAATGCTGCCAACCATCTAAGTATTAGTGTAAACAAAATAACAAAGATCAAGAAAGGCAAATATGATGTCAATAATTATTTGAAAATTACGTCTCTTAAAGAGTTTTCTACCGATGAGATCCTTTATGTAAAAGCGGACGGAGAAATATGCGGGGCGATAAGAATACATCCAAATACAGCAGCGTTCCAACTTCCAAAAAACATAGCCATCATCAAAGTGGAAACAAATGCAAATGGAAACAGCAATAGAAAAGTTGGTGCGCCAAAACCAAATTCTTTGGCTTTTTTCAAAAAATGCTGTAACCAGGCTTTTGTCATTCCTCATATTGTAGAAGAACCGATACCATTGGATTGCAGAGGTCCTTATTTTCAAAGCAGATTCTGCACAATGGGAATTTTGGATTCTACGATGAGTCCGGGATTTAGAATTACAAATGACGACAGGTTACGTGATTATCTGGAAGGAATGTTTACCCGAAAATTTGGAAACAAATATAACGGCTATATAAAACTTTTCTTTATAGGCGAAGAAGCTGACTGGAACGGTTTTTCGTATTCCGATTCTACATTTGCAGTATATTTTGGCGGTCATAACAGGGGAACTATTGCTCACGAAACCTTCCATGCAATGAAGCTTCCACATACTTTTGCAAGTATAAATCAGGGAACTTTGATTGCAAAATATACTTATCAGGCTGGCCAGACCAATAATATTATGGATTATTCGCATCAGGTTCAGTTTGGAAGTATAGACCGGAAAATGACTTATCTATGGCAATGGAATATCTTAAATAACAGGGTACGATGAAAATATTCAGCACAATCTGCATGGCGTTTATGATAATTGCCTGCAATGGACAAGGAAATAAAGCAACCTCAACGGATAAATCTACAACCAATAGTACTAAAATCGATCATAAAATGAGAGAAAAATTTGATTTCGATGTTTACCAAAAATCTTTGGAAAATGATGGTATTTATATTCTTCCAAACAAGAATACTGTTTATATGATAAGCCCGCCCAATCCGGACTATGCAAAACAAAAGGAAGATTCGATAAAAAATGGATCTCCTGCACATTTCTGGGAGGGAGACGGCAGCGGTTTCCAGTACGAAAGACTTCCTAAACCTTCTTTTGAAACCATTTATAAAGAATTTGGTGCAGATGGTTACATTATCAAAAAAGAACACTTTATAGGACAAAATACCAAAGTAGGAATTTCTGAATATTTTGATAACAAAGGAAACGTAAAAACAATTGATGAAGACAAAAAATTTGGTAAAATAAAACCGATAGATGCTTTAAAGTTTTTAGAAACGAAAGGAATACTTAATTTAAAAACAGGAGACGTAAAACAAACAACCTCCGGCGAAGACAAATTCGGATTATCCTTCATAGAAGAAAAGGACCTGAAATATTTTATTATAGTTATTAAAGAAGCAAAAAGTTATGATGGTCCGATAGGAAGGGGAGAACCACCTGCAGGGTCATCAATTGCTTACTACATGGACGGAGAAACTGGAGTTGTCACCAGTAAAAAGTAAGATATAAATTTTATCATTAATATAATAATTACAACTTAATTATATCTTTTCCGAATTCTTCAAATGATTTCTTGGCACTTTCGGGTAAGGTTTCCAGTAGATTTTGTGTTTCACCATCACCTGTGATTGTATTAATATTTCCGAATTTATCGTACGAAAAAATATAACTTTCTTCAAAAGTTTCTGATAAAACCTCGTCTGTATAATTATCAACAGAAAATCTAACTTTAAAAGAAGATCCGGTTTTTTGTACTTCAATCGCGGTGTAAGCTATTGCACAACCGCCACCACAACTTATTGTAAATGATTTGTTTTCATTAAGTTTTTCAAGATAATTTACATCCTTGTTAGGAGTCTGAACTTTTGCAATTTTTGTTGTATCGGGAATAATTGCGGTTTTTTTAATATTTTTGACTTCCTTTTTGCAACCGGCGAAGAAAATTAAAATAATATTAAGGAAAATTATTTTACCTGATTTCATTTTTAAATTATTAGTTTTTTCAGATATTTTAATTTATAATAAATACATTATTTTGCGGAAATTTCTCCACTGGAAAGAATTGTATATTTTTCTTTTAATTTCTTTTTCAAACTTTCAAAGTCTATCTCATACACATTTACGGTCATATCTTTTTCAATAGTAAAGGATTTGTATGTTTTATCTTCCGGCATACTGTGACCTACAGATTTTCTGGATACGATTTTATTATTATTGACAGTAATGATCTCCTGAAAACTGGAATCTCCTTCAAAATCCAAAACATAAATCTCAAGATTATTATTGAAGTTTGGTTTGATTTGAAAAATAGTTGTCGGAATATCTTCGGATTTATTTCCAAGAAGTTGCGATATTCTTTTAAAATTAATATCGTCTGTTTTTGGATAAATTTTATCACAATCCGGAGAACTCTGCTGCAAACATACCGCTGTATATTTTTCAAAATCAAATGGTAACGAGTTTAATTGATTGCTTTTTACAGAATCTTTTAAAACAACATTATCTGCTTTTGAAAGCGTATCTTTTGAATCTGTTGCTGCAATCTCTGATTCTTGTTTTTCAACAGATTTGGAATGTTCCTGGCAAGAGATTAATATGATTACAAACAGAAAAGATGAGATCAATTTATACATAGAATTATTGATTTTTAAAGGTTTCATTTTACTTGTTTAATTAATTCTTTCTTCAACTCGCGGAGGAATTTTAGATAAATCTTTGTTTTGATTTTTCATCAGTTCCAGATATTTATTGTAGGCTTCCTTTGCAAATTCCTTATTATCAACTGCCCAGTAAGAATCGCCCAGATTCAAATATGCAACGACTCTGTCAGGATATTTCTCGACAATTTTTTTTAATAATAAAATAGAGCTTTGGTTGCCTTCTTTTGTTGAAGAATTATAAAAAGCGATGTCATTATAATCATTCACATTCGATTCCGAAAGCGGATTGAAATAAAGCATTTCCGCAACTTCATCAAAGCCAATACTATTCATTTTCCCCAGAGATTTGTTTTTATAACCGGACTTGAAACTGGAGAGATACTGATTGTATTTGGAAAGCGCATTTCCTTTCAAACTGTTAAGTTCTTTGTCGTAAGCACTTTTATTATTGGCATTTTTCCCATCAATACTATAAGACAAATCATTGATTGTAAGTGATATGTCGGGAAGGAAATCTTCATTTACAGTGGAAATGTTGGTTTCTGATAAGAACCAGTTATCATCCAAATATTTGTAAGTGTATATTTCTGTAGTTTTAAAATTACCGCAGCAGGATGATCCAATTTGTATTTCTCCGGGTTTTCCTTGGGAGATGAATAGATTTTCCATTGGATTTTCTACTTCCGAAAAATTATTTGCATCAACAGTGAAAGATTTTACTTCAACAAATTTCTGATCTGAAGTTCCCAAAAATATCTTCATTTTTTTTTCATCTGCGGACGGGCTGTTAATTTCAATATAATCTTCAATTTTATCAGCATTGAAATCACCTTTAATCGTATCTCCTGTAATACGTGGCGTTTTTTCTTCACTATTTTCGGATAATGAGGTCGTGCTCTCTTCCGGGATTTTATTATCGGTTTTTTCCTTGCAGTAGAGTAGTTGTGCAATTAGAAAGCAGTATAGAATAGGTTTTATCATTTCTTTAAATCGTTTAATCTTTTTAATGCAGCTTTTCGCACGTTCACAAATTTTTCGGTCTTATTTTTAATCACTTTTGTATAAACCAAATCTGAGAAATTACTCAACTTCTGAATTCCGTAATAGTTTGTTGTCGTATCCGTTGCTGCCGTCAGGTCAACAAATCTCTGATAACCTTCTATTGCTAAAGCCTTACTTTTTTCGCAACCCTGTTTTGAAAAGTCCGGATCGTGCCACAAAGCCCAGGCAAATGCCGCTTTTTTGTCATTATAGGCTTTACTGTCAGGGAATTTATAATCTGTGTTTTTCCCTGTATCCTTAGTACATTTAGAATAAAGATTTTCAAATCCTTTTTTCACATTAGCAAGCCTGTTGTCAATATGATTGAAACCGCCATTGACACGGTAAGTGATGTAGATAAAATCATTTTCATTGGAAACTCCGTTTAGATTGGCTCTTTTATCCCAAAACCAACCTGCTGAGTGTACAGCATAAGGAGATTTGGTCACCTTGTCTCTGGCTTCCGCGGAAGAAGTTACATCTTCACCAACAGCAGCTTCAAAGGCCACGTAATTTGGTTTTGTAGTAAGCTGGATCAATCCTCGTCCGTGCCATCCTTTATATTTAGCCAGATAAGCGGCATTGCCCTGCTCAACGTTGTAAATAAAACTTCCGGATTCCTGGATGACCTGAGCCAGAAAATGAATTTTTTGTAAGCAGGAATTGATATTGAATTTTGTAAATGTTTCATTAAATCCGTCCAGATATTTATCGATGTTCGCATCACTTGCGTGGACAGCAATAGATTTTAATTCCTCTTTTGTCAGATTATTATTACAGGAACATTTGCCTGTTTTTGCTTTCGGAGCTGCCTGGCTTTGATAAGTTTCCGCGCAGGTACACGTTTTCATAAATCCTAATTCAATCGCCAGCTGGACAATACTTTTACCATTTAAAGTAGCCGAACTTGTGCAGAAATATTTATCATCCAGATATTTTTTATCATATTGTCTTACATCCATATGGATCCAGCTGAAAGTATGATCATACCGCAGACTTCCGTCTTTATAATACAGCAAGTCTATAGGCTCGATCGAGAATAAATTTGGATTAGGCCATTCTTTTTGTGCGCCAAGATATTTCACAAAAATATCATCTCTCATCGTTCGCAGTTCGGTAAGATTTTTTTTCTGAGGACCACGGATTGCCCAATTTCCTTTACTGAACTGGATATCTATTGCTTTTCCCTGATGATTGGTGGTTTTGTAATTCTTAAATCTGCATCTGTATCCGGAAGAGAAAGAATCTATTTTATAAGTTTTTTGTTTGCTGAAATAAAACTGTAAAGCTTTAAAACCAAAAAGCAATGACCTGTGAATTCCAGGAAACTCATACTTATTTGTGGATTCGGGAGAACTATTGGCGCCGGTTTTATCACCAAATCCTTTACAGTTATTGGTTTCCTTTATTCCTCTCAGTTTACTTACTGCCTGTTTGCCTTTAGTGGAACAAGAGCATTTTAATTGACCCCAATAGGTAGAACTGATATCAAAATTTTTAGAAAATTCATCAATTGCCTTTAGAGTATTTCCGCAGACTTTTCCCGTTTCGGTAATTTTCATATAGTCCTTTT
>Ga0157369_10004296_pt1 | contig 16852 bp, 16 predicted proteins | sample C25metaG_FD_113461 | JGI IMG/M metagenome (GOLD analysis project Ga0157369, IMG submission 113461) | Corn rhizosphere microbial communities from Kellogg Biological Station, Michigan, USA - C2-5 metaG | ecosystem: Host-associated > Plants > Roots > Rhizosphere > Soil | place: USA: Michigan... | reverse complement strand
GCTCGTCAAACCAAATGATGGAAGTCTGAAATGCTCAGAGTTGAAGAGGTATACGACACGCCGGAATTCTCGCGCACGGCCGACGTGATCGTGATCGGTGCGGGGATCGTCGGAACATCCGCCGCCTATGAACTGGCGCGACGCGGTGTTTCCGTCGCAGTGGTTGACAAAGGTATAGTCGGGGGCGAGCAATCGGGGCGAAACTGGGGCTGGGTCCGGCAGCAGAACTGCGACATCTTCGAACTGCCGCTTGCCATGCGCAGCCTTCGTCGGTGGAGTGAGTTGCGAGATGAAATCCAGATTGACCTGGGTTTTCGTCGCGCAGGAATTCTTTACGCCAGCAGCGACGCAAAAAGCATCGCTCAGTGGGAGGCCTGGTGCAGGCGGGCAGCCGAGGTTGGGTTTGTCAGTCATATGCTCAGTTCCTCTGAGGTGAACAGCCGCGCTCCCCGCGGCGGTCCGCAGTACGCCGGAGGCGTGTGGTCGCCCGCCGACGGGCGGGCGGAGCCGTCGCGTGCTGCGCCCGCTCTTGCCGAGGGGGCAAAGCGCCGCGGTGCGCTGCTCTATCAAAACTGCGCGGCACGTGGTTTGGAACTTAGTGCCGGGCGCGTCAGCGGTGTATGGACTGAGCGCGGTCTGATCAAGGCGAGCACGGTGGTCTGCGCCGGTGGCGCGTGGAGTTCGCGCTTTTGCAAGCGCCACGGCATCGACCTCCCCGCAGTAAACGTCATCGGAACGGCCATGCGTACGTCCGCCGCTGCGGACGTGGTCAACGGTTGCTTCAGTGGCCCTGGGTTTGCACTTCGTCGCCGCCTTGATGGTGCTTATACGCTGGCCGTTCCGGGTTTTGGGCGTATCGACCTGGCGCCGCTTGGCGTGAAGAACGCGTTAAGGCACTACCGCAATTACCGGGCCGATATCGGCAAGAAGCTCAAGTACCGCCTTGCAAAGCCGTGGTTCGAAGGGCCCGAGGCCTCGGCGAGCTGGCAATTCGACCAGATTTCGCCGTTTGAACGCTGCCGTGTACTGGACCCAAAGCCCGATCTGGAGTTCGTGCAACTTGCGCTGAATAACGTCAAGCGCGCTATCCCGCAGTTGTCCGACCTGCGAGTGGTGCACGCCTGGGCGGGAGCAATCGACACGACGCCAGACCTCATTCCAATCATCTCCGATGTCGCGGCACTGCCTGGGTTATACGTCGCCACGGGGTTCAGCGGTCATGGCTTCGCGTTAGGGCCGGCGGCAGGAGAGCTTGTCGCCGACATGGTCACGGGTGCGGAGCCCATGATGGATATTTCCCCCTACCGATTGAGCCGTTTTACAGACGGCACACCCATCAAGGTTCCGGAAATGATGTGACAGCGCTGCGGACGCGACCTCAGTTCGTCTCGACCCGCAACGTTCTCAGATGATTCGCGTCAAGTTCTTGCGTCACAGTTCCTGACGCGATGTCGAAGTGTATTCAATTTGACTTTGACATCCGGTATTAAGCGATTTTCTTTTATTGAAGGCCAAGTAGGAGCGTCGTTATGAGATATGTGTCGACCCGAGGCGGGAGCGCCGATCGGCTGTTCTCCGAAGTTTTAATGGAAGGACTGGCGCCGGACGGTGGCCTGTACGTGCCTGCACACTACCCCACAGTCGATGACGCAACGCTGCAGCATTGGCGCGGGCTGCCGTATGCCGAACTGGCCTTCGAGATCCTCGCACTGTATATCGATGACGTCCCGCCGGACGAGCTCCGCGCCATTATCGCCAGTACCTATACCCCGGAAACCTTCGGCACGGAACAGATCGTTCCGCTGCGAAAGCTGGACGAATCGATCGCTTTGCTCAATCTGTCTAATGGGCCTACTTTCGCCTTCAAGGACATAGCAATGCAGCTTCTCGGCAACCTGTTCGAAGCCGAGCTGGGGCGCCGCGGCGCAGAAATCAATATCCTCGGCGCGACCTCAGGCGATACCGGCAGCGCAGCGCAATACGCCATGCGGGGAAAGCAGAACGTGCGGGTATTTATGTTGAGTCCACTCGGTCGCATGAGTCCGTTTCAGCAGGCCCAGATGTTCAGCCTGCAGGACAAGAACATCCACAATCTTGTTGTCGAAGGCAGCTTTGACACGTGCCAGGATATCGTCAAGGCAGTTTCAGCAGACCTCGCGTTCAAGCGGCAATACGACATCGGTACGGTCAATTCCATCAACTGGGCACGCTTGCTGGCGCAGGTCGTCTATTATTTTTCCGGTTATTTCCAGGCGACGAATGACAACAGCGAACGCGTCTCTTTTTGCGTCCCTTCAGGAAATTTCGGCAACATATGCGCCGGCCACGTCGCCCGCATGATGGGATTACCGATCGAGAAGCTGGTGCTGGCGACCAACGAAAACGATGTGCTTGATGAGTTCTTCAAGACCGGCCGATATCGTGTGCGCAGCAGCAGGGAGACGGTGGTCACTTCCAGCCCTTCGATGGACATCTCGAAGGCATCGAATTTCGAGCGCTTCATTTTCGACTTATTGGGCCGGGATGCACACCGCGTCGGGGACTTATTTGACGTGGAGCTTTCACAGCGCGGTCAATTCTGTCTCACGGAGCAGGAAACCGCCTGCATTGCGCACTATGGCTTTGTGTCGGGCAAGAGTACGCACGTGGACCGCCTGCGGACTATTTCGCATACGTGGCAACGCCATCGCACGATGATCGACCCGCACACCGCCGATGGAGTCAAGGTTGCGCGCGAGCACCATCTCCCAGGCACTCGCACCATAGTGCTCGAAACCGCACTGCCGCTGAAGTTTAAGGACATCATCCGCGAGGCGACCGGCCAGGACGCGCCGCGGCCCTCTGCGGTGGTGGGTCTCGAAGAACGCCCGCGACGCTGCGAAGTGATCGCACCGTCGGCTGATGCGGTGATGGCATACATCGCCCGGCATTGCAACGCCTGACCTCGCCGGGAGAGTTCTGTCATGGCTGTATTTACCCCGGTCTCCGAGGAAGAAGCTGCAGCATTCATCGCCCCACTGGCGCTGGGGGAGCTGACTTCGTTGCGCGGCATTCCAGGTGGGATTGAAAACACTAACTATTTCGTTACGACGAACGCCGGTGAATTCGTGCTCACCCTCTTCGAGCGGCTGAGCGAAGCCCAATTGTCGTTCTCCTTGAAACTGATGCTGCACCTGGCCAGAAAGGGCATTCCCGTGCCCGAGCCGAGGACCGGTAGCAGCGGCCAGATAGTGTTCGAACTGAAGGGCAAACCTGCCTGTGTTGTTACCAAACTAAAAGGACATCATTGCCTGGAAGCAGAGCGGCACCATCGCGAGCAAGTCGGTGAAACGCTAGGGTGCATGCACCAGGCCGGTAGCGACTTCGAAGTGCAGCAAGTCAATTCCCGGGGCTATGAATGGTGGTTTCAGGCCGCTGACCGGGTCTTGCCATTTCTCGACGGCGAAAGACGCGCGGTCCTCGTTGACGAACTGCGATTCCAGGAGGAACTCGCCAGTGACAGTTCCTACCGTGGATTGCCTCGAGGCCCCGTCCATGGCGATCTTTTTCGCGACAATGTCATGTTTTCCTATGCCGCTTCACAGGAGAGCCCCGCGGGCGCCGAGAAGCTGTCTGGGTTCTTCGACTTTTACTTCGCGGGAACCGACATATTGATATTCGACGTGGCAGTGTGTCTGAACGACTGGTGCATCGACCGTCAGACGGGGGCACTGGTCCCCGCCATGGCCGCTGCACTCATTGACGGGTATGAACGCGCCCGCGCGTTGACGTCGCCGGAGCGACGCTACTTGCCTGCGGTGCTCAAAGCGGCGGCGTTACGGTTCTGGCTATCGCGCCTGGTGGATCTGCACTTCCCCCGTCCTTCTGCACTGCTCCAGGCGCATGACCCGGAGCACTTCTTTCGCGTCTTATGCCATCACCGCCGCTCCTCGGCATTCTGATAGCGAAGGCGGCAGCTACGTTTGCGGGAGAACACCTTCTTGCGGGGCCTTCGATCGCGCGCCACTGGCTGACATATCGCTCGAGCGTGTGGACGAGGCGTTCGCCGCACCATAGCTGGTTTGTTGCCAAAGCGCGGACGGTTTCATCTGCTTAGCGTGCTTTATTGTCCGTTTTCTCAAGCGACCCCATATATAGCGGCGATCCGTTGGTAACGATCACCTGCGAATTCTCCGATCTGCCTGAAAAGCTGACGCTCGACGCTGGCGCGGATACAACTCTCGCAGCCGAATATCTCCTCTCCGCCGCAGGCAGGTTGAAGATTCAAAAGATTTTCGATTGCAGCAAGAAAACGCCGGGCAGCGAGGTGTTCATTCTTGCAAACCATCCAACGGCCACTGGTGTTGCTGACTTGCTTGACCTGAAGGAAAGGGATCTGCAGAAGCTCATCAAGGAACAGAAGCTCGATATCGCGCTGAAGGGCAATCCAGGCATGCGCCAAGCACTGTGGGCTGCCGCTGGTGAGCTTGGCCTGCGGGAAGTTGCGTTGCCCGTCTCGAAGCCGAAGGAAGACAGCAAGCGGATTTGGGATCAACTCGAAAATTACCTTCCGATGTATGCGTTGTTCCAGAGTGACCGCAGCAGTCGTGATTCCGATGGCGAAGTGCAAAACCCGATGAAGGCAGCTGTTGCAGCAGCCATTGCCGAAATGCAGGAGGACATCAATCGCATCCAGGCGAAGGTTCAGGAGAAGGCCGAGCAGATCGCCCAAAGCACCCATGAGGCGCTAATGACGATTGATCCTGGCTTGGCCCAGGAACTAACGCCGCAGTTACGCCGCCGACCGTGGCCAAATGGACGGGACTGTTTGCCGTTGGCATGGATACCGACGATGGTATTCCGCTGAACAAGCGTGGCAGCGGCGTGCGCCGTCTGGTGCTGGTCAGCTTTTTCAAGGCGGAAGCCGAGCGCCGACTGAAGATCGGCACCAGCCGCAGCATCATCTACGCAATCGAGGAACCTGAGACCGCGCAGCACCCGAACAATCAGCGCATCCTCATAGAATCGTTCAAAACACTCGCGTCAGAGGCCGGCTGTCAGGTGCTGCTGACCACGCATAGCCCCGGCTTCGCGTCGGAGTTGCCAACCGCGAGCATCAGATTCGTGAAGCGTGACGCCGAACGTCGGCCGGTGATCGAGCAAGGGGCCGACGTGTTTGGGCAGGTGGCGGAAACCTTGGGCGTCGTGCCCGATAGCCGCGTGAAGGTCCTCTTCTGCGTCGAGGGACCGACCGATGTTTCCGCGTTCAAACACCTTAGCCGAGTTCTGCATGAAGCCGACAACACCCTCCCGGATTTGAGCAACGACGATCGCGTCGCCTTTGTGCTGCTTGGTGGATCGACGCTTAGACATTGGGTCACGCAGCACTACCTTCGTGCGCTCAATCGCAGGGAGGTGCACATATACGATAACGACGTTCCGAAATATGCCGACTCTGTCGCCGCAGTGAATCAGCGGGGCGACGGCTCATGGGCTGCGTTGACGATCAAGCACGAAATCGAATGTTATCTGCATGGCGGCGCCGTCAGGGCAGCGTTCGGAGTCGATGTCGCAGTGTCCGACCATCCAGACGCAAACGGGAAAGCGGTGCCGAAGCTCTTTGCGGAAGCTTTCTTTGCCAAGCAGAACACCGATGCCGTGATGTCGGATACGAAGGCAAAACAGAGACTTTCAGAGAAAGCGTTCCCCAAGATGACCGCTGCAATGATTGCGGAACGGGATCCGGCCGGCGAGGTGGCAGGCTGGTTCAGGCGCATCGGCGAGATGCTTTAACCGCCGCTGAGGCCAGCACCCCCGACGGCTTGCGAACTCAATGGCCCGATCGGCTTGATCCTTGGCGGTTTCTCGACAGATAACGCTATCTGCGTGTACCATTGATCTTATTTGCCGATTTGACTGGGGCTGTGGACGATACGATCGTCGAGGCTACTTTCCGTGAACTGCTCCTCGCCGGGGCCATCAATTCGGTGGCCGCCATCGGTAGGGAGGGCGGATTCGTCGTGGTTATTCGTTACGGGAGTTCTGAGCGCCTCCTCGCCAGCATGCGTGGCGGTGCTCGTGTATTTCCGAACCTGACGACACTTGCGACTTTTTTGCGAAAGCTCGGGGCCACCGTATTTACGGTCGACACTGATGGATACGTGACCGGTCGTGTACGAAAAGCACGTCCCGATCGCGCGGCCGCCCTCCGCAAGACGCGAACCACGCCGAGACAGGCAAGCTTGATTGAGGAAAACAAATGACCGCGTTAAAGGTTGTAGATCTTTTCGCTGGTGCGGGCGGTTTGTCCGAAGGCTTTCGGCAGGCCGGTTTTGACATAATTGCCGGCTCGGACAACGACCCCGATGCGACTGCTACGTATGGCAAGAATTTTCCCGAAGCAACCGTCATAACGGGTGACATCCGTGCCCCGCACATCAAAGCACGCATTCTTGCGGTAGCGAGAAAAGCGGACGTCCTGGTGGGAGGGCCGCCGTGTCAGGCATTCTCGCAAGTTCGCAACCACACGCGGATGATCGACGATCCCCGCAATAGCCTCTATCGGGAATTCGTCGATGTTCTCAGGCAGACGCTACCCCTCGCATTCGTCGTCGAGAACGTTACCGGCATGGATCAGATGGGGGTCAGGGAGCAGATTGCCACCGACCTGGCGCTTGAAGGCGAGTACGTGGTGCATCCGCAGGTCGTTGACGCTGCGGACTTCGGCGTGCCACAAACGCGAAAACGACTGCTCTTCATCGGCGTCCGAGCCGGGAGGGGAATGGAGGCTCCAGTATTGGACGGTTCGGGAGCGACTGATTCCATCACGTTGACCAGGTTCACCGGCAGTCGAAAGCCGAGATATCAGGTTGTCGTGCAGCAGCACATTAGAAGTTTGCGGACAGGCGAGGCGCTCTTAAATTTCGACGATCTTTTGGCTGTGACCGCCGCCGAAGCAATCGGAGATCTGGTCAATCTGCCTGTAGGCAACCGCGTGGACGTTCTGCCTTACACCCAGTTGTCAAAACCGCGTAGCGCGTATCAGCGGGCGATGCGAGAAGGCGCCGACAAAGTGCTGGCGAACGTCCAGGTTCCGCGTATCAACGCCGACACGGAGTTGCGTCTGAATGGCATTCCGCCGGGTGGCAATTATCGCGACCTTGAGGAAGACCTGCTCGAACGTTATTTGACTGGCCAGAGGTGGGGGCAGGACAACGGATCTGGCAAGCTGTCACGAAAGCACTTTTACGCATATCGACGACTACATCCTGATATCTGGGCCTGGACACTCAATACGAAGGGGGACTCGGTATACCACTACAGCGTCGCTCGTGCGCTGTCGGTCCGCGAGTTTGCACGCTTGCAATCGTTTCCTGACCGGTTCGTGTTTACTACAGACCCGCGCCGGGGCCTGATTGAAGGTCGGCATGACGGGGGGCCGGCGCACTCACGCTATCGTCAGGTGGGCAACGCGGTACCGCCACTCCTTGCGCGGTCGGTGGCGACGAGCCTGTATGAACAACTGGCTACTTGCCTGCAGAAACAATCGCGTCGGAAGAGGGCTGGATAAATTATCGTGGCGACCCAAGAAAACCAAGAAAAAGAGGAAACCAACGCTGAAGCAGTTAAGTCGGCGTTTGGAGCAAAAAATCGCGCTCGGCTTATCGCAAGGTATTTTGCAGAAGGCGAAGACACGCAGTGCGCAGCAGTTGACGCTTGGGCGCATGTGTATCGCCTGCTGCTGTGGATCGATCAGACTACGGGGCTTGCGCACTGCTACGAGAGCGACAAAAGTCAGCCGGGGAAGCCGTGGTACGGGCGGTCACTGGCATTCCATGATTGGCTTTCGACCGCGCTTGGCGCTTCGCCCGCGGATCTCGCGCATCGTATCGACTGGTTATTCCTCCGGGCGACCGAAGACCTTGCAGCGGAAGTTTTGCGGCGTGCGGTAAAGATCGAGCACGCAACCCGTCAACAGCGCGCGCCCTACAGCGGTAGAGGGTTTCCAAAGCCGGGCGAAGATCCGGAACTCATGACGATCGTTAAGGATGCGCTGGACAAATATCTGGGAGCGCCACCTCCGGATGAAGTCTGGCAAAGACTGATTCAGCAAATCCGGCAGTATCTGACACTCGAAAACAAGCGGAAGAATCTGGTTGGCGAAGGGTTTGAAGACGTGCTCGCGGAGATCGTGCGGCGCACATGTAGCGCTAGCCCACTTGATGTTCGCGCGCGTCGTCCGCTACAGGACATTCCCGGGTTCAATCCTCCGAAAAAAAACGAGAAGCCCAACAAAGTCGATATCGCAATCGTTCGGCCCTCGATGCGCACACTGGTAACGGCGAAGTGGAGCGTTCGTGCTGATCGCGAGAAGCAGTTCGCCGCGGACTTTGGTGACTATGTACAAGCGGAATCGGATGGCAAGCCTTTCGAGTACGTCTTCGTGACCAATGAATTCGACCCCGCGCGGCTTATGCGAGCCTGCGAGAAGTTGGCAACGAACGCTCCCATGTTCACGCACGTGGTGCACATTAGCACTGATGCGCTCAAGGCTACCTATAGCGGGAGCAAGGAACCGTCAATGAGGAGGGTCGTTGAATTCATCGATTCGGGCCGGCTTATCAGTCTTGAGCGCTGGCTGACTCTATTACAGACGGCTTAATGAGACGTAGAGCATCGCCCGGGATCCCTCGCGGTTTCTGGCGAGGAGAATCAGCCCTAACGCGGGTGATCCGTCAGCGTTTACCAGACGGAAGTAGGACCCAGCGATAAACGGCAGTTTTGCTTCCTTCGCTGCAACGTGTGCGCGCACAACGCCTGCCAGCGAGCACTCGTCGGTGACTGCCGGCGCTGAATTGCCCAACTGCTCCGCGCGCTCAGCGAGTTCTTCCATATGGGACGTGCCGTGCAGAAAAGTGAAGTTGGAAAAGCAGAACAGCTCGGCATACGCCGGCAGAGTGGAAAACGTAGAGTCCATGGCGTGTCATCCGAACAGGCCATGCAGGAACCACCGCTGATCTTCTTCCGCGTCCCGACTGCTGATGCGCTCGCCCGGAGACACGATGCGCAGCGGCGAGCGGTAAAACGGCCGGTGTTTGCGCACGAGGAGCCGCACCGGCTTTTCCGGAAGCCATGTGGGTCGCGGAAGTCCTTCAGGCAGCACAGTGCTTTTCGACGCACTTTCGACCGGCACCCATCGATTGGCACTCTCAGGTCGGTAAACGTAAATATGAATGAGAGGAAGCAAATCGTGCGAGAGCCGAAGATTGATCAAATACGATAACATTGAGCTTCAGCACTTCCTGCAATGTATGCGTGAAGCATCAATCTGCAAAGATGTACCCGAGGCAGTCCAGTCCAAAATAACCACTTACCGACAACCACCGTGGTCAACCCAGACAAGTCTTCTGATGAGAGCTACACTGCCCCCGCACTTAACACTGGCATAATCGTTTCTAGACTGCACAGTCAGTGTACTCAGGCTGTCGAATTGTCCCTGCAAGGCAACAACGAAGCCAAACTCGGCGAAAGCTACATCTTCGCCAACGATTTGGACAGTTGGCGTTCGGTGCTTGCGGACGAACCAGAATCTGTTCTGCTTGAGACGGCCTCAAGCGAATATGTGCTCGCTTTACTGAATGCTTGCCAAGGCCAGTATCGAAACGGCTTCAAGGGTTTGCGCTTGGTCCTTGAACTTTGCCTGCAGTCCACGCACCTATCCGCCAATCTCGTCCTTCGGGCAGAATGGTTGAGGGGAGAGAAGGACACTGTGTGGGCCACGTTAGTTGATCCTGAGACGGGACCGCTTAGCGCCCGAACGTGCGGTGCTTTCTTTCCTGAATTGTCCGAACACGTTGGAAATTTCCGGAAGTTAGCCCTGACACTTTATCGTGAGGTGTCAGAATGCATCCATGGCAACGTGCCGTTTCATATCCCGCTGCCCTCCAGCCTTGAATTTTCGGCGGAAACGTTTGACCTTTGGCAATCGAAGGCAAGGCTTCTCCGCTTGATTATTCACTTTGCGCTAGCTCTAAGATATCTGCCGACCCTACCCATGACAAAACGCCGTCCCTTGGAAGGCCCAGTGATAGAGCAACTAGGACATATCGCGGCCGTTCGAGCCGCTTTTGAAGAAAGTGCCTGATATGAACAACGATCTAAAGAGTTTCGTTATTCGGACCGAGGATATCCGCCCTGAGGAAATCCTTGATCTATTTGTGCCAACAGAGCGTGATTTACAGCTAATTGCCGCCTTAAAATCTGCTAGCCCGCTAGTCATTGAGGGTAGCCGAGGCACCGGCAAGTCGTTTCTGCTGCGTGTTAGCGAGCAGGAACAACTAAAGGAGTTCACCACTTCACGCGTGGTGCCTGTATATGTGTCGTTTGTAAAAAGCTCACTGCTCAGCGCCCGAAACGAACAGCAGTTTCTGCACTGGATGCTGGCACGGCTTGCCTCGCGCGTACTTAGGACCCTTTACCAATTGGGCCTTCTAGCAAGACCTAGTGCCTCAGCAGCCATCCTCGCCGGCGGCACAATTGGAGTGGCTGGTGAAATAACACGACTCGAGCAGATTGCGCAGCACTTTGAGGATTCCTTCAAGCGCCCCGGGGAAGTGGTTGACGACAATGCGGTTCCGAGCATTGAGTCCTTCAGGGATGCGATACAAGACCTTTGCGAAGAGCTTGGGATTCGACGGATCAACGTGTTGTTCGATGAGGCGGCCCACATCTTTCGACCGGAACAGCAACGGCAATTTTTCACGTTATTCCGCGATTTGCGGTCTCCGTATATGACGTGCAACGCGGCCGTTTATCCCGGCGTGACATCGTACGGGGCGTCCTTCGAAGCGGTGCACGATGCTCAGATTGAGTCGTTAAATCGAGACATCCACTCGGCCACGTATCGTGAGCAGATGCGGGAGATCGTGCTAAAGCAGTCCGGTGCGGAATTGCAAAGCGACATCGAACGAAACGGTGAGAACTTCGATGCTCTCGCTCTCGCCGTTAGTGGCAACCCTCGATTGCTCTTGAAGACAGTAGCGCTTGCAGGGCGACTCCGATCTTCCGAAGTGCAAGGCGTGTTGAAGGACTTTTATCGCAATGCGATATGGTCGGAGCATAGTGCGCTCGCCGAGCGTTATCCCGGGCACAAGGAGCTGATTGATTGGGGACGATCGTTCGTAGAGCAACAGACTATTCCGGATGCAAATCAAAAGAACGATTCCTATAAAGCAGAAGGCAAAGCCGAACGCACCAGTTATTTTTGGGTTCATCGGGATTCGCCAGAGGCGGTGTTGGAAGCATTGCGGTTATTGGCTTACACGGGCGTGATAACCAAGCTGGATTCGGGAGTGGTGGCAACTCGTAGTCAGGTCGGAACTCGTTATGCGATAAACATTGGATGCTTGGCGGCGCCGTCAGCAAGCCCTGCTGCTTACATCTCGGAACTCAAGCGTGGTCTCACGATCAAGCGTTTCACGGAGTATGGGCAGAATTATCCGCTGTTCGTAGACATCGCTGGTCGCGTTGGTTCGATGATTGATGCGGATCTATCGTCCGTGCTGTCGCGATTATTGGCAGAGCCTGTCACGGTGCTGGATTTGACTGACCATCAGCAACTGGCGTTGAGGTCGGTTGGGATCAATACGGTTGGCGAAGCCCTGAATTCAACGGAAGCGACTTTCCAGCGCGCATCGTATATCGGGCCGGTTAGGTCCCGCAAAATGATGAACGTCGTGACCTCAGCCGTCATGGAGTTCCTATCCGGTTGACGTTCGCAGACGGGCTGCGCTATCTCGGACCCATTTGATGTTCGGATTTGCTAGTTCGTCGTTTAAGGACGTGCTCGAGCGGACCGCATATACCGCATGGTTGAGCGCGGCGCAATAGCGGCGAGGCCAGCACAATTTAGTTCGCGATACGATTTGGACTCCCGCATATTGTCCAGACTACTCAGTACGCCACCTTGAACGTGGGCGAGTCCTCCGGCCGGCTCTTGCGCCGGTCGTACAGACGGGTGGTGGCGATGTTCGCGTGCCCCAGCCATTCCTGCACCTTCGCGATGTCCGCCTCGTGCTCGAGCGCATTGGTCGCTGCTGTCGCACGCAGGCTGTGCACGCCGAGGCCTTCAATCGCTATTCCCAGTTTGGCGGCGTACGCCTTCAGCATCTTGTACACGCCGTCCGGCGTGATCGACTCGAGGCTCGGCAGTTCGATGGCGTCAATCCGCGTGCCAATCCGCAACGTCCTGATTCGCACCGTCACATCATTGATCTTTTCACTAACCGAAAGAAATTCGCGCATTGTCTCGACCACCTGTCGATAGGACATTTGCGCCGCGAGTTTCGCCTGTAGCGCCAACAGCTCCGGCGTTGCGCGCTCCGGTATGATCGGCCATAGCGGGCAGAACGCTGTCTCCAGATACCAAGGCGGCTCACAGGCGCACGACACATTGCGTGGGCTGCGGAAGCTGACGGCACCAAACACGGTATCGACTTTGCGTCGCCGGTAGTCCTTTAGCGCCGTCCACCGATAGCATCGTCGACAGATGCGCCGTAAGGCGCAAATCTCGTCCGCCTGGGCTGGGATCACCGCCTGTTGCAAGTTATGCAGCAGATGCTTTCCGTCCGCTGTCCGCCAATGACAGCCCTGCAGATTCGGGATCAAGCGTTTGGCTTGGCCGGTCGATGCGGCCCACCTCGATCGTACTTACTTCACCCCAGTCGGCATCAGTTCGATGCGAACGACGATTTTCATCGCGGACCTCGACGTAGGTACTGGCGAGGTTCATTGCTAGCGCTGCGGAAAACCCCGCGCTTTTTAACAGTCCCAATCAAAAATGACGTAAAGTCGTCCAGCACTGCTCGCTGTGCCTTATAAACTGGTCTTTGGGTCCGGACGATTTTGTGTCATTTGACACTTGCTCAAGGTCGTTAAGTGCAAGCGTGACGGTTGCCTGATACAGTTTGTCGAATTGCTCAGTACCGAGCGTCGTACGCAGTGGGCGCAAGAGCGCCTCCCGCAGTTAGAGCAGCACTGGCGAACGAAGCAAACGGCGCTATCACGGCTGGATAAAGAACGCTAACGTAGAAAAGGCAGGCCGCTATACGCAGAATTCGGTGTTTAGCTTGCGTTTCGACATTCAGGCGGGGTGTCTTTCGGCGGGACGGCCGGCATCGCTTGCGGTCTTGAGCGGCGATCTGCGCGAGGTTGCGCCGCGTCGAATCTCCGAGGTCGACACGGTGATAACGCTGTTCGAAGGGGAGGCGGTGTTCGGCAGCCGCGATTGAACCGCGGCGCGCTCTCTGTCGCGAGGCGAGACCCGCGGCAGACAGCGTGTTTCGCCGGAGCGACTAGAACATCGTGTTGTCGTTGGCTGACTGCTCGGGCACGGGTTGAACCACATCCCAGTGCTCAGCGATCTTGCCGTGCTCGACGCGGAAGATATCCACGATGGCGTTGCCGCGATCTTGCGGGTTGCCGGTCGAGTGAACATGCAGAAAGACGAGATCGCCGTCGGTCGCACTGCGCACGATGGCCGAACGGGCATCGGGGGCATGCTTGAAGTATTCGGTAAAGAAGCTGATGAACGGCGCGGACCCGGTGGGCACATGCGGATTGTGCTGAATGTAATTCGGTGCGAGCACGGTGCTAGCAGTCCTGAGATCGTGCCGGTTGAACACCGCATCGTAGAAGTTCACGACTAGCGCGCGGTTGCGCTCTTCCTGGGCAATATCGCGAGCGGCCGGATGAACCGGCGCGACGCAATCTTCGGCGCGGGCCACATGGCTCGCGATCAGCACAAAGAAAGCAGCGGCGGCTGCCGCGCGCTGGAGCAGGGAGGTTCTGTTTGCCATGACGGTCCCCTTCTTTTCGTTGAAAGCCGGCGGCTGCAAGGACTTTAGCATCCGGAGGTGGCGGCGACGAGACGGATCTTGCCGGCGCATCGACGCTCCCGCCCCGAACCCTATACGCATGGCGACGGGTACGGCCATGTCGCAGTCCGCGTCGACGACGCGAAAGCCGAACGCCAACGTCTGGTCGAACTCGGCTTCGCACCGAACGCTCATGACGGCGAGATCGGTGCCAAAGGAGGGATGCAGGAAGCGCCCGTATTCGAAAAGGTTCACAACGGGGATGTCATGGCAGCTGCCGATCGGACCGACCTGATCGGCACGTTTTGAACGGCAAAGCCTTGCTGGATAAGGATGTGCTGCAACGACGATACGGAGTTTGACGGACCGTCGTCAGCACTTGGCAAGTATTTGATCCCATTGATGGTGCGTTGCGGCTACACGTTGTGCATTCCTGGCCCATAACGAAGCCTCAGAATCAACCGGTCTTACTCGCGCGAAAGGAGACCGCCTATGGACAAAACACAGGCAAAATCTGCGACTGAGCGTTATGAAGCTTGTCGGGTCATCGATGAAGGATATTCTCGTGCCATGGCTGCGTGTGTCGACATGATCGACGCTGTTTCGGCCATCGGCGTAAGAAACGAGCTGCACGCTGTTTCGCGATGCATTGCAGCGCCTCCGCGCTGCCGCTGCGGCCACACATGACGAGATGGCCAGGATCGGGATGAACTGATCAGTTACGCCGTCTTGTAAGCAGGTCTGCCACGCCGGTAGAGACTCCCCTTGATCCTGGGAAGCCCGCGATTCAAAAGCAGGTAACCCAATTACCCGTTCATGCGGCAGGGCGGACTCGCGTCAGTTATATTCGCCGTAGTTGCTGACCGCTAGAGCGTGTTAGGCACTTTGAAGTACTGGCACTGCGTGAACGAGCATGAGCATTGCGAAGACCACGAAATGAAGTCCTGCAAGGGTTTCGGGCAGCCGTTCATAATCACGTGCGAGACGGCGGAAACGGTTGAGCCAGCCAAAGCTGCGCTCGACCACCCACCGCCGGGGCAGCAGCACGAAGCCCTTTTTCGCTTCCTCCAGTTTGATTACCTGCAGTTCAATACCTTCATCAAGCGCGGCCTGCGCTGGCTCTTTGCCCGTGTATCCCTGATCGGCAAATGCCACTTTGACCGTGTGCCCCGTTACCTGCTGGATCTGACGCGCAAGCTCCGCTACCTGGGCGCGCTCCTGTTCGTTGGCCGGCGTCACATGTACCGCCAGCAACTGTCCCAAAGTGTCTACCGCAATGTGCACCTTGCTGCCACGCTTGCGCTTATAACCGTCATAGCCCGCACGCGGGCCGCTCTCGCAAGTCGACTGTATCGTGCGACCATCCAGGATGACGGCGCTGGGCTGTCCCTGCCGTCCCTGTGCCACGCGTATTATCGAGCGCAGATCACAGACCATGTTCTCAAAACAGCCTGCCTGTAACCAGCGTTGAGTCTGCTGATAAACCAGTTCCCAAGGTGGGAAATCATTGGGCAGCATCCTCCACGGCGCGCCGGCCCGAGCCATCCAGCGCAATGCATCAAACATGTCACGCAGTTCGTATTTGCGCTGCGGCGCGGTGACGTCCATCAGCGTCAGATAGGGTGCTGCGAAGCTCCATTCTTCGTCGGACACATCGGTCGGATACCCTTTGCGATCTGCTCTTTTCATCCCGCCAGGATACCAGGTCTCCTGCAAAGTGCCTAACACGCTCTATTGCAACCAGTCCCGCAACTCGTGCGCGGAGCAACTCGCTCGCAGTCCTTCCCTGACAAATCTCAAGCTCTGTTGGCTGCTGGTATAAACGGGGAAAGGCGTGCATACGACACCGACAATCTCTTTGAAGGCTGAAAAGTCGAAGTTGTCGCCGGTAGGTTCACGATTGAGTCCTTCTACAACCGAATCCCATTGCGTCACTGCTTCGTCAATACTGGATCGCTCATTCTGGATGACACGGTAAGTACCCCGGTCGTATTCACGGTCGTAGATCCTGCTCTTGCATGAAACAATCAATAGTACTCCGTCCCTTGCTGCCAAAGCATCGATGTCCGTGAGTCTTTGGCCGGCACGCCGAAGTGGTCGCCCGCGAAGTTCCCTAATGGCTGGCCGGGGTGCCCAAGGTGACCGATCAATAATCTCTTGACACTGCAATTCGAACGCTGCCCCGCGCACGTTGCCCAGCGTTGGCGCCCTAGACATTTCGAGTCTTTGCAGAAATGCGTGGGAGGAGCCAGTAATGTCGAGCAGGTACTGCTCCCCGTATCGGCGACAAACGTTGCCAGCTATCAAGGGCCACGGGGACGCGTTGACCTGGTTGACGTCCTCCAGCCATTCGGCAGCCGTGGTAGACCATCGGAACCCCGGTGTTTCTCTTGTGAGTATGGCTGCGACTTCTGGAAGATAGGCGTCGAATAGGGCTTCTAGCCGCTTCGCACCACAGAAGAAGTAGCCCTGTTGTAGGATGGACCCGAACGCCCAAGGGGCCTGTGTCATCAAAGCAGGCAACATGACGAGTAGTTGGATTAGCGGTGCGACATCGCGCAAGTACTCGGGCGATCCAGATTCACCATCAAAAGGCTGGAGAACATTCCGTAAATCTAATGCCTTGAGCATATGACGCGCCTCCACCGTCACTTCCATTTGAGCGCCATTAGCGTCTGGGTATTGGATGGAGGGGTAATAGCTCGGGTGGCAGCCAAAGGACAAGAAGGCGGTCAGGTCGAAGCGCTCAGCCGCTTCCACGAAATCCGAGGAACTTGGCTCGACAGTGGCCAAACCGAGACCCGAACCGAAGAATTCATGTGAACGGTCGTGCCGCTGATCATATATTGCAATCGCATTTTCAACGTCGGCTGGAGTCCTCGCGACTAGGATCGGCTGACGTGCATCAAGCGTTGCACCTTTGCCTACGCGTCGATAGAGAATATGTAGCTGCGAAAGCAGTTTTACCCGACCGACGAACGAGGCGACATGACGGATAG
>Ga0157369_10004295_pt1 | contig 16855 bp, 13 predicted proteins | sample C25metaG_FD_113461 | JGI IMG/M metagenome (GOLD analysis project Ga0157369, IMG submission 113461) | Corn rhizosphere microbial communities from Kellogg Biological Station, Michigan, USA - C2-5 metaG | ecosystem: Host-associated > Plants > Roots > Rhizosphere > Soil | place: USA: Michigan... | reverse complement strand
GTTCTGCGGGATGCCGCCGGCGTTGATGATGCGCTCGATGGGCACGCCGTATTCGGCCATGCGCTCAAGGATGATGCGCGTGTGGAGGGCGGTGCCTTCGATGGCGGCGAAGAGCTCGTCCTGCGCGGTGTGGATGAGGTTCCAGCCGAGGGTGATGCCGCCGAGCTCGCTCTTGACGAGGACGGTGCGGTCGCCGTTGTCCCAGGAGAGGCGCAGCAGGCCGGTCTGTCCGGCGCGATATTGGTCGAGGCCTTCGGAGAGTTTTTTGACGTCTGTGCCGGCGCGCTTTGCGATGGCTTCGAAGATGTCGCCGACGGCGGAGAGGCCAGCTTCGACGCCGGTGAGTGCGGGATGCACGCTGCCGGGGACGACGCCGCAGACGCCGGGAATGAGATTGGCGGTGTGGCCCATGGCGATGATGCAGGTGGAGGTGCCGACGACGTTGACGACGTCGCCTTCGCGGCAGCCCGCGCCGATGGCGTCCCAGTGCGCGTCGAAGGCGCCGACGGGAATGGGGATGCCGGCTTTGAGGCCGAGTTTGGCGGCCCACTCAGGTGAGAGATGGCCGGCGATGTGGTCGGAGGTGAGGACTTCACCCTGCATCTTGTCGCGCACGCCCGCGAGGAGCGGATCGAGCTCGGTGAGGAACGCTTCAGGTGGATAGCCGCCCCAGCGCGGGTTCCAGAGCCACTTGTGGCCCATCGCACAAGCGGAGCGCTTGACCGCAGCAAGATCGGTGACGCCGCAGAGCGTGGCGGCGACCATGTCGCAGTGCTCGAGCGCGGAGGCGAACTTTGCGCGCTTGTCAGGATTGTGGCGGAGCCAGTGCAGAAGCTTGGCCCAGCCCCACTCGTGGGAGTAGACGCCGCCGCACCACTGGATCGCTTCGAGGTTGCGCTCGTGCGCGAGGGCGGTGATCTGCTGCGCTTCGCGGAGGGCGCGGTGGTCGCACCAGAGGTAGTACTCGTCAAGCGGCTGCATCTTGGCGTCGACGGGGATGACGCTGGAGCCGGTGGTGTCGAGCGCGATGGCTTCGACCTGGTCGCCGGAGGTGTTGGTCTCTTTCAGCACCTGCCGCATCGCCTCGACGAGCGCGTTCATCTGGTCGTCGTGAGACTGCGTGGCGTAGTCGGGATCTTCGCGGCGGCGATGCAGGGGATAGCTGGCTGAAGCTGTGCCGAGGCGGCCGCGCTCGGCGTCGAGCAAAGTGACACGTGTGCTGAGGGTTCCGAAGTCGACTCCGGCAACAATACGCATTCGTACTCTTCCTAAATACCCGCTGTGCGCAGGGAGACTGGTCTCGAGGGACCTATCCAATCTATCGCATCAGAAAGAGGGCTGGCTCCGCGGTGCGGATTGAGCTGTAGCTTATGGAGGAGTTATTGGGCGCCGCGGCGGCGGACGATCGTCTTGATGGTCTCGAACATGATGAGAAGGTCGAGGCCCATGGACTTGTGCTTGAGGTAGTAGAGGTCGTAGGCGAGCTTCTCGCGGCTTTCGGCGAGCGTAGCGCCGTAGCCGTAGCGCACCTGTGCCCAGCCGGTGAGGCCGGGGCGGACCATGTGGCGCAGGTTGTAGAAGGGAATCTCTTCGGCGAGCCAGGAGGTGAACTCGGGGCGCTCCGGGCGCGGCCCGACAAAGCTCATCTCGCCGCGCAGCACGTTCCAGAGCTGCGGGATCTCGTCGATGCGGGTCTTGCGCAGGAAGCCGCCAAGGCTCGTGACGCGGGGGTCGTCCTTGGTGGCCCAGCGGGCGCCCTTGGCTTCGGCGTCGACAGCCATGGTGCGGAACTTGTGAACCTTGAAGGTCTCGTTCTCGAGCCCGACGCGTGTCTGCGAGAAGAAGATGGGACCTTTCGAGGAGAGCTTGATCCCCAGCGCGACGAACGGGAAGAACGGAAGGAAGAGCAGCAGGCCGACGAGCGCGATGACCGTGGAGGCGAGGCGCTGAGTGGCCTTCAGCGACTGCTTCATGTTGAAGCCTTCGCAGAAGAGCAGGTTGCTGGGGCGCAGGCCTTCGAGCTGCAGTTTGCCGGTGAGGCGCTCGAGCAGGCTGCCGACCTCCTCGATCTCAACGCCACGCATGCGCATCGCGAGCAGGTCGTCGACGGGGAGCTCGCCGCGGCGCTCTTCCATGGCGATGACGACGCGATGGATGGGAGGCTTCAGCTCGGCGAGTTTCTCAATGACTTCGTGGTGGGAGTGGGATCCGTCCCCTAACTGGAGCAACGGGCTGTCGTACTCGATGACCTCCATGCCGGCTTCCTTGCGGTTGCGGATGGCGGTGATGAGACTTGCGGCGATGGGCCCGTTGCCGAGCACGAAGACACGCTCGTGAAACATCGCCTTGCCGCTGATCCACTCGAAGGTGCGACGCCACAGGATGAGGAAGGTGACGACCAGCGCAAGGCCGAGCAGGAAGACATAGCGCGCGATGTCCACCTGCGGAAACATGAACATCACGAGCGAGAGCAGCAGCGAGAGGCAGCCGATGACCAACAGAAGCCGGAAGTAGATCTCCCACGGAGCGGTGAGTTGCTGCGGCTCATAGAGGTCGAAGTAATAGGCGCAGAGAATGGTGATGATCGTGAGAACGCCGATCTTCAGGATGCCGTGATGATCGGTGAGAACGTCCATCGTTGAGGGGCCGAGGACCACGAGCGAGGCCACAACGAACGAGCCACAGACGATCAACGCCTCGCAGAGAAGGAGGATGACCGTGCGCGTGGGATAATAGACGTTCAAAAATCGAATCATGGCCGACTTAACTCAGGTCCTACCGTGTTTCAGTTTGCAGCGTCGTATGTGTAATAGCTATCAGGAGACGGTGGATTCTTTACGGCGTTGAGAACGAAACCAATGATGTTGGAGGCTTTGAGCTCATGCTGCGCGCGTTGCGCCACGGTGTAGCTGGTGATGCCCTGACGCGCAACGAGAAGAACGGCGTCGCAGGCGCGGCCCATGCTGACCGAGTCAGAGACAGGGATGACCGGCGAAGAGTCGACGATGATCCAGTCGAAGTTCTCATTCGCTACGCGCAGCAGCTCCTCAAAGCGCGGGCTGCCGGCGAGATCCGCGGCGCGATCGCCGACGCTGCCGCCGGGGATGAGCACGAGGTTGTTAAGGAACGGTGCGATGAGGCGCGCCGGCGTGCTCGCCTGGGAAGGGCGTTGCATGGCATCCGTCATCTCGCACTTGCCGGAGAGGTAGTCGGAAAGGCCAGGGTGCGCCTCGCAACCGAAGTATTCCTGCAGGGTGGAGCGGCGCATGTCTCCATCGACGAGCAGCACCTTGCTGCTCTTGTGAAGAGCGAGCGAGAGTGCGAGGTTGGCGGCGATGAAGCTCTTGCCCTCCTGCGGCACGCCGCTCGATACGAGCAGCGACTGCAGGCGGTTCATGGCGCGGAACTCCTCGAGCCGCGAACGGAGGCTGCGGAACTGCTCGACCATGGAGCCGCGCTGTTCGAGAGCAGGGAAGCGCTCGACCGCAATGTTCCAGTCGGTGGCGCGAATCTCGGTCCAGAGAGTGCGCGGCGCTGGATGCTTGTCTGCGACCGCGGCGGGCACGTGTGTGAGCGGCTCGATCAGCGGCGATGGGAAGCGATCGGGCCGATCAGACATGGGACGCGCGAGACGCTCGGGCATCACCGGCGGAATAAACGGCTGCGGCTCGGGCGTGTCCATACGCTCGACAACGGCGCGCGGCGCGCTGGCGGCCACGGGCGGCACGCGAGGTGGTGGCAAAGGAGGGAGTGTCTCGGCCTCAGGAGTCCCTGTGAGCACAGCGCTGCTGCTCTCTTCGCGCTCTATCTGGCGCTCGGCTTCTGCTCGCTGCAATGCTTCGTAGATGCGACTCATCGGACCTGCCTTTCCGCAGTTCGACCAAAGAAGTGAATTGGGCGGGATGGCTCTCCGGGCCCTGAACTCATACGTGGTTCCTCAACGACATCATTCGGAGGAATCAAAAAGGATTGCATCTCCAGTTCGAGATCCGCGGCGACGGAGGTGATGGTGGCGCCGGTGATCTGCGGAGTCTGCTCGACGTAGCCGAGAATGAGCGCGTGCTCGCAAACCAGGTTGATGAGGCGCGGAATGCCGCGGCTGTGCTGGTGTACGAGGCGCGCGGCCTCGGGCGTGAAGATCTGCTGAGTGGAACCGGCGATACGCAACCGCTCGGCAATGTATTCGACCGTCTGGTCGGAGGTGAGTGGCTGGGTGCGGCACCAGAGGAAGATGCGCTGGCGAAGCTGGCGCACGCTTGGGTGGCGCAGCTTCTCTTCGAGTTCCGGCTGGCCGGAGAGCACGATCTGGAGCAGCTTCTCGGAGGAAGACTCGAGGTTGGTGAGCAGACGAATCTCTTCGAGCAACTCCCAGGAGAGGTTCTGCGCTTCGTCGACGACGACGACGCAGGTCTCATTCATGCGAAAGCGCTCGATGAGCCAGCGGTTGAGCTGGAGGAGCATGCCGCTCTTGGTGCGCGACGTCGGCGTGAGGCCGAAGTCGGAGAGCACGAACTCGAGGAAGTCCAGCGGTTCGAGCAGCGGGTTGAAGACGAACGAGGTGTAGACGCGCTCCTGGCTGAGCGCGCTGAGGGCGCGGCGCAGGATGGTGGTCTTGCCTGTGCCGACTTCACCGGTAAGAACGGTGAAACCCTTGCGGGCAAAGATGCCGTACTCGAGCCCGGCCAGGACCTCGCGGGTGTGCGGCATCATGTACATGAACCGCGGGTCGGGACTGGTGCCAAACGGACTGTTTTGAAGATTGAAAAACTTCTTATACATGGCTAGCCACCGATATTCGCCAGAGGCGGATTCGCCGGCTTGAGACGGCGTTTGAACCAGGTGCGACCGTTGTTCGACGTGGCAGTCGCACCGGTGTTCAGCGCGATGATGCCGAGAGTGGGTAGCTTGGTAAAGGCCCAGACGTCACGCTCAGAGCGCAGCGACTTGTCGCGGTACTCGAGGAAGGCAATGATTGCGATCCCGAGGGCAATTCCCGCCGCCAGTCCGCCAAGCGCGAAACGGGTGCGGTTGGGGAAGGTCGGCGTATCCGGCAGATTGGCGACGTCCATAATGCGGAACTGCTCTCCCTGCTGCTGATGCTCAAGTTCGGTGGCCATCACAGACGACTGCTTTTTGGTGAGAAGGCTGTCGTAGTTTTTCGTGGCGGTGTCGTAGTCACGCGTAAGCTCTTTGTATTTCGCGGTGACCAGCGGGCTGGCCTGCACACGACCCTGGTACATGCCGATCTCGCCCTGAATCTTGGCCTGCACGCGGCGCTTCTGCTGGATCATGTCGTCGATGGAGTGGACTTGAGCGCGCAGCTGTACCACCGCCGGCGAGTCGACGTGAACCGCTGAGCCGCCCCCGTTTGAGGCCGGCGTTCCGTTTTGAGAGATCTCCTTCTTCAGGTCGGCGATCTTACGTTTGGTAGCCACGACATCGGGATAGTCGGGGGTGTAGCGCGCGGACAAATCGGCGAGGTCGACCTGGAGCTTTTGAAGTTGGTCAGCCTGTTCGGGTGTGGCTTGTCCCGTGACATGCGGCGCCGGCTTCTGTCCAGGTTCGGCCGATCCAACGGCTGAGCTTTGGCCCGACTGGGCCAGTAGCGCCTCACGGTATGACCTCTCCTGCTCGAGCCGCGTAATCTCCTGCGTTGTCGCGTCGAGTTGCGAGTTGAGCGTGGTCATCATGTTCATGTTGGCGTCCTGATCTTCCGGGAGCGCGCCGATGTTTTCACGCTGGAAGGCCGCCAGCTTGGCGTCCTGCGCGTCGAGGTTGTTCTTTGCGTCGTTCAGTTGCTCTTCGATGAAGGCAGTCGTTCCCTCAGCGGCTGCCGAGCGGGCCTTCACACTTTCGGTGATAAACAGCGATGTGATCTGATTGCAGACCTGCTGCGCAGTGTGCGGGTCACCAGCTTTGAAGAAGATGAAGAAGCCGGGCAGACCGCCGGCCCCGGAGATCTCCGAACGAATCGGCTTGACCTCGATGTCCTTACGAACTTTGTCGATGCGACTATCCATGTCGTCCTTGGTGTCGCCGAGGTTGTACTGCTTGATGATCGGCTCCAGGCGCGAACGGCTGAGGATCTGCTCCTTCATGGAGGCGAGACGGCTGTCGAGATTCGCTTCGACCACAGGCTTCACGTAGTCGTCCGGAACCTTTGGCGAGTCAATCAGCACGAGCGTCTGCGACGTGTAGATCGGCGTCATGCGGTAACTGATGGCGAGCGACACAATCGGAAGAATGACAGCCGGAATGGCGATGAGCAGCCAGCGGCGCTTCAGAATTCCGAGGTAGTCGTCCAGCGAGAGAGTACGGTGACCAAGCATAAGGACTTCCTTATCGGGCGCTCAGGATCGGCGCAGGAGCGAATGTGATGCCAATGGAGACAATGCTGTTCGTGCCAGTGAACACCGCAGCCTGAGCTGCCGGCTGATTCCTCGCCGACTGCGAGATCGCGGTATAGCTGCCGTACATCGAGAGCGACTCTGTGAGTCGGCGCGAGACCTGCGCTGAGCCAAAGACTGTGTCATAGCTGGGAATTACACCCTCGATTGGAGTCAGACCCACGTTGTGCGAGTAACCGAGGTTCATACCCACGATCCAGTCGCGATTAATGGGTCTGTTCATGCCTACCGAAACGCTATCCGAAATGGCGCCGAAGACGACGCCCGAGCCAGCGTTGACCGAACGGTCGTAGTTGGCGAAGAACCCGGTCGTTCGCGTTGCGTAGGTGACGCTGGCGGAGCCGGAAAGATTGATCTGCGACGGGATGGGAACGATGGTCCTTCCGTAAGTTCTCGCCGGGCCAAGGGAAACTGTGGTGCTCAGCCGCCTCGACCAGGCGCGATTGTAGTTGGCGGTCACGCCCTCGGTCTCGATGAGGTAGTTCTGATAGCCGGGGTATGTCTGCTGGTTGTAGAAGACAGTCGCGCCGGCGGAGTTGCGAGCGTCGATGCGGTAGTTGGGGCCGAACGTAGCACCCCAGGAGTCGTTGTTATATCCGACATCGCCGCCGGTAAACTTCAGGATCTCCCAGGATGCGGAGCCTTCGAGGTCCAGGCTCGCTGTGGTCTGCCAGGTTGCGCTTCCTTGAAGGCCGTTCGAGATGCGGTTCGAGTTGTTAGTGAAGATTGCCTGGGGAGGACCGATGCCAGTCTGCGGCGGATTGGCGCCGACATCTCCGACGCCGGCGACGCCGGAGAGCCCGGTCGTTGGAGAGTCAGGAAGATAGCTGAAGGCGTCCGAAGCTACAAAGACCCACGACTTTGTACGAAAGACCTGGGAGGCCGCGATGTTCTGGTAGGTCTGAACATTGGAGTCGGTTCCGGGAATATCGCCGAAGGTCACGCCTCCCGAATAGAGCAGACTGAACGGGTTGTACTCACTCTTGGAGAGATATCCGAGATTTCCGCTCAAGGTAGTGCCGGCATAGACGCCGCCACTACCGTATCCAGACTCAATTTGCTCCGAACCGGTTAGTGAATAAGAAAGGGTGCCCAGGTGGGTCGGCAGGTTGAACCCGAAGTTATTCGACGGCATGGTATTCGAGACAGAGGCCGTGGACTCCGCCTGGCCGAGCAGGGCTGCCGGCAGGCAGAGGAGGGAGGCCGCGATCAGGCTGGTGCGGAAGCCTCTCATGGGACCACGACCGTATCGTTGGGCTTTAGTGCTATGTCCTGGCTGTTGTCTCCGCGAATAGCTGCCTTGTAGTTGAATTGAATTTTCTCCTGCTTCCCTTGGGGCCCACGCAAGATATAGATGCGATTTTTGTGGGCATAGGGGGTCACTCCACCGGCGCTGGCGATGGCCTGGAGGACAGTCATCCCAGGGGTAATCTGCACCGGGCCCACGTGGCCCACCTCGCCAACAATGAAAATTCGCTGGCTTGTATCCTGCATCACGCCAACAGTTATGACGGGATCCTGAACGTATTTCTTGTAGAGTGAGGTGAGGTTTTCGGTTAGCTGCGCAGTGGTCAGACCTGCCGCCTTCACGTCCCCGAGAAGAACCATCGAGATCATCCCGTCAGGCCGGACGGGAAAGGTGCCGGAGAGAGACTGTTCCTTCCAGACCGTAATCTGGAGGACATCGTCCGGTCCGATGACATAGCTTGCGTCGACGTGAGGCGGGCCCGCCGGAGCTTTGGGGGCGGCAGGTGGGGCTGTCGCAGGGGGTGCCGGCTCCGGTGTCGGCGTCAGGATCGGCTTGGTTGCCTGGGCGACGCAGAGCGCAGCAATTCCAAGCATCCCGAGAAACAACAGGACTCCGCGGAAAGATGTGAAACGCCTAATTTTGACTACAACGGTTGCGATGGTTGCCCTCACGAATTCCTCTCCTATAAGGCTGTATGCACAACAGTTGCCAAATCGCCCTCGAAGGTGGCCTTAAACCTCATCGAAACTGAATTATCGGCTTCTGGGCAACGTTTGTGGCCGTAGTTTGTGAGGTAAAGGTTTGGTCGGCCCTCTGAAGGTGTTTGTAGAGTCCTATTATCGTCGCCTTGGTAGGCCTAAAACGTGGGAACTTTTTTGCCACTCTTGTGCAAGAAGATTCTCAACCGGAAGACACTAGAGTGCAGTAGGCTAGGGAGCGCGGTAGGATTGCGCGCCCGTTGAAAACGGCAACGAAATTGCTTGGTCCATCTGTAGAGGATTCTCGACCCATGATGGTCACCCAACCGGTTACCCACCCTGGCCCTGTGGCTCCCCCGAGCCAGGAGCGTGAGGTGGTTCCTGTGCACTCGACCTGGCAGCGGTGGCTGCCGGCGATGTTGTTGACTGCTTTACTGGTCGCCATCTATTGGGGCGTAACAAAGAAGCTGGTTTACGACTGGTACACGCAGCCCGACTTTTCACACGGATTCCTGGTCCCGCTCTTCTCCGCCTATTTGGTTTGGACGAAACGGGAGTCGTTGCGGAAGACCCCGGTCCGTCAAAGCTGGGCGGGCGTTCCCCTGGTCCTCGCAGGCATCATTACGCTCTTTCTGGGGGTCTACGGAGCGGAGCTGTTTCTTGCGCGTATCTCGCTGCTGATGTTGCTGGCGGGCCTTATATGGACACTGGCGGGGCGCCAGATGCTGCGCGAGCTCCGGTTTCCGCTGCTTGTGTTGTTGCTGGGTATTCCGTGGCCGAAGGTCATCTATAACCAGATCACCTTTCCGCTTCAGATTCTGGCTTCGAAGCTGGCAAGTGCAGCACTTCCTTTGTTTGGCGTTCCGGTGATGCGCGATGGCAACATCATTCAATTGCCGTCGATGCAACTGGAGGTGGCGGAGGCATGCAGCGGCATCCGTTCTCTGATGAGCCTCTTCACCGCGGCTGTCTTCTACGGCTATTTCCTGGAGCCCAGCGTGAAGCGCCGGGTGATTCTGGCGCTGGCGGCGATTCCGATTGCTGTGCTGGCGAACGGTGTGCGCATCGTCGGTACCGGCCTTGCGGTTCAGTACTGGGATCCGGACAAGGCTCTCGGATTCTTTCATGAGTTTTCGGGGTGGCTCATCTTCGTCGTCTCCCTGATGCTCCTCTACCTGCTTCACATGATGATGAATTTGTCGAAGCGAGTTCGCGGAGGTCAGCAATGAGATCCGCGAAGTTCTGGATTTTGTTTGTTCTGCTGGCAGCGACCTTTACCACGCTGCACCTGCGTGGGGATACGGACCGGGTTCCGCCGACGCCGCCGCTTTCATTGATGCCGTCGACGATCGGCGGCTGGACCGCGCAGGACTATCCGCTCGATAGCGAGACGCTAGCTGTGCTGGGTGACGGGCGCTTCCTGAACCGCGTGTACAACAACGTGGGACCTGCAGGGAAACCGGTGGAAGCTTCCGTTTCGCTCTTCATCGGCTACTTTCCGACGCAGCGATCCGGGCAGTCGATTCATTCTCCGCAGAACTGCCTCCCGGGTTCTGGATGGTCGTTTCTGTCTTCGCAGGTGGTCAATCTGCCGACGGCGGACGGGAAGCCGTATCCGGTTGGCGAGTACCTGATCGGAAACGCCGGGGAAAAACAGGTGGTGCTCTATTGGTATCTTGCGCACGGCCGCAGTGTTGCCAGCGACTATCTCGCGAAGGCCTACATGATGCTCGATGCGGTTCGCTACAACCGTACGGATGGCGCTCTGGTGCGGATCGTCACACCGGTTGGCCCGAACGAACCGCTGGACTCTGCGCAGCAGCGCGCGATTCACTTTGCCAATCAGGTCACGCCGCTTCTACCTCGGTTCATTCCAAATTGATGGTGTACCTGAACCTTTCAGCTCGGTTTATGTCTCTCCGCTCACGCGCACACAGGTGGGGTGAAGCAATTCGCAGTCGTTCAATGGAGTTCGTTGCAACTGGTTGTTATCCGTTTTGTGTTGGGAAGGACGCGCCGGCTCGGTTAGCGGCTTTTGGGAAGGAACGTTGATGAAGACCTCGCACTCTTACCGGATGGGCCGTATTCCGGCTCTTGTTTGTCTGACGATTCTGCCTCTGCTGGCGCAGGGTTGCACGCGCGACCCGAACGTCCGGAAGGTAAAGTACCTGAACAGCGGCAAGGCCTACGAGGCGCAGGGCAAAGAGAAGGAAGCGATCATCCAGTTCTCGAACGCAATCAAGATCGATCCTCATTTTGCAGCCGCCCACTACGAGCTTGCCAAGGCCTATCTGAAGACCGGTTCGGCCATGGGAGGGTACGCCGAACTGCGGCGCACGGTCGATCTCGATCCGAAGAATGTTGAGGCGCGTCTGACACTTGCCCAGATTTACCTGGCGAGCCGCCAATACGTGAAGTCGCTCGAGCAGGCGAATGCGATCCTCGCTCTTGACCCGAAGAATGCAGATGCGTGGGCGGTGAAGTCGGGCGTCGCAACAGCCAACAACGACCGCGAGGAGGCGCTTAAGGATATTCAACAGGCGCTGACCTACGCCCCCGATCGTGCCGGTTTCCACGCGCAGCTCGGACTCATCCAAAACTCTGACCCTTCGACGGCCAAGGACGCCGAGGCCTCGGTTCGACAGGCGGTGAAGCTCGATCCGAAGAACGCGCCTGCTCACCTGTTGCTCTCTGCCATGCTGCAGAAGAAGGGTGACGAAGCCGGAGCGATGGCCGAAGCGCAGGCTGCCACGCAGGCTGACCCGAAGAATCTTCGCGCATGGCTCACGCTTGCCGGGCTTTACTACAAGAGCGGAGACAAGCAGAAGGCTGAGGACACGCTGATGCGGGCCACGGACGTGTCGCACGATACCAATGACGGCGCCAGCCTGCTCTTCAATTACTACCGGCAGACCGGCCAGATCGACCGTGCGTCTTCCGTCTACGCTCAGCTCTCGGATAAGTATCCGAAGAGCCTTCCCATAAAGTTGGTGTATGCACAGATCCTTATCGATCAGGGGAACTATGCGAAGGTCCAGCAGATCGTCGACGAATTGAACAAGACCAATCCGAACGATCCGCAGGTGCAGGCGATGACGGGCGCGCTTCTGCTGCACGACGGCAAGACAAACGATGCTGTGACCTTGTTGCAGAAGGCGGCGAAGAACTCTCCAGACAACATCCCGTTGAAGTACTGGCTTGGCCAGGCAGACAAGGTGAAGGGCGACATGGCGGGAGCAGAGGAAAACTTCCGCGCTGTCACGAAGGCGCAACCAGGCAATCTGCTGGCTCAGCGCGAGCTTGCCGCGATGGCCGCGGCGAAGAAGGACAACGCACAGCTTCAGCAGATTGCGGAGACACTGATCTCCCTCTACCCGAATCTTTCCGAAGGCTACCTATGGCGTGCCGTCGCGGAGGCAAACCAGAACCGCACAGAGCAGGCAGAGGCGGATCTGCAGACCGCAATTAAGAAGAACCCCAAAGATTCTGCAGCTCTGGTTGCGCTGGGAGAGATCCGCGTCCAGCAGAAGCACTATCCCGAAGGCGAACAACTCATGCTGCAGGCATTGGATGCTAACCCGAACCAGCTTCCGGCGCTGACGATGCTTGTGAACTATTACATGTTCCAGAAGCAGCCCGAGAAGGCGAACGCGCTGGTACAGAAGGAGATCGCGAGGTCACCGAATAACAGTGGGCTTTATGTCCAGATGTCCGCTCTCCAGCTTGTTCAAAAGGATGTCAATGGAGCAATGAGCTCAGCCGAGAAGGCGATGCAATTGAACTCGTCCGATCCTGCCACGCTGATGGCCTACACCCGAGCGGCAACAGCTTCAGGAAATGCCGCCGCCGCCATTTCGAAATGGCAGGCGTGGTCGACCGCGCATCCGAATGATGCGCAAGGCGACGTGATTCTTGCCACGCTGGAAGAATCGCGTGGTAACGCAAATGGCGCGATGGATTACTACAAGAAGGCGCTTGCCATTCAGCCTGACAACGCCGTCGCGCAGAACAACCTGGCTTTCCTGATGCTGGAGAAAGGACAGGACGTCGATATGGCGTTGTCGCTCGCGGAATCAGCGCGGCGTACGATGCCAAAGTCGTCGAACACTGCGGACACTCTGGCCTGGGCCTACTATCACAAGGGGCTCTACGGCTCGGCTCGCTCTCTGCTTGAAGATGCTGCGAAGGATTCGCCGAATGATGCGTCGATCCAGTATCACCTCGGCATGGTCTACAGCAAGATGGGAGACAAGGCCAATGCGACCGATCATCTGAAGAAGGCGGTGAGCCTCGCTCCAGGCACTCAGCCCGCCAACGATGCCAGCAAGGCGCTCAACTCTCCGGGAATGTAACCCTGGTATAAGCGATGTTTCGGCGGGCGGGGGATTGAATCTCTCGCCCGCTTCGCTTTTCATCGGGAATGCAAAATGAAGTCGCCGGGATGTATCGAGGGCGCAGATTAAGCGCGATACCTGATCCGTCGGTGAAGGGATAGCTGCGTCGAAACGCTGAGCATCCGCAACGTTCGATATCGGCCAAACGCACAGCACCTGTCAGGCGAGAAGAGCGTAGACATGAAAAGGAGGGAGTCCTTTCGGACTCCCTCCTGGTAGTTGATCCTCGGAGTACTAGGCAGAGAAGCGTGCGCTAAAACGACGGCGTGCGATTGCTGCCGCACCCAGTAGGCCGGTTCCCAGCAGAGCAAGACTGCTCGGCTCAGGCACCGGGCCAAGAGCGGTTCCAGTACCGGAGAAGGTCACAAATGTAGTGACGCCTCCCGGGGTCTGCTGCGCGGTGAAGTTGAACGCAGCATCCTCAGGTGTGAAATTGTCCACACCGGTGAGGTTGAAGATGCCGGTGCCCGTGACCGACAGGTTGGTGAACATACCTGAGGGGTCGGGTCCGAACGACCATTGCTCTGAGGTAAGGGTGAAAGTGAGCGTCTCACCCCCCTGTGTGGTTGACAGGATCTCAAGCGAACCACCCGGAGGTGAGTGAGGCGTCATGACACCCAAGGGAAGATTGAATGGGCCTGGCTGCGGAGCTGTGGGGAAGAACGTAACTGGGTTGGGGCTCGAGAAGAAACTCGCGAACGTACCCGTCACGCCGCCCACTGTGTAGTTCCCGCAGGTCGCGCAGGTTCCGTTCGCAGCGAACGTCACCATACCCGTGCCTGTGTTGAACTGAAAGTTGGAGCCAGTGACGGAGATCGTGCTTCCCGGCGCAATCACGTCTGCCTTTGCCAAAGTTGTTGAAGCTGCAAAAATCGCCGCTCCAAGGGCAAGAACCCTAAACGGTATATTCATAGTCCTCCTCGACTCCGCCTCCAGCGAAGTGCCTGTAGTTGCTGCCACCTGAGCTGCAAACCCTCCCCAGGGACGGTGACCAGCGGATCATTGCCGATGGGACCCCAAACTACGTCTGCAGTGCTCACCATGTTGGAGCACGCCTATTGCCGAACGGTTGTTTTGTAAGTTCTGATACTTAGGTCACTTGCGGGCGGTGACCATGAAGGAATTTGCAGACTCTTGTTGAACAATTTTTCCGTTTGCGCAGTTATCAGGCTGTAAGCACCCGACGATCAGGAGATGCCTGGAAATCGTTTAACTAGCGGCTCAGATAATTCAAATGAGTTGTGACTCATTGAAATGAAAGAGGTTGTCTCGTGATCGCACGCAAACACGGAGGTAATGGCGCGCAGGAGTGCCTTCGCTGCCGTAATCGCCGCGCGGGACGGGATTTGGAAAATTGCAGGAGTTTAGTGAACTAGTGAATCGCCAGCCAAATTATTCAGGCTGTGGATTTCTTCTTTCTCGCTGATATCCAAGAGATGCTGAAGCTGGAGCCGTTGCAGCTTTTCCGCTACCGCCATCAGCACAAAAAGATTGAGTGAGAGGCACTCACGAGAGGCCATCTCTTCGGCGCGGTCACGAAGAGCGGCGGGCAAATGCAGAACCACATCCTGAAGTCCCTGGTTCTCGGTCGCCATCGGCCTCTCCTCGCGAGACAGTAGTCCGTAAGGAAAGTATGGAATCGGTCCGGACCCAATCCAATGGCACGATCGTGTAACGCCGAATGGGTCGTGGGCCGCTACTTTGTTGGGAATTAGCGGCTCATCCAGCCGCCGTCCACCGTCAGTATGGTGCCTGTGACATAGTCGCTTGCTGCGGATGCCAGGTAGACGGCGGCTCCGGCAAGATCCTCCGGCTTGCCCCAGCGTCCAGCCGGGATTCTCTCGAGGATCTGGCGATTCCGGACAGGATCGGCCTGCAATGCCTCGGTATTGGTCGTTGCGAAGTAACCGGGAGCGATGGCGTTCACCTGGATGTTGTGAGCTGCCCACTCGTTTGCGAGTGCCTTGGTGAGCTGTGCGACTCCGCCCTTGGAGGCTGAGTAGGCGGGAACTCTGATGCCGCCCTGGAAGCTGAGCAGCGAAGCGATGTTGACGATCTTCCCGCCGGATTTGCGGGCGAGCAGATCGCGACCGACCAACTGAGAGAGCTGGAAGACGCTCGTGAGATTGACCTGCACCACGCGCTGCCAGTCTTCAAGCTTGAACTCTTCGGCGGGATCGCGGTGAATCGTGCCGGCGTTGTTCACGAGGATATCGACGCGACCAAACTGCTGCTTTACATCGGCGAATAGCTTCTCTGCGCCGGTGGTCTCGCCGAGATCGGCCTGGAATGCAGCAGCGGTCGCTCCAATGGCCTTGGCGGTGTCGATTGCAGGACGGCGGTTTCCATGCACGGCCACCTGTGCGCCGGCCTCTGCAAGTGCGGTGGCGATGGCGGCGCCGAGCCCGCTGGCTGCGCCTGTAACGAGAGCCACGCGGCCGTCGAGACGAAAGAGATCAAGGATGGAGGATGACATGGTTCTCCTGAGGTTCGAATCGCAAGCGGATAGCGCTCGAGGTAAGGAACAGGGTACGGCAAATGCGCGTGGAATGTCCGGTGGATGCCCAGACCTTAGCTTTTGCGCTTGCGTGTGCGTGCTGGCTCGGACGCTAACGCAGGGGCTGGCCCAGTCGATTCACGCACGATGAGTTCGGGTTCAACGCGAAGGGTGTCGGGCTGGCGTTCGCGCGCGATCTTCTTCAGCAGCGTTGTCGCCGCGAGCTCGCCCATCGCCTGCAATGGCTGGCGAATGGTGGTCAGGCTGGGAACATAGTAGTTGGCGGATTGAATGTCGTCGAAGCCGATGACTGAGACGTCATGCGGAACGCGAAGTCCGCCGTCGTGCAGGGCGCGGATGCAGCCGATCGCCGAGATGTCGTTGAAGGCGACGATCGCGGTGAAGTCGCGGCGGCGCATGAGGAGTTGCTGTGTGCCGGGGTAGCCGAGCTCGGGGGATTGCATGTCCTTCTCGAGCTGCATGGTCAGATCTGGAGAGACGCGGAGACCGAGAGTGCGCGCAACCTGCAGCGTCGCGCGCCAGCGCGTGTGCGAGTCAGAGCTGAACTCCTGCCCATGCATGAATGCGATTTTTCTGTGCCCGAGACGAAAGAGATGACCGAGCGCGAGCTCCGCAGCGCGTGTGCTGTCGAGGACGATATTGGTGACCCCGGGGAGGGGGGCGTGTGAGGCGAGAGCGACGGTGGGGGCGGGGGGAGGTTCGGTGAGGCGGGTGTCGATGGCGAGGATGCCGTCGACGCCGCGGGAGTGAAGGATGCGGGGGTATTCGGCGATCAGGTCGGCGCGGTGACGGTGGTGAGCGGTGAAGAAGAAGTATCCCTCGCGCATGAGGACGTCGGCGGCGCCGGAGAGGACCTGGGAATGGTAGCCCTCACCGAGGACCGGGATGAGGATCCCGACGGTCAGAGTGTTGGTGCCGCGCAGGGAGCGGGCGATGAGGTTGGGGCGGTAGCCGAACTTCCTGGCCGCGGCGCGGACGCGCTCGCGGGTGGGCTCGGGGATGGAGCGGTTGGGAGCGTTGTTGAGGACGAACGAGACAGTCGCCGGAGAGAGGTCGAGGTACTCGGCGAGCATTTTGAGGCTGACTCGCGCGCCGGGAGGAGGTGAGGATTTCTCTTTCGGCATGTCGGGGGTAGTGTACCCCGTCCGAACCCCAGCGAGTGAACTCGCCGGGGACCCCCCTCCCCCCGTCACTTTTTGCGCAAAATCTAGAGCGGAGAGAGCTTAGGGGTGGACCTAATGTGGTGCGCTCTGGCGATTCATGGGCTCTCAGATCTACATAGTGGTTTCGGGAGAGCTTAGAGGTCCAGAACATCTTTTTCCATGAGGGTCGCGAGCAATCAAGGGTTGAAAGAAAAGTTGGGAGGGGTCTTGACATATATTCCGATATGGGAATATACAAGATGACATGGCACGAGCCGCGACAACTACGGACGTCTTCAATGCAGTGGCGGAGCCGCGGCGGCGGGAGATTATTGCGCTGCTGGGCGATGGCAAGGAGTGGGCGGTGAATGACGTGGTGGTGCGAATGCGGATGGCGCAGCCGGCCGTGTCGAAGCACCTGGGCGTGCTGCGGAAGGTTGGGGTGGT
>Ga0157369_10004292_pt1 | contig 16858 bp, 13 predicted proteins | sample C25metaG_FD_113461 | JGI IMG/M metagenome (GOLD analysis project Ga0157369, IMG submission 113461) | Corn rhizosphere microbial communities from Kellogg Biological Station, Michigan, USA - C2-5 metaG | ecosystem: Host-associated > Plants > Roots > Rhizosphere > Soil | place: USA: Michigan... | reverse complement strand
GGGGTTGTCGAGAGCAGAGTTGACCTTGTTGCCGGTGGCGAGGTCATTCTGGGTGGTGGCAAGCAGCGAAGCGGTCGACTGCAACGAGAGCAGGTTCTGGCGGACTGACGCCGTGAGGGTAATGCCGGACATTTTTCATACCTTTCTGGTGTGAAACACAGATACGCACGTTCCCGACCTTCTTGGTCAGGTGACCAGGCGACGGTCGTCCGAAGTGGCTAAAAAAGCATGAAGTCCGCGGCTTCCGGTGATTCCGAAATTAAGCAAAACGGGGCCTGATTTTTGTTTTGAACACCAAGGCCCGCACCAGGCCCCATTGATCCAATTGAGGATTTTGGCGCGTCGGCGCGCATTTACCAGGCGTTAACCTTGATCGGAAAGGATTGCCGCAAGGTGGCGGCGGGCACAGCACCCACCGCCGGGCGTCCATATTTTCAAGCTGCTGTACTTGATCGCCGGCGCCAGAAGAGCCGCAACGGAGAACAAATTATGGCCCTGAAAGTCGAGCTCAAGCCGCACGAGCGAATCATCATCGGCTCCTGCGTCGTCACCAACACCGACCAGCGCGCGCGCCTCCTGATCGATGGCGACAACATTCCGATCCTGCGCGAGAAGGACATTCTGACGCCGGAAACAGCGAACACGCCCGCCAAGCTCGTCTATCTGGCGGTGCAGCTCATGTATATCTCGCCGGATCCGCAGGCGAGCCACGGCACCTACTTCAACCTGCTGCGCGACATTGTCGTCACCGTCCCGAGCGCCTGGCCCATCATCGAAGGCATCAATAATTTCATCCTGAGTGGCGACCTGTACCAGGCGCTGAAGGAAGCCAAGAAGCTGATCGCCTTCGAGAAGAAGCTGCTCGATCAGCACGAGGCGCTCGAGGCAAGCCGAAAGCTGGAAGCCGAGCGCCGCTCCGCTTAAAGAATCGCGATAACTGCAAACAACGATCGGGCGATGGCGCCCGATCAGACCGCAAGCGGCTGCGCCATCCGTCCGCTTTCGCCTCGCGCGGCCATCGACCGCCGCGCGCCAAACTCCAGCACCGCCGAGACCAATCGCTCGATGTCGCAGACATCCGTGCGGTGATTGACGATGGCCGCGCGGATTGCAAGCTTGCCGTCCAGCACCGTTGTCGACGGTGCTGCGATCCCCGACTCCTGCAGGTTGACGACGATTTCGCCATTGACCCTGTCGGCGTCCTCGGCGCGATAGCGGAAGCAGACGATGTTGAGACCGACCGGCGCCAGCAGCTCGAGCCGCGGCTCCGCGAGGATACGCGATTCCAAATGGCTCGCGAGCGCACAACAGCGGGCGATGACCGCCCCCAGCCTGTCGGTGCCGAAGGTCTTCAGCGTGAACCAGGTCTTCAGCGCGCGGAAGCCGCGCGACAGATCCGGACCGTAATCGCAAGGCCAGTGCGATCCCGCCGCAAGGCCCCGCGTTTCCCGCCGCAGATAGGCGGCCGGCGCCGCAAAGGCATCGCGATGGCGCTCACCTTCGCGCACCAGAAGGAAGCCCGCGTCGTAGGGCACCTGACCCCATTTGTGGAAATCAAGCGCAATGGAATCCGCGCGCTCGATGCCGGCAAGGCGCGGCGCCAGCTCATGCGAGAGGATCGCGAGCGCGCCGAAGGCGCCATCGACGTGAAACCACAACTTCTCCTCACGGCACAGCGCCGCGATAGCCTCAAGGTCGTCGATCGCACCGATGTCGACGGTGCCGGCGGACGCCACCACCAGAAACGGATCGAGCCCAAGGGCGCGGTCGCGCGCGATCTGCCTGCGCAGCGCCTTGACGTCCAAGCGATGGTTGTCGTCGGTGGCGATACAGCGCAGCGCGTCGCTGCCGAGACCGGCGATGTCCATCGCCTTGCTGATGCAGCCATGCGCGGCCTTCGAGGTGTAGGCGGTCAGCAGGCCACCTGCCTCGCCGACGCCGCGCCGACGCGAAGGCCTGCCGAGTGCTGAAGTTCGCGCCACCAGCACCGCCATCAGATTGGCCATCGACGTGCCGGTGACGAAGATGCCGCTGGCTTCTGTCGGAAAGCCGAACATCTGGCGCGTCCACGCGACGATCTGCCGTTCGACTTCGATCGGCATGTGATCGCGGCCACCGAGATTGGCATTGAGCCCAGCCGCCAGCATTTCGGCGAGCATGCCGACCGCCGAGCCGCCGCCATGCACCCAGCCCATGAAGGCGGGATGCACGTTGCCCGTTGCATAGGGCACGACGAAATCGGAGAAATCGCGATAGACGTCGGCGAGATCGCTACCTTGTCGCGGAAGCTGCTGGCGAAACCGCTCGCGCGCAGCGTTGGGAATCGGCTGCCAGACCGGACGCTCGCGGACCGTCGCAATATGGTCGATCATGTCATCGAGCATGCGATGACCTTGCGCGCGAAGCTCGTCCCAGTTCTGCGGATCGAGGATTTCGTTCGCTTCCGAAAGACGCGGGCCTGCGTGACGCGGCCTGATCACGCCGCCTGCTCCCGCCTCTGTCCGGCATGTCGCACCAGCATCGCGGCAAAGGCATCGAAGATCTTGCGCATCTGCGCCGGCTTGTACGGGAAGACGTGTGCATGGTCCATGTTGTGGACGACGGCGGTGTTGTCGGCTTCGAAGATCAACAGCGATCCGTCGCCGGTCTCCGCGCAATCGACCGTGAAATATTCAAGGCCGACGCGATCGGCAATCGCGTCGAACGCGCCCTGGTGCCTGCGGGCGAAGGCAAAGTCGAAGGTGCGCATCCAGGCCTCTTCCTCGAGACGCTTTTCCGCGCTCTGCGACATGCCGGCGTTGAGATACCAGATGTCCCAACGGTCGGCGATCGCCATGTGGCAGGCATAGGGCCGGCCGTCGACGAACACGACGCGGTATTTGCGATAGAGCCCGTCCAGGCTCGAATAGTCGACGAAGCGCGAGATGAAGAACAGCTCTCCCTCGCGGCCATCGAGGTAGCGGCGCAACTCTGCCGCGTCATCGATCTTTGCAAGGCCGGAGCCCGCATGCGAGCCGCGCGGCCGGATGATGACGGGGAATGCGAGATCAGTGGCGATGTCTTGCAGTTCCTCCGGCGATTGCGCCACGTCATCGAGACGCTCGCGGGTGACCACAAAGGTTGCGGGAATTTCCAGGCCATCGATGCCATCGAGCAGGCGATAGAGCTTGTCACGATCGAGGCTGGAGACGAGGCGCGGCGAATTGAGCAGCGGCCGCGGCCAGCTCGGGGCCGCAGCATCGATCTTGCGCAGCGCCGTGCGGCAATCCTCCGAATCGGAGGCGACCACGATGGCGATGTCGTGCTCCGGCAGGGGCGAGGGCAATCCGGCCTCGGGGATCACATAGAGCATCATCAGCTCGATGCCGGACTCCTCGAGCAGGAATTCGATCGGCGTGTTGCTGCCCATGTCCGTCGCCGCCGCGAGCGCGAGCACGCGCAGGCGCGGATTTTTCGTCGCGCAGGGCGAGCGGAACAATTGATGCGAGAGCAGCACTTCGTGCTGGATGGCAAGGCCCGCCTCCTTGTCGCCGAGCAATTGCGCGATCAGCGACAGATCGATGCCCTCGCCCGCATCCGCCGTGCCGTTGAGCAGCTTTGCGATCAGCTCCGCCCATTGCGGACGCAGGTCGATCCCATCGAATGCCATCTTGGCGAGCTTCGCCATGCCGATGCGGTCCGCGCATCCGCCGCGGGCAGCCTCCGAGATCTCCAGCGCCCTAAATTCCATTTGACAGCTCCGTAATTCCGCGCTCGCCGGCATAGGCGAGCAACAGTTCGACCTTGGCGACGACCTCTGCGATGTGGTCGAGCTCGCGTTGCAGGTTTTGTTGGGCGACCGCGGCGTCCGCCGACCAGGTGTCCGTGACCTGGGGCGCGCCAACGCAGAGGCGAAGCGCCGCGGTCGGCTCCCGGCCCGGCCGTTCGATCCGCACCGGCTGACCGATCAGGCAACGCTGTGCGATGATGTCGCGATCGGCCTCGCCGCCGTCGATCACACGGCTTAAATCCTGCGCCAGCACGGAATGGAGCACGCGGCATTCATGCAGGGAAAGCGCGCGGCCGTGCCGGCTCAGCGTGAACGGAAAGATCGTGGCTTCGGCAAACTCTTCGTCCTCGGTTGCCGCGCCTGCCTTCATGTCGAGCGGATGAAGCGAAGGCGACAGTGCGATCAGGTTTTCGATGCCGGCGCGATATTCGCGCAGCGCGGTGGCGCGCCAGGTGTCCGGTACCGCACAATAGGCCTTGATTTCCTCCAGCGCTGCTTCCCAGCGCAGCCACTGGCCGAGATTGGGCCTGCTCTCGAAGCGGGAACGGAGCGCGGTCCAGCGCTGCGGCCAATCGTTGCGGTTCGCATAGTCGGCAAGACCGACCGCGATCCCCTCGCCCCGCTGCGGCGCGAGCGAAAGTACGGAAGGCACCAGCAGCGCACCGCTGAAGGCGGGACCGCCGAAGAATTTCGAGCCGGTCAGGAGCACCATATAGCCGCGATCGAGATAGCTCCGCAGCCGGCGGCGGGAAAGCCGCATCTGGCAGGCGTCGACGGCCACGACGACCTTGTCGGGCCAGCGCCGCGCGATCTCGTCGAGGCAGGCCCGGCTCGGTGCGCGCCAGCCGAGCTTCGAGGCATCCATGATTTGCAGCAGCACGCCGGCGCCCTCAGTCACCGCCGTCTCCACCGCCGCCAGCACCGCAGCGTCGGCATCGCCCCGCGGTTTGAGTCCACTTGCATCGGCAAGCGGCAGCGCGACGCAGTCACCGGCGAGCCCCGCGATCGGCGTATCCTTGCGAACGACGGCGCCATTCGCCGTGAAGCGGTTGAAATGGCGCCCGCGCGCCGTGTAGCTCGTCCCGCTGCCGGTCTGATCGGCGCCGACGATGATGGTCTTGAGCGACCTGCCGATCAGCGAATGGGCGAGCGCCAGGGCATGAAGCTGCGAGTCGGTGCCGGATGGCGAAAACACCACATCGACCGCCTTCGACGGCAAGAGGAGATACGACTTCAGCTCCTCGCGCATGTCCTCGATGCGCGTCTCCAGCGCCTGTTCCAGGCCGACCGCGATCGAAAGCCGCATCAGCTCCTCACGCGCAAGGCCTGCGCGCTCATAGCCGCGTTCGGAGATCGTGGAGGCCGTGCTCGAGGCAAAGCTGAGCGCGTGCGGCAGCGGCGATGGCCCGCAGCCGTAATCATTGACGCGGCTGATCGGATCGAGCATCAGCCTCGGATCGCCGCCAGAGGTCAGAAGATCGTCCAGCGTCGCGAACAGATCGCGCAGGCTGCCGTTGAACGCCGGGAACCCGGGAGCCTCCAGAAGGTTGAAGCGGGGCGCGGCGAACGTCATGGGTGCTGCTTTCAGGCTGCGTCAGCCGCGCTCGGCGCGGAGGCGAATTGCGAGGCGATATCGCCATGGAAGACCGAGGGCCCGACATGGTCGAGGCGGCTGTCGAGATCGGCCCAGATCTCGCCGCCGATATCGGTCCAGCGCTTGCAGAACGCAAAATCCTCGCTGAGATAGGTACCGGTGGCCGGATCGATCATGCATTCGAACAGCGCGAAGCGGTTCGCACTGCCGGCGAGCGCATCGCGCGAATGTTCGCGGAAGAACTGAAGCGGCGCGTGGTCGGGATGCGCGCACATTTTTTCCAGCACGTGGCGGCGGATCATCAAAAAGCCGGTGCCGGCATAGCGCACCCGGGTGAAGCCGTTGACGACCCTCACCTCGTCGGGGTTATCGATCTCGAGCACATAGTCGAGCGAGCTCGCGGCGAGGTTCGGCCGGCCCTCGGCCATCGCCCGCTTGGCCTTCTCCCAGTTGACCCGCTTGATCGGATAGCAGCCGGCGACGACGTCGGCGCCGGATTCGATCAGGCGGAACACCTGGTCGGGCGTAAAGCCGATATCGGCGTCGATGAAGAGAAGATGGGTGGCGTCGGGATCGTCGAGGAACAGCGTGACCAGGTTCGCCCGCGCGCGGGTGATCAGGGCGTCGCCATCGCGCAGGTGTACCTTGAGCTGGACATTCGACATCGAATGCACCGCCCGCTGCAGCGCAAAGAGCGAGCTGGCATAGATGCTCGAGACCTGCCCGCCGAAGCAGGGCGTGGCGACCACGAGGTGAAATTGTTCGGTCATGATTGGCTCCGAAGCCACAAGGCGACGCCCGATTTCTGACCAATTAGTAAATAGACGTGGTTAACGAAAACCTAACGCCGCCCCTGCCCCGTTAAGCCACTGGCAGGAACTTGGTCAGGCTCAGCTGCGACAGCATGGAGGTGACCTGATAGGACGCAGTCAGGCTGTTCTGGAGCGACAGGATTTCGCTCGCGACCTCGTTCTGGTTGATGCCCTCGGTCGAGGAAACCAGATTTTGCAGCGCCGTCTGGGTGTCGGTCTGGCGCGCCTGGGCGTCCTTCATCGCGGTCTGGGCCGTAGCGAAATCGGTTTGGATATCGGAAATCGTCTGCTGGCCCGCCTGCGGTGTAAGATTGGTCGCAATGCGTTGGCTGAGCGCGGCAGCGGCCGCCGGCGAGTTGGTGCCGGTCGGCGACAGCGTCACCGCGGCATAGGTTGCCACCGTCTGCAGCGCCTGGCGGATCGCCTGCTCATTGGCCTGCGCGCCGAACTGCACGGTCTGCGAGGAATCGATGCGGACGGTCGCGGTCGAGCGCGCCGTGCCGGGCCCGGAATTGCCGGTGTACCACTGCACGGTGTTGGCCGAGCCGTTGGTGAGTTGCGTCGCCGACGATAGCGGCGAGCCCGAGACCCTGAGCGGCCCCTGGGGTGCCGTCACCGTGGATCCGCTGGGAAAGCCCAGAGCGGCGATCGCGCTTGCCGGCGAGGTAGAGATGGAGAACGTCGACGCATTGGGCGTGTTGATGGTGACCACGCCGCCATGGACGGTCGAGGGCGTGGTCGTGCCGGTGATCGAATCGATCTTCGAGAGCAGCGATTGAACCGTGGCGGTGGTGCTGATCTGGTTGGGGCTGGTCGGACTGCCGGTAACAAAAGTCAGCGTCGTGCCGTTGACGGTCATCGTGTCGCCGGCCGCAAAGCCGGGCGACAGCGAGTCGCTTCCCGAGGTACCCGACAGCGCGGTCGCCCCTGTGATGTATGCCTGCGGGACCGCCTGGTTTTTGACCGCCGACGCGCCCATCGCCGAGCTGTCGGTGCTGAAGAAATTGTCGCCGGCTTGCACCGCGGAGGCCGCCACGAGCGAGGTATTGGCCAGGGTCGAGATCGCCGAGGTCAGCGCGTTGCTGAAATTGGTCGCGGTGTCGGCGGTCGTCGCGCCGATGGCGAAGCTGCCGGCCGGAACCGGATTGGCGCTGGTCGCCGTCAACGTGATGGAATCGGTGGTGCCGTCGGGCTCGTTGAAGGTGACGCTGAATGTATCGCCAGAGCTGGGCTGGCCGTTGGCGAAATCCACCGAGACCGATGCCGGCGAGCCGGACGGGCCACTCACCACGTTCGATACTGTCGATGTGGTCGAGATCGAGTTCAGCTTCAGGCCGAATTGCGAGAGCGCGTTGTCCTCGGAAACCGTCGTCAACGTCGACGAAGCCGGCGGTGTTGGCGGCGGTGTCGCTGGCGCGGGCGGGGTGACGGTGACGCGGCCCATGCCGTTGGCGCCGAGATCAGCCTGCTGGCGCTCGGCGATCACCTGCTTCAACCCGGCCTGGGTCGTGGTGCCATTGAGGATATCGTCGGCTGAGACGACCGCCTGGGTGTTGATGGCAGTGCCCGAAAACAGATAGCGGGTGCCGACCTGGGTGTTGAGCATGCCGACGATCGCCGACAGCTCGGACTGGGCGTTTTGCTGGCCGATGGTCTGGCCCGACGAGGTCAGGTTCTGCGGCGAAGAAGACGCGTTGCTCTGCACCTGGCCGAAGGTCGTCGACAGCGATTGCAGCGCGGTGTTGGCCGCGGAGATGTCGGTGTTGACGTTGGTCATCGTGGTCGAGAAGGCCGAGATGTTGGCGAGCTGCGCGCGCGCCGCGATCGCAAAGCCCTCGTTGACGCCCATGCCGGCGTAGTTCGTCGACTTGGTCCCGCTCGACAGCTGCGTCGACAGGTTCGAGAGCTGATTGGAGATGTTCTGAACCGAAAGGCCGAGCAGAGAGTTGGCGTAATTGATGCTGCTGATTGACATTTACGCACCCTATACTTGTGCCTGCAGCAAGGTCTGCATCATGCTTTGAACCACCGACATGATGTGGGCATTGGCTGCGTAGGTATTTTGCACCTGGATCAGGTTGGACATTTCGGTGTCGATGTTGGGCTTGGCAGTCGAATCGAACTTCTGTTGCAGCGTGTTGACGACCACCGCCTGCCCCTGCTGCAATTGCGTGGCCAGCGTCGAGGCATTGCCCTGCTGGCTGATGAAGGATTGCAGATAGTTCGACAGCGTGCTGGTGAACGGCTGCGCAGCGGAACCAAGCCCGGTCGACGGCGAGTAGGTGAAGGACGCCGACGTGAGCTGCGAAAACATGAAGTCCGAGCGCTTGTTGTCGCCGGCCGCGGTCGAAGTCTGATAGTTGCTGAGGATCGACGGGTTGTTGAGGACCGCCGGATTGATGGCGATGCGTCCGGCAAGGCCCGTCATCTCGGAGCCGGCCGCGGTGTACTGGCCGGTGTAGAGCGAGCCGGCGTCGGTGAACAGTGCCACCTGCGGAATGCCGCTCGCGGTCGTCGTGCTTGTGGTCGTCGACGAGGTGGCGTTGACGGTCACCCCGCCAGTACCGGTGATGCTCAGCGTCGTTCCGGATAGGGAAAAGTTCAGGCCGCTCGCGCCCAGCGCTGTCTGGAGCTGCGTCGAGAGCGAAGGCGTGGTGGACGAGAAATTCGCGCCGACCAGCAGCGGATTGGCGTTGGCACCGTTCTTCAGCGGTAGCGCATTCGGATCGGTCACATTGACGATCGAAATCTGGTGTTGCGTACCCGCCCCATCCGTGTAGGTCAGGTTGATCGTGTTGCCTGGCAGAACGCTCGACGTATCGATGCTGAAGCCGGCGGCAGGTACGGTGATTGCAGTGCCTGCCGTGGTCACGTCCGAGAGCGAGGAGCAGAGCGTCGCCGCCATCTGGTCGACCTGGGTCTGCGCCTGCGGCAGGGTCTGGTCGCGCAGTTTCAGGTCGGCGGCTATCTGACCCGAGGAAAGCAGGCCGTTGGCGACGACATCGACGGCGGCGCCGTTCGGCAGCTTGATGTTCAGCGTGCCGACGCCGTTCTGCGACGCATTGGTGCTGTAGAGGTCGGTCGCGGTCAGCGAGCCCTTCGAGGTGTAGGTGAAGCTCGATGCCAGGCCCGCGCCGACGAGCTGGATGCCCGAATTGGTGAAGATGTTGGTCTGGTTCGAGGGGTCGGTGGTCACCTTGATGTCGACCAGCTTCGACAGATCGTTGATGGCGTTGTCGCGCTGATCCATCAGCGTCGCCGCCAGCGGATCGCTGGAGCTGAGACCCTGGAGCTGGGTATTGATATGCGCGATCGTGCTCATATCGGTGTTGGCCTGATTGGCCGAATTGCCGATATCCTGCTCGACGTTGGCGCGCAGCGACTGGATGCCTTCCGTGGTCGTGTTGAGCTGGCCCGCCAGCGTCTGCGCCGCCGACAAGGCGACGGCTTGCGCAGAGGAATCGCCGGGGTTGTTCGACAGCGATTGCAGCGCCGTGGTGAAGTTGCTGAGCGAGGTTTCCAGCGTGCCCTCGCCTCCCGGCGTGCCGTAGACGCTCTGCAACTGCGACAGTATGTTGGAGATCTGGTCGGCATAGGCGCCGCCCGATGTCTCCGTGCGCAGCTGGTTCTGCACGAACAGGTCGAGCTGGCGGTTGACGCCGGTGACCATGACCGACGAGCCGGTGGTGCCGCTCGCGATCTCGATCTGGTTCGGATTCTGGTCGACGTAGCCGGGCGTGTTCGTGTTGGCGACGTTCGACGAGATGATCGACAACGCCGCCTGGTTGGCGCGGATGCCGGCCATTGCCGTGGCGAGGGATGAACTCAAACCCATGCTACCTGCCCGCCTTTACTGGTTCACTCCGTGGGCCGCCTACCGCAGCACAGCCAGAAGCGACTGGACCATGTCGTTCGCCGTGGTGATCACCTTGGTGTTCGCCGAATAGGCCTGCTGCGTCACGATCAGCTTGGTGAATTCGTCGGCGATGTCGGTGTTCGATCCTTCCAGCGACGAGCCGGAGATGGTACCGGACGCGCCGATGATCGCCGGGCCCGACTGGTCGGTCGCCGCATAGGCACCGCCATCGAGCGCCTTGAGGTAGTTGGTGCCGTTGAAGTGCGAGAGCGTCACCGAGGCGAGGTCGATGTTCTGGCCGTTGGAGAACGTGCCGACCACGAGGCCGTTGTTGTTGATGGCGACCGACTGGAGCTGACCGGCGGCGAAGCCGTTCTGCGTGATGCCATTGATGGTGGCCGCACCGCTGGAGCTTGCGAACTGCGTCAGGGCACCGCTCGCGATGCTCATGGTCAGGTTGCCGAGCGATTGCCCGTCTACGGTCACGCCGGGAATATTGAGCGACGTGCCGCTCGGAGACGACAGCGAGCCGTTCGCGTTGAAAACGAAGTTCGTTCCAACGTTCATCCAGGCCACCGTGTTGCCGGTTGCAGTGGTGTTGGTCTGATAGAACAGATTCCAGACATCCTGGTGCCCCGGGCCGAGCGAGGCGCTGTCGGCCTTGGCCCAGCGCAATTGCAGGTTCACCGGCGTGCCTGCCGCATTGTAGGCCGTCACCGCACCACCGGAGATGGATTCGTTGGTGAAGGTCGTGATGTCGCTACCAATGACCTGGCCCGTTCCGGTATTGGTGCCGGTGCCCATTGCCTTGGTGACCGGCGCGGTGATGCCCATCGCTGCGAGGGCGTTCGTGGCATTGGCCCCACCAGAGGTGATACTCAGATTCTGGTTGGTGCCGGTATGCAGCGTAATCGCGCCATTGGCAGCGATTGTCGGCGTGACACCTGTGATATTGCCGATCTCGCTCAACAGGGTGCCGATATTGTCGGTGATACTGATCTGGTTGGCAGAGAGGTTGGTCGCGCCGCTGACGAACGTGATAGTGGTGTTATCGATCGTAATGGTGTCGTTGGCAGCGAATCCTGTGGTCAGCGAGTTGCTTCCGCTTGTGCCTGAGAGGGCTGTCGAGCTCGAATTCGCGCTTCCCGTCTGGCTGTTGGCGGCAGCGCCGGCGCTCGTAGCGTCGACTGGAGGCGCCGGCGTACCCGATACCAGGGGATTACCATTTGGAGTGGTCGAGAAGTCGTTGGGGTTCAGACCGCCGTCAGCGGTAATCGTCTTGGCCGCGGCGGCTGCGCTTGCCGGCGTCTTCGGCTCCGTCGGCAAGTTCGCAGCGTAGGTGATCCCGGTCGTCGCTTGCGCCGGGATGAAGTTGTTCTGGAATTGCAGCACCTGCGGAACGTTGCCGGTCGGGTTACCAGTCTTGGGATCGACCGAGACGCCCATCAGGTAATAGCCGGCGCCATTGACCAGGTTGCCGTTGGCGTCGACCTGGAAATCGCCGCGGCGGGTGTAGTCGGTCACGCCGTCGAATACCGGCACGTTGTCGGAGACCGAGGTCGGCTTCTGCACCGAGAAGAAGCCGTCGCCGTTGATCGCCATGTTGGTGGCGACCGTCGAATTCGAGACAGTGCCCTGGGTGGTGATCGTCTGCTGGGAGAAGGCCGTCACGCCGCCCGCGACCTGCTTACTGGGCACCGTGGCGTCGGGGACCAGATCTTCGAAGGTGGTACCGATGCCCTTGTAGCCGACGGTCGAGGCGTTCGCTATGTTGCCGGAAATGTTCTGCAAGGCGAAAGACTGGGCCGAAAGGCCACCAACCGCCGTCGTCAGCGCGTCGAAGATACCCATAACAATTGTCTCCACATACGATTGGCTCGGCCAGCCGGGCGGGCTATCGGCCGCAATTCGTCGCGGAAACTGTCGCAAGCGTTATGCCAACGGGCAAAATCATGTAAAATCAGATGCTTAAATAAAAAACCCCGGCCAAATGACCGGGGCACAATTGCCGGGCGGGCAACAATTGCCGGGCGAAACCTGCGTTTCTCTTTAGGTCGCCTGCGCCGCCGCTGGATGGAAGGTCAGCGCCAAACCGTCCATGCAGTAACGCAGGCCGGTCGGCTTCGGACCGTCGTCAAAGACGTGGCCGAGATGGCCGCCGCAGCGGCGGCAATGCACTTCGGTGCGCAGCATGCCAAAGGTGCGGTCCGAGGTGGTGCCGACCGCGTTCTCGAGCGGCTGATAGAAACTCGGCCAGCCGGTGCCGCTCTCGAACTTGGTCTCCGAAGAGAACAGCGACAGGTCGCAGCCGGCGCAGGCGAAGATGCCCTTACGGTGCTCCTTCAGCAGCGGGCTGGAGCCTGGCCGCTCGGTGCCCTGGTTGCGCAGTATCTCGTATTGCTGCGGCGTCAGCTGCGCGCGCCATTCGGCATCGGTCTTCTCGATCTCGAACTTCTGGGCGGCCTTGGCCGGCGAAACCTTCAGCCAGCGGAAGGCCGCAAGGGAGAGCAGGCTGGCGACAGAGGCAAGCAGGATGCGGCGGTCAATCATGATGGTCTCCGTGACTGTTCGCCAGGAATTACGGAAGTCTCTTCCTTACGTTACACCGGTTCGCGAAGATTATTCTCAACTAAACGCGAGCGGGGCGAACTCAGATCCCCTTGCCTTCCCCATGATCGGCCGGAATCGGCGGCTCCTGATGGACATGCGGCGGCTGGCGGGTTTGGTCCGGATCGGGCCGCGGCGCAGCAGGCGGCGGCCGAACCGGACGGGGACGTCCCGGCGGCGGCCGGCGCGCGACGGCGGGTCGTGTCCCGGCCTGCCGGTTGGCCTCGGCAAGCCGCGCCTCGCGGATGCGTTCCTGGATCCGTGCCCGTTCGCGGTGCCGGGCCAGCGCGCCGGTCGCAGCCGAGCTGCCCCTGTTCCACAGGCCGACGACGAGGCCGGCGGCACGGCCAATCGGCCCACCCGCCCACACCAACTCGAACGGCGAGAACAGTCGCCAGCGCTCATCGCCCCACAGGATGCTGCGCGCGATCAACTGCCCTGCCATAGCCGAAGTGTTGAGGCCCTGACGGCCAAAGCCGCTTGCCACCCATAGCCCCTTTCGCAACTGGCCGATCTGCGGCATGCCGTGCACGGTCTGGCCGGTCGCGCCGCCGAACGTATCCGTGATCTCGACCCGGCCGAGCTTCGGAAAGATGGTCCGGATGCGGCGGGCGATGGCGCCGGCATAGCGCCGCGGCCGGCCGGCCCAGGTGGTTTCCGGGCTCGCCCACATCAGCCGGCTGCCGTCGACGATGCGAAAGTGGTCGATGCCGTCGCTATCGATCACCGATCCCTGGAAATTGATGACCTCGGCGAGCCGGTCACCGAGCGGCGCAGTGACGCCGGCATAGCGCCAGACCGGCAGCAGCGTGTCCGACAGCCGCCGGAGCGGCGCGCCGAGATGGATATTGCCGGCGAGCACGATCTGGGAGGCGCGCAAACGCGCCGACGGCGTGACGATGCGCTTGCGGATGCCGGAGGAATCGATGCTGACGACCGGCGTATCCTCGAAAATCCGGGCACCCGCCCGCCGCGCCAGCGCGGCCAGGCGGTAAACATATTTGCGGCCGTCGATCTGGAACGCTTTCGGATAATAGACGCCGTGGAAATAACGGTCGGTCTTCAACTCGCTGCGCACGCGATCGACCTGCCAGCCTTCCACCTCCGTCTCAAAGTCCTCGGACAAGGTCTGGAGGCGGCTGATGAGTTGATCGCCGACATCGACATTGGAGACTTCGAGCGCGCCTTCACTCAAGGCGATGCCCGGCATCGCCTCTTCGGTCGCGGTGGCGCGGACATAATCGACGCCCTGTTTCGACAGCGCCCACAACTCCTTTGCGTCCTCGAAACCGACGCGCTCGATCAATTCGCCGATCGGCAGGGCGTAGCCGGGCATGACCGTGCCGAGCTGGTTGCCGGATGCGTTCCACCCGACATGCCGGCCTTCGAGCACGGCAACGCTGGCGCCCATCCGCGTAGCTTCCAGCGCCACCGTCAACCCGGCAATGCCGGCGCCGACGATGCAGATATCGACGTCGAGGTCAAAGGTCAGCCGCGCGCGCTGCAAAGCAGCGGCGTCGGCTTCGTCGGTCATGCTTGCGGGGGTCTCGATCATGCCATTTTCTTGCAACGCACTCTGCTTGCGAAGACTTCACTCTCATACGAAGACTTCTCATACGAAGACTTGGCCTCGTTGTCACCTTGCCCTAAGCGTGGCCGTGTAGACTAATATCGGACGAATCGAGACTGGCCCCATGCGCCGTTTGATGCTGTTGCGTCACGCCAAGACCGAAACCGATGCGCCATCAGGCCGCGATCAGGATCGCCGTCTTGACGGACGCGGTCATCGGGATGCCGCCGAGATCGGGGCCTGGATTGCCCGTCACCCGCCCTTTCCCGATTTCGTGCAGGTTTCGCCCGCGGTTCGGGCCAAGCAGACCTGGGAACTCGCCTGGGAGGCAATGAAGGAACGGGTCGCATCGCCGCAGGTCGAGTTCCTGCCGGATCTCTACGGCGCCGAACCCGGGCAGATGCTCGAGATCATTCGCACCGCGTCCGTGACCGACCCGAAGCATCTGATGGTGGTCGGCCACAATCCCGGCATGCATGAGCTGGCGCTGATGCTGGCCGGCAGCGGCGACGCCGCCGGCCGCGCCGCACTCGCCGACAATTTGCCGACATCGGGCCTTGCGGTGCTCGACTTTGCAACCGAGGATTGGAACGACGTGGCATTCCGCCGCGGCAAACTGGTTTTGTTTGTGAGCCCGAAACTCATCAAGCAGACTTCGGGCGAGTGACGTGAAAATAAGACCGGGCTGAGCTGGTGCAGCATAGGGCTTACCTCTCCCGTAGGGCGAGGTCGATTTGCGCAGCAAATCGGGTGAGGGGTTGCGATCTATCGTGAGAGTGGCCGCCCCTCACCCGGATTGCTTCGCAATCCGACCTCTCCCCGTCGGGGAGAGGTGAAAACAGGGAGGCGCCGATGTTCAAATCCATTCTCGTGCCGATCGATCTGGCCGATACCGATCTGGCAAAGCCCGCGATTGCCACCGCCGCGACGCTGTCGCAGACGTGGCAAGGCATCGTCCGCCTCCTCAACGTGCTGCCGATGACGCCGGTGATGCTCGCCGAATATGTGCCGGCGGATTTCGATGCGCAGCAGCGCCAGACCTCCGAAGAAGCGCTCGCCATCGTCGCCCGCGAATCCGGAATCGACCACGGCCGCATCTCAACCACGGTGCGCCAGGGCGGCATCTATCACGAGATCCTGGAAGAAGCCGCCGCCGTCAAAGCCGATCTGATCGTGATGACCTCGCACCGGCCGGCAATGCGTACCTATTTCCTGGGGTCGAATGCCGGGCACGTCGTGCGCTACGCCAAATGCTCGGTGCTGGTGGTGCGGCACTAAGCTCTCGTGTCCCGGACGCGGCGCAGCATGAAATGATGCGACGCAGAGCGGGGACCCATTTCGTCAGCAGCAAAATATCTCATGGGCCCCGGATCAGCAGCGCACCACGCCGCAAGAATGCGGCGCGCTGCGCAGCATCCGGGGCACGCGTCCCTCACGGCCACTCCGCGATAAAGCCTTTCGCCTTGTAAGGCTCGATCTTGCCCCATTCGGCGAGCACGCGGCGACGGAACTCGGGATGTTCGTGCCAGCGCTCGCGCGGCGTCGCGAAATGGTCGACGGTGACGAGCATCTTCTCTACCTCGGGCCAGTGCCGGTGCAGCGTCATGGCGTAACGACGCCCGGTCCAGGTGTTGCCGAGGCAGATCACACTCCGGACATTCTTCAATCCCAGCGCAGCGTCGATGACGGGCAGCGAGAAGACGACGTTCTCACCGGTATTGGTGGCGCGATGCTCTTCGAGAATGACATCGGCCGGTACGCCGCCCTTCACCATCAACGGCTTGATGATGGCGCATTCGGAAAGATGCAATCCGCCCGTCACACCGCCGCTGACGATGGCAAAGCGAAACAGCTTCTCACGCCACAGGCGACACGCGGCCTCTGCCCGCAAAACCTCGTCGTGACGCGTGCCGAACACGAGCAACAGATCGGCCGGCTTTAGAGGCGTCTCGATCAGATGTTTTGCATCGATCTCGGCAATCTCGGCCGCGTCCACCCTCCGCTCCACCGAATCGTCCACATCGACCTCCCCACCGCCGCACCATGCCGCGCGACGCCAGGCAAGCGAATTCAACAATCATTTCGGCTGATTACGGCAACAGCGCTTCGGGGATGTGATCGAAGCTATAACTGATCGGCCGGTTGCGTCGGAGGAAGCCGCCGACCTGCCAGGCAAACAGCGCGGCAAAGCCGATCAGGAACAGCACGCCGCTCCACATGCCGACCAGCAGCGCGCGGACGAACAGGCTGAACATCATGACGCCGACCAGCGCTACCAGCGCGAACGCGGCCGCATAGATCTTTCGTCCAAGCCCGCCGGCAAGTTCCGCCGCGCTTCCCGCCTTCGCCATGTGTTCATGCAAGGCAAGGATAAAGACGCGATAATCGTGATCCTGCGGCGCCATCAGCGCCGCAGTCTGCCACGAGGTCGAAAGCACCGTTAGCCGCGCGCCGTTTTTGTGGCGGATGTCAGCGTGAAAGCGGCGCTGCTGCATCGATACCGGCCGGTAGGACAGGCGCACCACCGAAATCTCGGCGTAGGGCCAGACGGCCCGGCGGTTCCCTACCCACCACAACAGGCCCTCAGCCTTCAATTCGAGCTGAAACGCGGCCCCGATCAGCGACGGCTTGTAGGCATAGACAATGACTG
>Ga0157369_10004290_pt1 | contig 16859 bp, 8 predicted proteins | sample C25metaG_FD_113461 | JGI IMG/M metagenome (GOLD analysis project Ga0157369, IMG submission 113461) | Corn rhizosphere microbial communities from Kellogg Biological Station, Michigan, USA - C2-5 metaG | ecosystem: Host-associated > Plants > Roots > Rhizosphere > Soil | place: USA: Michigan... | reverse complement strand
GGCGTTGACTGCCGCAACGGACGCGACCGCCCCCGATCCGCTTGCCGACCCGGAGAACCGGCAGCGGCTGGATCTGGCGAAGGCGTTCGCGTTCCAGCTGCTCAAGGGCATCAAGCAGATCGGCATGTACCGGCACAACGAGAGCCGGTACCCCGAGTACCTGGCCAAGGCCCACGAGGCGATCAAGCAGTACACCGACCGGTTCGGGCCCCTGGTCTTCAAGGTGGAGCAGCAGAACTTCGCGCTCTTCGAGCAGCCGCTGTTCTCGGAGGACACGCCGCTGCCCTTCAAGTTCTGGCGTGACGGGATCCGCCAGTTCATCTTCCGCCCCGGGTTGCGCGCCGACGAGCTCCTGAGCTTCACGCTGGTCGCGCTGAGCGACGTGGAGAAGCAGGGCGAGGACACGGTGGCCCAGCTGTGGCGCTCGCCCCTGGATAACCTCGAGTACGTCGTTGTGGAGGGCTTCAAGGTCGACGGCTTCTCCGACGAGGAGGTGCAGATCGCGGTCGACAAGATCGTCGAGTACCTCTACTCCCGTCTGCGGAGCCACTCCGACGACTTCCTCCGCTTCGCCCGGGTGAGCGCCGAGGATCTGGAGCTGAAGCTGGAGGGCGTGGAGCAGGTCCGGGGCGCGATCATCTCGGGGGTGACCGCGACCGACGAGCTCAAGGCCCGACTGCAGAAGGAGATCACCGAGGAGGAGAAGAGCAGACTCTTCCCCAAGCTGGTCTCGTCCATCTTCCAGGTGGCCGAGGCGGGCGTGGACGACCCGGACCTCCTCGAGGACATGTTCCTCCAGCTCCTGGACGCGCTCCTCCTCCAGGAGGACTTCGCGATCATCAATCAGATCGTCCTGAAGCTCCGGGCGATGGAGGACCGGCCGGGGATGGGCGGCATCCGCCGACTGAAGGCCACCTTCGTGGAGAAGATGGGCGACGAGCAGCGCCTCGTCCGGGTGGCTGACGTGCTGCGATCGGCCCGCCCGGCGATGCTGGCGGACGTCGGGCGTTACCTCACCTCGCTGCAGCCGACGACGCTGCCCGTCCTCCTGGACGTCCTGGAGACGCTGGACGCGCCTGAGCACCGGCTGATCCTCTGCGATGCCATCGCCGAGTTCTGCAAGGTGGACTCCTCGGCGGTCATCCAGCGGCTGTCGTCGGAGCGGCCGATGACGGTGCGGGACATGGTGTACGTGCTCGAGCGGGCGCAGCATCCGGACCGGATGCAGTTCTTCGGCCGGGTCCTGAAGCACCGGAACCTCGCGGTGCGGCTCGACGTGATGGGGACCATCGCCCGCGGGCGGAGCGTGGAGTCACGCCGGCTGATCGCCGAGGCCCTCAAGGACGAGAACGCGCAGGTGCGGGTGCAGGCGGCGCGTCTGCTGCCGGAGTACGACCGGGAGCAGGCGTACCAGGAGCTCGTGGCGGTGGTGAGGCGCAAGGACTTCAAGAAGCGCAGCGCCGAGGAGCAAGCGGCGTTCTACACCGCGGTGGGGAGCACCGGCCTGCCCACCGCGATCTCGCTGATGACCCAGCTCCTCGCGGAGAAGGCCCAGCTGTGGAACCGGGCCCGGGTGCTGGAGGAGAAGCTGCTCGCGGTGCACGGGCTGGCGGGAGTGCAGTCGATCCAATCCTACAAGGCGCTGCAGGCGGTGGTGGAGGACCGGAGCCAGCCCTCCGAGGTGCTGGTGGCCGCGCGGCGGGCGCTCGCGGAGACCCGTCGCAAGCTGTTCGGGGACGCCGCGCCCCCGGAGGCGGGTGGCTGATGCCGGACAACCTCAGGATCAGCGGCACCAGCGACGAGAGCATCCTCGAGTTCGGTCGAGACCACTCGGAGAAGCTGCAGCAGCTGTCGCGCTCGGTGCTCTCCACCCTCTACATGCTGGTGCGCTCGGCGAAGATGTACGACCCGGACAACGCGGTATTCGAGCGCCCGCTGATGTCCCTCCAGGACACGCTCAACCTCATCATCTCCCGCGAGGGTCGCTTCGACCTGGTGGGCATCAAGAGCTCGTTCTACGTCAACAACATGCTGGTGAAGGCCGAGCTCAACGCGGTGGAGAACATCCGCTACCTGCTCGAGGAGATGCGCGCGAAGGACGTGGGCGGCTTCACTCTCGTGAAGCCGGCGCAGATCTCCGAGCTCAAGAACTTCGTCTGGATCTTCGCCAAGGACACGACGGAGATGCCCGAGGACGACGGGCTCAGCAGCCGAAAGCTGCTGGCGATCAAGCTCGCCCGGTGGAGCAAGCTCAAGGAGAAGCTCGAGAAGGAGAAGCTCGACGACGAGGAGAAGGTCGACCGGAAGAAGTACGCGATCACCGTCTACGCGCGCGCCGTGTTCTTCATCTCCAAGTACCTGGACTCGGTGCGGAAGGGCACGCCGATGGTGGCGGCGCGCGCGCTGCGCATCGTCCAGGACCTGGTCGACATCTGCTACGACGCGAAGGTGCACTTCCTGGGCATGACCACCATGCGCCAGGAGTCCGAGTACCTGGTGTTCCACCAGGTGAACACCTGCCTGCTGTCAGTCGTGTTCGGGGTGGAGCTCGGGCTGACCAAGGCGCAGCTCCGCGACCTGGGGTTCATCGCGCTCTTCCACGACGCGGGGATGGCGACCATCCCCGACGAGCTCGCAGGGAAACGCGGCGGGCTGACGCCCGAGGAGCGGACGCTGGTCGCCAAGGCGCCGCTGATCTCGGTGCGGAACGTGCTGATGGAGAAGGGGTTCACCCGGACCACGCTCCACCGGGTGGTCGCGACGCTGGAATACAAGAGCGACTTCGGAACCGCGGTGCGAGACGCCCGGGGCAACATCCAGATGATCATCCCCAAGTCGTCGCTGGGGCTCTACGCGAAGATCATTGCGATCACGGCCGGCTTCGACGCGCTGACCAGCAAACGGCCGTTCCGGGACGCCTACGGGCCCGAGGTGGCGATGATGCTCATGTGGAGCGAGCTCAGGCACAAGTTCGACCCGGAGCTGGTGAAGGTGTTCATGCGCGTACTGGCGATCCCGCCGGTGAAGGTGCTGTCGAGGCGGCAGCAGGGCGCGCTGTCGGTGACGGGCCTGTAGACGCCGAGGGGGCGCTCCGGAGCGCCGCGCCTGACGCCTTCAGGGGCGAGCCAGCGATTCGATCGCCGCGCGAAGGTCCGCGGGGATCGGCGCTTCTGCCCGGATGGGCTTGCCGGTCCGCGGATGTGCGAACGCGAGGCGCCAGGCATGCAGCGCCTGACGCCCGAGCAGCTGCTGCACCGCCTTCACCCTCGCATCGCCCTTCCGCGTCCCGCCGTAGAGCGCGTCGCCGAGCAGCGGATGTCCCAGCTCGGAGAGGTGAACGCGGATCTGATGAGTGCGGCCGGTCTCGAGGCCGACCTCGAGCAGTGCGGCGCCATGCAGGCGCGTGCGCACGCGCCAGGTGGTCACCGCTGGCTTGCCAGCCTTCGCTCGGCCCGTGAAGCGCTTTCGGTCGCGCGGGTGGCGGCCGTGAAGCGTCTCGAGCTTTCCGGTGTCCGCCGGCTGACCGTGCACGAGCGCGAGGTACGTCTTCTCCACGCTTCGTGCCTGGAACGCGCGCTGGAGCGCCTGGAGCGCGGCGTCGTTCTTGGCGACGACGAGGCAGCCCGAGGTCTCCTTGTCCAGGCGGTGCACGATGCCCGGCCGGAGCACGCCCCCCACGCCGGACAGGCCGGAGACGTGGTGGAGCAGCGCGTTCACGAGCGTGCCGCGCGCATGTCCGGCGGCGGGGTGGACGACGAGGCCCGCGGGCTTGTCGAGGACGAGGAGATCGCGATCCTGGTGCAGGAGGGTGAGCGGGATGTCCTCGGGCTCCGGCACCGCTGGTTCCGGCGGCGGGATGGTGACGTCCAGCGTTTCGCCGCCCTTCAGTCGAAGCGACGCGCGCCCCTGCTTCCCGTCGACCTGCACCCGTCCTGCCTCGAGGAGCGCCTGGACGCGCGAACGGCTCAGCTCGGGAAGGCTCGAGGCAATGGCACGGTCGAGCCGCTCGCCGCGCAGCGCCGGCCCGACGGTGAACCGGTGCGTCTCCCCGCTCGAGATGTCGCGTCGAGGATCGGTGCTCACGGCGCACGGAGGAGTCTAGTCGCGCCGGGAGGGTCGTCCGTCCCCGATCCCGCGCAGGCTGGCGGCAGGAGAGCTCCGAGGGGACGCCGCAAAGTCAGACGAGGAGTGCGTATCCCTGGGGTTCACCGGGAGTAAGACTTGGGTCCTTTCAACTCCTTGAATCTCGGGTCCGCCGTTTCACTCCTGTTCCTGGTCCACGGAACGCTTGGACGGCACCGAAGGCGAGGCGGGACGCGGGCGGCAGATGAGGCTCCACCGGAACGAAGCGTCTCGCGAACCGGCGCCGAGCCCTCCGGAGCGTCTCGAGTCTCATCGTTTGCCCCGACGGCGTCGTCACCTTCGCGGACGGAATCAACAACCGGGGTCAGGTCGCTGGACGCTGCCAGCTTTCGGCGGCTCCCGGCCCCTTCCATGGCTTCATCGCCAGGCCGGGTGGCTGACGACGTTCACCAGATCTTGGATCGCACGTGCGCCTTCCCGCGCACGATGATGTCCACCACCGCCCGGTCGAAGAAGTTGGTGGTCGTGTAGACCTCCGGGCTCACCCGGCTCCGGTACAGGTCCCGCCCCTCGTCGAGCTCCTCCTTGAGCACGTCGAAGAGATTGTCCTGCTCGACGCCCTTGATGATCTTCTGCTCGTTGTAGAGCGAGATGTCGGAGGCAATCGCCCGGGCGAGCCGCAACGCCTTGGTCCGCTCTTCGTCGGTCATCCGTCAGTCCTCCGGCTCCTCACGACCCCCGCGCATGCGCGCGCTGGGCCGCCAGGAGATAGGTCTTGCTCACCCGCGCCGGATCCAGCCGGAGCTCGCGGGCCAGGTTCACCAGGATGCCACGGAGATACACCGTCGCGGGAAGCTTGTCGTACCTATCCGCCTCCACGTTCTCCAGGTGGATACGCGTGATGCGGGTCCGCTCCGCGACCTGCTGCAGCGACAGCCCGTAGGACTCCCGCACCCGCCGCAGCAGCTCCCCGTTGAACTCGGAGTCGACCGCGATGTCGAGCCGGTGCCTGCTCTCCCGTGGCCGCGCCGGAGACTCCGCGGCCCGCTCGGGGACCACGATGCTCGGTGGCGGAGCGGCCGGCGGCGCGGGAACCGGCGTCACCGGCTCGACCACCGGCGGCTCCGGAGCCGGCTTCATCCGCAGCCCGAGCGAGGGCGGCAGCCCCGTACGCTCGGGCACCACCTCCGCCTCGGACCCGGTCCCCGTCGTCGCGGCGACCGCCTCGCGGTGGCTCTCCGGCTCGACGGCCTCGCGCTCCACGGGCGGCGGCGCCGGCGCGGGCGGTCGGTCGGTCGCGGGCCGGGCCGCGAGCTCCTTCGGGACCGCGGCCGCCCAGTCTCCGCTCAGCAGCGTCTCCGGACGCCCGTTCCGCGCCCCGGCATCCCCTGCCCTCTCCGCGGCCCGCCCGAAGGCGCCCGGTGCCTCGGGGACGTCGAGCGCGAACGTCTGCTGGCGGGGCGACTCCTCCTCGTCCCCGTCGTCGGCGTCGTCCTCGGCCTCGTCCGCCTCGTCCGCCTCGTCCTCGTCGTCGTCGTCGAGGCTCGCCGCGCGGGCGTGCGGCCCCGGCTCCACCGGCGGCAGCGGCGCCTCGTCCTCGTCGTCGTCCTCTGCCCAGAGCGTCGCAGGCCCGAGCCGGCCGATGGACCGGTCGTAGGTGGCCCGGCGTGCCGGATCGAGCAACACCTCCTCCGCCTCGTCCAGCCTCGCCCGGAGCTCACCGAGCTGCTCCTCGTCCACCAGCGCGTAGACCGCGACGGACTCGGTCCCGAACGTCTCCCGGGCTCGTTCCACCGCCGCGCGGAGCTCGTCGATGGAGGAGGACGGATCGACCTCCAGCAGGTCGTAGAGCGTCGGCTCCTCGGTCACGGTCATCGGCCAGCGGACCTCGGCCGGTCGAGCGCCACCAGCGCCTCGGCCACCGCGGCGAGATTCGCTGCCGCCGCCGACCCCCCGGCATCCACCAGCAGCGGCCGGCGCTTTCGCACCGTCTGCCAGGCCGAGTCGTCGTAGGCGATCGCCCCCAGGTAATCCATGTCCAGGCCGAAGAACTTCTTCCAGGCCGCCACCACCGCCCGCCCCACGCTGTGGTCCGCAGGAGAGCGGACCTGGTTCACCACCAGCTTCACCCGGAAGTCCCTCAGCGAGCGCTCCAGCTCCTCCGCCGCGTCGGGATTGCTCTCCGCCACCAACCGCACCACCTCGGCAGGCGTCCGCATCGCGCTGCCCTGGCTCCCCAGCGCCGCCTCGGCGAGGTGGGCCACCCCCAGCTCCTGCGCGGTCTGCTGCAGCCGCCGGAACAGCGCCGCCTTCAGGAAGCGGTAGGCGTTCTCGACCGAGGTCGGCTCGGGCAGGAGCACCAGCACCCCGTGGTCGGCGAGGAGGAAGAAGTCGATGGTGTGCAGCGACGTGCCCGCCCCGAGATCGAGCACCACGTAGTCCGCGTCCACCGTCTGCAGCTGCTCCACCAGCCGGGCCCGGGCCTGCGCGCGCGGATTGGCCGCGTCGAGCGCGTCCATCGCGCCTGAGACCAGGCTCAGGTTCTCGATGCCGGTCGGAGCCGCGAGCGAGTCGATGCGCGTGCCCTTCGTCACCACGTCGGACAGCGTTCCCTGCGGCTGGCTGATGCCGAGGCAGGTATGGAGGTTGGCCCCTCCGAGGTCGACGTCGACCAGGGTGACGCGGTGCCCGGCCCGTGCCAGCGCGATGCCGAGGTTGGCCGAAACGAGTGACTTGCCGATGCCGCCCTTGCCCCCACCGACGGCCACGATGCGGCGCGAGCGACGGCCCACGGGCAGCTCGTCCGGGCGTGGCCGGGGCCGGGTCAGCTCCACCACGTTGTTGAGGCCGTAGCGCTTCACGTTCGGCAGCGTCGCCGGGTCGGATTCTAGTGGGGAGTCCGACCTATTCGCCAGGAAGCATCGAGCGCGCGGCCACCACCGCCGCGGCCAGGGCCGCGACATCCGGGTCCTCGATGCACCGGACGTCCAGCACCAGGCGCCCGTCCTCGATGCGGGCCAGCACCGACGGCTCGCCCGTCCGCAGGCGGGTCGCGATCGCCTCGGCCTTCCCCTCCAGCGCACAGGCCCAGGAGCGCGGTCGCGCGAGGGGGAGAGTCCCTCCACCCACCTGTCCCTCCACGTGGATGACCCGTGCCTCGACCCCCGCGTCGGCCAGGCGCTGCCGGAGCACATCCGCGCGCGCCCGGAGCACAGGTTCCGGCGCCAGCGCCATCGCCCGCGCTGGAACCTCGTCTCCCCGTCCGTCCTGGACCATCCGGAGGGTGGCCTCGAGCGCGGCGACGGTGAGCTTGTCCACCCGGAGCGCCCGCGCCAGCGGATGCGCCCGGAGCCGGGAGACCCAGAACGCCCGCCCCACCACGATGCCGGCCTGCGGCCCGCCCAGCAGCTTGTCGCCGGAGAAGGCCACCAGATCGGCCCCCGCCTCGATGTGGCCGCGCATCGTCGGCTCGGCCACCGCGCCCGGCACGTCCAGCGGGGAGAGGAGCCCGCTTCCGGCGTCGACGAAGAGCGGGACGCCCCGGGGCTGGCAAAGCCGCGCCAGCTCCTCGACCGACGCCTCCTCGGTGAAGCCGACCAGCGCGAAGTTCGACCGGTGGACCTTCGCCACCAGCGCGGTGGCCGGCGACAGCGCCCGCTCGTAGTCGGCCCGGCGGGTGCGGTTGGTGGTGCCCACCTCCACCAGCGTGGCGTGGGACTGGCGCATCACGTCCGGCACGCGGAACCCGCCGCCGATCTCCACCAGCTCCCCCCGGGACACCACGACCTCCCGGCCCTCGGCAAGCGCGGTCAGGACCAGGAGCGTCGCCGCCGCGCAGTTGTTCACCACGACGGCGTCCTCGGCCCCGGTCAGCTCGCGGAGCGGCTCGAGGAGCGGCGCGAAGCGGGAGCCCCGCTCGCCGGAGTCGAGGTCCAGCTCGAGGTTCGAGTATCCGCGCGCGACCGCCTCCACCCGGGCCAGCGCCTCCGGCGCCAGCGGCGCGCGGCCGAGGTTGGTGTGCAGCACCACCCCGGTGGCATTCAGGACCGGCCGCAGCCCCGGAGTCCCCAGGGCGACCAGCGCCGGCCCCAGCGCGTCCGACGAGAAGCTGGCCGCCTCGCCCTGGAGGATGCGCGTCCGGAGCACCGCCAGCACCCGGCGGATCGCCTCCACCACCCGTGGCCGAGGGTGGATCTGCAGGGCAGCCCGGCCCGCCTCGGACACCAGCACCGCCTCGACCGAGGGCAGCGCCCGCAGCCGTTCCCGGGTCCCCGCGGGGAGCGCCCCGTCGCTCATCGCTCCCGCTCCGCGCGCGGGGCGGCCGGCAGCGTGGTCTTCACGACGCCGGGCAGCGGCCTTCCCCCGAGCAGGCGGTAGGTGTTCCAGCTGCGGAGCACCCGCTTCACGTAGCCGCGGGTCTCGGAGAGGGGGATCTCCTCCACCCACCGGTCCAGCTCCGACTCGGGGCGGGACGAGCGCCAGCGGCTCACCGCCCCCTCTCCGGCGTTGTAGCTGGCGAGCGCGAAGGCGACGTTTCCGTCGAAGCGCTGGAGCAGCCGCGCCAGGTACGCCGAGCCGAGCTGGATGTTGGTGGACGGGTCCTGCAGCTGCTGCGCGGTGGGCGCGCGGATGCGGAGCGCCCTCGCCACCTCCCGCGCGGTGGGGAGCATGAGCTGGGTGAGGCCTACCGCCCCGGCCCAGGAGAGCGCCTTCGGGTCCAGCGCGCTCTCCTCCCGCATCAGTGCCTGGAGCAGCTCCGGCTCCACCGGCGAGCCCTTGGTGTAGCGGACGACCAGCTCCCGGAACGCGTCCGGGTAGGCAATGGCCCACAGGTCTCGCGTGCCCGGCGCGACGGGGCCGCTCAGGTCCCGCCGGAGCGCGAGCCGGGCCACGCCGTGCGCGGACCGCACGTCCCCCGTGCGGGCGAGCGCCTCCACCAGCAGGCGCTGCGTCTCCGGCGGCTGACCGGTGCGCCGAGCCGCGAGCAGCTCCGACGACGCCGCGTCCTCGAAGCCCAGGCGAAGCAGCTCCACCCCGGCGAGGAAGTGCGGGTCCTCGAGGAGAGTGCCGGCGTCGAAGTCCGAGGGCGTCGACGCCGTGGGCAGGGTCGCGAGCTTCTCGGCGACGCGCGCGGCCCGGACCGGGTCGTGCTCCGCCAGCCGCTCGCGGGCCATGAGGCCGTAGTAGGTGCCGGGGTGCTCGAGCGCGAGACCCTCCCAGAGCGCGAGCGCCTCGCCGGTGCGCTTCCCCTGGTCGAGCACCCGCGCGCGCCAGTACCGGGCGCGCTCCACGTCGTAGCTCTCCTCGGCCGATCCGCGCGCCGCCTCCAGCGCCGCGAGCGCGGCGAGCGCGCCGGTCTGGTCGGACGCCCGCTGCCGCAGCCAGAAGGCCTTGAACAGCGCCTCGCCGAGCTGGTCTCCCTCGGGGTACCGCTCGGCGATGCGGTCCAGCCTCGAGAGCGCGCCGGCCGTGTCACCGTCCTGGGACAGGAGATCTGCTGCGACGAACAGCGCATCGTCGGCGAGCGGGTTCTCCGGGAACTCCTTGGCCAGCGCGTCGAAGGTCTTCACCGCCGACGCCGGAGCGACCACCGACTGCGACGTCCCCAGCAGGTACATCGCCCGCACCCGGAGGTCGGGGTCGGTGCAGCTGCGCACCACCGGCTGGAGCACCTCCTGGACCTCGGAGTGGCGCCGCTCCTTGCGCAGCGCTCTTCCCTCCACCAGCCGTGCGCGGCAGGCGAGCGGATCGGGAATCTTCAGCCTGGGAAGCACGGACCGCAGCACGTCCAGCCCCTGGCGGTTCCGGTGCAGCTCCACCAGCGACTCCGCCCGGGCCACGGTGGCGGGCACGGTGAGCGCGGCCTTTCCGAGGCGCCGCTCGGCCTGCGCGGCCAGCGGCGAACGAGGATGGCTGCTCCACAGCGTGAGCAAGGCCTGTCGCTCCGCCTCGCCGTCGCGACGGGCGCGGGCGAGGTCCGCCTGCGTCACGAGCGCCTCGGCCGCCACGTCCCTGCCCCAGAGCGGCGTGGCGCCGCGGGCGAGCGGGTCGAGCGCCTCGGCCGCGGCGCGGAGATCTCCCTGGCGGCGAAGGATGCGGGCCAGACCGAAGCGAGCGTCGGGGTACACGCGCGAGCTGGGCGGCACCGCGCCGAAGAGGCGGGAGGCCGCACCGAGCTCTCCGAGGTCCTCGCGCGCGAGCCCGGCCTGGAGCCGGCACCGGTCTGCGATCGCCGGCAGCTCGGTGGCGAGCGACTCGAGCTCCGTCGCCTGCGCCGGCGCCGGACCCATGCGGAGCCGGGCCAGTGTGCGCAGGTACCGGACCTCCGGCGTGGCCTTCGCCTTCGAGAGCAGCTGGACCGTCCGCTCGTACCGGCCGGCCTCGTACTCGGCCCGGGGAGCAGCCAGCTCACCGGTGAAGACGGGATCCAGCATCCGGAGGCTCACCCGGCGACCGGTCGGGGCGGCGGCGGCCGGCGGAGGCCCGGAGGGAAATGCGGGATTCCAGACCTCGGCGACGTCGTCGGCCACCAGCCCCTGCTCGACGTCCGGGGCGGAGTCGACGGGGGCGGCCGGAGACGTCTCGGGGGCTGCGGTGAGGACGAGGAGGGCGAGCGGGAGGAGCACGGGGAGACGGGCGAGCCCCCGGAGTGTGAAGGGTCCGTCCACCGCGCGCAACCATTGGGGATTAGACTTGTCCCCCGGTTCCGTACCCGATGGACATCCGCACCCAGACCGCGCTGCTCGCCTGCATCGTCGCCACGGCCCTCGGGCTGTCGCTCGTGCTGCGCAGCGGCCGCGCCCGGGTCCTGACCGCGTACGCGATCTTCGCCTTCGCCGCCGGCGCGTTCTACCTGGCGGACTTCCTCCGCAGCGTCTTCCTCTCCGGCGGGCTCACCGGCTGGCCGGTCCGCGTGGCGATCGGGGTGCGACTGCTCGCCGGGGCGGTGGTGCCGTCGGCGGCGCTGGGGTTCTTCCTGGAGTTCCTCGGCGGCCAGAGCCAGGGCCGGAGGACGACGCGGCGGGTGGCCACCTTCTCGGTCTTCCTCGGGCTCGCCGTGGCGGTGACGCCGCTGGCGACCTCGGCCTGGGGCCGCTGGGTGGTCGCGGTGTGGAGCTTCGGGACCATGCTCCTGTCGCTGTCGCTCCTCATGCGCCGCGTGCGGCGGAGCGACTCCAAGACCGAGCGCGCCCGGCTGACCTACCTCGCCATCGGCGCCGCGGCGGCGCTGCTCTTCACCGCCCTGGACGGGCTGGTCACCCTGGGGCTGCCCTTCCCCACCCTCGGCCCGGTGGTGACGACGCTGTACCTCTTCTTCCTGGCCCAGACGCTGCTCCGTCTCCGGCTGATGGACCTCCACGAGCTGCTGGGGAAGGTCGCGAGCCAGACGGTGCTGGCGGTGATGCTGGCGGCGGTGTTCCTCGTCCTCACCGCGTGGGTGAAGGGGAACACCTCGCTCTACCTCTTCAACACCGTCCTCGCCGCGTTCGTCATCGGCATCCTGCTCGAGCCGCTCCGGGCGAAGGTCGAGGCGCAGGTGGTGCACATCTTCTTCCGCGAGCGGAGCGAGCTCCTCCGGTCACTCGGGGCACTTCGCAGCCGCCTGGCCAACCTCATCGACCCCGGGGAGGCCACCGAGGTGATCCTCGACACGCTGGAGGAGACGCGGCGGGTGACCCACGCCTCGGTCTACCTCCTCGCCGAGGACCGCCCGGGCTTCCAGCGGCTCAACTTCCGGGGTCCCGAGCCGGTGCCCTTCCTCGACGCGGCGGCGGCGCGCGGCCTGCTGTCCGCGGCGGCCGGCGGGCAGAAGGCGCTGCTCCTCGAGAACCTCGAGCGGCGGATCATCGAGATGCGGACCCGGACCGCCGGGGAGGGACGCCGGAGCCGGGAGGAGCTGAAGCGCGCGCTGGACACGCGGAACGCGCTCCTCGGCCTGAAGTCGGCGTTCACCGTTCCCCTGGTCGGCGGTGACCGGGTGGTGGGCTTCCTGAACCTCTGGGACGAGCGTGTGCCGGAGGCGTTCGCCTCCGACGAGATCGCCATGGTGCTGGAGGTGGCGGAGCGCCTCGCGACCATCGTCGAGAACAGCAAGCTCTACGAGCGCATGCGCGAGCGGGATCGCCTCGCCGCGCTCGGCGAGATGGCGGCCGGGCTCGCGCACGAGATCCGGAACCCGCTGGGGGCCATCAAGGGTGCGGCGCAGTGCCTCGAGCCGCGCCCCCGGGCCGGCGAGGAGGGCGAGTTCCTGGGCGTCATCGTCGAGGAGGTCAACCGCCTCAACGGGGTGGTGACCCAGTTCCTCGACTACGCGCGACCGCTGAAGCAGAGCTTCGGGAAGGTGGACCTCAACGAGGTCGTCGGGCGCACCATCCGCCTCATCCAGAACGAGATCCCCAGCCGGCTGGCGCTGGTGATGGAGCTGGGCGAGAACCTCCCGGCCGTCGAGGGGGACCCCGAGCAGCTCAAGCAGGTGCTGATCAACCTCGTCCAGAACGGCATCCAGGCGATGGGCACCGCGCCGGGTACCATCCGGGTCCGCACCCGCGGCCCGGACCGCTTCGCCGACCTGCGCTCCTCGGGCGAGTTCGTGGAGATCGACGTCGCCGACGATGGACCGGGCATCCCGCCCGAGCAGCAGCCCAACATCTTCGTGCCCTTCTTCACCACGAAGCAGAAGGGGACGGGCCTCGGGCTCGCCATCTGCCAGCGGCTGGTGAAGAGCCACGGCGGGAGCATCTCGGTGCAGAGCAAGGTGGGCGAGGGCTCGACCTTCGTCGTGCGGCTGCCCGCGCTCGCGACCGCCGGCGCTCCGCGGGCCACCGAGCTCCCCCGGGAGGGAACGCCCACCCCCGGCGAGCTCGGCCTGCGGCAGACGCGGCGCGAGCGGGCGCGCGAACGACGGCGCCGGCGCTCCTCGGTGTAGGGGCCACGCACACCGGCGCATTTCCGCAAAGTTTGCGAGGCAAAGTTTGCGCTGACCTGGGAGCGGGCCCCCGGGTCCGGGCAACCACCCGGGAGCACACCGGAAAATGAGCGCCGCAGGTGGCGTGTGGCTTGCTGTCCTCGCCCCTCGCGATGCGTCACTTCAAGCTCTTCTCCCAGTTCTCGCTGATGTGGGTGCTGGTGTTCGTGATGGCCGCCGGGCCGCTGCCGCTCGGCATCCCACGCGCCCAGGCGGCGGGCCCCGCCATCACCGACCTGCCCGGCCTCGGGAGCTCGTTCTACACGCCCAAGGTCTTCATCATCTTCGACACCAGCAAGTCGATGGGCTACCGGGTGAACGACCCGAACGCCGATCCGACCGCGATCCGCGACGACTGGGATCCCAACAACGCGGCCGGCTCGTGCCAGAACAAGTTCTGCGTGGGAAAGCGCGCGCTCTACCAGGCCCTGCCCCGGTACACGAACCGCATCGAGCTCGGCCTGTCCGGCTACAGCCAGTACTACCAGCTCACCACGCGTCCCTCGACGGTGGGCACCCAGTGCCGGTACGACCGGATCGCCCTCGGATACGCGAGCTGGGGGGCGTTCTTCTTCAACGCTCCACTGCTCGACGATCTCGATGGCTTCGGCCCGACGGGGGGCGTGGCGGGCCTGCCCGGCGCGCCCTTCCCCTTCGTGCCGCCCGGCCTCCCCGCGAGCCACCCCTCCCGGAAGGAGTCGGTCGGGACCGGAGACAGCGGCGACGTCATCACCAAGAACGTCGGTGATGGCCCCGGAGGCGCGGGCACGAGCATCACCGTGGCGCTCTCGCCGAATCAGTTCTCGCCGGCGGGAACCCAGTCGGTGAACGGCGGCACGTTCACCTACGACTGGTACAAGCGGATCGCGAACTTCGGCGGCATCAGCCTGGTGAAGTCCGGCCCCGTCTGCGCCGATCCGATCATCGGCTACAACGCCGGAGCCTGCGCCACGAGCCCTTGCGACCTGACGCTCACGGGTGAGCACACCACCCCGTTCCCGCCGTTCACCTCGGGCACCGACCTCGGCGACCCGTACACGAACGCGACCGCGACCTATTCGCGCTCCGGACCGGTGACTGCGAACTTCACCGACGTCTGCGGGAAGACCAGCCCGTACTCGGGCCCCGGCGCCTCCTGCAACTTCGTCTTCGGCGGCTGCAACATCGCCCAGACTGCCGGGCCCTACAACATCTTCACCGCCGGCATCAGCAACTACTACGACGCCACCTACACGCCTCCTGGCGCGTGGCAGCTGGTCTCCACCACCACCAGCAACGTCGACGTGCTGATCAACACGCTCGGCACCACCTGCCCGGCGGTGGGCACGGTGGTCACCTCCAGCTCCGGCCCGGCGGCGTGGCAGTCGCTCGCGACCGGCGGACCCGGCGCCGGAACCCCGACGGCCGGCACCGGATGCAGCGGAGCTGCTGGCATGAGCTGCACCTGGACGATGTCGCTCGACTGGACCCTCTCGGCCGAGGTGCCGGAGCACTACTGCCGGTTCCAGCGCAACATCTATCAGTGGCGGCCGACCGCGCAGCGCTGCGACTACCAGACCCAGCTCTGGACCTACAACACGGCGCAGGGCACCACCTACTGCGACTACAAGTTCGACCGCGACTACTACAGCACGCCGAAGTACACCTACAGCTTCCTGCCGAACGACGGTGACCTCCTCGGCACCACCGCCTGGACGTACAACGGCAACGACGACCTCAACAATTATCCGACCGCCGTCGGCTACGCCGCTGGCAGCTTCACCAACGGGGACTGCCCCAACCTCGTCCCGAACAGCGCCGCCCACCCGCAGTGCAGCAACGGCGTGGTCTGCAAGCTGACCTGGGCCACCAACACCACCGTCGGCGCCACGAACTACCCGCAGGGCCGCTACACCGGGAGTCCGAACTTCCCGCCTCTGATGACGGGCTCCCCGAACACGGGGAACTACACCCCGCCCTATCCGTCCGCCGAGCCGGTTGCGAGCCTGATGGACCCCCTCTTCCCTCCGGCCCCGTTCGGCTACGTCGGGGACTGGGCCAAGCCCACCGGCGCCAGGGACGAGTACTGGGTCACCCTGATGGCGCAGGTCTACGACCCCAGCCTCCCCAACCCGCCCAACCCGCTGGGCTTCCTCCCCGGAGACTGCGGCGGCGCCCTGCCCAACAACCCCGGCATCTGCAACATGCAGTACGCCTACGTCCAGCCCGCGGGGCTGACCATCACCGGGCCGCGCCCCGCGGCGCCCCCTCCGCTCGACACCTACTTCGAGGTCGACGCCATCACCACTCCGCTCGCGCCGGCAGCGTTCAGCGCGGTCGCGACGGGCATGCCCCCGAACCGCAACAGCGGATGGGGCCAGCTGCCTGACCAGGTGACGCCCAGCATCTCGTGGCAGGGAGTGGCGCCGAACAACGCGCTGATGGGCGCGACGCCGGCGACCGACGGACCGATCCTGAAGATGCTGTCCAAGTACGACCCGGTGAGCAATCCCACGGGTCTCCAGATGCCGGACTTCGGCGATTACACGCCGCTCACCGGCTCGCTGAACAACGTCGCCGATTACCTCAAGAACTATCTCGACACCGACCCGTTCTCGGGCTGCGGCCGCAAGTACTACATCGTTCTCCTCACCGACGGCGAGGAGCAGCCGCCGGTGGTGGGCGACGATCCGGTCTCCGCCGTGACCCGGCTGCGAACCCTGACCTCGACCAGCGGGACCGTCACCACGGACGTGAAGACCTTCGTGATCGGATTCGGCATTCGCTCGCCGCAGCTCGATGCAATGGCCCGCGCGGGTGGAACCGCGGTCGACCCGACGGATCCCAGCCGGGAGAACCTGACCACCGGCGTCGCGTTCAACGGTGCCAACAACTTCGACCTCACCGCCTCGCTGGACATCACCTTCGGCAAGATCCTCGGAGGCCACTTCACTCGCTCCAAGCCGGTGGTGAACGTGCTCGGCACCGAGATGTACGTCGGATACATGAACGTCCTGCAGGGCCTGGAGTGGCAGGGCAAGCTCGACTCGATCGACATCAAGACCCAGGCGCTTCCGCTGCTGGACGACGGGTCCACCAGCGACGCGAGCTACATCTACCTGTGGCGGTACGGGGACGCGATCGACGCACAGGCCAGCCGGAGCGTGTACACGTCGCTGAACCCGGCCGCGAACAACAGGATCTTCTTCGACTATGGAGCCTGCGCCGGCTGCGTCACCGCGGCGGGGTGGAATGCGAACGCTCCTTCGGACCAGACCACCCTCGAGTCACTGGTCGACGGCGCGTCGTCCGCGAACGCCCGGCAGACGATCGCCTTCCTGCTCAACCCCGGCGCGCCCGCCAACCCCGAGCTCTTCAGCGACGGGATCACGAAGAAGACCTCGCGCGCCTCCGACATCTTCCATGCCGTCCCGGCGATCGTCGAGGGCGCCTCCCAGAGCACCACCTGGCCCGACCCCACCGAGTCGGGGGCCTATGCCGGCTTCCGCGCCGACCCGACCATCGTCAACCGCGCGAAGACGGTCTACATCGGCGCGAACGACGGAATGCTCCACGCGGTCTACGACAACGTGACCGTCAACTCCGGTGGCTTCCCGGTCCCGCAGTCCGGAGCGGGGCAGGAGAACTGGGCGTACGTCCCCAAGCAGCTCCTTCCGAACCTGACCCAGATGCGTGACTTCCACACCTTCGGGGTGGACGGCAGCGTGGCGGTCGCGGACGTCTGCGGCACCGGCTTCAGCTCCAGCCCGTGCACCGTCAAGGACGGCTGGAAGACCCTGCTGGTCGGGGCGCTGGGCAAGGGTGGCGGCGG
>Ga0157369_10004287_pt1 | contig 16862 bp, 24 predicted proteins | sample C25metaG_FD_113461 | JGI IMG/M metagenome (GOLD analysis project Ga0157369, IMG submission 113461) | Corn rhizosphere microbial communities from Kellogg Biological Station, Michigan, USA - C2-5 metaG | ecosystem: Host-associated > Plants > Roots > Rhizosphere > Soil | place: USA: Michigan... | reverse complement strand
TTCCATGGCTACTGCAGTCAAAGAGCTGAAGGCCAAGTCGCGGAGCGGGGTGGGCAAGGGGGCCGCTCGTGCACTGCGTCGTGAAGGCTGGATTCCCGCCGTCATCTACGGCGACAAGAAAGACCCTACCCCCATCTCGATCTCGTTCAACGAGGCGATGAAGTCGATCTATTCCGGCGGCTTTCTGAGCCACGTCATCACGCTCGACGTCGAGGGCGCCAAGCACCGCGTCATTCCGCGCGACTATCAGCTCGACGTCGTCAGCGACAAGGCGATGCATGTCGACTTCCTGCGGGTCGGTGCGCACACCAAGCTCAACGTCCAGGTGGCCGTCCACTTCGTCAACCAGGAGCAGAGCCCGGGCATCAAGAAGGGCGGCGTGCTCAACATCGTGCACCACACCCTCGAGCTGCAGGTCCCGGCCGATTCCATTCCGGAGTCGCTGACCGTCGATCTCACCGGCAAGGACATCGGCGATCCGATCCACCTGTCGTCGATCGAGCTCCCCAAGGGCGCCTCGGTGCGGACCCACGAGACCGACCTCACCATCGCCACCATCGCTGCGCCGTCGGCCCTCAAGTCCGACGAAGCCGCTGCCGCCGCTCCGGCGGAAGGCGCTGCCGCGGCTCCGGCCGCAGGTGCGGCGGCTCCGGCTGCCGGTGCTGCTGCTCCCGCCAAGGGCGCGGCTCCGGCCGGCAACCAGCCCACCAAGAAGTAAGGCCTCGGACGGGGCGGCTTCGGCCGCCCTTTCCCTTCTCATCTCACCCGGAGGGAGGCGATGCATCTGATCGTCGGCCTCGGCAATCCCGGGGACAAATACGCAAAGAACCGGCACAATATCGGCTTCCTCGCCGTCGAGGAAATCGCCAAACGCAACGGTTTCCCGCCCTTCCGCGAGAAGTTCAAAGGCCTGCTCAGCGAAGCCAGCATCGCCGGCGAGCGCGTGCTGATCCTGAAGCCGCAGACCTTCATGAACGCCTCCGGCGAAAGCGTTGAGGCGGTTGCACAATTCTACAAGCTCACGCCCGCCGACATCACCGTCGTCTACGACGAGCTCGACCTCGTACCCGGCAAGGCCCGCATCAAGCGCGGCGGCGGCAATGGCGGCCACAACGGCCTCAGATCGATCGATCCGCGCATCGGGACCGACTACCGGCGCGTGCGCCTGGGCATCGGGCACCCCGGCCACAAGGACCGGGTCATGCCTTGGGTGCTCGGCGATTTCAGCAAGGCCGACCTGGTCTGGCTCGAACCGCTCCTCGGCACGCTCGCCGACAACGCGGACCTTCTGGTCAAGGGTGACGACAACACGCTGATGAACAAGCTTGCCATCGCGGTGCAGGGCGATGCCGCCGATCGCCCGGAACGTCCGGAAACCGCCGACCCGGCGCGCAAGAAAGCGCCGCAGCCCCAAAGCCATGTCCGCGCGGCGCGGCAGAAGCCGCTCCAGGCGAACCTGCCCGACGAGGGACCGATGGCGGCGATGTTGCGGAAAGTGCTGGGCAAGAAGCCCGAGTAGTGGTGCCGGCGCGCACGCCGGCACCGAAAGCGCCTAGCGGCCGGCGCGAATGCCCCGCTGCACTTCGTCGATCGCGGCTTTGACGAGCCCGATCGCCTTGATGCGATGGCCGCCCTTGTCCGGGATCGCATCCTGCAACTGGTGCAGCGCGGTATTGAGCGTTCCGAGCGCGATGTCCATGTGGATCTGCGCCGCCTCCGCTTCGGTAGTCAGGCTGGTCACGGCAGTGGCGGTCACCGCGCCGGCGCCCAGGAGCGCGAGGCCCTTGAGGCTGTCACGGCGGGAAAGCTTACCCTCAGTCATTGCATGGTCTCCAATGCGTTTCTTGCTGGTTATGTGTCGCAACCCGTGAGCCTGACCGTGCCGCGACGTGGCGACGCTATGGCGCGATCATGGCAATTTCTTCGCAATCTGCGGCTCCGCGGCTGCGTCTCTCCACCGGCATTGACACGGGCGGCGTTCCGACCCATTTGCTGCCGCCAGCACCTGGAACGAGATCACCGACATGGCCTTCAAGATGGGCATTGTCGGCTTGCCCAATGTCGGCAAGTCGACGCTCTTCAACGCCCTCACCCGCACCGCCAATGCGCAGGCGGCGAATTTCCCGTTCTGCACCATCGAGCCCAATACCGGCGAGGTGGCGGTGCCCGATGCGCGCCTCGACAAGCTCGCGGCGATCGCCAAATCGGCGCAGATCATCCCGGCGCGCATGAGCTTCGTCGATATCGCCGGGCTGGTGAAGGGCGCCAGCAAAGGCGAAGGGCTGGGCAACCAGTTCCTCGCCAACATCCGCGAATGCGACGCCATCGCGTATGTGCTGCGGTGCTTCGAGGACAGTAACATCATCCACGTGGCGAACAAGGTCGACCCGATCGCCGATGCCGAAGTGGTCGAGACCGAGCTGATGCTCGCCGACCTCGAGAGCCTCGAAAAACGCCGCACCGGGGTCGAGAAAAAGGCCAAGCAGGGCGACAAGGACAGTAAGCTCACGCTCGACCTCATCGACCGCAGCCTCACCCTGCTCCGCGACGGCAAGTCGGCGCGGCTGGTCGAGCGCAGCGCCGACGAGGAGAAGCCGTTCCGCGAGCTGCAGCTCCTCACCTCTAAACCGGCGCTCTACGTCTGCAATGTCGACGAGGCATCCGCCGCCACGGGCAACGCCATGACCAAGCAGGTCGAGGCCTATGCCAGGCAGCACAACGCCGCCGTGATCGTCATCTCCGCCGAAATCGAAAGCCAGCTCGCGCAGTTGCCCGACGCCGAACAGGCAGAGTACCTCGACTCCCTTGGCCTCCACGAACCCGGCTTGAACCGATTGATCCGCGAAGCCTACCAACTGCTTGGCCTGCAAACCTATTTCACCGCCGGACCGAAGGAAGCGCGGGCCTGGACCATCCACAAGGGCGACCGCGCGCCGCAGGCCGCCGGCGTCATCCACACCGACTTCGAGCGCGGCTTCATCCGCGCCCAGACCATTGCCTATGACGACTATGTGACCCTCGGCGGCGAAGTCCCCGCCAAGGAGGCCGGCAAGGCGCGCGACGAAGGCAAGGACTACGTCGTCAAGGACGGCGACGTCATGCTGTTCCGGTTCAACACCTGATCCCGCAGCCCGGGACGATTGCCCCGGCCGGTTGACGGGTCTAACCTGTCTTGCGTGAGGGTAATTTTCCCCAGGGAGACTGGAATGACCGCCTACAATGTAGTGCGTTTCCGGGTGAAGCCTGGACTGGACAACGAATTCATCAATCGGCAGCGCGCCTCCTTGAACGACGTCAAGGGCCTCCGCGATCTTGCGCTGATCAAGACGGGCGAGCGGACCTACTGCCTCATCGGCAAATGGGACAAGTTCGACGACATCGTCGCGGCGCGTGCGCAGATGATCGGGAGCCTCGACAAGATCCGCGACCTGCTCGAGGACCTTGGCAGCGGCCTCGGCGTCACCGACCCGGTGTCGGGCAGCACCGTGCTCGAGCTCGGCGATCAGGCATAGGCAACCCAGCCGCGGAAGCTGAGGCCGGCATAGAACAGGCTTACGCCGCCGAAGCCGGCTTCGCGCAGCATCGCCTCGTCCTCCTCCGGCGACAGGATCGTGAGCCTTGTCGCGATGGCGCGTTTTGCGCTTTCGGCCTGCGCCGGATCGACCCCGCCATAGGTGACGTGACGGGCGATCCACTGGCTGCGTTCGGGCTCGGTTTGCGCGAAGCTGATGTGGGCGAGGACGAACGGTGCGCCCGGCCTCAGCCGCCGGTGCACCTGCCGCAGCGTCTCGAGCCGCTGGTCGCGCGGCACGAAATGCAGCGTCAGCAGGCAGGTTGCGCCGTCGAACGGGCCCTCCGGCGCAGCATCGATGTAGCCTTCGTGGAGTCTTACCCGTGTCCGGTGCGGTTTGACCGTGCTTTCGGCAATACCCAGCATGTCGGCGGAGGGATCGACGCCGTCGAACGACCAGCCAGGATGCGCATCGGCCAGCGACTTGATTTCGAGCCCACCGCCGGCGCCAAGCACCAGAATGCGGCCGTCGGCGGGTACCCGCTCGGCCAGCAGCAGCGACATCATCCGGTGCAGGCCGTCGAACCCCGGCACCTGCCGGGGCGGCCCCTGGACGTAGCTGCCGGCGTGGGCCGCGCCGAAGGCGGGCGGGGTTGGGACTGTGTCGGACATGCGCACTCCATCTGGTCGTCCGCAGTACCATAAGGGACCGCTGACTCCGCAATCGCCCAGTTGAGCCCGCCTCCGGGTTGACGTATACGTCAACCGCCATGAACCCGATCACCCAGAACCGCCGGCACTACGAGGACCTTGCCGTCGGCGAGGTGATCGACATCGGGCACACCACGGTGAGCAAGGAGATGATCGTCTCCTTCGCGCGTGAGTTCGACCCCTTCCCCTTCCACCTCGACGAAGCCGCGGCGAAGGCGTCGCTGCTCGGGGGCCTCGCCTCCTCGGGCTGGCAGACGGCAGCGCTGAGCCTCAGAATGCTCGGCGACAGCTTCCTCAACACCATCGCCTCGATGGGCGGGCTAGGTTTCTCCGACCTCAAATGGAAAAAGCCGGTGATGGTCGGCGACACCATCGGCGGCACGGCGACGATCGCCGGCCTGCGCCGTTCGCGCCACCACCCCGAGCGCGGCATCGTCACGCTGGATTTCGACGTCCGCAACCAGGCGGGCGAGCCGGTGATGAGCATGCGGCTCGCCAACCTCATCGAGCTGCGCGATCCGTCCGTGCCGCTGATCGAGGGCGAAAACCCATGAGGCGTCCATGACCCGCTGGTTCGAGGACATCGTCATCGACGAGGTGTTCCCCCTCGGCAGCCATGACTTCACCGAAGAGGAGATCATCCGCTTTGGCCGGCTGTACGACCCGCAATATTTCCACGTCGATCCGGAAGCCGCGAAGTTCAGCCATTTCGGCGGCCTGGTCGCCTCCGGCTGGCACACGGTCACCGTCGGCCATCGCCATATGGTCGATGCGCTCTTTGCCGAAGAAGAACGGCTGCGCGGCCTCGGCAAGGAGCCCGGCGTCTCCGGTCCCTCCCCCGGCGTCAACAAGATGGAGTTCAAGGTGCCGGTCCGGCCCGGGGACACCGTCACCTACACGCTCGTCGTCACCAGCAAGCGTCCGTCGAACTCCATTCCGGGCTGGGGGCTGCTGTTCAACACGCTCGAGGCCACCAACCAGCGCGGCGAGCTCGTCTATCACGCCGAATTGGTCGGCTTCTCCAAGCTGCGCGACTACAAGATGCCGCCAAGCGTGCGTTTGCTCATGGCGTTGACGCGACTCCCGCTTTTGGGGAAGTTGGCGGCGCGTTTCCAGTAAAAGCGATCCCATGCGCCCGTTCCACGCTGCCGCGCCGTTTCTCACCGCCCTGATGCTCGCCTTTGCCGCCGCCGCGCCGGCACTGGCGCAGGACGATACCGTGGCACCGCCGTCGCAGGCTGCGCAGCCCGTGACCGTCAGCCCGGCCGAAGGCAATTGGGGCTGCATTGCCCTGGTCGACAATTCCAAGGCCGGCCTGCTCACGGTGTTCCAGGGCTCTTACGGCTACGCCTCGGCCACCTTCGGCTCGAGCGCCTCCGGCACCGGCGACGCTCAGATGGGCTCGGATGGCCTCAAATTCCTCAACGGCAATCTGACCACGGTCGGGATCACCTACGGCCTCGTCACCACCGACCAGACCGGCAACGACCTGTTGACCCTTTACACGGCCGACAAGCCGGTACTGGCCTGCACGCCGCGCTGAGGCTAAAGCTCGAGCCAGCTTCCCCGCCTGGACGCACTTTCCCGTGTCGCTCACCATCTTCGGCATCGTCCTTGCCGCCGCCGCGCTGCACGCGCTGTGGAACGCCGTCGTCAAGGGCGCCAGCGACACGCTGCTGACCACCATCCTCGTTGCGGGCTTCGGCGGCCTCATCGGCGTCGTGACGCTGCCGTTCCTGACGCCGGTGGCGCCCGGCGCGTGGACGTACCTGTGCATCTCGGGGGTGCTCGAGATCGTCTATTACGCACTCATCGCCTTCGCCTACCGCCACGCCGACATGAGCCATGCCTATCCGCTGATGCGCGGCATCCCGCCACTCCTGGTGGCGATCGTCTCCGTGGCCCTGCTCGGCACCAGCCTCGCGCCACTGCAATGGGCCGGCGTCGCGCTGATCTCGGCCGGCATCCTCACCATGCTGCTCGGATTGCGCGGCCACCATGGCGACCGCAAGGGGCTGGGCTTTGCGCTACTCAATGCGCTGGTGATCGCGAGCTATACACTGACCGACGGCCTCGGCGTCCGCGTTGCCGGCTCGTCCATCGCCTATACCATGTGGATATTCGTTCTAACCGGCGCGCCGCTGGTCGCCTGGGCGCTGCTGCGCCGGCCGCAGATCGTCGCCTATGCCGGCCGCAACTGGCTCTACGGCGTCGTCGGCGGCCTCGGCACGCTCGGCTCCTACGGCCTCGTGCTCTTCGCCATGACCGAAGCGCCGATCCCGCTGGTGGCCGCCCTGCGCGAAACCTCGATCGTCTTCGGCACCCTCATCGCGATCGTCGTGCTCAAGGAAAAGGTCACCACGCTGCGCATCGCGGCCGCCTTGATCATTGCGGCTGGGGTGATCGTGCTGCGTCTCAGCTAGTGCCCCGCGAACGGGACCAGGCTCTCGATCCGGACCCCGAGCTCGCGCAGCCGGTCGGCGCCGCCCAAATCGAACAGGTCGATGACGAATCCCGCATGCTCGACCACCGCGCCAGTGCGCCGCAGCAGACCGACTGCGGCAAGCGCCGTTCCGCCGGTCGCGATCAAATCGTCGATCAGCAGCACCTTGTGCACGCTGCTCAGCACGTCGGCATGGATCTCGATCGTATCGACGCCATATTCCAGCGTGTAGTTCTGCCCGATCGTCGCGCCCGGCAGCTTGCCGCGCTTGCGGATCGGCACGAACCCCACGCCCATCTCGATGGCGACGCCGGCGCCGAAGATGAAGCCGCGCGCCTCGATGCCCGCGACATGCGTGATGCCGAGCCCCCTGTGCGCATCGGCCAGCCGCTCGACGCTTTCCTTGAAGCCCTGTGGGTGCTCAATCAGCGTGGTGATGTCGCGAAACAGGATGCCCGGCTTGGGATAGTCGGGGATGGATCGGATCAGCGATTTGAGATCGAGCATCTCAGCTCCGGCGGACGATCTTGCGGGCAATCATGCCGGCGCGGAAGGCGGTATCGAGCGTCGCCTCGGTGGCGGCCTGGCGCATTCTCGGGGTGATCAGCAACGGCGCCGAGCGCACCGCGGCACGGACGGTCGGGTGGCGCGCAACGGCAATGGCGACACCCACGATGGTGGCGGCAGTGCGGATGAAGGGCATAGCGATCCTCGCGACCGGTTTGCGCGCACTCTAGCGCTCCCACCGCGCCGCGCAACAAAAAGGGCGCCACAGCGCCCTTTCGCTTGGCCTTGGCGCAATCGGCCTCAGTGCACCTTGCGCCACAGCCGCTGCTTGACCATCCACATCATCACCGCGAACAGCAGCAGGAAGGCCAGGACGCGGAAGCCCGCCGCCTTGTTCTGGTCGAGGTGTGGCTCGGCCATCCACATCAGGTATGCCCCGACGTCTTTGGAATACTGATCTACCGTGAGCGGCACCGTGCTGCCATCCGGCCCCGGAATATATTTAACCTGCCCATCGGTCAGCGGCGGCGGCATGCCGATTGCGTGGCCGGGGAAGTAGACGTTGTAATACTTGCCGTCGGGCAGCTTGAAGGCGTTGCCCTGCGCGTCCGTGATGCCCGCAGGCGCGCTGTCCAGATAGCCGTTGAGGATTGCGTGGATGTAGTCCGGACCGCCTTCGGCATAGGTGGTGAAATAGTTGAAGAACCAGTTGGGGAACCCGTCCTCGATGCTGCGCGCCTTGGCCAGCACGCTCATGTCCGGCGGGACCACGCCGAACGAAGCCTTGAGGTCGGCCTGGCTCTGGTCGGGGCCGGGCCAGTTGTCCGACGGCAGGCCGGGACGCTTGCCGCCATCGGCGTCGGGATCGGTGACGGTATAGCTCGCCGCCAGCGCCTTGACCTGCGCGGCGGTGAACTCCGGCCCGCCCGGCTCGCTGAGGTTGCGGAACGCCAGCAGGTGCGCCGAATGGCAGTTCGAGCAGACTTCCTTGAACACCTGGAAGCCGCGCTGCAACTGGTTGCGATCGAAGGTGCCGAACGGCCCCGCGAAGCTCCAGTGCTGCTTCTCGACGTCCTGCGTGCCGAGGTTGATCGTCTTCTGCGCGTCCTGCGCGATCGCCGAGGTCGACATCAGGCTGAGCCCCATGAGGGCAGCAGCGAAGATGGTCTTTGCTTTGATCATTGTGTGCGGGTCCCGGAGATCAGTGGGCGGTCGGCATGGCGGGGTCGGCGCCGCTCACGGCGCGGGGTTCGGTCAGCACCGCCTCCGAGATCGAATTGGGCAGCGGCCGCGGCTTCTCATACCGGCCGAGCAGCGGCAGGATCACGAGGAAGTACGCGAAGTAGTAGACGACCGAGAGCTTGCTGGTGTCGGCCACCGTGAACGGCCCGATGATGTGGGTCGCCGGTTCCTGCGCGCCGTACCACATCAGCAGCAGGAAGTTCAGCACGAACAGCCCGTAGAACCAGCGGAACGCCGGCCGGTAGTTGCCCGAACGGACCTTGCTGGTATCGAGCCACGGCACGAAGAACAGGATCAGGATCGAGCCGCCGAAGAAGATGACGCCGAGCAGCTTGCTGTCGAGGATGAAGTTGAAGTCGATGGCACGCAGGATCGCGTAGAACGGCAGGAAATACCATTCCGGCACGATGTGCGCCGGCGTCACCAGCGGGTTCGCCATGATGTAGTTGTCGGAGTGTGCGAAGATGTCCGGCGCAAAGAACGCGAACCAGGCGAACGGAATGCAGAACACCACGATCGCGAACAGGTCCTTCATCGTGTAGAACGGATGGAAGGCCACCGTGTCGCGCTTGTCCTTCACCTCGACGCCGATCGGGTTGTTATTGCCCGGCACGTGCAGCGCCCAGATGTGGAGCACGACCACTGCCGCGATGATGAACGGCAACAGGTAGTGCAGCGAGAAGAAGCGGTTGAGAGTCGGATTGTCGACCGCGAAGCCGCCGCGCAGCAGCTGCAGGATCGGATCGCCGACGATCGGGATCGCCGAGAAGATGTTGGTGATCACCGCCGCGGCCCAGAAGCTCATCTGGCCCCACGGCAGCACATAGCCCATGAAGGCCGTCGCCATCATCAGCAGGTAGATGATGACGCCGAGGATCCACAGCACCTCGCGCGGGGCCTTGTACGAACCGAAGTACAGGCCGCGGAAGATGTGGATATAGACGGCAAAAAAGAACATCGACGCGCCGGTCGAGTGCACCGCCTGGATCAGGCGCCCGCCATTGACGTCGCGCTTGATCATCTCGACCGAATCGAAGGCCAGGCCGGCGTTGGGCGTATAGTGCATCGCCAGCACGATGCCGGTGACGATCTGCACGCCCAGCATGAAGGCGAGGATGCCGCCGAACGTCCACCAGTAGTTGAGGTTCTTCGGCGTGGGGTAGTCGAGGAGCTCCTTGGAGAACCCCATGAGCGGCAGTCGGTCTTCAAACCATCTCGCGACCGGATGCGAGGGAACGTACTTCGTGGTCTCGTGCGCGGACATCTAGATGCTTCCCCTCAACCGATCTGAATCTTGGTGTCCGTAAGGAACTTGTAGGGTGGGATCACCAGGTTCTTGGGCGCGGGGCCCTTCCGGATGCGGCCCGAGGTGTCGTATTGCGACCCATGGCATGGGCAGAGCCAGCCGCCATAGTCGCCCGACTCCCCGATCGGGATGCAGCCCAGATGGGTGCACAGCGCAATCATGATCAGCCAGTTGTCGTGGCCCTTCATGACGCGGTCCTGGTCGAGCTGCGGATCCTTGAGCTGATCCATCGGCACGGCACGCGCCGCGTCGATTTCCTTCTGCGTGCGGTTGCGCACGAACACCGGCATGCCGCGCCACTTGATGGTCACGGCCTGCCCGGTCTGGATCTTGCTGAGATCGTATTCGATGGAGGCCAGGGCGAGCACCGAGGCATCGGGATTCATCTGGTTGATGAGCGGCCACACCACGCCGCCGACCGCCACCACACCGACCGCGGCGCTGGCGATGTAGAGGAAATCGCGCTTGCCTGTGTCGGGGGTATCGTCGTGCGCCAAATTCGAGTCAGTCGACAAGATCGAAAATCCCCGCCCTATTGCCTGATTTCGCGCCACTTTACGGAGCCCCCGCACCGCGCGCGACAATGCCTGTCACCCGCCTCGGGGGCGCGTGATTTGGGTGTCTTTTTGCACTCTCCTCCGCGCTTGTCCAGCCGGGACGGCCGGGCGAAAAGGCGTCTGCGACACTATACCCACTGGCTTGCCCGCGCCCTGCCGAAGAGGAGAACGGCGTGCCCGTCGAACTCGCCCTCTACCAGCCCGACATCGCCCAGAATACCGGCACCTTGCTGCGGCTCGGAGCGTGTCTCGGCATCGTCGTCCACGTCATCCATCCGACCGGCTTTGCCTTCTCGAAACGCGAGCTCAAGCGCGGCGGGCTCGACTATCTCGACCTGGCCGAGCTCGTGGAGCACGACAGCTACGCCCATTTCGATCACTGGCGCCGAGACTCAGCGCGCCGGCTGGTGCTGCTCACCACCAAATCCTCCGATTCGGCGTATGCTGCCCGCTACGGCGACAACGACATCCTGATGCTCGGCCGCGAGAGCGCCGGCGTGCCCGCCGACGTCGCGGCCAGCGCAGACCTCAACGTGCGCATTCCCATGCGGCCGGGCTTGCGCTCCATCAACGTTGCCGTCGCTGCCGCCCTTATTTTGGGCGAGGCAATGCGCCAAACTGATGCTTTCGCGAGTCTCACATGACGCTGCCCGACGATATCGACCTCAAGAAGCGGATGGCCGCCGACTGGTTTCGGCAGGTCCGCGGCGATCTCTGCGCCCGCCTCGAAGCCCTCGAGGTCGAGGGCGGTGTCGATGACCGCACCCATCCTCCCGGACGGTTCGAGATCAGACCCTGGACCCGCTCCGACGGTGGCGGCGGCGAGATCGGCCTGCTGCACGGCCGCGTCTTCGAGAAGGCCGGCGTCCATATCTCGGTGGTGCACGGCCGCTTCACCGAGGAATTCGCCCGGCAGATGCCTCATACCGAAGCTGGAGCCGAGTTCTGGAGCGCCGGCGTCTCGGTCATCGTCCACCCCTGGAGCCCGCACGTGCCGGCTGCGCATATGAATACGCGCATGATCGTCACCGGAAACTACTGGTTCGGCGGCGGCGGCGACCTCACGCCGGTCCTCGATCGCCGGCGGACGCAGGCCGATCCCGACAGCATCGACTTCCACGCCGCGATGAAAGCGGCCTGCGCCAGGCATCCGGGCGTCGACTATCCGCACTACAAGGCCTGGTGCGACGAGTATTTCTGGCTCAAGCATCGCAGCGAGCCGCGCGGCATCGGCGGCATCTTCTACGACCAGTTGAGCTCGGGCGACTGGGACCGTGACTTCGCGTTCACCCAGGACGTCGGCCGCGCCTTCGTCGACGTCTATCCCCGGCTGGTCCGCCGCAACTTCAACACGCCGTGGAGCGAGGCCGACCGCGACGAGCAGCTCATCCGCCGCGGCCGCTACGTCGAGTTCAACCTGCTCTACGACCGCGGCACCACTTTCGGCCTCAAGACCGGCGGCAATGTCGAGGCGATCCTGAGCTCGATGCCGCCCGAGGTCCGTTGGCCGTAAAGGAACCGACCACCGACAACGACCGTTTCGTCGTCGAGGGCAAGTGGAGGTTGCGATGAAACAATATGAATGCCTCGTGCCGGGCTGTCCCTGGCACACCAGCGCCAAGGACGAGGCCGAGATCGTCCGTCGCGCCGCCGAGCACCTGCGCGAGGTTCATGGCGAGACGGTGGTGCGTCCGGACATGATCGACCGCATCAAGCAGCGCATCCACGCGATGCAGCCGGCACAGTAAGCAGACGCGACGATCAGGACCCTGCGCGTACCATCGCCAGCAGGTCCATCCGGCCGAGCCGGAAGTCGCTGGCGATCCATTCCTTTTCGAGCCGTTCGAGCTCGGCCCCCAGCGCGGGGCCGGGCCGGATGCCGCGCTGGATCAGATCGTTGCCGCCGATCGGGAATTTCGGCACCTCGATCGCCTGCAGCCGCTGCACCACCGCCGCACGGCCCGCTTCGGTCCATCCGGCCAGGGCTGCCGCCACATCGACAGCGTCGGCCAGCGTCGCGGGATAGCGGTAGGCGGCTTCGTTGATGTGGAAGTCGCTGCAGAGACGCGCCGCGGCCAGCGTATGCTCCGCCGCCTTGAGGTCGTCGTTCGACAGCCGCCACCGCGCCTGCAGCATTTCGCTGCCCAGCGCATTGACGATCAGCGCCAGCCGCCCCATCAGCGTCGCCTTGTAGGTGTGGCGCTCATAGGTCTCGAGCCAAAGCACCAGTGGCGCTGAGAAATCGAGAATCTGCGCCCCGGTCATCACCGAGATCGTCTGCGCGACCTTGGGCAGCGCCAGTATCCGGCGCATCTCCTGCCCCACCCGTTCCGCCGAGAGCTCGTCGAGCTCAGCATGCGCCCGCGCCGCCGCGGCGAGTCCGGTGGGATCGAACCGCTCCTGCCCGTGGCTCGCCGAGAAGCGGAAGAACCGGAACACCCGCAGCCGGTCTTCGGCAATGCGCTGGCCGGCATCGCCGATGAATCGCACCACGCCCGACAGGCAATCGTCGATGCCGCCCAGCGGATCGAACAACGTTCCATCCGCCTCGGCATAGAGCGCGTTCAGGGTAAAGTCACGCCGCTCGGCGTCGCGCCGCCAATCCTTGCCGAACCGCACCTTTGCATGCCGGCCATAGGTCTCCACATCCTCGCGCAGGGTGGTGACTTCGGCGACGAGGTCGCCGATTTTGAGCGTCACCGTGCCGTGCTCAATCCCGGTGGGATAGACGGGAACGCCCTTCTTTCCGGCCCGCCTGCTCACCTCCTCCGGCGTCAGCTCGGTGGCAAAATCGATCTCCGGCCGCTCGCGCCAGCGGTCGAGCAGGGTATCGCGCACGATGCCGCCGACCGCCCGCGTCCGCCGCTTGCTCCCGTCGAGCAGCGCGAACACCTGCTGCGTTTCCGGCCGGTGCAGCCATTCGGCGGCCCTGAGCCGCGCGATCGCGCTTTCCGGCGTCACGCTGCCGCCTCCGCCCTCAGCACCAGTTCGTAGAACCGGCGGGTGAGATTGGCGGTGATCCCCCAGATCAGCGGGCCGTCCTGGGCAATCTGCCAGGTCGTGTGATCCTGTCCCCTCCGGCGCACATGGAAGGTCCCGAAGCTCTCCTCCTGCATCAGCAGCGCGAGCGGCACCTCGAACACCGTTTTGACCTCGCCGGGATTGCCCACGAAGTCGTGTCCCGGCCGGACCTCGGCGACCACCGGGGTGATCAGATAGTTCGATCCGGTGAAATAGGCAGGCATGTAGCCGAGCAGCCGCGCGTCGGCGGGATCGAGTCCGACCTCCTCGCTGGCCTCGCGCAGCGCCGCGTCGCCGGGCCCGGCATCGCCCGGGTCGATCTTGCCACCCGGGAAGGAAACCTGCCCCGAATGCGAGCGCAGATCGGGCGAGCGCTCGGTATAGAGCACGCTCAACGCCTCGCCCCGCCGGACCAGCGCGATCAGCACCGCCGCGTCGCGGCGCGGGCTGCTGAAGCCACCGTCCGGCATCCAGTCGGGAACGAGCGAAGCCGTTTCCTCCGCAGCCTGCGGATCGGGCAGCAGCCGAAGCCTGATTCGTTCGATCAGTTCATCGGCCGCCGACACAGTCCAACATCCCCATAGGCGCCTGGCGCATCGCGCCGAACGGCGCTTACGAGTGCTTCTTGGCTCCGAACGCGCCGATCCTGCCTTTGATCCGCGCCGCCAGAGTCTGATCGTCAGAATAGACGAGCACGCGCGACGGGTCGACGGGGCCGGGCCACTGCACGGCACCGAGCGTCGTGGGCTGCCAGCCAAGCGGGCAATAGTAGTCGCGGTCGCCGATCAGGATCACGAAGCTTCCCTGGCCGCGCTCCAGCGCCACGCGGGTCACCTCCCTGGCCAGCATCTTGCCGACGCCGCGCTTGCGGAAGTTGGGATGCGTCGCCAGCGGCCCGAGCATATAGCCGTCGAGCCCGCCCACGCTGATCGGCGTCATCCACACGGAGCCGCAGGGGACGCCGTCGACCTCGGCGATGAGAGAAAGGGATTTGTCGATCGGGAAGCGCTCGCGCACCCGAAAGGCCGTCCGGGCGAAGCGTCCGGGGCCGAAAGCCAGCGCCTGCAGGTCGTCGACGAACGCATCGTCGTCGGCCGAGGCAAAGCGCCAAATGGGCAAGCCGGGTTGCGGAGGGGCCGACGGAGCCGGCTGGTAGACAGATTGAACGTTCATCGTGGACGTCCCTGAACGACAGGTAAAAGGACTGAAACACCGGCCTGAAACCGGCTCCCGACCTTTTACGGTCGTCGGGTCACGTGAACGACGTTCTCCATCCTGGGCGCCTCCTGACGCCTGAATTGCGCATTAGCACCGGAGGGGCAACGCGTAAACGAGAAATCATAGGGAACGCAGCGCATTTCAAGACCTCGGCGTTAACGCTTGGTGATTGTGATCCGAGCGCTTAACTCAGGCCGCGACGCGACCGAAAGGAGACGATTGTGGGACAATTGGTGGACGGCGGCTGGACCAACGAGTGGTACGACACCGCCAAGACGGGCGGAAAGTTCGTCCGCGGCGAGTCCGCCTTCCGCAACTGGATCACCGCCGACGGCGGCGCCGGTCCCACCGGCGTGGGTGGTTTCAAGGCCGAGGCGGGCCGCTACCACCTCTATGTGTCCTATGCCTGCCCCTGGGCCCACCGCGCGCTGGTCTTCCGCGCCCTGAAGGGCCTCGGCGACCTGATTTCGGTCTCCGTCGTCTCGCCCAAGATGCCCGACGAGACCGGCTGGACCTTCAAGGACTGGGGCTCGACCGGCGACGATCTGTACGGCGTCGACCACCTCTACCAGATCTATCTGAAGGCGAGGCCGGACTATACCGGCCGGGTCACCGTCCCGGTGCTTTGGGACAAACAGCAGCAGACCATCGTCAACAACGAGAGCAGCGAAATCATCCGCATGCTCAATATTGCATTTGACGACCTCACCGGCAATGACGACGACTACTATCCGGCATCGCTCCGTGCCCGCATCGACGAGATCAACGCCCGCGTCTACGACACCGTGAACAACGGCGTCTACAAAGCCGGTTTCGCCACCAAACAGCGGGTCTACGAGGAGAATGTCGGCAAACTCTTCGAGTCACTCGACTGGATCGAGGACATCCTCAGCCAGAGCGCCTATCTCGCCGGCGACGCGCCGACAGAAGCCGACTGGCGCCTCTTCACCACTCTGGTGCGCTTCGACGCCGTCTATTACGGCCACTTCAAGTGCAACATCCGCCAACTGGCGGACTATCCCAACATCTCGCACTATTTGAAGGGCCTCGTCGCCACGCCCGGCGTCCGCGACACCATCCACATCGACCACATCAAGACGCATTATTACTGGAGCCACATCCGCATCAACCCGACGCAGATCGTGCCGGTGGGCCCGGAGCTAGACTTCCTCTAGGCAATCAGGCCGCAGCAGAATCGACCGCCCGCGCGGAGATCGTGAGTTTAAGTCCGAGTGCTTGGATGACCTTCAACACAGTGGCGAACTCAGGATTCCCCTCCGCCGACAGCGCTTTATAAAGGCTCGCGCGAGTAAGCCCGGTTGCCTTGGCGATCTCGGTCATGCCCTCTGAGCGCGCAATGTCGCCCAGCGCATGGCTGATTAGCGCAGGATCGCCGTCCTCGAACGCGGCTTCGAGATATGAGACCACGTCTTCCTTGGTCGTGAGGTAGTCGGCCGTGTCGTAAGGAAAGGTTTCGAGTAGCATTTTAGCTGTCCCATTCTCGCGCCAACTGCTTGGCATGCTCAATGTCGCGGCTCTGACTGGCTTTGTCGCCGCCGCACAACAGCAGGACAAGCACCTCGCCTCGCTGCAAGTAGTAAACGCGATAGCCGGGGCCGTAGTTGATCCTTAGTTCACTAACGCCCTCACCTATCGGGCGTACATCGCCCGGATTACCGAGCAACAGTCGGCGTACTCGAATGTTGACGCGAGACCGCGCACCGGGGTCGCGAAGCTCCTTGATCCATCTGTCGTAGATACTTGTCCGTCGAACTTCTAGCATTCCAATTGTATCCCATAAGAAACATCTTGTAAAATCTCACCATTCGGCGTCCGCCCTCGCGCCCTCGAAAATCTCGCGGAGCCGCCGCGCCGTGCCCTTGCCCACGTCCGGCGGCAGTGCATGGATGTCGAACCACTCGCATTGCGCGATCTCGAGGTTCGCCCGAAACGCCCGCTCCCGCCGGAACTGCCGCCAGACATAAACCGCCACGTGGTCCCGCATCCCGCCGGCGATGCGGTTGAGGTAGAAACCGGCGAGCTCCGGCCGGCCTTCCGCCTGATACCCGGTCTCCTCGAGCGCTTCGCGCGCCGCTGCGGCCTCGGCCGTCTCGCCCGGCTCGACGCCGCCGCCGGGAAACTGCCAGCCCGGGGTGTAGGTATGCTTGACGAGCAGCACCTTGTCGCCGTCGATCAGCACCGTCCGCACGCCGACCGTCAGCCGCTTACGTAGTGCGGTGACGAGCAGATGGAGGCGCGTCCGTACGCGCTGCCAGCGCGAAAGTCTGGTGTTGTCGTTCATGTCCCGTTGACCTAGCAGCCCACGCGCCGGTGCAAAATGACCGC
>Ga0157369_10004280_pt1 | contig 16868 bp, 11 predicted proteins | sample C25metaG_FD_113461 | JGI IMG/M metagenome (GOLD analysis project Ga0157369, IMG submission 113461) | Corn rhizosphere microbial communities from Kellogg Biological Station, Michigan, USA - C2-5 metaG | ecosystem: Host-associated > Plants > Roots > Rhizosphere > Soil | place: USA: Michigan... | reverse complement strand
GTGAGGTTTTGATCCCGCCCAAGCATCGCTTCGATGGGGCGCACGACTCCGGCTGCGGTTGCGAGCAGCACGGAGGAGCGGACAAAGTTGCGGCGAGAGATAGTCATGCTTGGTGGCCTCTTCGTACTGTGTTTTCCAGGTCTCAGAATCGAGATTTTTCGACAAGCTTTGAGGATCACGAAATCGTAAGCGAGTTTGACTAGATCTTTGGGGCCCAGCCGGGTTGGTAATCGCGGGTCCAATACTTCATCGCCTCGGGGTCGTCTTTAATCTGGGCGCCGTTGGCGGCGTCGAGGTTGAGCTCGCGGTTGACGAACCAGGCGATGTTGGAGAGCTGGAGCATGGTTACGGCGACGTTGCCGACGGAGACGGGGGCGTTCAGCTTTTCGCCGCTGCGGACGCCGGCGATGAAGTTGGCGAAGTGGAGGTCAGTCATGGAGTCAGCGCCGATGGTGTCGGATGTGGACGTCTGCTTGTCGGCGGGAGCTTTGAACTCGTCGGTCTTTTTGCCGTGGAGGTCGTAGATTTCGTAGCCATCGCGATCGACGAGGACGGTGCCGGTGGTGCCTTCGATGATGGAGCCGCGGCCGCGGTTGTAGTAGCGCATCCCGTTGCAACTGGTGCTTTCCCACGAGATCATCTTGTCGCCATATTCGTAGCTAGTGACGATGGTGTCGTAGAACTGCCAGTCGTCATTGAAAGCGAAGCGTCCGCCGGATGCGGTGACGCGATTCGGGTATTCGACGCCGAGCGCCCAGCGGCATACATCAACTTCATGGGTGCCGTTGTTCAGGCATTCGCCGGTGCCCCAGATGCGGAACCAGTGCCAGTTGTAGGGCTGGTAATTGTCTTTGTATTCCTGGCGCGGTGCGGGGCCCTGCCAGAGATCCCAATCGAGAGTGGCGGGGACGGGAACGGCTTTGCCATGGCCGATGGATTTGCGGGTGTTGTCGTACCAGCACTTGGCGAAATAGGCGCGGCCGATGAGGCCGGAGTGAATCTTGTTGACGATTTCGATGGTGTGCGGCGAGGAGCGCTGCTGGGTGCCCATTTGAACGAGCTTGCCGTACTTCTGTTGGGCCTGGACGAGGAGCACGCCTTCGGCGGGGTTGTGGCTGCAGGGCTTTTCGACGTAGACGTGCTTGCCGGCCTTGAGGCCGAGGATGGCCATGGGCGTATGCCAGTGGTCGGGCGTGGCAATGGTGATGGCGTCGATATCCTTACGCGCAAGGAGCTTGCGGAAGTCTTTTTCGGTGGCGGGGTCAAAGCCGAGTTGTTTGGCTGCTGAGGCGAATTTGTTGAGGATGTTGGTCTCGACATCGCAGACGTGCGTGATGTTGGCGTCGGCCTGGTTGGCCTTCAGCGAGGAGAGATGCGCGTAGGCGCGGCCGTTAAGGCCGATCACCGCGAAGTTGAGCCGCTCGTTGGCGCCGGCGATGCGGGCGTAGCTTTTGGCGGTGCTGGCGATGGCTAGGCCGGCCGCGCCGACTGCGAATTCACGTCGCGTGATCATGCATTCTCCTCAGCTGTATGTTTTGGGTCGCGGGAAAACCCCCCGAAATTGTGCACACACATGCTAAACGGTTTGCGTCAGGAGGCAAGACTTGGGGGGCCTGAGGCTAAGACGGTTTGGGGAAGCAAGAAGATTTGTAGAGGCGGGATTTATGGAGGAGAGATGAGTAGAATCGGGGGATGCTGACGTCGCTGCATATCGGAATTGTGGGGTGTTCGGCGGAGGGGGCTTCTTTGTGCTACCGGACGATCTGCGAGAAGGGTGCGCAGGTGCTGGGGCCACACGGCCATCCGGAGATCACGATGCACACGCATTCACTGGCCGCCTATGTGGAGTGCCTGGACCGGAATGACTGGGAAGGCGTGGCCGAGTTGATGCTGGATTCTGCGCGGAAACTGGAGCGGGCGGGGGCGGAGTTTTTGATCTGTCCGGACAATACAATTCACCAGGCCATGGCGCTGGTGGAGCCGCTCTCGTCGCTGCCATGGCTGAATATTGCCGAGGTGGTGGCGGACGAGGCGGCGGAACACGGGTACCGCCAGGTGGGGCTGCTGGGAACGAAGTGGTTGGTAGAGAGCGAGGTCTATCCCGAGAAGCTGGGATCGCGGGGGATCGGATTTCTGAGGCCTACGGACGAGGAGCGCCGGGAGATCGATCGCATCATTATGGATGAGCTAGTGTATGGAGTGTTCCGGCCGGAGTCGGTGACGTACTTCCAATTCGTGATCAGGCGAATGAAGGACGAGGGCTGCGACGCGGTGGCGCTGGGGTGTACGGAAATTCCATTGATTATCAGCAATCGGAACTCGCCGCTGCCAGTGCTGGATTCGACGCGGCTGCTGGCCTGGGCGGCGCTGCGGAGGGCAGTGGCGGCGCACGTGTGAGTGGAGTTCCAATTCTCGGTGATTGAGCGAAAAAGAAAAAGGGCGCCACTGGCGCCCCTTTTCAACTGGTACAAGAGCAGGCTATTTGCTCTTGGCGGGTTGGGTGGCGATGATCATGCTGGAAATCTTGGCGTAGGTGGCGGCGGGGATGATGCCCTTGGTCTTGAGCTGGGACTTGTTGGCATAGGGGCGGCCCGCGATGATCTTTCCTGAATAAGCGTCGCCGATTCCGGGGAGCGCCTTGAGCTGATCGGCACTGGCGGAATTGATGTCGACGAGGTCGGTTTTTGCTGCGGTCTTGGCAGAACTCGCGGTCGTTTGGGCAGATTTTGCGGTGGACTTCGCCGTGGAGTTGGTTGATGAAGACTGGGCGGAGGCGGGAAGAACGCTGAGCAGAGAGCAGGCGGTCAACCCGAGAATGACGGAAGTGAAACGTCCGAGGCGCATACATATCTCCTTGGTACTGAATGTGAGATGCCAGAACAACGTCGGCGAAGAACGTGCCGATGAGCGGAACCATGCTATCCGGTTGGGTTAGGCGCAAGGAAGAGTTAATCGATCTGCGCGGTGCGGGTCGGACTGGCGAGCTTCAAAACGGAAACAGGCGTAGTGCTTGCAGCCGTGTCGCAACTGATGCGGAACTCAGGCGACCGAAATATGTAGTGCGCACACTCTACTTGCGGCAGGAGCGGTTGTGAATGTGAGGCGGATGCATCTAGAGCACTAGCTTGCCTATGAGACATGTTCGGACCGTTCCGCCGACCCAAATCTGGGAACCATCCTGCTGTATATGAACTCGGCCCATTCGCTTCAGTACTGTACCCTGGCTAACAATGTATTCAGAGCGCGCGATCCGAGCATTGATCAGCCACCGCGCGAGTCCGGCATTGAGGCTTCCGGTCACGGGGTCTTCATGGCCGACCGCCGCCTCCGCGCTAAAGGCGCGCACTTCAAATTGAGCGAATGTTCCATCTCTGACGGGATCGAACGCTGCGAAGACCCCGACCTTCAAACCCGTCAGCGTCGAGTAGTTGGGATGGAGCGATAGAACCTCATCGCGGGAGCGCAGCATGATCGCAAGCCAGCCTGAGCCGTTGTCTACCCAATTTGAAGTGGTGATTGCGTCAGTCGCGAGATTCAGTCCGAGACAGACCCGCGCCAGGATCTCAGGTTCGACTGGCCCTTGACGGATCAGTTCTGGCGCCGCAAACGAGAGTTCTTCAAGCGACCGGCGGATGGGAATGAGGCCAATCCCGCATTCCTGCACTATGACATTGCGCTTCGGTACTCCTCCAGCGGCCAGCCAGACGTGACAGCTGCCCAGGGTAGGATGGCCGGCAAAGGCCACCTCCCGATCGGAATTGAAGATGCGAACGCGATAGTCGGCGGCCGGCGATCTTGGTTTCAGGAGGAATGTTGTCTCACTTAAGTTTGTCCAGTTTGCGAAGGAGGACATCTGGTCGTCGGTCAGCCCGTCGGCGCCGATGACTACCGCAAGAGGATTGCCCAGCAAGGGTTTTGGTGAGAATACGTCGACCTGCTGAAACGCGAATGCTTTGGCGCTTTCTGTGGGCTGCCGTTTTTTGGTCTTCGCTGCATCGAACTGAGCCAGGGAAGCCGCTGCAACCAGATTAAGGAACTCGCGTCGATGCAGCATACCCAAGCCTCCAACATCTTATTTTTGAAATTTAAGTACCGCCCTATACCAAAGGTGCATCGGGGATTCGGGTATTTTGTTTTCCTCCGGTGTACTCAAATGAAACGCGACTCCGGAAGGTTAGCGCTCGCGAGGAAGAACTGGATATCACACTTACCCTCGCTTTATTCGAAGCAACTCGGAGCACGGTTCAAGCTGTTTCTACAGGACGGGGTCTCTTCCTATCATCCTTCATCCGGGGACGACGTTCCCTGGAACTCAGGGGCCCACTCTGAGCCAGGCTAGAGATTTCCTCCGAGAACTTGAGCGCGATTGTGAGTGCCTTTATCGACTTTGCGGAGGAAACGATGAGAGCGAGGATGCAACAAGGGGCAGATGAAAGGGGCACCCGAAAGCGCCCCCATTAGGCGATGTTTTGGCTCCTTAATTCACTCGTTCATCGTTGGAACGGCGCTGTCCTTTGCGGCGGTCGAATTTGTCTGCGCGCCAATCCGGAGCCCCGGAGCGGCGTTCGCGGGCATTGGCGCGGCGCTCGGGAATTTTTCGGGAATCGGGCAAGACAACCATTGCAGTGGTGGTGGAGTCGAGATTCATCAGCTGTTCGTCGATCTCGGCGTCGACCTTGCGGGCGATGTTGCCCGTCGTAAGAAGCCGGTTGAGGATCGGTATTTTCGCGCGCTGAGTTTCGATGTAGTCGACACCCTCGGCGGTGAGCGAGAAGTCGGAGTTATCGGCCCTGAGGATGTAGCCCTTTTTGGTTAGGTACCAAGTAGTGAAGTCGAGGTAGTCACGGGGGAAGCCCATGCGGCGCTCGATTTCGGCGAGGCTGACCTGCGGGTCAAAGGGATTGGAGCGGCGCTTGTAATAAAGGACAGCGAGGACGGCCAGGCGGCGATTGAGTTCGCCCTGGACGTGGTCCATAAAATCGACGGATTCGGAAAGGGGAACGTTCCGGACGGGCTCTTCGCGCTCGTATTCGCGATCGTAATCGGAGCGGCGGTCGGGGTCGGAGAGGACGTCGTAGGCGCTCTTCAACAGGAAGAACTTTTCCGGGTCGCCGGTCTCGGGGTTATCGGGATGGAAGCGAGACGCAAGGAAACGGTAGACACGATGGATAGTCTCGAAGTCCGCATGCGGGCTTATCTGAAGAAACTCGTAATAGTCCAGCGTCTTTGTCGCTTCAAGCATTGGGGAGAACCTCTGGCAGTTGGAGCTGTTGTATGAGGAATGTTGCATTGCAGCCGGGGTCGGCAGCAATCACACGATTTGGGGAGCGGAGGACGAGCGTAACTCGAATGCAGTGACCAAGGAGTGATGAAGGAGCACTCGGCGGAAGAGAAACAGAACCAAGTCAACGATTTGTGCAAGCAGGACCGTTTCTGGGCACCAGCAGTTGTACATACGCTGGCGCTTTTGTGTGAGGGGCGAGCTGTTGATGGGGCGCAGCATTCGCGGGCGACATAGGCGCGCCGATATACTCAGCATTTGGGCGTGCAAGGTGCGCTCACGGGAGATTCCTGTCTTGTCCTTCAGCCGCCGCGGATTCCTGCAATCACTCTCGAGGACCGCACTTGTTCTATCTCTGGAAGATGTTTTGAAGTTAGGCCGGCCTGCACTCGGTCAGGAGACTGCGCAGAAGGCCAAGGGCAGCGCGCGCCAGTCGTATGAAGCTCAGACGCGTCCGGCTCCGAAGGGAGCTCCTTCACCGGTGACGGGGACACCGCTGGGTGTGCAGTTTGTGGATGTGGCGAAGGAAGCCGGGCTGAATGTGGAGATGATCTTCGGCGGCGAGCACCGGAACAAGTATCTGCTGGAGACGACGGGGTGTGGGGCGGCGTTCTTCGACTACGACCAGGATGACTGGGTGGATATCTTTCTGGTGAACGGGTGGCGGCTGGAAGGATTTCCGAAAGGCAAGGAACCTGTATGCCGGTTGTTCAAGAACAATCGCGACGGGACGTTTACGGATGTGACGATCAAGGCGGGGCTGGCGCGGTCGGGGTGGGGACAAGCGTGCTGCGTCGGGGATTACAACAACGATGGATGGAATGATCTGTTCGTCAGCTATTACGGGCAGAACTCGCTGTTCAAGAACAACGGCAATGGGACGTTTACGGATGTGACGAAAGAGGCTGGGCTGCTGCAGGATCGGCTGCGATGGAACTCGGGATGTACGTTTGTGGATTATGACAAGGACGGCCGCCTGGATTTGTTTGTGGGGAACTATATCGATCTCGATCTCAAGACTACGCCGCTGCCGGAAGATGCGAACTGCACGTATAAGGGGATTACGGTGGCGTGCGGACCGCCGGGGCTCGAGGGCGGAAAGAACATTCTGTACCACAACAAGGGCGACGGGACATTTGAAGACGTGAGCGAGAAGGCCGGGATGTGGGGGACGCTGGGGACGTATGCGCTGAGTTGCGGCGCGGCGGATCTGGACAACACGGGCTGGCCAAATATTTATGTTGCGAATGATTCGACGTCGGCGACGTACTACGTGAACCAGAAGGATGGGACGTTTAAGGACCAGGCAATCGAGGCTGGTGTGGCGTATTCGCCGGATGGGAAGCCGCAGGCTGGGATGGGCGTGTCGATTGGGGACTACAACCGGGACGGGATGCTGGACATCGTGAAGACGAACTTCGCGGGCGACACGGACTCACTGTTCTTGAACCTTGGCGATGGGTCATTTGATGATCGGACGTACCAGGCGGGGCTGGGGATCAACACGCGGTTGCTCGGCTGGGGTGTGAGTTTCATCGATTTCGATAATGATGGATGGCTCGATATTTTGGTGGCGAACGGGCACGTGTATCCCGAGGTGGACGGAACGCAAGTGGATGCGGCTTATGCGGAGCGGAAATATTTGTATCGCAATCTGCGGCAGGGACAGTTTGAGGACGTGAGCCTGATTGGGGGGCCGGGCATCACCACGGATGCCAAGGCGCGGGGATTCGCGCTGGGTGATTTTGATAACGATGGTGATCTGGATGCGGTGGTGAATTGCGTGAATGCAGTTCCGCAGCTGCTGCGATGCGATGCTGTACCGGGAGAGGCTTCGGCGTTGAAACGAAGCTGGGTAAAGATTCGGCTGGTGGGAACGAAGTCGAACAAGACCGGTATCGGCGCCCGGATTAAAGTCGTGGCGCAAACGGGGACTGGAATTGTCGCCGGCAAGACGGTTTCCGCGCTGACGCAGATTGAAGATGTGAAGTCGTGCAACGGATACTACTCGGCGAGCGATCTGCGGATTCACTTCGGGCTGGGCGAGGCGAAGAAGGTGGATACGGTTGAGATACGCTGGCCTTCAGGTGCCATGGACACGCTGAAGGATCTGGATGTGAACCGGCTCTATGTGGTGGAAGAGGGCGGGAAAATTCTGAAGAATGAGGCGCTGGTGGCGGCGAAGAAGAAGGGGTAGGCTTGCGGGCAACGTGATTGGTGCGAGATAGGAGAGCATCATGCGCGAAGAAGTACTAAGGGTGGTCGAGACATACATTGAGGCAGTGCGAAAGAACGACACGGCGCGATTGCCTCTGCATCGAGATGTTGTATTTGCAGGCCCTCTGCGCACCTACCGAGGTGTCGCGGAATTCGAGAAGGGGATTGCGGAGTTCGTACCTCTGATGAAGAGCATCGACGTGATTCGCCTGGCTGCGGATGAGGAGACGTGCGCCGCAGTGCTGGACATCGACACGGTGTTTGGACGAATTCCCTTCCTCGAGTATTTCCATGTGCAGAATGGAAAGATCGTTTCGATCAGGACGTACTACGATCCGCGCATGATTCTCGAGGGCTTGAGCAAGAGAGCGAAGGTGTAAAACCAGGTCCGGTTCAGAAGAGGCGCGCGCGACGCTGCTCGTGATCGAGGAGCCAGCGTTTGCGTTCGATGCCGCCGCCGTAGCCCGTGAGAGAGCCATTTGAACCGATAACGCGGTGGCAAGGAACGATGACAGCGACAGGGTTTGCGCCGTTGGCGAGTCCGACAGCCCGGACGGCTGCTGGGCGGCCGATGCGCTGGGCAAGCTGGCCGTATGAAATTGTGGCGCCGCAGGGGATTTCGCGCAGAGCGCGCCAGACTTCGCGCTGGAACGGCGTGCCACCGGTTTCGACCGGGATGGTGTCGATGGCGTTGAGCTCCCCAGCGAAGTAATGGGAGATCGCTTCGCTGAGGCCGTGGGGGTTGGCGGCGGGTTGGAGGGTGAAGCCGTGCTCGCCATAGTTAAGGCGAAGCTGGTGGCGAACGACTTCTTCATCTTCGGCGAAAAGCGCGACACGGAGATTCCCTTCCTTGTCAGCGACAATCATCAGCTGGCCGATGGGAGAGGATATTTGGTCAATCAGCAAATCGAGCGGTTGGGGCATGGTGGTTGGATTCATTCGTTCGAATTGGAATTCTCTCATGCAGCGGTTGAGCAAGGAATGGGGACAGAGGATTCACAATCTGATGACATTTGACGTGAACCTGAGATGCCAAAACCCCGTCTGAATTCCCGTAAGCACGAACGAGAACGGCAGCGAGAGCTGTTGGAGAGCAGCGCCTGTTTCGCTATTCGTCTATTGGTCCGGCAGCACTTTTCTGCCTAAGCATTGTCGTATTGGTTGCGGTTGCGGGGGTAGTCGAGGCTCGACCTGCAAACGAGGAGCGCGACCCGAATGCGCCTTGTGCGCGCTGTCATCGCGAGATATACGAGCGCTATCGCAGTACACCGATGGCCAATGCAAGTGGTGTAGCCGCCGATGGATTCATCGGGGGTGAATTCAGACATGCGCTTTCGGGCATCGACTATCGAGTGACGGAAGATGGCGGGCACGTGTTTTTGAGCTACGAACGCAAAGATACTTCATCGGGTAACGAACTGAATGGGAGACAGGAGCTGAAATTCTTTATTGGCTCTGGAAAACGCGGGCGCACCTATCTGTTTGAGCAGCGGGGTTATTGGTTCGAGTCGCCAATCAACTGGTATGGAAAGAAGCGGGTTTGGGATATGGCGCCTAATTTCCAGCAGGCAACGGAGATGCCGTTGACGCTGGCTGTGGATCCGGGATGTTTGCATTGCCATGCATCAGAGGTCGCGCGGTCACTGCCGGAAGCTCGCAATCTTTACTCGGGCAAGCCATTCGAGTACGGAGGAATCAGCTGCACGGCGTGTCATGGTGACGCGAGCGCGCACGTGGCTTCAGGTGGTAAGGCGGACATGCTGCACATTGATGGGCTGCAACCAATCCGCCGTGATTCGATTTGTCTGAACTGTCATCTTGAAGGTCATATCGCGGTGATGCGAGAAGGAAAGCGGAGCGAGGATTTCATTCCTGGCGACGATTTGTTTGATTACACTGCGTATTTCATCTTCAGGAAAGAAGCGGGAGCGGGCGGGCGGGCAACGAGCCAGTGGGAGGCTTTGATGCGAAGCGAGTGCAAAAAGCAGTCGGGAGACCGGATGACCTGCACAACGTGTCATGATCCGCACGGATCGCCTTCTTCAGCAGAGAGGGTCGCGTTTTATCGGCAGAAGTGCCTGCAGTGCCACGACAAGAGCGGGTTTGGGTCGAAGCATCATCCTGAGAATCAGGACTGCACGGCATGTCACATGGGGCGGCCGCCAACGAATGACATCGCGCATGAGCAGCTGACCGATCACTGGATCAGAACGCATGTGAACAATGGACGCGAGCCGAAGACGAGCACGGGTGAACTGGACGCGATCAGCGGAGGCAGCGAGGACGATCGGGATCTGGGGATAGCGTATGCGCAGATGGCAGGGCACGGGGATGAGGCGGCGGCAAAGCGGGCTTTGGAGTGGTTGAGGCTGGCAGAGCATGCGGGTGGCGGGGCTCGGAAGGATCACGAACTGCATTCCAATCTCGGATTTTTGGAACAATTACGCAAAGAAAATGGATCGGCAGCCGAGGAGTACAAGCTGGCGCTCGAGGCGGACCCGTACGATGCCCTTGCGGCAGGAGATCTGGCGTTACTGGACGTTCGGGAGCACAGATATGGAGAGGCGAAGGGGCTATGGAACGAGGTATTCGAACACGATCCGACGCAGACGGCGGCAGGTTTGAACCTCGCAATCCTGGAGTGCGATATGGGAGACCGCCGTGGGCCGGAGGCGGTGCTGGAGCGGATCCTGGAGTTCTCCCCCGATGACGGCAAGGCAAGGGCTCTGCTTGGACTGATTCGGTCAGGCAGGGAAAAGTGCGGTTCGAAATAGGGAGATTGTGGCGGGCATCTTCGCAGAAAGATGAGAAGGGGGATGCGCTGCAAATAGCTGCAATGTCATACCGAATCAGCGTTTCAGGCAGGGAAACTTCCAGATAGGACGTGAGAGCTCGGGGAATGCCGGAATATTCAGTAGAGGAGGGGTGGATCGCTCTGGCGGAATGCGCGAAATGGGCGCGGCTACGCTAGTTGATCTAGGTCCTTTGAGAATCAATCATTTGGTGCAGACAAAAGGCATTCCTAAAGTGGACTGCAACTAACAACGGCCTGATTGGAGAGAGGCATCCGGGATTTCGGCGGCAGCTTCAAATGTTATATCAAACTGTGACAATGAGAGCTGTTTGTATAGATAGAAATCTACAGCTCGTGAGTCCATGAACGGATTTTTAACGAGCTATGAAAGGTCCTTGCTCTGAAAGCCAATTGAGATAAATCGCTTTATATCCAGGTTGTTAGTTATGGAACAACTGCCTAGGAATTTCCGAAGATGTGGGGCGTTACGGCAAGTAAAGGTTTCCCGGCAATGACATGTCGATTTGAGCCTTTTCTCTAAATGTTTTAAGTCGTTTAGCGTTGACATGGCTTGCGGATTTCAGTATGGTTTCGATTTGCTCCGGAGTCTCTAAATTTATCGCTCTCTATTTGTGTTCGGGAGGAGCGACACCGGGAAAAGCGAGCCTGTCAGCGCGATAGGTGAGCGTTGCAGCCGACTAGCCGAAGTGCCAGGCGGCGGAATCACCATAAGTTGAGAGAACAGAACAACCGGCACCACTTTTCAGGAGACCGCATGAACAAGTTCCTTCGCACAGCACTTGTGCTGGCTTTTTTGGCCTGCGCGAGTTCGCTCCTCATTGTGACGGCCAGTGCACAAGCGATCTACGGATCGATTTTCGGCACTGTGTCCGACAAGAGCGGGGCTGTCATTCCGAACGCCACGGTTACCGTGACGGACGTAGCTAAGGGCACCGTAGTGACCGTTCAATCGAACGGTTCCGGTGACTATAGCGTCCCGCACCTTATCCCCGACGTATACAACCTCAAAGTCGTTGCGAAGGGTTTCACGCCTTTCGAGACAACGGGCATCTCGGTTTTGGCCGACACGGCGCCGCGCATCGATCCCACGCTGGAAGTGGGCTCCGACACGGGCACGACGGTTACCGTCAATGCAGAGTCGGTACCGCAGTTGAAGACGGACAAGGCCGATGTGGCCACCGTGTTCGATACGCAGGAAGTCGCAAACCTGCCGGTTCCTGACCAGAACTTCACGAATCTTCAACTTCTGGTTCCGGGCGCGCAGAAGCTAGGCTGGTCGCACGCTGCATCAGAAAATCCTCAGGCTTCGCAGCAGATCATGGTGAACGGCCAGGCATTCGCCGGCACAGCTTTCGAACTGGACGGCACCGATAACCAGGATCCGATCCTTGGAATCATCGTGATCAATCCAACTATGGATGCGGTGACAGAGACCAAGATCACGACGCAGAACTTCGACGCGGAATTGGGCAAGGCGGTCTCCGCTGTTGTTACTGCGCAGACAAAATCGGGCACCAACAGTTTCCATGGCAGTGTGTACGATTTCAGAACCAGCAATGCCAATCTGGCACGTGATCCGTTCCAGCAGGCACCGGGAACTCTTCCTCCGGGCCTGAAGAACCGGTTCGGCGGCACTATTGGCGGACGAATCATCCGGGACAAGTTCTTCTTCTTCGGAAACTATGAAGGACAGCGCCAGAAGGTTGGAACGTCGACAACCAATACAGTGCCGACCCAATTGCTGATGGAAACGGCTCTCGGCAACACGACTGGACCGAGCGGGATTCCGGGCGCGGACTTTAGCGAGTATGCCACCCAGCTTGGCGCCGCGGGTATTATCTACGACACCTCGAAACCCCAAACACTCGGCGCCGACGGCAAGCTTCACTATCCAGCATTTCCGGGCAACGTGATACCGCTGGCGTACTTGCAGAGACCGGCTTCGCAACCTGCTCTCAACCTGTTCAAGCTTCTCGAGCACTACTCTCAGGGTGTCGGTTTGGGCAGCGCTGGCAATCTCAACGGACTGGACAGCAACTTCCATGGTTCCGGCACTGGTGGTCTCAACAGCGATCAGTGGACCGAGCGCATGGACTACACGCTCAATGAGCGTATGCATGCCTTTGAGCGGTTCTCTCGGTTCAAGGACACGCTTACTGGCAAAACTGAATTTGGCGCGGCCGGTGGACGTGGCTTCGGCATTGGCGGCTACGCGGGCACATCGAGAGGCGCGAATGACAGTCTGGCGTCGGGCATGGATATCGCAGTCAACCCGAAACTACTGACAGATTTCCGTCTCGCCTACTACCGGTACAACATCGTTACTTCGAAATTCGACCAGACGGTGGCGGCAGCCGATCAACTTGGAATTCCCAATCTGAACACCGGCAACTACTACACCGGCGGCTCACCTGGTTATGACATAGGCACACTGCCCGGCGGCAGCACGCAGCCGGTATTTGGATCGGATCTGAACGTCAACCGGTGCAACTGCCCGCTGACGGAGAAGGAAGACCAGTTCCAAATCGTGAACAACTGGACGTTCATCAAGGGCGACCATACCTTCAAAGTGGGAACCGACCTCCGTTACGCGCGCAATCTGCGCGTGCCGTCGGATAACAACCGTACAGGCATCCTGAACTCCAATGCTGACGAAACCTCCGATCCAGCTAGTACAACGGCAGGCGGAAACGGATTTGCAACGTGGCTGTTGGGCGATGTAACCAACTTCAGACGCTACGTTTCATCCTCGACGAATGCGAAGGAGTTTCAGAAGCGGACGTTCTTCTACGGGCAGGACACATGGCGTGTGAACAAGAATCTCACGCTGAACGTGGGACTCCGTTGGGAGCTCTATTTCCCGGAGAAGGTTAATGCCGATGGGAATGGATCACTTCTTAATCTGGCCGACGGGTACCTGCACGTGGCTGGAATTGGGCAGGTGGGCCGGGATATGGGCTGGACGTTCGATAAAAAGAGCCTCTTTGCTCCCCGGATCGGCTTGACCTATCAGGTGGATGACAGGACGGTTCTGAGAGCCGGGTATGGCCGCAGCTTTGATATCGGCATCTTCGGTTCGATCTTCGGACATGTGGTGACGCAGAATCTGCCGGTTCTTGCTAACCAGAACATCAACAATGCGACGAGTGCGACATCGGCATTCACGCTGGACGTAGGTCCCAAGGACCCGACGCCCATTGCTGTTCCGTCCAACGGTCTGCTGCCGAATCCAGGAGACCAGGTGAACTCTCGTGCGCGTCCGAATCCGCTCCGGTTCCCCGAGATCGATGCGTGGAACCTTGCGGTGCAGCGTGCCGTTACTCCGACCCTGTCGCTGACGGTGGCGTATGTCGGGAACAAGGGAACTTATACCCTGGGTGACTCGAGCGGAAACACCATCAACCCGAACGAGGCAGCCATCAATCTGCCCGGATCGTTGAGCGCCACTGGACAATCGCTGCACTATGACCCAACTGTTAAATCGGGCACGATTGACACAGCCACGGGAGCAACCCAAACCTACAACATCCTGCGTCGCTACTACGGGGCATCTCTTCCGGCTTGCCGAGACTCTGCCTACACAACGCCCAACCAGCCATATGTCACTCCGGGCGAGTGTGGGTGGACGAACGACATCACCTACTACAGCGATAACCTGAACACGAACTTCAATGCATTGCAGGTTACGCTGCAACAGAACGCGTGGAAGAACCTGAACTACACGATGAACTACCAGTGGGCGAGCGCGTTTGCGAATAGCACAACGTATGCAAGCTGGGATCGTCATCCGGGCTACGGCCGGGACAGCAACGTGCGCCTGCAGCAGGTGACTTTCTACGGCACGTACGATCTGCCGTTCGGTAAAGGCAAGACGTTTGGCACAGGAGCAAACCGCGCTGCGGACATGATTATCGGCGGATGGCAACTGTCCTCGACGTTCAACTGGGCAGGCGGTCTACCCTTCACAGTCAACTACAACGAAGCCGGGTCAAATCTACCTGGCGGTTTCTTCAACTTCCCGAGCTACGCAGGAACTGGAAAGCTGAAGACCAATTTGACTGGATTCCAAGCGAAATCCGGCGGTACGGGCCAGCGCACGTACTACACCAGGCAGGTTCCATGCGTGCATACGGGTTGCAAGCCCGGCGCGAATGCGATCTGACCAATCCGGAGGATGCATCGGCTAGCACCGGGGTGTTCAAGAACCCTGGATTGGATACGATCGGCAATGTGGGCCGCAACACGTATTTTGGACCCTCATTCTTTAATGCCGACCTGTCAATCGCGAAGACCGTAACGATCCATGAGAACATCGCAACGAAGTTCCGCATGGATGCATTCAACGGCTTCAACCACATCAATCCAGGCAACCCGGGTGGAAACATCGAGTCGGATGGTACAATCACCGGTGCTGCACCAGGGGCGTTGCCGCGCCAACTTGAGTTCTCTCTTCGCGTTCAGTTCTAACCATTACCCCTGCGCGCAAACATATGTGCGCAGGGGACCTTGGCTAAGGCGAGAGAGCCGCTAGGCCTCACCGGCAAGGACCTGCACGTGAGGACGCAACAAAACCTGGAGGGGGGCTTCGGCTCCCCTCTTTCTTTTGTCAGTTGTTTCGGAATGACATTGGGCAGTGGAGTACCGTCAAAACAACGGAACTGACTGAGAGTTAAACTGGCTGCATCAGGTAAAACATGGTTCGCGTGATTGCTACTGCAGTTGTTTGCTGTTCCTTTGCTACCGTCTGGCCCCAAGGACAAGAGGGATCGGCACCTTCCACCGAAAATCCGATTCGCGCGGTGACGTTTGAGACGGCCAAGGAACTGGCTGGAAAGGGCCGCCTGGACCAGGCAATGGCAGAACTGGATCAGCTTTCGAAGCAAAGTCCGGAACCCGCGGGTGTGGAGCGGCTGAGAGGGATGATTCTTTATCAGCGAGAGCAGTTTCCCCAGGCAATTGCGGCTTTTGCGAAGGCAGCAGAGCAGGATCCACGAGACGGCGAGTCGCTGGAAATGCAGGGAGTGAGCCTGTTTCGGCTGGGCCGTATTCAGGAGGCACTGCCACTGCTCGAGAAGGCACGCACGGGTGTTCAGGCGGCAAACGTCGATCCAAACTACGTGCTGGCGCTGTGCTATGCGGATGTGCAGCGATATGACGATGCACGACGCGCGTTTGCGAGTCAGTACGGATTTGAGGGGGACTCCGCCGAGGCGCATTTGCTGGCTGGAAGGTTGTTTTTGCGGCGGGAGTTGCGGGACCAGGCGGGTGCAGAAGCGACGAAAGCTCTGACGATTAACCCTTCATTACCGCTGGCGCACGAGTTGCTGGGAGAGGTGGCGCTTGCGCGAGGAGATACTGCCGCAGCGATTCGAGAATTCGAGGCGGAACGCAAGATCAATCCGCTGAATCCTGATCTCTACGATCGGCTCGGCGATGCATATGTACGGAACGGACAATACACGGAAGCACAGGAGGCGCTCAGCCGGGCAGTGCTGCTGGAGCCAGACGCGACGGGGCCATATGTTCTGCTTGGCGAGACTTTCTTGAAACTGAAGCAGCCAATCCAGGCTCTGCATTATCTGGCTCGAGCGGAGCGGATGGATCCCGCTAATTACATTACGCATAATCTCCTGGGACAGGCGTACAAGGCCACGGGGCAACTTGCGGAGGCGAATCGCGAGTTCAAGATGGTGGTAGAACTTCAGCATCGGAACGATCCGAAACCGGCGGAGAAGTAAGGGCCATGAGATGGGTTTTCATCGGATCGAGGTGGGCGGCGTGTGCGCTGATCGCTGCTGCAATTTCGGCAGGTGGGCAGAAAGCTGCGAAGCCCGCTCCGGATACCATCAAGCGCGCTGATGCGGCTTTTCGAGCGGGAGTGACGGCGCGCGACTCAGGCAACCTCGAGGTTGCACGTCAGAAATTTGCCGTAGTGGTGCGATTGCAGCCTCAGATTCCGGAGGGGCACTCCGCGCTGGGCACCGTGCTAACGGAGATGGGCAGGCCGCTCGACGGGGCGAGGGAGTTTGAGGCCGCGGCAAAGTTACGGCCGAGAGACTCAGCTATCGAGTCGAACCTGGCGCTGGCGTATGCACAGGCAGGAGAGACGACGAAGGCGATCCAGCATTTTCGAGCGGCGGACCAAATCTCAAAGCAGCCGCAACAAGCGGGGTTGGATCCGCCTTTCTACGATGCGTATGGGCGCGCGCTTGCGAAGGCCGGCAAACCGGATCAGGCGGAGCAGGTGTTTCTGGAAGGGGAGAAGCTGACGGGGCCGCGGGCTGAGATCTCGGATGCGATCGGAACGCTCTATGCGCAGCAGGGTAAGTGGCAGGAGGCGCAGAAGCGCTTTGAGCATGCGTTGACGCTGGATGGATCGTATGTGCACGCGCGCATTCATCTGGCAATTCTGCTACGTACACAGAAAGATTTGCAGGGTGCGCTGGACGTACTTGGTCCGGTGGCTACGCTGGATCCACCGAATCCGGCAGTGATTGTAGAAGTTGGCCGCACACTGGCCGCAGCGGGCAAGGACGAGGAAGCGTTGCAGCAGTT
>Ga0157369_10004279_pt1 | contig 16869 bp, 13 predicted proteins | sample C25metaG_FD_113461 | JGI IMG/M metagenome (GOLD analysis project Ga0157369, IMG submission 113461) | Corn rhizosphere microbial communities from Kellogg Biological Station, Michigan, USA - C2-5 metaG | ecosystem: Host-associated > Plants > Roots > Rhizosphere > Soil | place: USA: Michigan... | reverse complement strand
GCACCCCGGCCATTCGAGCCGCTCCGATTCGATCCACTCGATATTGACCCGGGCTTTGTGCGCGATACCGGCGTGCAGCAGCGCTTCCTTCAGGCTCTTGTATGAATCCTCGTATTCGACATACTTGCCGACCAGCCCAATATTCACCTCGCGCTCCGGATTCTTCATGCGCTCGAGCATTTCGGTCCAGCGTGAGAGCTTGCGCGGTCCGGCATCCAGGTGGAGCATGCGGAGGATTGCGTCGTCGACGCCTTGATCGGCAAAGACCAGCGGAATTTCGTAGACCGAGTGAACGTCCTTGGCAGTAATGACACTGCGGACATCCACGTCACAGAACAGCGCGATCTTTTCCTTAACCTCCTGGGGCAACGCGCGCTCGGAGCGGCACAGCAGCATGTCCGGCTGAATACCTATAGCGCGCAGTTCCTTGACGCTGTGCTGCGTGGGCTTGGTTTTCAGTTCTTGGGCAGCGGCGATCCAGGGGACCAGGGTCAGGTGAACGAATAATGTGTTGTCCCGGCCTTCTTCATGGCGCATCTGGCGGATGGCTTCGATGAAGGGCAATGATTCGATGTCCCCCACGGTACCGCCGATCTCCACGATCGAGACATCCGCGTCGGCGCCCACTTTCCGGCAGGCGGCCTTGATTTCATTGGTCACGTGGGGAATCACTTGCACAGTCTTGCCGAGATAGTCGCCACGCCGTTCTCGGGTGATGATGTTTTCGTAGATCCGCCCTGAAGTCAGGTTATTTGCCTGGCTCAACGGCGCATGCGTAAATCGCTCGTAGTGGCCGAGATCCAGATCAGTCTCGGCGCCATCGTCGGTAACGAAGACTTCGCCGTGTTGAAACGGGCTCATCGTGCCCGGATCGATGTTGAGATAGGGATCGAATTTTTGCAGGGCGACACGAAGACCGCGGCTTTCGAGCAGGCAGCCAATGGAAGCCGCGGCGATTCCCTTCCCCAACGACGAAACCACGCCACCGGTGACAAAAATGTACTTAGGCAACCAATCCCTCCGAAAGATTTCCCATCAACCAGACCCCAATGAATCGCTAACCGTGAAAAGCTGATTCACGCGCTCCAGATCCTCCGGCGTGTCAACGCCGAGTGACTCATAATCTGTGGCTACGACCCGGATACGATAACCATTCTCGAGAGCGCGCAACTGCTCCAGTCGCTCTGCCTCTTCGAGCGGTCCGGCTGTCAAATCCGGATAGCGCAGCAAAAATTCGCGGCGGTAGACATACAGGCCGATGTGCTTGAAGTAGATCGGCACCCCGGTGCGTCCGTCGCGCTCGTAGGGTATCGGACAGCGTGAAAAATAGATAGCGTCACCGAGCAAGTTCGTGACCACCTTGACAACGTTGGTGTTGACGATATCGGTGGGGTCGATGATCTGCTTCTTCAGCGTGCCCATATCGACGGCCTCATCGCCATGCACGGACAAGATGGCGGCATCGATGGCTTCAGGATCGATCAGCGGCTCATCACCTTGAATATTGACGTACAGGGCGGCATCCTCTGAGGAAGCGATTTCGGCCAGGCGATCGGTGCCAGAGGGATGATCTGCGCGCGTCATGCACACGCGACCTCCGAATTTATGAACGGCTTTGGCAATACGGTCGTCGTCGGTCGCTACTAGTACATCGCTCAGATACCGCGACATGTTAGCCCGCTCCCAAACGTGCTCGATCATCGGCTTGCCGGCAAGCCTGGCGAGAGCTTTTCCTGGATACCTGGAGGAGGCAAATCGGGCGGGGATGACACCCAAAATCCGCGTCCGCACATCTGAGTGTAGCACTACATTCTTATTGCTAGGCGAATCCGGATTTCGCGCATCTATAGCGTTGAGATTTCAATAACTGGGAGTCTGCGCAGCCGGGCCTGCTCCAGAAAATGCCCGGTAACGTCATCGGGTCCACGCAGTTTTTTGTCCCAGACAACCAGAGCCAGCGCCACCGTATTGTTGGAGCTAGCCAGCGTTTGGGCCCGCTCCAGCAGTCGGATGTTGGTTTCGAGATAGCCGGTCTGTCCTTCGGGGACGTCCAGAATCTCCACGTTCACTTCTTCTAGCAGCCGGTCGAACATCTCCCCCCAAGTGCCCGGACGATCCACGACAGATGAACTGCGGAAGACGGCTGGTTCGGTTGGCAGTAGCACCACACGCTTCACGCTCAATTCGCCTGCGACGTCCAAGGCCAAAAGGTCTGAACCGCACGCCGCCGCCGACACTAGAAAGTCCGGCTTGCTCGCTTCGAAATATTTACGGATTCGCTGCCGCACCAGCTCGACATTAGCGGCGGGAAATCGCACAGCCGCAGCATTCGGCGCATCAAGCCGGCGTCCAGCCTGTACGAGAACCGGCCCGGCCGGTCTCCGTACAAGCGCATCGGCGACCCGCGTACCGCAACAAGCGAAAATCCACCAGCAGCGTAAAAGAATCTCCTACGAGATACTGGCACGTGTAACACGGTTCTCACCCTCGCCAAATATTTTGCAACTGCGTTCTCAAACCCTACATCTAAACTGCACTTGGGCGTTTCAAGTAACGGAGGCAATCCATGCACATACTATGGACTCTGCTGATCGGACTGGTGATCGGCGCGGTAGCTAAGTTTCTCATGCCGGGCAAAGACCCGGGTGGATTTATCATCACAATATTGCTTGGAATTGCCGGGTCGTTCCTGGCAACTTATCTCGGCAGAGCGTTGGGCTGGTATCAAGAAGGTGCAGGAGCCGGATTCATTATGTCGGTGATCGGGGCGATGCTACTGCTTCTGCTGTATCGTTTCATTGCCAAGCGCTCCACATCGTAGAAGCGAGAATCGGCAAATTCGAGCGCGGGACACTAAGGTCATGCAGGACTTTGAAGGTCTAGGCGTGTTTTACCTTGGTAACCCGGTCGACATCGTGAGCCGCGAAAAGACCGACCGTCCGTTACTTTACGAATCAAAAGATCTCGTAACGCACGCCGTCTGTGTCGGCATGACCGGCAGCGGCAAGACCGGTTTGTGTATTGGTCTCCTCGAAGAAGCGGCGATCGACGGCATACCCGCAATTGTCGTCGATCCGAAGGGCGATCTTACGAATCTTCTCCTCACGTTTCCGGGTTTGCGGGCCGAGGATTTTCGCCCTTGGATCAACGAAGACGAAGCGCGCACCAAAGGGTTGAATCCCGATGACTTCGCGAAGCAGCAGGCAGACCTTTGGGAAAAAAGCCTGGCTGCAGGCGGACAGGACGGAGCCAGAATCCAAAAGCTGCGCGATGCCGTCGACTTCACGATTTACACGCCGGGAAGTGACGCAGGAGGTCAAATTTCGATCCTAAGGTCGTTCGACAGTCCGGACGCAGCGTTGGCCGCCGACAAGGAGATGCTGCGCGACCGGATCGCGGCGACCGTTACAAGCCTGCTAGGTCTGATCGGAATCGATGCCGATCCAATCCAGAGCCGCGAGCACGTACTGCTATCGAATATCTTCGATGCGGCCTGGCGGGATGGCCGCAGTCTCGACTTGGCGGCGATCGTGACGCAAATACAAAATCCACCGTTTCAGAAAGCCGGGGTGATGGATCTCGAAACCTTCTATCCGGCGAAAGAGAGGTTCTCGCTCGCCATGGCCTTTAACGGCCTGCTGGCATCGCCCGGCTTCCAAAGCTGGCTTCAGGGCGCACCGCTCGACATCGGCACGCTACTGCACACAAAAGACGCCAAGCCGCGTGTATCGATCCTATCGATCGCTCACCTGAGCGATGCCGAGCGGATGTTTTTCGTGTCGCTCCTCCTGAACCAGGTGTTGGGCTGGGTTCGGTCGCAGCCAGGAACAGCCAGTCTGCGTGCGCTGCTTTACATGGATGAGATTTTCGGCTACTTCCCGCCGGTGGCTAATCCACCTTCGAAAAAGCCCCTGCTTACGCTGTTGAAGCAGGCCCGCGCCTCCGGTCTGGGTATAGTGCTTGCAACGCAGAATCCGGTGGATCTCGATTATAAAGGGCTCTCAAACACAGGCACCTGGTTCATCGGAAGGCTACAGACCGAACGCGATAAATTGCGGGTTCTCGAGGGGTTGGAGGGCGTCTCGAGCGACACCCACTCGCACTTCGATCGGGGCGAGATCGAGAAGATTTTGGCGGGGCTGGGCAATCGTACATTCCTGCTGAACAATGTGCGCGAGAACGGCCCACAACTTTTTCAGACTCGCTGGACCCTCTGTTATTTGCGTGGACCTATGACGCGCGATCAGATCCGGATTTTAATGGCACCGAAGCGGCTTCCCGAATCCGCGGCGGTGCAGGAAAAGCCCAGTCTATCGAGCCAAGCGCATTCGACTGCCGCGCCGGTACTACCGCCGGATATCCCGCAATATTTTGTCCCCGCGACTTCGACCGGAATAAGCGTCTACAAACCAGCGCTGGTGGGTGCGGCCAAACTCCACTATATGGACGACAAGCAGAAATTGGATGAGAGTCGCGACGTTGTAATGCTGGTCCCAATAGACAACGGCGCGACAGGAGTCGATTGGACACAGGCGAAGACACTTGATATCACCGTGGACGAACTCGAAAAAGAACCCGGCGACAACGCGCAATTCGCCAACCTGCCGGTAGCCGCCGCCAAAGCGAAGAACTATGCGCTCTGGAACAAAGCGTTCGTAACCTGGCTGTTCCAGACACAGAAGCTGGATCTGTTCGAAAGCCAGGCGCTCGGTGAACGTTCTAAACCAGGTGAGTCGGAACGAGATTTTCGCATCCGGCTGCAACAGACCGCCCGGGAACAGCGCGACAATATGGCCGCAGCCCTCCGGCAGAAATATGCTCCGAAGATGGCGGCCCTCGAGGAACGAAAGCGCCGGGCAGGCCTGGCAGCCGAGCAACAGAAAGCGCAGCGTAATCAGTCGATGATGCAGACCGCGGTCAGTGTAGGAGCCGGGCTTCTATCTGCTTTCATGGGTCGCAAGGCGCTCAGTGTAACAACCATGAACAAGGCAGCCACGGCGGCCAGGCAAGCAGGACGATCCTGGAAGGAATCGCAAGATGTGGAGCAGGCATCGGAGAATGTGGAGCAGCTTGCACAGCAGTCAGCAGAATTGGAAAAACAGTTTGATGCGGAACTGGCCAATCAGCAATCTAAAATGGATCCCGCAGCGGAACAGTTCAACACGGTTTCCGTGCGTTTGAAAAAGGCAAATATCGAGGTCAAGCTGGTCGCGCTCGCCTGGGCACCGCAATCGGAGCGGGCGGTCCTACTGAATCTACAACTGGCGAGTCAAACGTCGTAAGAGGTCACGAGGCTTCTAGTATGAACGGAATAAAGACCGCATTGCTGCTTGGATTGCTCAGCGGATGTCTATTGGTCGGCGGCCGCGCCATCGGGGGCGAACAAGGGCTGTTTTACGGCTTGCTTCTGGCGGTCGGGATGAATTTCTTCAGTTACTTCTTTTCGGAGAAGATGGCGTTGATGTCGGCCCGCGCGCAACCGGTCACGGAGACACAATATCCGGAAATCTATAGGCGGCTGGCGCCACTTGTGCGTCCTTTGGCCGAGCGTATGGAAATTCCTATGCCTAAGCTTTGGGTGACTCCGGATCTCTCTCCCAATGCCTTTGCCACAGGGCGCAATCCAACACACGCCTCGGTTGCCGTGACGTCGGGAATTTTGCAAATCATGAAGGACCGGGAATTGTCAGCGGTGCTCGCGCATGAACTGGGCCACGTGAAGAATAGAGACATTCTCATCAGTTCGATCGCGGCGACGCTAGCTTCCGCGATTACCTATCTCGCGCAAATGGCGATGTGGTTCGGCGGCGCGCGCGATGATCGAGACCGCCGCGGCGGCAACCCGTTTGCCATGCTCCTGATGATCGTCCTTGCACCTCTGGCGGCGGGGTTGATCCAAATGGCGATTTCACGCACGCGCGAATTTAGCGCCGACGCTGAGTCCGCGAAAGCTTTGGGTACGCCGCAGCCGATGATTAACGCGCTTGTAACGCTCGATTCGGTAGGGAAACACATTCCGCTGGATGCGTCTCCATCGATGTCGCACATGTACATCATGAAGCCGTTCAGCGGAGGAAGTTTTCTGCGATTATTTTCGACCCATCCTCCGACGGAAGAACGCATCGCCGCACTACAGTCCCTCGTTTAACACCAATTGCTAGCCTGTTAGCCGGAGCTACGATTTTGAAAAAACGTTTCTGGTTAGCTGCCGACGCGGTTGTATTGTGCGCACTTGGAGCGCAAGCGGCTACTCCCGGGCTGGTGTTGATTTCGATTGATGGCATGCGGCCGGACTATGTCACCCACGCCTCCGAGCATGGCCTGAAAATCCCTCATCTTCTGAAACTAATGAACAGCGGAGCCTATGCAAGCGGGGTCCACGGAGTGTTACCCACTGTCACCTATCCCAGCCACACTACTCTGTTAACCGGAGTGTGGCCCGTGGAGCACGGCATTTATTCGAACACCACTTTCGATCCGCTCGGAAAAAACATGGCCGGCTGGTACTGGTATAGCGAAGACAATCGCGCACCTACTTTGTGGAAGGCGGCGGCCGATGCTGGTTTGAAGGTTGGCAGCGTGAGCTGGCCGGTAAGTGTCGGCGCGCCAGGAGTACATTTCCTGATTCCTGAATATTGGCGGGCATCGACAGACGACGACTTAAAGCTGGAACGCGCCATATCGACACCGGGCTTATTGACGCACCTTGAAAAAGAATTGGGCCCCTACATCATCGATCTCAATCACGCCATTCCGGGAGACCATCAACGCACGCGCTACAGTGTTGCGATTCTGAAGGAAAATCAGCCGGACTTTATGACGATTCACTTGGCGGCGCTGGATCATCTCGAACATCTGACAGCACCGTTCAGCAAGGAGTCGAACGAAACATTGGAAGAGATCGATGGCATGGTGGGAGAGATCGAAGACGCGATGCGGGTAAGCCATCCGCAGGCGGTGATTTGCATCGTCTCAGATCATGGTTTCACCCGGATCGACCATCAGTTGCATCTTCTTTCGGCGTTCGTCGACGCCGGGCTAGTCACGCTCGATCCGAAATCGGCTGCTCCTAAGGTCATGAGTTGGAAGGCGATTCCGTGGAACAACGGAGGGTCGGCCGCTATCATGCTGCAGAATCCAGGCGACGAGGGCGTGCGCAAGCAGACCGCGGATCTGTTGGCGCGCCTGGCCGCCGATCCGGCCAACGGCATCGCCGGAGTCTTAGACGAACAAGCGATTGCCAAACTCGGCGGCCCTTCCCAAGCGGCTTTCTGGGTAGATATGAAATCGAACTTCGCCGTCGACGCCGCAGTCCGCAAACCGCTAGTGGCGGAGATATCGCCGCGCGGAACACACGGCTACTCGCCCGACAATCCGGATCTGCTCGCATCCTTTTTCATCGAAGGCCCCGGCATTCAGCGCGGTCTGAACCTTGGCCAGATCGATATGCGGAGTATTGCTCCCACACTGGCGCATGTCCTGGGCGTTCAGTTCACAACGGCGACGCTGCCGCTGCTCGATCTGGGCGGAAGCGGTGCAAAGTAGAATCAGGCATGCAAGTTGTTTCGGTGAATGTCGGGCTGCCTCGCCAGGTCGAAACGCCGTACGGCATTGTACTCACCGGTATTTTCAAATCACCGGTGGCCGGCCGTGTGGCGGTGCGGCGGCACAATATTGCGGGCGACCGCCAGGCGGATTTGTCCGTGCATGGCGGCCCCAACAAAGCTGTTTATGCCTACTCCTCAGAACATTACCCGTATTGGGCGCAGCAGCTTCCGGATACCGACTTGCCTTTCGGCAAGTTCGGCGAGAACCTGACACTCACCGGTCTTACCGAAGAACAAGCGCATATTGGCGCCCACTATCGGATCGGAACTTCTGTTTTGCGTGTTACGCAGCCGCGCATGCCGTGTTTCAAGCTCGCAATACGCTTCGAACGCGCAGACATGATCAAGCTGTTCTGGAAGAGCGGGCGGTCGGGCATTTATTTTGCAATCGTCAAAGAAGGCGAATTGGGGAGCGGCGACAATGTGGAGCTTGTGGAGGAGCATCCCGCGCAGTTAGCCGTCGCGGACGTTGTCAGGGTTTTCAAACGAGAAACAACGGATCCAGAGATATATGCACGAGTGATGGAGGCGCCGATTGCAGGAAGCTGGAAAGAAGACATTCGTGAACGCTGGGCGGCGACGGTCATGACCGATGCAGAGTGAGCCTGAAGTCGACGCCAGGCCAGCGAAACGACCGGAGCGAACCGTTCTCGAAGGGCGCTACGTAACCCTCGTGCCGCTTGATGCGGGTTTGCATGGCGAGGCGTTGTGGGAAGGCACCAAGGGTGAGCAGAACGATGCGTTATGGCGGTATCTGGCGGAAGGTCCTTTCTCCAATCGCGAAGATTTCGATAGAGCACTCGCCGGCATGGCAGCATCTGAAGATCCTCTCTTCTTCACGATCATTGGCCGCTCTACGCAACGCCCCGCCGGGCGCGCTTCGTATCTGAGAATCGATACGAAGCATCGTGTAATTGAAGTCGGCAGCATTCTCTATTCACCCGCGCTGCAGCGAACGCGCGGCGCAACCGAAGCCATGTATCTGATGGCCCGCCACGTGTTTGAGGACCTCGGATACAGACGTTATGAGTGGAAGTGCAACGCGCTGAACGAGCCGTCGCGGCGAGCGGCTCTGCGCTTGGGATTTACCTTCGAGGGTATTTTCCGGCAGCACCAGATCGTGAAGGGACGCAATCGCGACACGGCCTGGTTCTCTATGTTGGACAGCGAGTGGCCGAGACGTAAGGAGGTGTTCGAGCGCTGGCTGGCCCCGGAGAATTTTTCGATGGTTGGAGAGCAGAAGCAACGTTTGGCGGACTTTTGATTATTGTTTGAGTGCCACAGGGCCGAACCAGGTGCCAAGCAAGCGGCGCTGCCAGATCGCTCCGCTACGCGAGCGCTCGGCGGGGGTAGTGAAGTCGTATTCGTAGACAAGCGCCCGCATGTATCGCGGCGGTTTCGGAAATGGCGCCGGGTTGAGGAGTGCAGTTACGGACGCGTCGCCGAGCAACAGGCGGTACATCAGGCTTCCGACCCAGGAATTGCTTTCATATCTCCCGAGAGCCGCAAACCACATCTGCCAGTCGAGCCGCGGTTGATAAGGCGCCACGAGCGGAAGACCGCGATGCAAATTTCCTGGCTTATAGCGGAAAGAATATTCCTTCCAGTTAGTGCGATCTTCCGAGCCTTCGACAACGATTTCGGGACGGCTCGTCGTCATCACGGCAAACAGCCCATATCCGTTCACGATTTCGAATGGTTGTATAAAGATTGGCGCGTGCCCGATTAACTGCAGCAATCCCAGGACACTCATCACGGCAACACAGCCATTCATTCCATTAAGCAAACTTTTCGATTTCGGAATGTTGCTCGGCGGAAATCGACGGCGCAGCAAGCGGCCTAGAGGCGCAAAGGTCGTATCGTCGAGTCCCCATAAACACAAAGCCAGGGCAAGTAAGTTAAAGAATGCATAGTTGCCGGTGAGCAGGATGGTCACTTGCAGGAGAATCAAGGCGATGACGCCGGCGATGCGCAACTTCCGCGGAAAAAATAATAGAAAAGGCGCGAGCAGTTCAATCGCCAGGGTTACGGCGGTGAGCGAATCGAGCATCCAGTTGGGCGCGTGGTACACGTAATAAGCAATTGGGTTCGGCAACGGCTGCGTCATGAAGTGAAAACGCAAGGCATGCAAATTCCGCCAGTTCGGATCGCCGGAGGTAAGTTTGACCAAACCCGATTCGAACATCAGGCGGAAGAGCAGAAGGCGATACGCCCAGACCAGCCAAGGCGCGCCTGCGAATAAGGCAAGAAAACCCGCCTCGAGAAGCAAAGCGTCCCATTGAAACGAAGTGAACGGCTGCCCAACGCTCACGATCGACAAATAGAGCACGAAGCAGGCCGCTGCCATCCAGCGGGAGAACAAACCGGCGAGCAAAAGCATGCCGCAAACACAGCCGAGTCCGCAAAACAACGTTATAGCGGTGTCGCTTGCATTCAGCCAGAACAGAGAAGGTGCGTAGAAAAAAGCGCGCGCGCCGAGTTGCCCCCGCATGGCCGTCATCAGGTTGACAGCGGGAGCGATACCGTGTGAACCAGTAAGGCCAAGGATCTGCGGCCAGAGCGACCCGAAGGCGCAGAGATACGTCAGCCCCAACAGGCGCAGGAACAAACCCTCTGTCAGTTCAAAGGCGCCGGAAGTCAGCCTATTGGCGATTGCTCGTAAGTTCATCCGCAGTAACGAAGATCGGACGGATATCGACTGGAATGTCTTTCAGCTTTTCGAGCGCCGCCGTCATCGATGGCCGCAGAACGCCCAATCGATCGAGTAGATTCCTGGCCGCCGCGTAGTCGCCTTGCGCCTCGATGGTCAGCAAAAGATGAGTCAGGTCGCGTACCGCCCCTTTCACTTTCGCGTAGTTCACTTCAAAGGTGCCATCCGGGCGTTCGACAAATGCACCATGGTCGGCCAGGAAGTTGAATTGCACCGCCATACCGCGGCCATGGGCTTCATGAATGCCGAATCGCAGGGTCCGGAAGGAAGAAGCCAGGAAGGTATCGTAGAGCTTTCTCTCATTAGCCTCCCCTCCCTCGAGAATTCCCTTATCAAAGAACAATTGCAGCATGAAGAGACCCGTCGAATCCGCCTTGGCCTCTTCGATACTGCTGTACAAATCCTTGAGCGCGAGACGTACAGAGGTTTTCTTTCCAACGACGGTTTCATGAGGTCCTATGCCATGGCTGATCTCGTGCGCCAGAATGTGTGTAAAAAACCAATCGAAACTAAAGTTCGGCTGCGCTGCGGCAGGCAGAACCACGCGCGAAATGGGCGTAAGCGTGCTGTCGAACTTGGCGTGCTGCACATTCTTGAGCATCACTTTCTTACTGCCTTTCTTGAGGATCACGCGCTCATCGTTGGGAAGATTGAACGCCGCCGTCTGCACACCGTGATTACCGTCGCCGGAGGAAAGAATCTCGTTGATGACGCGAATCGGCATGCTGGCGGCGAGTTTCGGATTGCGATAAGCGGCGTCTATCGGGAGATTATTCTCTACGTCTTGTAGATGCCGGGTGAAATTGTCGAGTTTGGCCGTCTCGACTTCGTCCTTTAGACCGATATACGCCTCGAAAGAAGCTTTGTAGCCAAACAGCTCATCGTTGTAGGTCTCGTAGGGTCCGATGGTGATATCAATTGGTGCGTCCAGATCCATCCATGCGACATCACTTGCATAGTAATCGTCATCCAAAAAAGCGGCGGCACGGGTTTCGAGAAAGCGTTTGAGCGAAAGATTGTCCGTGAGAGCAGCCGCTTCGCGCAACAATTTCGCTGCACGCTCCAGATCGGACCGATAGGCGCGGCTATATGGGACTACTTCCAGAGCGCGCGAAGCGGGCTGACGCCGGATCACGGTAAAGAAGCCCTTCGCCGCATCTGATGCCCAATTCTCAAACTCTTGGCGCGTCATGTCCTCCGGATAGAAATTGGCTCCCGGCGGTTTGCGCTCGGGCACGCCGGGTAGAAACGCACGATGATTGTCTAAATCGGACCAGGGTCCTTTATAGAGTTGAAACAGTTCCTGGCGCGTCTTGCCTAACGGCGAGCGATCCGCGGCAAGCCGTTCCTCCAGCGCACGGTTGCCGCTCCACAGTTGATCCAGAAAGATGTCGTCAACAACGCGTCCGGCTTCGATCAATCTCACAAGCGCCTGGCGGTCGCCCGAACTGAGGCGCGTGGTGTCTACCCGCAATGGCGCAGGCGCGAACTCCGCCGCCATTCGCCGCAATCCAGCGCGGTCTACTTCAGAACTAAACATAGATGAGGAAAAAAGGAAAAAGACGAGAACGCTTCTCATCGCTCTAGTCGGCTACCATCATCTCGCCAGGGAGTATCGGGCGGGTCCGCGGCAACAGCCCGAAAGTGGCCACCGTCGCAATGGCGCTCAAAGAGGCCACAAATATCAAAAGCTTCAAAACGTCAGCGCCATGGCTGCGCGGCAAGGTCTTCCACATGACGAGCAGTAGAGTCTGGGAAGTCGTCACAGCCCAAACTGCTCCATAGAAGTAGCGCCGCTCGCTGCCTTCGCCCTTGGTAGAAGGTTTGACTCTGGGTAGCAGACCCGCGAGGCCCAATGCCATCACGATAAAAAAAGCGGGCACATAACCGTAGTGGTAAATCTGTTTTAAATACCAACGCCCGGTGAGTGCGGCAACCGAGAGACCGGCCAGATTCAAGGCGGCGAAACTCAGCAGCGCATTCCAGGCAAGCGTATAGCAGATGCGACGATATAGCGGATTGGGCTTGTCTTCGGAAAAACGCAAGATGTAGGGTCGCGGCTCGACACCCGGAAGTTGCCCGAAAAAGCCTGCCACACCGGTGCCGGCGACGACCACCAAAAGCCAGCGTAGGGTACGCGCGCTGCCGCCGTGAGCAAACAGCTCGAATGTTAATGGTCCGGGCGCCAAAAAGAAGACCCAGATCCAAATGGGCCAATGCACGAGACGGTACGCAACCTTATTGCGTTCTCGGATTTTTCGCTGGCTCGCGTATTCAACTCGCATTGTTCAATCAAATCGTACCCAATCATGCAGTAGAGTAGTGGATCATGCCAGACCAGGTTGCGATTTTTGGAGGCGGTGTCGCCGGCCTGAGTGCCGCGCACGAACTCGTGGAACGCGGCTTCAAAGTAACGGTATATGAGAAGAATGAAGTCTTCGGAGGCAAGGCCCGCAGCATCCCTGTCCCCAACACAGGCGTCGACGGCCGCAAAGATCTTCCCGGCGAACACGGCTTCCGTTTCTTCCCGGCGTTCTACAAGCACATTCCCGATACGATGCAGCGCATTCCATTTCCGGGCAACGTAAGCGTTTTTAACAACCTGGTCCATGCCACGCGAATCGACGTGCTGCGCGCCGCCAAGCCGGGTATTGTTCTGGCGGGCCGCAAGCCGCAAAATATGGACGATTGGGTGACCGCGCTGCGAACCGTTTTCAGCGGCATCGGTGTCCCCGATCCGGAAGTTTTATATTTCGCGGACCGTCTGTTAACTCTGCTGACCACTTGTCCGGAACGGCGTCTCGCCGAGTACGAAACAATCTCCTGGTGGGATTTCATCGGCGCATCCGCGCGTTCGAGCGAGTATCAGACGTTGCTCGCGCAAGGGCTCACGCGGTCACTCGTCGCAATGCGGGCCAAAGAGAGCAGTACGCGCACGGTCGGCTACATCCTGTTGCAGCTTCTCTTCGGCATCTTGAGCTGGGGAGGCTTCGATCGGCTGCTGGCCGGGCCAACGAACGAAGTCTGGCTCGATCCCTGGCTCAACTATCTGCGGCAGCGCGGCGTTACATTTGTGAACGCCGCGCCCGTCACACGGATTCACGCGACTGCGGCCGGAATTACTGCTGTCACTATCGAACAGAACGGCCAGCCGCGGGATATCACAGCGGACTACTACATCGCTGCAATGCCTGTCGAGGTGATGTCCGGTTTAGTGACGGATGAGCTGAAGACGGCCGCGCCATCCATCGCCAATCTCAACAAACTGCGCGTGGCTTGGATGAACGGCATCCAGTTCTTTTTAAAACAAGACATACCGCAGGAATTCGGCCACACGATTTATGCGGATTCACCCTGGGCGTTAACCTCCATCTCGCAGCGGCAATTCTGGCAGCAGGTGCCCATTGGCAATTACGGCGATGGCAGCCTCGGCGGAATTCTTTCGCTGGATATCTCCGAATGGGAACAGCCCGGAATCGTCTACGGCAAGCCGGCCAACAAGTGTACGGCTGAAGAAATCAAAAATGAAGTCTGGGCGCAGGTAAAGGTTCACTTGAACATCGGAGGCGCCGAGATAGCACGTGACGAGAATGTCATTTCCTGGTTTCTCGATCCGGACGTTCAGTTCCCCAATCCGACGGCGGTCACCAATCTCGAGCCGTTACTGATCAACTATGCCGGCTCCCTGGCGTACCGGCCGGACGCTGTCACCGAGATTCCAAATTTTTTCCTGGCTTCAGACTACGTGAAGACGTACACAGATCTGGCAACGATGGAAGGCGCCAATGAAGCTGCCAGGCGAGCTGTCAACGGAATCCTCGACCGCTCCGGATCGAATGTGCCACGCGTGCCGATCTGGCCATTTCAAGAACCGGAATTTTTCGCACCATTAATCGAGTATGATCGGCTACGGTTCCGGATGGGCATGCCGCACACGAGTTTCGGGAGCAGTTTGTAGACGGACCTACTTGAGCACTTCACCTATTTCCTCATCACTAGTCGACCGGATTCGTCCTTCACACCTCGAAGCATTGGCACGTCCGCATCTGCTTCTTGCCAGAGCGATAGAAAATGTTGGTACTCCCCATCAGCGTCGACACTCTTGCCCGCCATCGCCAAAGCCTTGCCCCTCTTCCATTGCGCAAGCAAAGCGATCGGATTCGAACCGACAATCCCCCGGTTATCGATAATCCTTTGAAACTGCGCCGCCGCTTCCGTTCCTCGATGCAGCGCCAGGTAAGCCTCCCCGCGCAGGTAGATCGGGTATAGCGAACCCACGAAGCCCACTGAGCAGCATCCTAGCCATCCCAACTCGTAGCGCGTAGCGGGCCCAAGCAACTCCAGCGCCTGCTCCGGCGCGCCGCGCTGGATCGCAGCAATCGCCCGCAGAGTGGGAACAAAGCTGAACCGCACGATGGTGTCCTCCGGGTATCGTTGCTCCAGATCCTTCGTTAATGCCTCTGCCCGGACCGAATCGCCTGCGAAAGCGAACGCTAACGCAGCTCCATACTGCGCGTCCTTACCACGCGAGAAGCTCTGTGCCGCCGCCGCTCTCTTGCGGGCTTCGATCGGATTGCCGAACAAAGCCTCGCGCACCGCCGCCGCGGCTTCATGCTGGGCTGCTGCCTCGGGACGATTCGCTCCCAAAGCGACTTGCACGGCGTGCTGCGACATCAATCTTGCTTGCTTCAGACGGCCGGAGAACGCTAACACATCTGCACGTTCTCCCCAGATCCAATCCTGGATCTCGGACATGCCCTCCGATGCAAGATCCACTCGCTCCATCTCCGTTTGATTCCCTTGCAGAAATGCGATCAGGTGGCGAATCATCAGGAAGTCGGGCAGCGTCAGCTTACGTTCTGACGCGCGTTCGAGCCAGCGCTGCGCCTCCGCATAGTTGTTTCGGAAAACCGCCACCATGGCCAAATGGGCGTATGCGTAAGGTTGGTCGGCATCCACCTCAATGGTCTTCCGGTTCTCCTCCACGGTTTTGTCGAAATTTCCCAGCACCTTTGCAGCAGCACCGTAGAGCGAAAGCCCGAGCACATCCCGGGGATAAGCGCGTGTCCACAATTCAGCCGTCTGCAACGCTTTCTCGAGATTACCCGTCACTATCCGGTCCTGGGAATATTTGATGAAGAACCGCTCCTGATCGCTCGCGCGATCCCGCTCCTGGAACGCACGTCGCGTGTACTCCCGCGCCAACTCCATTTCACCGAGTGCGCTGTAATCTCTGCCGAGCACTGCCAGCGCGCTCGCGAAATGTGGGTCGATGTCAATGGCTCTCTTAAGAAAAGGGATACCGACAGCGTGCCCCTGAAGCATTGCCAATCTGTTGCCTTCGGTGAAAGATCTCCATGCTTCGAACGATGGCGTGGTCGCTTCCGAGAGCCAGGTCGGATGCTGCGCAATGGTTGACAGCGATTCGCCTGCCCGCTGACGGAATCTCCCACTCAGTTGGCCGATCGCGCGCAACAGATCCTCTTTTCGCGCGACCTTCGCTTGCTCTGCATACAGCAGCTCTCCCGTGCGGCAGTTTTGTGCGCGCAAAACCGACCACATAATGTTTGCCGCTGGGCGCAATCGAGCCATCCAGCACTGCAGCGCTTTCCGTCCGCTCGCAGATTTCGCGCGCGGTTTCCGGATTCAATCGACTATTGGCGGGCTTAGCCATTAGCCGCAACACGTGCTGAATCCGTTCTTCCGAGATCAGACTTAAAAAAGGCGATTGGCGGAGTTCCAGTGCAAAAGCCGGCCGTAGCGCATCATTGAAGCTAGGATCGCCAGTCTTATTCACAAACTCTGCCAGCACGATAGTGTCTTTGACAGTTAACACCGGAGTGGCACGTCTCGCAAAAAAGGTGGCGCTCACACCAGCGACCAGCAAAAGGGTAGCCGCGACACCAGCCATTTTCCACTTGCCTGGGGCTCCCGATCGCCGCTGAGCCAGCAACGCAAATTCCTTCGACACATCGGCAGCCGAGTGATATCGCCGCTCGCGATCTTTGTCGAGCATTCGCCCGATGACACGATCCAGGCTCGACGGCAACGCTCGATTCACGCTAGACGGCGGGGTAATGGTGTCGTGCAGCACGGCATCCATCGTTAACCGTGCGTTGCTGCGCTCGAACGGTCGAATCCCCGTGGCCAATTCATAAAGGACTACACCCAGCGAGAAGAGATCGCTACGCCCGTCGATCTCGTCTCCTCGCAACTGCTCGGGCGACATGTAAACGATAGTGCCGGCAATCTTTCCAAGGCGCCCCTCGGGCTCAGTCGCCTGCATCCATTTCGCTACTCCGAAATCCAGCAGCTTCAGTCTGCCCTCGTTCGTAATGAAGATATTTGCCGGCTTGATATCCCGATGCACAATCCCTTTTGCGTGGGCAGCGCCCAGTGCATCGCAAGCCTGCATTCCGATCCGTATCAGTTCCTCGGTACTGGCCACGCCCGCCTTCACCCGTTGTCTGAGGTCCTCGCCCTTCAAAAGTTCCATGACCAGTACGGGCTGATCCTGATGTTCTTCAATGGCGTAAACCGTGCAGATATTTG
>Ga0157369_10004278_pt1 | contig 16871 bp, 17 predicted proteins | sample C25metaG_FD_113461 | JGI IMG/M metagenome (GOLD analysis project Ga0157369, IMG submission 113461) | Corn rhizosphere microbial communities from Kellogg Biological Station, Michigan, USA - C2-5 metaG | ecosystem: Host-associated > Plants > Roots > Rhizosphere > Soil | place: USA: Michigan... | reverse complement strand
GAGCGTTTCATCCGGCTGTTCGAACGCATCCTGATGACGCTCGAGCCCGATGCGCCTGTCGCGGACGCGCGGAGTGAAAGTCTTCCCTACCGGTGCGAAGGCTGGTCGGATGCGTATCACGACGCCGCCGCGGGGGTCCTGGCGCTTTCGTATATAGATCACATCGACAGCCAGATCAACGACCAGTACCGCACTCTGCCTGGCGCGCGGCGGTTCCTTTACAACATCATTCAGTTCCCGGGCTGTGGCGTCTTCTTCCGGCCCGCTTCCCTGGTAGCCCTCGATCCTGTTCTGGGCACACTGGTCGGCATTTCGCTCTCCAGCTTTGTTTCCGAGGCGGCGGGACATATTACGCAGCTCTGCGTGACGCCACAGGCGAAGGGCAGGGGACTCGGATTCGAGCTGCTGCGGCGGAGCGTGATCGGGCTCCGGGCCAATGGCGCGCGCCGGATCAGCTTGACGGTCACCGCGGCGAACACGGAGGCGGTGGCGCTATACCAGCGGTTCGGATTCCGGGAGGTGCGGCGGTTCTTCGCGTACGTGTGGGAGGGCAGCCGTGGAGTTTAAGCGGAAGATCCTGCGGCAGATCGTCGAGGCGCTCCGGCAATATCTGCCGCGCAGGAAGAAATTCCGGCTGAAACTCACGCCGCACAGCGCTGTTGGCCATCTCATGCCGGGCGTGGACCTGCAGGACCGCGATTCGCTCTACGACATCATGGACGGGCTGCGCTGATCGCGTGCCGAATGAGACGCATATTTGTGCGTCCGGTGGTATGCTTTGATGTATGAGGACGACGGTAGACATCAACGATGAACTCTTCCGGAGCGCGAAAGCTGTGGCGGCGAAGCAGAACAAGACTTTGCGCGAGATCGTCGATGAGGCGCTGCGGCAGTATCTGAAAGGTCCGCAGAAGAAGAAATTCCGGCTGAACTGGAAACCGCACGAGACGACCGGCCGGCTGATGCCCGGTGTCGATCTGACCGATCGCGATTCGCTCTACGACATCATGGACGGGCTGCGTTGATCGCGGTTGATACGAACGTCCTGGTTTACGCCTCGCGCACCGAAACCGAATTCCACGAGCCTGCCGTCCGGCTCATAACTCAACTTGCGGAAAGCGAGAGGCCGTGGGCCATTCCCTGGCCGTGCGTCTACGAATATCTTCGGGTCATGACGCATCCGCGACTGTTCAAGCCGCCGAGCACCCAAACCGAAGCGATCTCGAGGTTGAATCTGCTGAGCGGCTCGCCGTCGCTGACGTTTATCGGCCACGGACCGTTGCACTTTAGCGCTCTCATGGCCGCGGCGGAACAAAGCGGCGCGAAAGGGAACCTGTTCTTTGATGTTCAGATCGCCGCCATCTGCAGGGAACACGGAATCACCGAAATCCTGACCATGGATCGCGATTTTTCGAGGTTCAGCGGAATCAAAGTTAGGCGCCCGTTCTGAAATCCACGCTCAGATCGAGGGAATCCCGCCGGGACCCCCTCTCCTGAAGCCATCGCGCCCGAATCCCCCGGGACATGCGCCCGGCGGAACTCAAACGGCGAAACGGAAAGCGACGTAGCCCAGAAGCGCGCCCATGCTGGCGCCGGCCAGAACGTCACTCAGAAAATGCATGCCCACGATCACCCGCGAAATCGCCACGTTGGCGGCCAGGATGAGCAGCACAGGCATGATCTCCGGATAGAACGACCCTAAAGACGTCGCCACGGCGAACGCCGTGGTGGAGTGTCCGGAGGGAAATGAGAATTTGTCTTTGGTCGCGATATAAGCCCAGCAGTGGGGCTCGAGATCGCGCGGCCGCGGGCGGCAAACCCGCCGCTTGATGCTGTGGAAGATGGCGATGCCGGCGGCCACTGCGCAACCCGCCGCTTCGATTGCCCGGAAACGCATGACATCCGACGAACAAAGCAGCGCGATGCCGACCGCGCCCCACAGCGAGCCATCGCCGGCCCGTGTAGCGAGCAGCATCCACCAGCGCACCCAGCGGGGCGCGCGCCAGCGGTTGACGCGCCGCATCAGCTTGTAGTCGGGAGCGGAAAGAGTGGTTCTCGCCTGCGAGAGTGTCATACGGACGCTTCCTGAGTGACGCCCGCCGGTTCTGCGTCGCGGTTCTTCTGCCCCAGTACCAGGCGAATGCGAGTTCGCGGAAATAGCCCGCAAAGCGTATGGGAATCACTTCCTCCAACCATTAGCTTCGCGTAGCGGCGAGCGAAATCGGCCGCCAGTCGATTCGCGCAGGCAGGGATCTGGCCGTTGATGGCTTCGACTCCGTGAAAAGCACGTGCAAAAACGGCGAAATCGTCTTCCGTGCGGGAACCGGTGAGACTCGAGTAAATATGATTGGCGGTTACAAACAGCCGGTTTTCCAGGGCGTAAGCGAGAAGGCCTTCCACATCCGTACGCCTTCGCTGCAGTTCGATGTGATCGCGCTCCCGGATGCCATACACGCCGGCATGCATTTCCGTGCCGCTCGGCATCGTGCACGTAACTTCCTCGCTTAAAAAGAAGTCGGGATAGCGCCGCAGTTGTTCGACCGCATCGATCGAATCGTGATCGGTGACGGTAATCAGGTCCATGCCGCGCTGTTTCAGCCTTGCGTACAGCGCGAGAGGTTCATTAAAGGATTCGGGGCAGATTCGAGTCAGCCCAGGCACAGTGCAAAAACCGGAATGCACGGTGTGGACGTGGAGGTCGCACCTCATGCTTTCGTTGTAAGCCGCCGCCAGTTACAAAACGGTGATTTCGCAACGAAACAATTGTGAAGGTGTATGTTGCACTTATGACGCAAGGCCCCGCCGGCGCGCCGCCGGTTAAAAAAGCGCTGCGCAGCCAGGACTGGTGGACAGGGAAGGAATATTACAATTTCGCGCGGCGGGCGTGGATGCGCTCCGAAGGGTTCACGCCGGATGTATTTGAGAACCGGCCGGTGATCGGCATTTGCAACTCCTGGAGCGAGTTGAATAACTGCAATGCGCACCTGAGGACCGTCGCGGAAGCGGTGAAGCGCGGAGTCTGGCGCGCAGGTGGCTTCCCGCTCGAGTTCCCGACGATTTCACTCGGCGAGATGTACCTGCGGCCTACTTCGATGCTCTACCGCAATCTCATGTCGATGGATGTGGAAGAGTCCATCCGCGCAAATCCGATCGACGGAGTGGTGTTGCTGTGCGGCTGCGATAAAACGACTCCGGCGCAGTTGATGGGTGCCGCGAGCGCCGATCTCCCGGCCATCGTCGTGACCGGGGGGCCGATGTTGAGCGGTCAGTGGCGCGATCGGAAACTGGGCGCCGGTACCGATGGACGCAAACTTTTCGACCTGTTTCGCGCGGGCAAGCTCAGCGAGGAAGAACTCTGTGAAGTGGAAGGCGGAATCGCGCGCAGCGCGGGACACTGCACCGTCATGGGCACTGCGAGCACGATGGCCTGCGTCGCCGAAGCGCTTGGAATGACGCTGCCCGGATGCGCGGCGATACCGGCGCCCGATTCGAGGCGACTTATGATCGCCGAGCAAAGCGGCCAGCGAATCGTCGACATGGTATGGGAAGACCTGCGCCCTTCGCGGATCATGACTCGCGAAGCGATCGAGAACGCCATCACCATCGATATGGCCATCGGCGGATCGACCAATGCCGTAGTGCACCTGCTGGCGATTGCCGGTCGCCTGGGGATCGATCTCAAACTCGAGGAGTTCGATCGAATTTCCCGCCGGACGCCTTGCATCGTAAACCTGAAGCCCTCGGGCGAGTATCTGATGGAAGACTTCTTCGCGGCCGGCGGTGTGCCGGCAGTGGTCAATGAAATTCGCCCGCTGCTGAAAATCGATGCTTCAACGGTGAACGGAAAAACGCTGGGTGAAAATGCCGGGGGCGCGCAGTGCTGGAATCGCGATGTCATTCGCACCGCGGCCGATCCGCTCTCGGATGAAGGCGGCACGGTGATCCTCGGCGGCAATCTCGCGCCGCGGGGAGCCGTCATCAAACACACCGCCGCTTCTCCCCATCTGCTGCAACATCGAGGAAAGGCGTACGTCTTCGAGAACTATGGCGAGATGCACGAGGCGATCGATTCCTCCGGGCTTGAAGTCACCGAAGATTCCGTTCTGGTGATGAAGAACTGCGGCCCGAAGGGCGCGCCCGGCTTTCCGGAATGGGGCCAGATTCCCATGCCGCGCGTGCTGCTCGATCGCGGGGTACGGGACGTGGTTCGCATCAGCGACGCCCGCATGAGCGGCACCAGTTTCGGGACTGTGGTCTTGCACGTCGCGCCCGAATCGGCCATCGGGGGACCGCTCGCTGCTGTCCAGAGCGGCGATGAAGTGGAACTCGACGTCGCCAGCCGCCAACTCACCTTGCATGTGCCGGATCACGAAATCGCGCTGCGGCTGGAGTCGCGGAAGGAAACCCCGGCTCATTACGACCGGGGCTACGGCTGGATGTTCCTGCGGCACGTGAACCAGGCCGATGAAGGCTGCGACTTCGATTTCCTGCGCAAACGTTATGCGCCCGGATCATGAACCCGGATCATGAACGTGGATAAAGTCGCGGTTGTCACCGGCGCAAGTCGGGGCGTCGGGCGCGGCATTGCGATCGCATTGGTCGATTCCGGATTCCGGGTATTCGCTACCGGCCGCAGCGTCGAAAGCGCGGACTTGCCAGACGGCGTCACCAGGCTGCGGTGCGATCACCTGCGCGACGAGCAGACCGCGGCCGCCTTTGACCGCGTGAAGAAGGAAGCCGGCAGGATCGACATTCTGGTCAACTCCGCGTGGGGTGGCTATGAACAGATGGTTGAAAATGGCGCGTTCACCTGGACGCTGCCGTTCCACCAGCAGCCCGCACGCCGGTGGGCGGCGATGATCGATGCCGGCGTCCGCCCGGCATTTGTCTGCTGTCAGCACGCGGCTCCCATGATGATCGGCCAGGCCCGCGGGCTGATCGTAAATATTTCCTTTTGGGCCGCCCGCAGGTACATCGGCAATGTGATCTATGGCGTGGCCAAAGCCGCGGTCGACAAAATGACCGCCGATATGGCTCACGAACTTCTCCCGCATAACGTAGCGGTGGTTTCGCTCTACCCCGGTCTGGTGCGGACGGAAGCGGTGCTGGAGGCAGCCCGCCAGGGCTGGCTCGATCTTTCGACCAGCGAAAGCCCGGAGTTTTCGGGCCTCGTCATCGCCGCTCTTCACAGCGACCCGAACCTCATGAGCCGGAGTGGCGGGGTCGAGATCGCGGCGGATGCGGCACTGCGATACGGATTCACCGACATCGATGGACGCCAGCCGCCGCCACTCCGGATCGAAAACTTCTAAACCGTATCGACCGCCTCGTCCTTCGGATCGCCGGCCAGGATCGCCTCAATTCGCCCCTTCAGAGCGGCCGGCAGAAACGGCTTCGCGAGAAAATCGAAAGACGTGTTTCCCCGGGCAACCTCTGAACTCGTGCGCCCCGAGATCAGCAGCGCCTTTAGCCCCGGGCGTTCATCGCGCAGCTGCTTCACCAGTTCGAGCCCGTCCAGCCTGGGCATCGTAATGTCTGAAAGCAGAAGGTCGATCTTGCCCGTATAACCGCGTGAAATCTTAATCGCTTCCAGTCCATCGCACGCGAGGAGTAACGAATATCCGCATCGCGTGAGTACGGTATTGATCAGATTGCGAACGACAACGTCGTCCTCCGCAACCAATATTACAGTCGCACGCTCCACAACTATAAACACGCAAAGTCCGGGCCAAAGTTGTCCAGTTCACACAGGGCCGCCCGCGGGCCATTGACGCTGATTACTACCTCATGTACATCCCGCCGTTCACATCCAGAACATGTCCGGTGATGTACCCGGCGTCTTCGCTGGCGAGAAAGCGGACTGCAGCGGCGATATCGTCCGGAGTGCCGAACCGGCCGAGCGGAATCGCCTGTTTCATCCGGTTCTTCAGGTCTTCGTTCAGGACGGCCGTCATGTCGGTGTCCACAAACCCCGGCGCGACGGCGTTCACCGTGACGTTGCGCGACGCAATCTCCTGAGCCAGCGATTTTGTCAGTCCGATGAGGCCGGCCTTGGACGCCACATAGTTCGCCTGGCCGGCATTTCCCGCCTCGCCCACCACGGAGGAAATATTAATGATGCGGCCCCACCGCTCCCGCATCATGCCGGAAAGTACCTGCTGGATCGCAAAGAAGGCGCCTGAAAGGTTGGTCCGAAGCACCAGATCCCAGTCCTCGGCTTTCATGCGCAGGGCGAGCCCGTCTCGCGTGACGCCGGCATTATTGACCAGGATGTCGATTCGCCCGAATTCCTTCGCTACTCTGGCGAAGCCCTCTTTGATGGACGCCTGCGACTCCATGTCGATCGCGACTGGAAACGCCTCGCCTCCGCCCGCTTTGATTTCAGCCGCCAGTTGCTCCAGTTTGTCGAGCGCGCGCGCCGCCACCGCTACCTTTGCGCCCGCGCGGGCAAGGGTGAGAGCGCAGGCCTGTCCGATGCCGCGGCTTGCGCCCGTGACCAATGCAATCCTGTTTGTCATGCTAAAGCTGCAATCATAGCGCCATGGCCTACGACGACCTGCGCGGTTTCATCCGCGCGCTTGAAAAAAACAAGCAGTTGAAACGAATCCCTTTCGAAGTGGATCCGAAGCTCGAAATTGCCGAGTTCGCCGATCGATCGGTGAAGACCGGAGGGCCCGCGCTTCTCTTCGAGCGCCCGAAAGGTTCCGCGTACCCGGTGCTGATCAATGGGTTCGCCAGCATGCGCCGCATGGAGATCGCGCTCGAGGTGGATTCCGTCGACGAGGTCGCCAAAAGAATCTCCGAATATCTCGAAATGCGCATGCCGGAAGGAATCATCGGCAAGCTGAAGATGCTGCCGAAGCTCGCCGAAATGGGCGCCTTCTTCCCGAAGATCGTGTCGAGGGGCGATTGTCAGGAGGTGGTGAAGACGAATGGCTTCTCGCTCTACGACTACCCGGTTCTCACCTGCTGGCCTCAGGACGGCGGTCCGTTTATTACCCTTCCGATGGTGTTTTCACGCAATCCGGAAACCGGAAAGCGCAATTGCGGTATGTACCGCCTTCAGATCTTCGATGAGCGCACCACTGGAATGCACTGGCAGACCCACAAGCAGGGCGCCGAGCACTACCGGCGTCTGGTCGCGGAAGGGAAGCAGACCCGCATGGATGTCGCGGTGGCGATCGGGTCTGACCCGGCCACCATGTACTCCGCGATTCTCCCCCTGCCGCCGGATCTTGATGAAATGATGATCGCGGGCTTCCTTCGCGGCAGTCCCGTCGAAATGGTGAAGTGCAAAACGGTCGACCTGGAAGTTCCGGCCAACGCCGAGATCGTGCTCGAAGGCCACGTGGAACTGGGCGAAATGCGAACCGAAGGGCCGTTCGGAGATCACACCGGCTACTATTCGCTCGCCGATCAATACCCCGTCTTTCACGTCACCTGCGTGACGCAGCGCAAAGAGCCCATTTACGCCACCACCATCGTCGGGCCGCCCCCGATGGAGGATTTCTACATGGGCAAAGCCATCGAGCGCATATTCCTGCCGCTCATGCGCATGCAGATTCCGGAGGTGCGCGACATGTGCCTGCCGGCGGAAGGAATTTTTCACAATCTGATGCTGATTTCGATTCGGAAATCCTATCCCGGCCACGCCCGCAAGGTAATGAACGCGATCTGGGGCCTCGGGCAGGCGATGTTCACGAAATGCATCGTGGTGGTGGATGAAGACGTCGACGTGCAGAATTTGTCCGAAGTCGCCTGGCGCGCGCTGAACAACATCGATCCCGAGCGCGACATTCAGTTCACGATGGGTCCCATCGATTCGCTCGACCACGCGAGCCGCCTTGCGAACTACGGAAGCAAGATGGGAATCGACGCCACGCGCAAGTGGCCCGGCGAAGGCTTTACCCGCGAGTGGCCGGATGTGATCCGTATGTCGCCTGAAGTGAAACAGAGAGTCGATCAGCTATGGATAAAAGCCGGCTTGTAAAATTCGCGGCGCTTCTGCTGGCGCCTGTTCTTGCGAATACCCTCGCTTACGCAGAAGACGTCCATCCTGTTACCCACCGCCGGATTGCTCACGTCATGAGCGCGGATGGCGCGGACTGGCTGGTTCGTCCGGAGCGCGAGAGCGAAGAACATCCGGACCAGGCGCTCGACGCGATCGGAATCGAGCCCGAATCGGCGGTGGGCGACATCGGCGCGGGCGTCGGTTATATGACGTGGCGCATGGCGGCGCGCGTCGGCCCTGCCGGCGCCGTGTACGCCGAAGACATCCAGCCCGAAATGCTGGAAAAGCTAAAGCAAAACATGCGCGAGCGCCACATCGCGAACGTTCGTGAAATACTCGGCTCGACTGAAGATCCGAAGCTCCCGGCAAACACGCTGGATCTCGTTCTGCTCGTCGACGTCTATCACGAATTTTCCGAGCCCGAAAAGATGCTGGACCATATTCGGGATGCGCTCAAGCCCGGCGGCCGCCTGGTTCTGCTCGAATATCGCGCGGAGGATCCGAAGGTTCCTATCCGGCCCGAGCACAAGATGACGGTCCAGCAGGTGAGAGCGGAGGTTCAGCCTGAGGGCTTCCGCTTCGATCGCGCAATCGAAACCCTGCCCGAGCAGCACATTATCGTCTTTCGCAAATAGCAGCGCACAGGCCGCCACGTACTCGGTTACGAGCAGGGCGGCCGTTGTGCGCGGGTAACCTTAGGCCCTACTTCAGAATCCGGTAGAGATTGCTGTAATCGTCCGTCCATTCCCGCAGCCCCTTGATGGGCTCGATCTTCTCATCCGTTTTGCTGATTTCCGGCTGATCGAAAAAACCGGGCCGGGACGAAACCAGCACCCAGTCCGATGCGGACTCTTCCTTGTCATCGTTGCCATCGTAATCGATGTTCATGGCGCGTTTGCCGTCTTGGGCCGCCGCAAGAGACACCACGGGCGCAAGGTCCAGATATTTATTCGACACATGCACCGCGAGAACTCCGTCCGGCTTCAGGTGCCGCCAGTAGAGCCGGAATGCCTCGCGCGTCAGCAGGTGCACTGGGATCGCATCGCCGGAAAACGCATCCACGGCCAGAAGATCGAACTTCCGCGGCTGCTCCCTTTCAAGCGAGAGGCGCGCATCCCCCAGCACGATTTCGTGTGGGGCCATGCAATCTCGAAGAAACGTGAACTGCGTCGCGGCGATTTTCGGCACGTCGGGATTGATGTCGTAAACGGTGTAATGGTCAATCGGGCGCGCATACGTCATCAGCGTGCCTGCGCCCAGCCCGATTACTCCTACATTCATCGGTCCTTGCATCTGCAGAACGCTCATCGCGCGGCCCACGCCGGAAAAGCGCGCATAGTATGTGGTGGGGTGCCGTTGATTCTGCGGCCACAGGAATTGCTCACCGTGATCGATCGTTCCGTGGCGCAAGGTCCTGTACGGCCCCATCGTATTCGAGCCGCGGCTGTCGAAGACCACCAGCGCGCCATAGAAATTTCGGGTCAGCAGCCGCGAGTGGCCGATACTGCCGTATACGTCGTGGCCAAGAAATATCGCAATGCCGATCGCGAGCCCGGAAGAAAGCGCAACCGGCCAGCGAGTGGAGCCTGCAAGCGCAATTCCCGGACTTCTACTCACAGCTCCGTCCGTCTTCTTCGCGCTTTCGCGCCAGATCAGCCAAACCAGCACGAACGCAGTCAGGGTCAAAACGACGGGCAGATCGTAAAGCGCATTGAACAGGTATGGCGCCGCGAATCCCACCAGCAGGCCGCCGAGAGCGCCGCCCGCCGCCACCATCAGATAGAACGTGGTCAGCCACGCTGGCGCCGGTTTACGCCGCGCCAGTTCGCCGTGGCAAATCATGAACAGGATGAACAGCGTAACCGAAAAAAATCCGACGGCGAGCGGCAGGCTCGAAATCATCCCTCCGTCGGAGATGGCATAAGTCACGCCGGGCAGCGCAACCGCGCCCAGCCGCACAAAAAGCCAGCGGCTATACCATCGCTCGCTGTCGAAACAAAGAATGAAGCTGAGCAGATACAAGCTCAGCGGCAGCACCCATAGAAACGGAATCGCCGCCACGTTTTGCGTCAGGTGATTGGTAAAAGCCAGCAGCAGCGCGGATGCGCACGCCGCAAGCGCCACCCACAGAATACGTTCGGAAACAGCCGGCGCCGGGCCTGCAGGCGCGCTCTCTGCCGCTATCGGGGCGGCTGTTCGCCTCACTCGGAACGCCACGCTGGCGCACAACAACGCAAACGCGCCGTACGCCAATGACCATCCCCACGCCTGCTCGCGATTCGTCAGCGTCGGCTCGATCAGCACCGGATACGCCAGCAGCCCGGCCATCGAGCCGGCGTTCGACAGCGCGAAGAAACGCCATGGGATCGCGCCGCCGTTGGAACGCGAATACCAGCTCTGCAGCAGTGGGCTGGTGGATGACAAAAGAAAATACGGCAGACCCACGGTAGCCGCCAGCAACCCGAAGATATGCAGCAGCGGATCGTCGCCGGCCTGCGGCTTCCATCCGGGGGACGGCAGAATCGGAAGCAGCGCCAGGCTCGCGGCTAACAGAAGGCAATGCGTCGCCACCTGCTTCCGCCCGCGCAGCCCTCCCAGCCAGTGCGCATACGCGTAGCCGCCCAGAAGCGCCAGCTGGAAGAAAAGCATGCAACTCGTCCACACGGCCGCGCTCCCTCCAAACCACGGCAGGATGAGCTTCGCGATCAGCGGCTGAACCTGAAACAGCAGGAACGCGCTCGCAATGATGGTGACGCCAAAGAGAACCGCCGGGACCCGCGCCCGGCCGCTACCGGTAGGCGGCAATACCCGTAACTCGTTCTCCAATAACGAGAGCGTGGATGTGGTCCGTACCTTCATAGGTTTTGACGGTTTCCAGATTGCACAGATGACGCATTATAGGATATTCGTCCGTAATTCCGTTCGCGCCCAGCAGGTCCCGGCTGAGCCGCGCGCACTCGAGCGCCATCCACGCATTGTTGCGCTTCAACATCGAAATGTGAGCAGGCTCGAGCCGGCCCGAGTCTTTCAATCTCCCGCAATGCAGCGCCAGCAGCTGCGCCTTGCTGATTTCCGTGATCATCCAGGCCAGCTTCTCCTGCACCAGCTGATGCGAGGCGATCGGCTTCTCATCAAACTGCGTGCGCACCGTCGAATAATGCCGGGCGGTTTCGAAGCAATCCATCGCCGCCCCGATCACGCCCCAGCCGATTCCGTACCGCGCCTGTGAAAGGCAGCTGAGAGGACCTTTCAGGCCCTTGGCGCCCGGCAGCATGGCGCTGTTTTTCACCCGGCAATCCGAAAACGCCAGGCTCGATGTGACCGAAGCCCGCATGGACCACTTGCCGTGGATGTCGGACGTTCGAAATCCCGGAGTTCCTCGCTCCACCAGAAATCCCCGGATGCCCTCCCCGGTTCGCGCCCACACCAACGCCACGTCGGCCATCGAGCCGTTCGTAATCCACGTCTTCTCGCCATTCAGAACCCACGAATCGCCGTCCGGCTGCGCGCGCGTCCGCATCGCCGCCGGGTTCGATCCGAAATCCGGCTCAGTCAGGCCGAAGCAGCCGACCGCGCGCCCCGCCTGCAACTCCGGCAGCCATTTCGATTTCTGCTCTTCCGAACCATATTGAAGAATCGGGTACATCACCAGTGCGCCCTGAACGGAAACGAAGCTCCGCAGTCCCGAATCGCCGCGTTCGAGCTCCTGCATCGCGAGCCCGTACTCCACATTCGACATCCCGGCGCAGCCATAACCTTCGAGATTGGCGCCCAGAAATCCCAGTTCCGCCACCTCCGGGATCAGCTCGCGCGGAAATCGCGCATCGCGAAAGCAATCGCGAATCAGCGGAATTATGCGGTCATCCACGAATCGACGGGCTTCCCTGCGGACCAGTTGCTCCTGGGGAGAGAGCTGAGAGTCGATCGACAGATAATCGGAATCGCGAAAAGCCATGCGGTTTTCAGTGTAAGGCTCGGCGAAATACGGTACGCCACCTCGCGCAAAATCCCCGGCGGAATCTGACGTGCCCGTCAAACTCGCGGGCGCCGAACCAGCGGCCCCCCAAGGTGCGTACGATATGGGCGAATTAGGGCCAAATAATGTTCACGCCGTTGATTACGTGCAAATCATCACCCATTTCTGCTGGTGGGGTTATATTGATTTGCCTGCGATTCGTCCGGCGTCGGAACATGGAAGAACCGACAAGTAAGGCAGCAAAGGGTTAACAATGGGTCCGGTATACAAGCCAGAGTATTATGAGTTCCTCTACGAAAAATCTTCACGCAATCGCATTCTGGTTACGGCGAAGACCCTTTTCGCTTCCCTTGGTTACGACAACACAAGTACCGCGGTGATCGCCAGGAATGCGGGAACCAGTGAGTCGCAGCTCATGAAGCACTTCGGCGGAAAGGCCGGATTGCTCGAGACGATTTTCACTGAAGGCTGGAACAGAATCAACACCCAGCTCGAAGACTGTTTCAAATCGGTATCGGATCTCAACGGCAAACTGAGTTGCGTTCCGACGGTGGTGCTCTCCAACCTCGATCAGGATCTCGAATTGAAAACGCTGGTCCTGCTCGAAGGTCACCGCATGCGTGAGGTTGCCCGGACCGCTCCGCTCGAGAGCGGTTACGGCCGGTTCCTTGCGCTTATCGACGATACGATAGAGCGTTCCGTCGCCCAGGGCGAATTCCGCAAACCGGTCGCAGCCTGGCCGATGCGCTCCGCGCTGGTCGGAATGGTGGAAGGCTGCATTCGCGATCAGGTACTCGCGGCTCGCGCCAATTTCCCCGCCAGCTACAACTCCGAAGATTGCCGCAATCTTTTCAGCCGGTTCATTGAGGCTGTTGTTTCCGGCGCCTCCGCCCGCCACTTCGGCGCGCAGAGCTAATCGCACTTGCGGCGGGGCTGGCCTCGAACAAATGCGAGGTCAGGTCAACCTTATTAATCAATAGCCGATTGATGCCGCGGTGTAACGGGGCTGGCGGTAAGTGTTCTGCCCCGCGCACAAAATAAAAACCCCTCTGGCTGCAACCCGTCAAGCGGCGGATAACGAGCCGACCTTTGTCGACCTCGGGCTCCCGAAAGCACGTTGTCTTCGGCCCCGTTATCCCCGCGCCAGCGCGTTGCAGCAGAGGGCAGGTTTGAGTACTTCGCTGAATCGCATCCGCAAACTGCAACCTTGCTTCCAGTGCCGGCGCCCGTAAGCTGCTGTTTCTAATAAGCATGCGCCGCCTTCGAACGACGTACGCCGTGATACCCGGGGGCACGCCTGTGTCCCGATGACACATCCCTTCGCACATCGGCAGAAATCCTGCTTCTCTCGATCGCATGCAACCCGCGAATGGTGGGATTCCCCGGCGGAGTTTCGGCCGGACCAGCCTTCAGATATCCGCGCTCGGCTTTGGTGGCCATCATCTGGGTGATGCGGAAGACCAGCCCACCGCCACTCGCCTCGTCCATGAGGCGATCGATGGCGGAATCAATTTCTTTGACAACTGCTGGGAATACCATCGCGGTAAAACCGAGGACTGGATGGGCTCTGCCCTCCGTGGCAAGCGCAATCAGGTTTTCCTGATGACGAAGGTCTGCACGCACGGCCGCGACAAAGACCTCGCGCTCCGCATGCTCGAACAATCCCTGAACCGCCTCCAGACAGATCATCTCGACCTCTGGCAAATCCACGGCGTTTCATTTGAGAATGACGCCGATCTGTTCATCCGTCCGAATGGCGCGGCCGAAGCGCTCGAGCAGGCGAAGAAACAGGGCAAGGTACGGTTCGTCGGCTTCACTGGCCACAAGGATCCGGCTGTTCACCTGAAAATGCTGAACACGGGCTTTCACTTCGATGCCTTGCAGATGCCTCTCAACCCCTTCGATGGGTCTTTCTTCAGCTTTCAGCAGCAGGTGGTTCCGGAAGCGCAGCGGCGCGGCATGGCCGTGCTCGGAATGAAACCGCTGTGCGGAGCCGGAGATCCGGTAAAAAAAGGCGCCCTCACTCCCGAAGAGGCCCTCCGCTACGCCATGAGTGTACCCGGCGTCACGGTCACCATCACAGGCATGGACAAACCCGACGTTCTTCGTCAGAATCTCCGGATCGCGCAGAACTTCGCACCGATGCAGCGCGAGGAAATGAAGGCGCTCGAAAATCGCGTCCGCAGCGTCGCCGCCGACGGGCGCTTCGAGCTTTATAAGGTTTCTCTCAAGTACGACAATCCTGAGGCTCGCCTTGCCCATGAATTTCCCCTCGATATGCAGCAGAAAGAGGTAAAGGAAATGATGCGATCCACCGAAAATACCGGGCATCCGTATCCTCAGCTGGAAAAAGCAAAATAATGAGCCGCGTAACTCGACGGGAATTTCTCGGTCAGGCGATCGCGGACTCGGGGTCAATGGCCATGGCACAGCAGAACACGCAGCAAAATACTTCGAGCGACATTCCCCGGCGGCCTCTCGGCAAAACCGGATTGCAGGCCTCGATCATCGGAATGGGCGGTTATCATCTGGGCTCGGCGGACGACCTTTCAACCGCGAAAAGAATGGTTGACGAGGCGATCGATGCCGGTGTCAACTTCTTCGATAACGCCTGGGATTACCATCAGGGCCGCAGCGAGGAATGGCTCGGGGCGGCGCTCAAAGGCAAGCGCGACAAAGTCATCCTGATGACGAAGGTGTGCACCCATGGCCGCACCAAAGATGTCGGCATGAAGATGCTCGAAGAGTCGCTGCGCCGCCTCCAGACGGATCATCTGGATGTGTGGCAGATACACGAGGTGATCTATTACAACGATCCGGATCTGATCTTCGCCCCGAACGGCGTCGCGGAAGCGCTCGATCAGGCGAAACGGGAAGGTAAGGTCCGGTTCGTCGGTTTCACCGGCCACAAGGATCCGCAGATTCACTTGCGCATGCTGCGCCACGGGTTTGCATTCGATACGGTGCAGATGCCATTGAATGCGTTCGACGCGTCATTCCGCAGCTTCGAGCAGAATGTCCTTCCCGAAGCCAACCGCCTCGGCATGGCGGTGTTTGGAATGAAAAGTCTGGGCGGCAGCGGCGAGATGGTTCGCAAAGGCGGTATCAAAGTCGAAGATGGTCTGCGGTATGCGATGAGTCTGCCCGTCTCACTGACGATCAGCGGCATGGACAGCCCGGAGGTGCTCCATCAGAACCTTTCCATAGCCCGCGGTTTCAAGCCGCTGAATGACCAGGAAATGCATGCCATCCGCGATCGATGCCGCTTCGAGGCCTCGGACGGCCGTTACGAACTGTTCAAAACCACAAAAAAATACGACAGTGACGAGGGCCGAAAAATGCATGATTTCCCACCCGTGGCGCAATTGCCTGCGTAATATAACGCCATCTGGCAGCAACAACAGCGCTCAGGAGAATTTGTAGATCTTGTAAGCGGTTCGCCCGAGGATCCACTCTTTGTCTTCGGCCTTGAAGAATGGAATGAGGTCCCGCATGATCAGAAGCTCGAAGAAGTTCGCCCAGATCAGGCGGCGCGGTCCGAAGCGATCGTAAACACGCTCCAGAAACGGCCATACATCCCGAAAAGGGGGCTGCTTTGTTTTCGAGGGATTGTGCAGCGACGTGCGCACATAAACATTCGGATAGCGAGCCAGGTCCAGCAGAGGCCCAAACCCCTCGCTGTCCGGCGCCGTTATGTCGATCATCGCCAGATGGTCGATAACGATGTTGACGGCCGGGAATCGCTGCGCCATATCCGCCACCTGCGAAACCTGGTGCGGAGCCAGGAAGATGTTGAAGACGGCTCCGAGTTCCTCGGCTTTTTTCCACAGCGGATGCGACACAGGGTCGTTGAGCCAAACCGCTTTTTTGTCATAGATGGGGCTCAGTCGCAGGCCCACCAGGCCGTCTTCATGAATCAGCTTTTCGAGCCGCGCAGGATTCTCTTTGTCGGCGGGCGAATAGAGCCGGTATCCAACCAACAATCCGATTGCGGCGAATTTACCGGGATACGTTTTGACGCAATAGGACGCGTAAGAGTTATTCCGCCCGTAATAGCAGACGTGTGAAATGACCACGTGATCCACGCGCCATGTCTGCATCTCTGACAGGAGATATTCGGCCGAATAATCGTACTTCGGGAAGTTACCCGGGCACGATGCGACTTTGGCATCCAGGAAAAACCGGGGATCGTGGATCGTCCAGGCGTGCTCCGCCCCGTTTACGATCGGCGCGCGATCGGGAGCGCCAGCCGCCTTCTGCGCCAACAGGCTAGTACTACTGTGTCATAAAACGTGATATATTGCATTTGTTGTGAGCGCCAGAGGATCGAGGGCGCCAGGCGCACAACAGAAACGGCTCGCGCAGTACCTCGACAGCCTGGCGCAGGCGGCCGGCCATGCAGATCGAATCGTTCCCTTCAAGGCATACTGCACGGGACTGCTTTTGCCGGGAGAGCGCAAGAGCATCGAGCCCATGGCGGCGCGGCTGGATCCGGATCATGTGGGCCGGATGCATCAATCGCTGCACCATCTGGTGGCGGATGCTCCTTGGAATGACGAGATTCTCCTCGACCGCGCGCTCGACACCGTGCTTCCAGCCATGCTGGGTCGGGAGCCGGTTGTGGCGTGGGTAGTGGATGACACGGGCTTTCCAAAGAAAGGACAGCACTCGGTCGGCGTCACGCGCCAGTATTGCGGTCAGGTGGGCAAGCAGGATAACTGCCGGGTGGCCGTGAGCCTTTCGATCACGACAGAGCACGCCAGCATGCCGATCGCGTTCCGCTTGTATCTTCCGGAAGTGTGGGCCAGTGAAAAAGGGCGGCGGGAAAAGGCAGGCGTACCGAAGGAGGTCGTCTTCCAGACCAAGCCCCGGATCGCGCTGGAG